>Ga0335075_10004501_pt1 | contig 21777 bp, 17 predicted proteins | sample Lox_Sample_24_FD_206723 | JGI IMG/M metagenome (GOLD analysis project Ga0335075, IMG submission 206723) | Soil microbial communities from Loxahatchee National Wildlife Refuge, Florida, United States - Lox_Sample_2.4 | ecosystem: Environmental > Terrestrial > Soil > Wetlands | place: USA...
GCATGGAAAATCCCCGCCCTTGCGAAGAATCCCAGGCCATCGATGCGCACCAGAACCGCCCGGCACTGGACCTTCTTCATTTGGGCGGTCACGCAAGCCAGCTGCTCCTCGCTGGCTTGCCCCAGAAACTGTAGCGTCACGTGCCGGTTCTCTGCCCGCGACCAACGCAGATTCAAGCCGGATAGCCGTTCGCGCACGCGCTCCAGTGTCGCCGTTGTGGCTTCCGAATTAAGAGCGATTCCCACAAACAGCCGCATCGCCGATTCAGGATACCGCGCGCATCACGCGGCCGCGCTATGTCAGCAAATAACATGGCTCTTTCGCCAGGACTGTTTTGGACGGAATTTGTTCCCGATGATAGTGTGCGGGGAAAATCGGACGGGCAAAAATGAAGGGGCGGGTCTGAGCCGCAGCTAAGCCACGTCGGAACGTCCGGTTTCCTGCTTGTCATTCCAGTTCGACAACCACAACCCGCGCCGCCGCGTCACCTGAAGCTGCTGGTGGCCGAAGGCGACCTGATATTCGCCGTCGGGAAGATCTGCGGGAGCGTCGAGCACCTGAATTCGCGAGTACACGTGCTGGAAAGCCCCGGTTCCGTTCTCCGAACGAACCGTCTCTTTCCAGGCAAGCAGGACACAGGCGGATTCACGATCCATTCCCCGCAACCAGCCCCTTAATCGAACCACGCTGCGCATCGCACCCCCGGAGTTTCAGACGAACCGGTTTCGGATGCCACTCGGCCCAAACAGGTTGTCGTATGGCACAAAAATCCCTCTTATGTGGACCGGAAAACCCCCGTCGAGTAGCTCCGCAGGATTAGTCGGGGCCCGCTGCCTGGATTCGATAGCAGTTACCGGCAGCCGCCTCGTCCGAGCATCGTTTGTGGTTACCGGCGATATGCAGCCCTGGTCCGGAAGGCAGCTTTTTAGCGCTGCCATGGTGAATACTGGTCGGAGTTCCAAATCGAGTCTGAGGAAAGAGGCTTCGTGCGGATCAGCAGGAGGGGGAAGATTGCGCTGGCGGCGGGAGTGATCTGCGCAGGTGGGTTGCCGGCAATCGGCCAGCAGAAAGCCCTGCCTGCATCCATCGAAATCAGCTCAGGTTGGCAGCTGCAGGATGCCGCGAAGGTTCCCGAAGCTTCTTCGGTGGTCTCTCAGCCCGGCTACCAGCCCGCCGGATGGTATCGCGCAGCAGTTCCCGGCACGGTTCTCACCAGCCTCGTCGACGATGGCGTCTACCCTGATCCACTCTACGGCGAGAACGATAACCTGATCCCTGAAAGCCTGAACAAAACCGACTACTGGTATCGGACCACCTTTACCGTGCCGGTCGCGTACGCTCACCGGCAGGTCTGGTTGCACTTCGACGGCATCAACTATGCCGCAACCGTGTGGGTGAACGGAACCGAAGTCGGCTCCACTACCGGCGCATTCATTCGCGGCCAATTCGACATCTCCAGACTGGTCCGCCCCGGCCAGACGGCTGCGCTCGCAGTGCGCGTTTCTCCTCAGCCGCATCCCGGCGTGCCCCACAACCACACCATCGCCAACGGCGTCGGCAAGAACGGCGGCATCACCGCCATCGACGGCCCAACTTTCCTCTGCACAATCGGCTGGGACTGGCTCGACGCCGTACGCGATCGCGACACCGGCATCTGGCAAAGAGTCTGGCTCTCGGCCGAGGGTCCGGTCCGGATCGAAAATCCCCTGGTCACCACGGACCTTCCCCTGCCCAGCACCGAGTCAGCGGACGTAACCGTCCAGGCGACCCTCGACAACACCTCAGACAAGGAGCAGAAAGGCGAGATCATTGGCGGCTTTGGCGATGTGAAATTTTCGCGCAAGGTTGAGCTTGCGCCGCACTCGACCCAGCTCATCGACTTCGATCCGAAGACCACCCCGGCGCTGCACCTCCTCAATTCGAAGCTTTGGTGGCCGAACGGTTACGGCCCGCAGAATTTGTATACGTTACAGTTACGGTTTGTGAGGCACGGCCGCGAGTCCGACCGCCAGGAGACCACTTTCGGCATCCGCAAAATTACCTACGGCGGACAGGATGCGCTCACCATCTCCGTCAATGGCGTGAAGATCTTCATCCGCGGCGGCGACTGGGGCCTGGACGAAGCGATGAAGCGCATTCCCCGCGAGCGCCTCGACGCGCAAATCCGCCTGCACGCCCTCGCTAACCTGAATATGATCCGCAACTGGGTCGGCCAGAGCACCAGCGAGGACTTCTACGAACTCTGCGACAAGTACGGCATCCTTGTGTGGGACGAGTTCTTCCAGCCGAATCCTGCCGACGGCCCCAACCCGGACAACCTCAGTGTCTACCTGGCCAACGTCCGCGACAAGATCCTGCGCTTTCGCAATCATCCCTCCATCGCGCTCTGGTGCGCGCGCAATGAAGGCTATCCGCCGCCGGAGATCGATGCAGCTCTCGAGAAGATGATCCCCAAGCTCGATCCGACCCGCCTTTACCAGCCGAGTTCCACCGCGGGCCGGGGAGTGATGTCCGGCGGACCCTACGACTGGCGCGAGCCCGCGGCTTTCTACGTGCCCGATGCTCCCTTCAAGACCGAGACCGGCAGCATGTCCGTCTCCACGCTCGAGTCCATCCACGCCATGATGCCGCGCAGGGACTGGGAGACCATCGACAACGACTGGGCCATGCACGACTTCGCCAAAGGCGCCCAACACGGCGACATCTACCCTTCCATTCTGGCCGGCCGCTATGGCCGCATCGCCAACCTCGCCGATTTCGTCCGCAAGGCCCAGCTCATGAATTACGAGGCCTTCCGCGCAATGTACGAGGGGCGCAATGCCCGCCTCTTCGCCCCCGACACCGCCGTGATTACATGGATGAGCAATCCCGCGCAGAACAGCTTCGTCTGGCAGATTTACGCGCACGATCTGGAGCCGAACGCCTCCTTCTTCGCTGTCAGGTCGGCCGGTGAGCCGATCCACATCCAGATGAACGAGGCCAACGGCCGGCTGGAAGTCATCAACAACCTGCCCACGCCCATCACCGGCGACACCGCACACCTGACCGTGTGGACATTCAAATCGGGTGGCTCGCCAGGTGAGCTTGAGGCCTCGCTGCGGAGAGACACGCCCGTGAACGGCCCACCCGTCACGGCCATCGATCTGGGCCCCACACCGCTGCCCGACGGCCTGTCCGCGATCTATTTCGTGGAATTGCAGCTCAATGACGCGCAGGGCAACGTCATCTCTCACAATCTCTACTGGAAGCCGAATCCAGCCCAGGGCGAAGACCTCACGCCCCTCAATCAGCTGCCCACCGTCACGCTTCAGGGCTCGGTCGCACGCCACGACGAAAAGGGCCGGCTCCGGCTCACCGTCACCCTCACCAATCCCACCATCACCATGGCGCTGATGACCCACCTGCAGCTTCGCCGGAAAATCAGCAATGCTCGCGTGCTCCCCGTCTTCTACTCGGACAATTATGTTTCGCTCGCGCCCGGCGAGAGCCGCACCATTAATATTGATGCCGCCGTAACCGACCTCAACGGCGACAGCCCCGTGGTCATGGTCGACGGATGGAATGTCGAGGTCGCCCCGGTCACGAATCCCGACTCCGCTCTGGAGACAAACGTCGAGGCCGAAGTGAGCCACTGGGCCGCCACCGGTCTGCCCATGATTCTGGATGGCCTCCGGTAGCGCGCTCAGGCGGAAAGCGCATCGAGCAGATTCGGCGTGTCGTTGCGCGTATTGCCGACAGCCGTGCTGACCTTCCACGCCGACATCAGCGATGCGTCGAGTGGCCGCAGCAAATCGACCGGAGGACGCCCGCCATCTTCTCGGCGCAGCCAGCGGTCGTAATCGCGCGGCTGCAGGATCGCCGGCATCCGGGTGTGTATCCCCGCCGCCAACTCGTTCGCCTCGGTCGTCACGATCGAAAACGATTCCACGGCCGCGGCTCCCGGCTCGCGCGGTCGCCAGCGCTCCCACAACCCTGCCAGCGCCAGCGGCTCCCCGCTCTTCAGCCCGAACGCCCACGGCTGCCTGTTTCTCGCATCCACCTTCTGCCACTCGTAGTAACCGTCCGCCGGCACAAGGCACCGCCTTCTCGTGAACGGACCGCGCCACATCGTCTTCTCCATCAGGCTCTCGGCCTTCGCGTTGATGGTGCTCAGCCCCAGCTTCGTCGGATCCTCGCACCACGATGGAATCAGCCCCCAGCGCATCAGGCGCACGGTACGCTCCGCGGTGTCACGATGTTCCACGATTACCGGCTGCATGCTGCTCGGTGCGATGTTGTAGCTGGGCAGGAGCTCCATGGTCGGCGGGATCCATGCGCGAAAGGCGTCGGCGATGCGCTGCTTGTCGGCACGGCGAAAATAGCGGCCACACATGGCGGAGATCAGCCATCATTCTACGGCGGCCCGCCCTGCCACCATCCGGCAGGCTCTCAACAGCCTTGCTGCAACGGAGACCCTGCTCCGATGCCTCCCGTCCTGCTAGTAGACTGAAAGAGTCGGAGAGGTGGCCGAGTGGTTGATGGCTCCGGTCTTGAAAACCGGCATGCCCGAAAGGGTATCGGGGGTTCGAATCCCTCCCTCTCCGCCAGCAAGGTTGCTGGCACTGCGGCATGCGCTTCTGTCCACCTGTTGTTCGAGGCGAACGGACCAGCTTCCCTGGGATGATGGTATTTCCGATTTCAGGCCCCGATGAACTTTTTCTCGGTCTGAAACTACGTACGAATCTCGTTGCTCTGTGGCATCGCGCTGTCAAGGCAGCGCTGACGAGATTCATTCTTGTTCTGGCGCACAGAAACCTTGGCTTGCGACAGAGGGTTTCGCGTAAAGCAGTAAGGAATAATGATTAGGAAAATGGGTTTTCTGCACTGGAATATGGCACCACTCCGGATTCTCCGCTGACAAGGTATGCATGCCGGGCTGAAGGGGAGTCGCGTGCCGTATAGTGCGCGGCCAGGGCCATCATCGACCAGAGCAGAGGCTGGTTGATGTCGGGAACGCCAAAGCACATGTCGACAACTGCCGCGATCATGGCCCACCTCACCCAAAGCTTGCGAGGGTCGATGGGCTTCGCCAGGCAAATCAAGATACCAGCCAACAGGATGGTACCGGGTACTCCAACGGAACTTAGCAGGGATGCGATCAAGCTCGAAGGGCGGTTACTGCCCAAACCAGCGCCAAGCCAGTGCGTGACGGATGCGACATGAATCGCATAGAGATCAGCCGAAACGCGGCTAATGAAGGACTCCGAACCGGTCTTCTCAGTCGTCTGGGCGCTGAAGACTATTCGCAGCGATGAGAAGATTACTGCAATCGGAACCAACGACATGACGATTACCTTCAGCAGCCGCCGGGGACGAATATACCAGGGAAAACGGAATGGCGGGTTACCAACGATGACAAAAGCGGCAATGATTACTACCGCTATGATTGACGAACTCGATCTGGTAATGCCGAGAGCCACAACGGCCAGAACCAGCTTTCCAAGCGAGCGTGACCGGCAGTAATACTGGTGGAAATATGCTCCGAAGAAGATCGTGAGCGCCAGGCCCGCGCCAGAGGGCTCAGTGAATGTTCCTGCAAGGCGGGCCGACACGTCGCCGCCCGCAATTGTGGCCATCGAGTATCCCGGGTTGTTCTGTAAGAGAGAGTAAGGGAAAGGTACACCAAGGAGCTGGCAGGAAAACTGAACGAAAAGTACACACACCAAGAAATAGAAAGTGAAATCAAAAAACCGATCGACGCGGCCAGTTTCTTTCTCCTGCGACGCGCCTATCACGACCAGAGCATTCAGAACGAGGAAACACGACTGAACGATATTACTGAAACCGAGAGCCAAAGGAACCTGATACCGAAGCCCCTCGTCCATGCTGATGGTGGGCGAATACACGGGGAGCCCCGCAAACAGGACTGGGCACACGAAAGCGGTCGTAACTGCCACGCATACAAAGAGGAGAAGAAACCCGGCGCCGGGGAACAGAGATTTTCCGGACAACTTCAGGTGACGCCATTGCGAGAAGATGAACAGGCAAGCGACGAAGTAGTAGGGCTGCAGACCGCTGGAACCCAGGTTGAGCGCGCTGGACGCCTCGAAAATTGAGGCGAAGATCAGAAAACCGAAGAGCCGCCCCCCGCCACGCCAGTAACACCAGCCTGCGCCAAGCAACATTAGAATCCCGAGAACCGTTGGCATGAGGTTCCGCGACGCGCGACGCGCGCACTACATCCTGAATCCTTCCCAGGTGGCTTTGTGTTTTAAGAAAAAGACTTCGGGACTGAACTTCCCGCATATGAGGCCGGCGGCATAATACAACTCGTAGAAGAGTAGCACCGGGAGGGAACGCAAGAGCCCCAGATGGCGGCGGAGGAAATAGACCCTGTTACGGGTGCAGTAGCGGATGCTGAACGGAGACTCTTCACCGCCGGTTAACCGCCCAACCTTATGCAGAAGCAGGGCATTAGGGAAGTATAATAATTTCACCCCCTTCTCACCTGCGCGAAACATGAAATCGACATCGTCATAGTAGACAAAATATCGTTCATCCATGAGACCAACTTGGTCGAAGACATCCCCGCGCATCAGGACACAGCAAGTCGGCGTGTAGCTGATCAGTCGCGGCGAATTACACTGTCCCCGGTCAATCTCACCGACGGCGTTATGTGCGGGCCGAAAACCCAGAAGGCGTTGAAAATGACCCCCTGCGGCCCAAAAACGCTCGGGCTCATCAAAATACATAATCTTGGGGCAGATCATGTCTACCTTGAACGTCTGCAGCCCCTTGGCGAGCAGCTCAATCAGGTGCTCATTGAATTCCGTGTCGTTGTTAATCAGGAGAATCGAGGAACATCCATCCTGCAGCGCGTGCTGTATACCCTGATTATTGCCCGCAGCAACGCCTCGGTTTTCAACGTTTGCGATGACTCTGAGGCGTTTGTCACCCCATTGGGAAAGCAAACTGAGCGTCTCGTCGGCAGACGCGTTATCCACCACGTATAACAGATAATCGCAGTCCATCTGGCTCGCCATACTGCGCAGAAATCCAGGTAACACTCCCGAACTGTTATAGGTAACAGTGACGACTCCAATGAGCTCCGGATCAGCCATGCATGAGCCCCAATGTACGCATCTCGGCGAGGGATTGCTCGTAGCTGCCGAGATCGATCTGTTCACCACTTGCCCAGGTCAGGAACCGGCGCAAACCTTCGGCGAAGGGCGTCGCGGGCACAAACCCCAGCACGGAACGCAGCTTCTCGATGTTTGCGCAATTGTGACGGATATCACCCTCGCGGAAGGCACCAGTAATCCGGACTTCGGCGTGGCTCGAGAAGAAATCCACAATCAGACGGACCACTTCGGCAACCGTGGTGGGGACACCAGATCCGACATTCAGCGCAATCGCCCCCCGCGGAGGAGCCTGAAGGCAGCGAACCGTAGCTTCCACGATGTCATCGACATATACAAAGTCTCGGCTTTCTCTGCCGTCTTCGAAAATATAGATCGGCTCGTGAGCCCGTGCTCGATTGGAAAAGATAGCTAATATCCCGGTATAGGGGTTTCTCAGTGACTGGCCCGGCCCGTAAACATTCTGATATCGGAGAGCGCTACCATTGATGCCGAGCGCTGAGGCGAACATGAGGAACATCTGCTCTTGTACCTGCTTCGTAAGGCCGTAGACGGATGCGGGCTGGAAAGGGGCTTCCTCCGGCGTAGGCATCATAGAGGTTGAAGTTCCGCATTGCGGACATTTTGGCTCAAAATCTCCTGCTCGCATAGCCGTCGCGCTGCGAGCGGCAGGAAACACCAGGCCATGAGTCGGGCAACTGGCGGCGCCCTCCCCATACACCGCGCGAGAAGAAGCGACGACAATGTTCTCAACGGAATACTTTCCCGTTATCAGCGTTTCCATCAGACCAGAGGTCGCTCCGATATTCACGTCGCTATAATGCCTCACCTGATACATAGACTGGCCGGTACCGGTCTCGGCTGCCAGGTGAACGAGTGCATGCTGGCCGACCAGCGCTCGGGCGCATAGGTCCTGATCGCGAACGTCACCACGGAAGAGCTTTACCGGGTCGCGAAGATCCTGCGCAAGCTCGCCCGCATCGCCGTGTATCTGAGGGCTGAAATTGTCAAGGATCGAGACTTCGCAACCATCAGTTAGCAGCCTTCGAGCCAGGCGAGTGCCGATGAACCCGGCTCCTCCAGTGATAAGTACTCTGGAAGATCTCACGCTATCTGCCATCTTCGGATCTCCGCTGCACCTCTGTGCAACGGCTCGCCGCTGACCATGGAGGAGTATCCAGTCCATAAATCGGGCGCGGATACTTCATCGCCGTAGGATCGTATGCAGGCCATAAAATCCCATATTCCTGCACCTCCTCGCTGTACTGGCGAACCAGATTGAAGCCCGCTCCTTCGAAGTTTTCCAGAAGTGAATCTTCTCCGAAGATTCGCATCTCAATGGTTGTACCTTCTCCACCGTGAAACGTTATCTCGCGGAATTCCTGCCGTGTTCCATCCACCGTCTCATTGATGAGGCTGAAGTCCTGTTTGCGCCCATGAATCGCAAAACGATGTAATTCAGGGAAATGCTCCCTGGTTTCTCCTTTGACATAGGGGACGCTGAAAATCATCACGCCTCCGGGCTTCAACAGCTTGCGCGCTCCCTCAAATGCCGGACCGATCGGAGGAGGCACATGCTCAAACACATCGCTGGAAATGACAAAATCAAATCGCGAGAAGTACTCCGGATCGGGACTTTTGATGTCGAGGAACGGAGCACAATGATAAAAAGTGTTAAAGTAGTTGAATTTTTTCTCAAGCCCTTCCGCATAGCCAGTCCAGTCGCTCAGCCCGGCACCTGAGATATCCTTTCGAACAGGAAACTCAGGTAATACGAGACTGCGCCCGAACAGTTCCATCGACAGGCAGTGTATGATACTGCGCCACCGAACCGTGGACCCACAGTAAAGGCACGTTTGCCCCTCGCGCCATAACACGGCCCGCGGCGGGCGACTCCGGTGTCCGCAGATATTGCAGGTGAACTCGAGGCGTTCCGCCAGCGGAACATTCCTGTGCTGCCACAGGGATGCGAGTCGCCGTCTCGTCCGGCTCAGAGCCTTCCGCACTGCGCTGGCTCGCCTCTGAGCGATCGGCGCGTCCGCGCAATCTTCCCCCGCGCTTGACGCTGAATGCGGGGACCACAACTGGCTTTGAGATTGGAACTGATTCATGGTGTTACGTGCTGCTGGCCTCGAGTACTGATCCACCGCTGCTCGTCGGGAGAGTATCGCCGGATAACTCTGGCTGGCACACCTGCCGCAACCGAGTAATCGGGAACATCATGAATCACGACTGCGTTTGCGCCAATCACGGCACGTTTACCAATGTGCACATTGGGCATAATGACTGCACCGTAACCTATAAACGCGCCGTCTCCGATCTCGACCACTGAAGACTCATCACGCATCAGCATTCCGACGTTTTCTGCGCCGGGGTCCTCATACGGATGGGTCACGTCAACAATCGCAACGTTGGCCGTGATGGCGACGTTCTCGCCAATCGCAACCCGATTGTGGCATGCAATATGAACGTTTTGCTGGATGCTGGTATTCGATCCAATCGTCAAACGGGGAGTGCGGCCGAATGGATCGCGAAGCGCCTCCAAACGGACTCCTTCCCAGATTATCACGTTGTCCCCAATTTCGATACAGTCAGCGTTACTGATGAACAGCGGACGATAAATTCTGCTGTGTATCCCAAAACGGCGGAACATCCATCGATAAAGAAGCTGTGTTCTCAGCACCCCGCGTAAGTGTCTCAGAAGCAGCAGCTTGTCTGAGAGAGGTGCCTGGACTACTCCCCACAGGCGGCCGCCCCTCATGACTGCCTCCCTCTGAAGTGCAGGAGACGGCAGCATTCGGCTACCGGCAGTGACCTCAGCAGGTCCGCCGTACATCCCGCGACGGACACGAGCAGCGCGATGCCAGCCGCTCTTTCCGACACGATCCCCGGTTCCAGCTTCGCAGCCATAACGAATAGAATCGGCGCCGCACAGGCGAGCGGCAACAGAAAGGCATGCCGCAGAAAACTGAGCTGCGAGACGGCGATCCAGTTTCGGGTTCGAGGCATGTTATAGAACAGGTTGGCCAGAACCGCGATAATCGCTCCGATCAGCGTCGCTGTTGCCACTCCCGTTGCCCCATATTTGATGCCCAGGACAATACTTGCGCCGATATTGGTAATGCCCTCCGCAAGCGGGCTTACGATCATAGCGCCCTGTTGGCCTGTGCTGACGAGCAGGGTTGAATAGGGAACCCCTGTCAGTCGGATCATGTTCGCAAAGACGAGTATGGCAAGTACCTTGCCGCCTTCGTTCGCGAACTGGGCACCGATCCAGTGCCCGATAACAGGCCGGGCAAAGTAGATCAGCGGCAGTCCTGTCAGCAGGAGCAGAAGCAGCCCCACTCTCGTGCTCCGTACCAGCAGCCGGCCCAGTGCCTCGGGATTCTCTTGAGCATGGAGCGTCGCCGCATGCGGCATAATAACTCCGAAAACCGCAGTCTGGATACCTGCGAGAAAGGTAATGAGAGTCGCGGATACCGAGTACGGCGCTACCGCTCCGAATTGAAACCGGCCTACCAGCAATACATCGAAACCGCTCACCAATAGCATAGAGAAGGACCATACCGTGAGGCTAGCGCAGTACCCGAACAGCTCGCGGATGATCGGACCTGTGATGAGCTCAGGCCGAAACCTGACCTGCGGGGCGGCCCGTCGCACCATAAGAAATTGAGCTGCGTAAGAGCCGATGTTGATGCTGCCCAAGATGCAGCCCATGGTAGTCAGCGACTGTCCAGTAACGGCGGCTATGATGAGCCCCGCGGCCGAAGCCAGTTTCCCGCAACCGATGGCTATCGCCGGGATGTCATATCGCTGGATCCCAGCGGCAACGCCGCTCCATGCCGAAGCTGGAAGTCCCGACGCTACCGAAATCCCGATAATCACCATGGTCCAACGGAGTGGCCCGAGCAGCGCGTCGGGAACCGCCGGAAAGATGCGCTGGCAGACGAAAGCAACAACAAGGACCACCAGAACACCCAGAACGGCTGCGAAGGAGAGTCCTGCGACCGCCGTACTGAAGATGGCATCGCGGGTTTCCTCATCCTTTCTTTCGTCGGCGAATGCAACGTATCGCCCGACAGCCGTCTGAAGACCGAAATCGAGATACCCGAGATATGCGGCTGCCTGCAGCGCGAGGACCCAGACCGCGTAGGTTGCTGCAGGCATGTGCCGGATCAGAATCGGCGGAAGAACCATCGCCGTAACCGCCGCCGCACCTCCCCGGCAGAGATTTGCGAAGGCATTTTTCGCCAATCGCCAGTTCAACTTCCGCTCTCCCAGGTGTCAATTTGCAAAACGGGACTCACCGCTCTCAGTTTAGCCGCTCCCACAGGTTTGCGATTTGACTCGGACAATTTTAGGACTGGAACGGCGGAAAGGGAGCTTGGTCGCACGGCAACTCCGGAACCGCTCTTTCTGAGCTCAGACCATCTTTGCCAATTCCCGGGACAGGATGGACCACGTCTGCAAAGCACACCGCTCCCATGTGTACTCTCCGGCCTTCGCAAGCTGAACCTGACGATCCAACCGATTTCCGTGCAGCACAGACACGATGCTTCCGTAGATATCCTGTACGGAATTTGGATCGCAGTAAAACGCGGCCTCCCCGAAGACCTCGGGCAGCGACGCCACCCGCGCAACGATGACTGGACAACCAACCGTCAATGCTTCGAGCGGAGGAAGCCCGAATCCTTCGTAAAGAGAAGGGAAAACAAAGCAAGCCGCGTTTTCGTAGAGGCTTCTTAACTCCCCGTCCGTGACAGTCCCGAGCTGCCGAACCTTCGGCCCGGGAACCTGGTGTCTGGCAAAGGCTGCATGGCTGCCCCCCCCAGCAAGCGCCATCCACACACCCTGCTCCCCGATCCGAGCAAACGCCGCTTCGAGAGCGCCGATGTTTTTGTTGGGATTTCGTGACGCGACAGCAAGGATATAAGGCCCCGGCGGGAGATTGAGCCGGGAAAAGACTCCATGGTCTGCAGACTCCCTCAGGATATGCTCACCGGAAAGCAGTGTCACCGAGATGCGCGCGGGCTTAAGCGCCAGAGCGCGAACCAGCTCCTCCCTCGCGAACTCCGACACCGTGATGATGTGCAAAGCAGATCGAGCCAGGAACCATTGAAGCGCCCTGTAATACATCCGGTAGGCCAGCGAATAAGCGTGAGGGGTTGTGAATGGTGCTGCGTCGTGAATGGTGATCACGTTCCGGCTGTGGAGCACCGGAGCACCTCCACTGGGCGTGAAGAGTAGTTGCCCCCTAGAAAACAAAGGCAGTTCCAGTTGCTCCCAGAGATGTCCCGTGAGGCAACCCACGGTCCGGATCTCCAGTGTTTTCCAGGAAGGCCGATGTACAATATTTCTTGGTGCAAACACAACTATCCGGGTCGGGGGTAGCCTGCCGGAACTGAACAGCACATCCAGCGCCGCCATTATTTCGTGAGCGTATCTCTGGACTCCCGTAATGGGCTGCGAGAGGAACCGTCCGTTGACGAGTACCGATGGGTTCTTCATTTTCCTTCTGTATATCAGATCGTAAATACCTCACCAGAAGTTACGTCCAGTCCACGCACTCCCGCTCATTGGCGGCTGGATTCTACACCAGCGCTAACAGTCTTAGAATAGCGATGTTGCAGCTATTACATATCGGCAAGTTCTTTCCACCGCACCGAGGCGGGATCGAAACGCACGTTCACGATCTGGCTACACGTCAAACCGGAGTGGCGCAGGTCAGCGTTATTGTTTCCAGCAGTAACGCGTGGAGTTCTCGTGAGCTGACCGAGAAGATACGAGTAACTCGTGTAGCTCGGCTGGGGACTTTGGCTTCGATGCCCCTTTGTCCAGGGCTGATTTCTGCCATCCGTGACTGTCCGGCGGATCTCGTTCATCTGCACACACCGAACCCAGGGGCCGCTTTCGCGCTGGTCCTGAGCCGCCACCGCGGAAAAATTGTCGTCACTCATCACGCGGATACGCTGGGCAGGAGAGCGCTTCGGGCGCTCGCGCGCCCCTTCGTGAGCGAGGTCATGGACCGGGCTTCTGCGATCATCGTCACCTCGCGAAGGTATCTGGAATCGTCCGAAGAGTTGAGGCCTTATCGTGAAAAATGTCATGTCATTCCGCTCGGCATCAACCTCTTGAACAGCAAGGATTTGAATGGGGACGCTCCGAATGGTTCCGGATCCCGGAAACTTCTCTCAATTGGGCGACTCGTGGCATACAAGGGATTTGATGTGCTGATACGCGCGATGAAGAAGGTAGATGCCAGACTGACGCTGATTGGAGCGGGACCCGAGGAAGCAAGATTGCGGCAACTGATTGACTCGCACGGAGTGCAGGACCGAACAGAGCTATTAGGTCACGTAGAGGATCTGGCTCCCTACCTGCGGCAGGCGTCCGTCTTTGTCATGCCTTCCACTACTCGGGCAGAGGCATTTGGACTTGTCCAGTTGGAGGCGATGGCGGCGGGTCTTCCCGTAGTCAATACCTGGATCAATTCGGGCGTCCCGGAGGTTTCCGTCGACGGAGAAACAGGAATAACTGTCGAACCGGGGAATCCGGACGCGCTGGCCGGCGCAATTGAATTCCTGTTGAATAACGAAGAAGTCCGCAGGAAGTGCGCATCCGCCGCCATGAAGAGAGTGAGGGAGGAGTACACGGCCGAACTGATGGCGCAGCGAACGTTTGCTATCTATGAATCAATTCTCGGCAGAATCTGAATCTCTTCGTTAGCAGCGTTCTGCGGCAACGGTGGATTACGCGCTCTTCCTCACTTTCCTGGCTGCCGTCGACGAACGGCACTGCGAATGGCATCGATCCGCGCGCGCGCGCCCGGATCCTCGTTGAGACTCCTCCAGCCCTCCGCCGCCCATGCCAGAAGGAACCCTAAGAACAGACCCGCTACCGCACTCCCGGCAACGATCAGAGCCCGCGGCGGAAACGACTTGCGGTCCGGCGGAATCGCCGGATCCACCACCTGGATGATCGCACCTTCCTTGGCCTCGTCCAGCTTGGCGATCTCATACTGACGCGCCAGAATGTCGAACACGGTTTCGTAATATTTCACATCGCGCAGCCGCCGCACATACTCGAGCCCCGCTTCCGGGACCTTCCCCTTAGGCACAATCAGCGACGTCGGACTCTGATCCGAGCCGCCCAGCTTCGCCAGTTGCGCCTGCAGGCTGTCCAGCTCCTGTTGCGCTTCGATCAATTGCGCATTCTGGTCTGTCGCAAACGTGCTCATGGCCTGAATCTGCACCTGCTTGGCCGCGATTTGCGCACGCAACACCGCCGCAGACTCAATCAGTGCCCTGGCCTGCGCATCCAGTTGGATCAGGCCTGTGGTCTCCTGGGTCTTTTTCAGCGCCACTTCCGCATCCGCCAGGTTGTCCTTGGCCTGTTCCAGTTGCTGCTGGAAGAACAACCGGCGCTGCGAGGCCTCTGTGATGGCGAGGTGCTCCGAGAGCAGGCGAAACTGCGCTACGTAACCGTTGGCTAATTCCGCGGCGCGTTGCGGATTGCGATCTTCGACGGAAATGTGGATCAGCCCATCTTTGCCGCTCCCATCCACATCTATGTAGTCCTCGAACTTTTTCCGCGCGTCGGAGAGATAACGCTTGTGGTACTCCTGCATCAGGCCGTAATCCTTCACCATCGCGTCTTCGACGGTTTGGCTCTTCAGCAGAGCAACGTACATGTCGTTCGGATTCTTGATGCCCAGGCTCGGCCCCGCCAGCTGAGCCAGCGAGCCGAGATTGCCCATCTGCGACGCCAGCTCTGTGGCGATGGAGTTGCCGTGCTGTGGAGGCAGCAGCAGCACCTTGGCGGTGTATTCCTTCGGCAGCAGGAAAACGATAATCGTAGCGAGTACCGTACATGCGATGGCCACGATCAGCACTAGCCGCCTGCGCTCCGCCAGCACCAGGAGCAGGTCCAGCAGGCTGATCTCGCGATCGTGCGCGGGCGGCTCCGGCGCAAAGCCCGCTCCCGAACCATTTCGTCCCGCGACTCTCTCGCCCGCAGGCTCGCTTTCTGTTGCGGGAACGATCCGACCGTACTGTGGAGGTTCAGTCCTGGGCATATCCACTATTGAATGACGGTGAGAGCCGCGGCCCCGAGCGCAAATTGCGAGAACAGCTGGGACCAGCCCATGAATTCGATCATCGGTGATGGCCGCAAGACCTTCTCCGGAATCACGATCGTATCGCCCGGGTTCATTCGCAGGCTTAGAAAATCGTTACCCCACAGGTTGTTCGCCGCCTCGCGGCTCACCACCGACCCATCCGCGCGAATGATAAACATGTGCTTGCGATCGGCATCGCGGTTCGGACCGCCCGCAAGATGCAGATAGGCGCCGGCCGGCAGCCCTGCCTCGTAGAGGAACGAGTTCTGATCATAGACCGCGCCTACTACATTGACGTTCGCCGGCACCGGAGGCACCACGAATCGATCCCCATTCTGAAGTTGGATATCAGGCAGCACGGCCAGCCCGCTGCTGGCGGAATTGAACTGGAGAACGATGCGCCCGGTGGCCCGCATGGCGCGCAGCCGGGCGATCAGGTCCTGCTCGCTGCTCTGCGCTGCGCCGCTGCCGGCAAGGGCCTGCGGAGCCATGGTTGCCGAAGAGGCCAGCGCCAGCACGCCCCGCTGCATCTCCATCTGCAACTGCTGTACATATTCGTCCATGCGTCGCTGCTGCAGCACGCGCGTGGACTCACGCGTGAACTCCGATCCGTACAGATAAGCGTTCGGCGTCAGGCCACCGGCGCGCTGCACAAGTTCGCGCAGCGTTTCACCCGGACGAACGGTATAAACCCCAGCATGCACGAACTCACCCTCAAGGCGGACAAACTTGGTTTCCTCAGCAATCGGCACCCGGATGTCGGCCTGCGAGAGGATCGTAACAACATCGCCAGGCTCCAGCGCCAGATCCTGCGAGGCATCGTGATTCAGCACCAGACGGCCCAAGTCGAATGGGATCAACGTGGTCGTCAGCGTCCTGGCGTCGAGACGCTCGATGACCGCATAGTTCCAGTCGATGTCGGCCGCAATGGGGCCAACCTGCGTGCGCGGCACCTGAGATTCGGAGGGGTTCACGTTGTACTCCCCGGCCAGCGATGCATTGCTGGCCCGTTCCGAAGCTGGAACCGCGGAATTATTGCCGGCTCCCATCCCCTCAGGAGAGGCCGTTTGGTTCTGCCCGTTCACTGTTGTCGCGCCTACATTCTCCTGGGTAAGATACTGATTCTCCTGCGCCGCAGCAATGCCGTTGGATCCCCCCATTGGCATAGTCCCTGTTTCTGTCGCTCCTCTCGCCGCTGTCCCATTTTCTGGCGAAGGCTGGCCGAGAAACGCTCCGCGTGGTAAATCCACTGGACCGGATGGCTGGCGCAGATTACGGAAATCTGCCAAGGGCTCGAATTCCGGCCCCGGCAGCCCCAGTTGAGACCGCTTCCACCAGTAGTTGCGCGTCACCAGCGAGGCTCTGTCCGGGATGAGATCACTGAGCCGCATGCCCGAATGCCAGGCAAAGCGGCCAGGATTCGCGGTGTTGCCGCGCAGCGTGACGGTATTTTGGTACAACGGGACGATCGAGAAAATGCGTATCAGATCGCCGTCGGAGAGCCTGGTCCCGAGTCCCGCCGGATTCCACGACACTTCCATCGAGTAGCGGTCCCGGTGATCGTCGATGCGCTCGATAGAGACGCGCGTCTCCGCAGCGACGGCTGTGGCGCCGCCGGCGTCGGCAAGCGCGTCGGCCAGCGTCTCGCCTGCACGCAGCTCATAAATCGCAGGTACGCGCACACTGCCGGTGATGGCCGCTTCCGGGCCAGCCGGCGGGATAAAAATCACATCCCCCGACTGAAGGGGCGCGTCCTTTGACTTATTTCCGTGAATCAGGAGAGCGTACAGGTCGAACACCGTTACCACGGTTCCGCCGCGGCGGAGTTCAATGTTGCGCAGCGAGCCTGTCGGCGAAGGTCCGCCGCTTGCAAAAATCGCATCGACGAGGGTGCTCAGGGAACTAACCGTGTAAACCCCTGGCCGCCGCGCTTCTCCTGAGACGTAGACCTGTATTGCCCGAATTTGCCCTACGTCCGCAGTCAGATCGAAATTCCGGTACACCCTTCCAATGGCCGTCCGCAGGTGCGCGTCCAGCGCTGAATAAGGAATGCCGGCAACGTGGACTTCGCCGACCTGCGGCAGGTAAATCTCCCCGGTGCGGTCGACGCGGACGTTGGCTGTGAAGTTCACTTGTCCCCACACGCGGATTCGCAGCTCGTCGCCCGGCCCGATCATGTAATCCGGTGGAACCGGAACCAGATTCAGCGGCGAAAACGTCGAAGGCACCTGGCGGAAGAGATCGGCGCCGAAAATCGGCAGCACCTGGCCGGTGGTCGAGGCAACAAATTTCTGGAATTCCGTCAGCGGCTCGGGCGGCAGCGTCACTGGCAGTTGCCGTTCTGACAGCGTTCCCTGGGCCTGCCCGACATCCGAATAGTTGGAGAAGCGGGGTTGGCCCGTCCCGGTTTGCATCAAAGGTAACCCCGGCATCAACAGGCCCTGACCGGACGATTGCATCGAGCACAGTGAAGAATCGGCCAGTAAAGGATCGGAGCAGTCCACGGAGGGAGACTGTTGCTGCTGCCCCGTTGAGGAGCCCGTGAGGCTATCCGGAAGCTGGGCGCCAGCTCGCGGCGCGAGAAACAGCGCATAAATCAGCAGCAAGATTCCAAACGATCGCGTCATACGCAGAAAAGCGAAGAAAGAGCCAAAGACATTGGGCAATCTTTTTGATTTTATGGGAACTATCGGCTGCCGGTCCAGCCCGGCCCCCTGAGTGTCTTTACCTGAGGTTAACCAGAAACTAAGCAATTCTCTTACCATTCAGTGGTAATCTTCGGTTTCAGGTCAATTTAGACGACGGGGCTCTCCGCCTCAGCATTGTGCATCCAATTTCTTCATCAGCGGGTTATACTCTTGCAATATTCAGAATGTAGTTAAAGTACAACTTTTTAATGAGATTGGGAGATCCCGTCCCAATTTCCCTGTCGCAACCGCAAACCCAAATTTCCTCGTATTCCTGGTGATGGGTGGATGAGTTCGCTTTCTTTTGACAATATCTTCCCGCCGAGTCCTGAAGATTCTGCGGGGCGGCCCTCCAGTCTTACGTCTTCGCATGCACTTCGGCGCGTCAGTGGATGGAACGCACCGTTTCCACCGGTTGCGGTCAAAGAACGCACCGTAAGCGATGCCAGCTCCTGGGCTATGTCCCGGCGCCGCCGCATCGTCGAGTTTGTGGTCGCTGCCGCAGCGCTGGTGGCTTTGATGCCGCTGATGGCAGTTGTGGCTGCCCTCATCTGGCTCGATTCCGGCGGCCCCGTTCTTTTCCGCCAGAAGCGGATGGGCGGAAACGGCCGTGAGTTCACCCTCTGCAAGTTTCGTTCCATGCGTAAAGCAAGAGACCGCAACTCCTGCATTACAGTAAGCGGCGACTCGCGCATTACCCGGGTCGGAGCCTTCCTGCGCCGGTACAAACTGGACGAGTTGCCCCAGTTCTGGAACGTGCTTCGTGGCGATATGAGCCTGGTCGGCCCTCGGCCCAAACTACCGCATCTTGAGCCGCTGCATATGACGTATCGGCCAGGCATTACCGGCGCAGCAACTCTGGCATTCCGTAACGAAGAGGAGTTTCTTGCAGGGATACCGGAGGTCGAGGTCGAGGCTTTCTACGAAATGTTCGTCAAACCCGCCAAAGCGCAGCTCGATTTCGACTACATGCGCAGGGCGACTTTCCTCAGCGATATCGCGATCCTCAGCCAGACGCTGACCTCGTGCGTCTCTTCTCCCCCGCAGTCGGTGACTCTGGCCGCGGAGGTTGTGGCCCGTTATGCTGCGGAGTGGAACGGCGCCACAGCGAGCTGACCGTGCGGAGCTCTTCGCCGTTCGAGCTCGGCAAGCCGAATCAAAGTGTAAGGTAAATCCCGTCGGTCTCCACCGTCAGTTCCATCCCCGCCGTTCGAGCCGCTTCCAGCAGCGCCGCGCGCAGCATTTTGACCGGATCCGGACCGACTTCCAGCCGGCGCATCAGTCCTTCGCCCCGCCTGCTGCCGACGGAGAGCGTGACCTTCAGTCCGCGGCGCCTGCATTTCACCGGTGTGCCGTCTTCCAGCTTCATGTTCATCGGCTTCAGGTACGCGTCGACGTAATGCACGCCAATCCCGGACTTATCGTCGGTGTGCTCGGGCAGCTTCTCGAGCGCAGCCGCGTTCACATCGCAAAGCTTAATCTTCACGTCGACCTCCCGCGGGCTGCATTCCCCTCGATGCGAGACACGTGTCCATCACCTTGCGGAAGGCTCGAATGTGCTCCGGAGTGCTGCCGCAGCAGGCACCGATGATATTCGCACCCGCTTCCAGCAGGGCGGGCAGCCCCTGTACCATTTGGTCCGGCGTCTCGTCGTACACCACCTTCATATTCTCCAGCCGCGGCTGTCCAGCGTTGGGCTGCACCATCACCGGCAATCCCGTCACGCTCCTGTATCGCTCCACGGCAGCCAGCGCTCGGGTCATATCCATCCGCGTGCCACAGTTCAGCGCGACAATATGCGCCCCCTGTTGTTCCATGAACTCGGCTGCTCGCTCCGGCTCGACGCCCATCATGGTACGGAACGTCGAGCCGTCCAGGGTCACGTCATACGCCATCGACCCGATGATGCACGGCGCCCCGGCAGCCTGCGCCGCCCGGATACCCAGCAGCAGTTCCTCGAGCGAAGTCTGCGTTTCGATGATGATGGCGTCTGCTCCCGCCTGGACCAAAGCCGCGGCCTGCTCCTCGAACGCCCTGCGCACCTGGTCCTCGGTGAATTCGCCAAACGGTTCCAGCAATCCTCCGAAGGGTCCGATGTCGCCAATCACATACCCGTCACGGGCGCCAAGAGCCTCGCGCGCGATGCGCACCCCCGCCTGGTTCACGCCCGCCACATGCTCGCCCTCGCCATGCCGCGTGAGCATAATGCGGGAACCGCCAAAGGTGTTGGTCAGCAGGCAGTCCGAACCGGCCTCAACGTACTTTTGCTGGATCGCCAGCACCCGCTCCGGATGGGTGAGGTTCCAGGCCTCGCCGCAGTTGCCCTGCTCCAGCCCGGCCAGCATCAGCTGAGTGCCCATGGCGCCGTCGCACAGCAGCGGGCGATCCTGTACGGCGTAATGCAGAAGTTTCTTCATGCGAATTCCTCGTTCCGCTCCTGTTGCGCCAGTGCGAAGTGGATCGTCTCCAGCACCAGCCCCCACTTCCGGTTGCGCGCCGCAGCGTCGCAAAAGCATCCCGCCGCGCATGGTTCCGTGCGCCACTCCAGCACGGCATTCAGCGGTTCGCCATTGAGCGGCCTTTCTCTGCCGATCGCCGCCATCAACCCGCCGGCGTCCGCCAGATACTGGCACATGTATCTGTGCCCCGTATCGCCCGTTGCCGGTACACATCGCTGCTCGCGAATCGGGTATCTTTCAGCCCTTGGACCCAGGGTTACGTGATAGTCAAACGCCAGTGCACGCCCCATGTTCGTGCAGGTGGTGCCGTCGTAACGGAACAGGACATCCATCGATCCGTCGGCATGGGTCTGTATCGTCAGACGATCCGCCGCCCAGCGCTCCAGCGCCCTGCGGCTCGTGCTGTAGCGCGCCTCTCGATCGAGTGCTGCCGGCGTCGGCAGCGGCTCGCGCGGCGAGCGAGGCGCTTTGCGGTACGGAGCGCGCCGGTACTGGCATGGCCCGAAGGAGCAGCTTGCGCACGGCACCAGATCCGTCAGCCGCTGCAAACGTTCCGTGTGCCGCGTCAGGCCGAAGACCGCCAGCTGCGATTTGCGCGGCCGTAGCATGCCCGATGCCAGCACCTCAATCTCCGCCGGCAATCCCTGGCCACCCGCGCGCCGCAGCCGGTCCAGCAGCCGCGGCTGCTCACCAACGTCCCACTCCGGATATCCCGGGCTCGCGTGGGGCAGCACCGCCATATTCTGCTGCTCGGCCCAGTCGCACAGCCGCGCGCCCAGGGCGGTCATCAGGCTTTCCACAACCGCCGATCCGTAAATCTCCAGGAAGAAATATTCGTCCGGCTTCTCTTCGGCCCAACGCCGCTGCGCTTCGTCTTCCGCTTCTCCGCCGGCCCCCACAGCAGCCAGAATCACACTGTGCGCTCCCGCCTCCTCCAGTGTGCGTTTCAGGCGCGGGCTGGCGAATGCGGCGCCGTCGATGCAGATCGCGTCACCATCCAGCGAGAGTTTCTCCACCTGGCGTGCGTACAACCATGGCCGGCCGCGCTCCGCATACCATGCGCGCGCCCACTCCGCCAGTTCGCGTGCCCGCCCTTCCAGCACATGACCGCGAGGATACCCCAGCAGCCGCGCGTACTCCTCCTGCGCCACCGAAAGGTCGCAGACGGTCTCCGCCAGTTCCAGCGCTTCGCCTATCGCGCGCACGGCAGCGCCTCCACAGGCTTGAACTGGCAACCCTCCACAAAAAAATCGAAGAAGCGCGGATGCGTCTCCAGCCGGCAATGCTCCACGCGCTTCACCAGCTCCTCCAGCTCCGCCCTCTTTCTGCGCGACAGCAGCGCCATGGTCGCGCCCTCGATCGCGATATTCCCAGCCTGCACCATTTTCCCCGGCAAC
>Ga0335075_10004503_pt1 | contig 21777 bp, 19 predicted proteins | sample Lox_Sample_24_FD_206723 | JGI IMG/M metagenome (GOLD analysis project Ga0335075, IMG submission 206723) | Soil microbial communities from Loxahatchee National Wildlife Refuge, Florida, United States - Lox_Sample_2.4 | ecosystem: Environmental > Terrestrial > Soil > Wetlands | place: USA...
GACGAGTTCAGCTGTGTTGGCATCTCGGGGGTGGCCGGCATCGGCATCGAACTGGTGCGGCTGTTCCAGGTCGAGCTAGAGCACTACGAGAAACTCGAAGGCCGGCAGCTGTCACTCGAAGGCAAGGCCAACCGGCTGGCCGGCCTGGTTCGCGCCAACCTGGGCGGTGCCATGCAAGGGCTGGTGGCGGTACCGCTGCTGGCCGGCTACGACGCAGACGCGCAGCAGGGCCGGATCTTCAGTTTCGACGTAGCCGGCGGCAAGTACGCCGAGCGCCGGTTCGCCTCGATCGGCTCAGGCTCGGTATTTGCCCGCGGGGCGCTGAAGAAGCTGTACCGCGATGGGATGAGCGCGGAGGATGTCACTCTCGCGATGATGCAGTCGCTTTACGACGCCGCTGACGACGATTCGGCCACCGGCGGCCCGGACATGTCCAGGCGCATCTACCCGGTGGTCGCGACGGTGAGCGCGGACGGCTACCGGCGACTGACCGACGACGAAGCGGCCGGCTACGCGGAGGCCGTCGTGGCCGAGCGGATGCAGGCGCCGGACGGCCCGCCTGCGCCGCTAAGACCGGCCGCATCGTGATGCCCCTGGCTGGTCCCTGCTGATTGACTGACCCCCTGATGACCTCACTCGAGTAAGGAAGCGCCCGTCGTGTCGATGCCGTTCTACGTGTCACCTGAGCAGGTGATGAAGGACAAGGCGGATTACGCGCGCAAGCGCATCGCGCAGATCCGCAGCGGTGTCGTGATCGATTGCGAAGCCGGCATCTTGTTCGTCGCGCCGAACCCGTCCCGTGCGCTCCGCAAGTTCAGCGAGATGTACGACCGGATCGCGTTCGCGGCGGTCGGCCGCTACAACGAGTTCGAGAGCCTCCGCAAAGCCGGCGTTCGGTACGCCGACATGACCGGCTTCCAGTACGACCGGCAGGATGTCACCGCTCGCGGCCTGGCGAACTGGTACGGGCAGCTGCTCGGCTCGCTGTTCACCGATAGCAACAAGCCGTACGAAGTGGAGATCGTCGTCGCGGAAGTCGGTGCCAGCGCCGATGCCGACGAGATCTACCGGATCACGTTCGAGGGCTCCGTCGCCGACGAGCATGGCTTCGTCGTCATGGGCGGGCAGGCCGACAAGGTCGCGGCCGTGCTGAAGGATCAGTACGCGCCCGGTATGTCACTGACCGCCGCGATGACTCTGGCGATCGCCGCGCTGAGCGGGCAGGGCGACGGCACGAACCACGAGCCGGTTACCAGCGGCCAGCTGGAAGTCGCACTGCTGGAGCGGAGCCGGACACACCGGGCATTCCGCCGCCTTACCGGCGCCCGGCTCGACGCGCTGCTGGCCGAATCGGCCAGTGCTAACGCAGCCAAGGCCGAGACAGCCGGGCCTGAGACTCCGACCGAGACAGCCGGCCCTGAGACAGCCGGCCCTGAGACAGCCGGCCCTGAGACAGCCAGCCCTAAGACAGGGGCTGAGCCGGGCAATGGCAGTAACGGCTCCGGCGGTTAGCGCCTATGCCTCCGGCCGCGGCACTCCGGATCGGGCATCACGACAGGCTTCCTGGTGTTGGTAGCGTCAGGGCAGGGAACGCCCTATTGCGTCCTAATGAACCTGGCAGGAGGACAGCGTGACAGCCGATCTGGCGACCATCACCGGTATTGACGCCCCCACCGGACTGCTGATCGGCGGGCAGTGGTCCGCAGGACGGGCAGGGTCGCTGCCTGTCATCGATCCGGCAACCGAGGAACCGGTCACCGAAGTTGCCGACGCCAGTCCCGAGGACGCGCTAGATGCAGTCGGTGCCGCAGCCGCCGCGCTGCCCGGCTGGGCGGCCCGCCCGCCGCGAGAGCGCGCCGAGTGCCTCCGCCGCACCTACGAGCTGATGATGGCCCAGTCCGAGCAACTGGCCCGGCTGATGGTCGTGGAGAACGGTAAGGCGCTGCGCGACGCGCGCGGCGAGATCGCCTACGCCGCCGAGTTCTTCCGCTGGTACGCCGAGGAGGCCGTCAGGATCGACGGGTCGCTCTCGGTCGCCCCGTCTGGCGCTAACCGGATCATGGTGGCTCGCCAGCCAGTCGGCGTCAGCTACCTGATCACGCCGTGGAACTTCCCGGCTGCGATGGCGACCCGCAAGATCGGGCCTGCGCTCGCCGCGGGCTGCACCGTGCTACTCAAGCCGGCTAAAGAGACGCCGCTGACCGCGCTCGCCGTGGCCAAGCTGCTCGCCGAGGCGGGCGTTCCCGAAGGTGTCGTGAACGTTCTGCCGACCAGCAAGCCCGGTCCGATGACCGAAGCCGTGCTGGCTGACCCGCGGGTGCGCAAGCTGTCGTTCACCGGCTCCACCGAGGTCGGGCGGATGCTGCTGAAGCAAGCTGCCGACTACGTGACGAACTGCTCGATGGAACTCGGCGGCAACGCCCCGTTCCTGGTGCTTGAGGACGCGGATATCGACGCCGCGGTCAGCGGAGCGGTCCTGGCCAAGATGCGCAACGGAGGCGAGGCGTGCACCGCGGCCAACCGGTTCTACGTGCACGAGAAGGTCGCCGGGGAGTTCTCGGCGAAGCTCGCCGCCAAGCTCGGCGCGCTGAGGGTCGGTCCCGGCCTTGACGACGGCGTGGACCTCGGGCCGCTGGTGAATGCCGACACCAGGGATAAGGTCGCGGGTTTGGTCGACTCGGCCACGAGCGCTGGTGCCGCGGTACTGACCGGCGGTCACGCGCCGGACCGCGTCGGCTATTACTACGAGCCGACAGTGCTTGACGGCGTGCCGGCCGGAGCCGGCATCCTGTCCGAGGAGATCTTCGGGCCGGTCGCCCCGATCGTGCGATTCACCGACGAAGCCGAAGCGGTCGCGCTGGCCAACAACACCGAGTACGGGCTCGTTTCCTATGTATATTCCGGTGACCTGCGGCGGGCGCTGCGCACCGCGGAGAGCCTTGAGGCGGGAATGGTGGGGATCAACCGGGGCGTGGTGTCCGACCCGGCAGCCCCGTTCGGCGGGGTGAAGCAGTCCGGCCTTGGTCGCGAGGGCGCGCACGACGGGCTGCTTGAGTACACCGAGACCAAGTACATCGCGGTCGACTGGTAACGGGAGTCCGATGGACCGGCGAATATTCGGGCTCGAGAACGAGTACGGCGTCACGTGCACGTTCCGAGGGCAGCGTCGCCTGTCCCCGGACGAGGTGGCCAGGTACCTGTTCCGCCGCGTCGTGTCGTGGGGCCGCAGCAGCAACGTGTTCCTCCGCAACGGCGCCAGGCTTTACCTTGACGTCGGCAGCCACCCCGAATACGCGACGCCGGAGTGCGACAACCTGATCGACCTGGTCACGCACGACAAGGCGGGCGAACGCATCCTGGAGGGCCTGCTCGTCGACGCCGACACCCGGCTGCGCGAGGAAGGCATCGCGGGCGACATCTACCTGTTCAAGAACAACACCGACTCCGCTGGCAACTCTTACGGGTGCCATGAGAACTACCTGGTCGGCCGGCACGGCGAGTTCGGCAGGCTGGCGGACGTGCTGATTCCGTTCCTGGTGACCAGGCAGATCATCTGCGGGGCTGGCAAGGTGCTGCAGACGCCGCGGGGCGCGGTGTACTGCGTCAGCCAGCGAGCCGAGCACATCTGGGAGGGCGTCTCCTCGGCGACGACCAGGTCCCGGCCCATCATCAACACCAGAGACGAGCCGCACGCGGACGCGGAGCGCTTCAGGCGGCTGCACGTGATTGTCGGCGACTCGAACATGAGCGAGACCACGATGCTGCTCAAGGTCGGGTCTACCGACCTGGTGCTGCGGATGGTGGAGGCCGGCATCGTCATGCGCGACCTGACACTGGAGAACCCGATCAGGGCGATCAGGGACGTCAGCCATGACATGACCGGGCGGCGCCGGGTCCGGCTGGCCAACGGCCGTGAGGTCAGCGCGCTGGACATCCAGCAGGAGTACCTGGCCAAGGCACAGGACTTCATCGCACGCAAGGGCGCGGACCCGGTCACCAGCCGGGTGATAGAGCTCTGGGAACGAACGCTGCGCGCCGTCGAAACCGGCGACCTGGGGTTGGTGGCCAGAGACATCGACTGGGTAACCAAGCTGCAGCTGATCGAGCGCTACCGGACCAAGCACGACCTCCCGCTCGCCTCTCCCAGGGTCGCGCAGCTTGATCTGGCGTATCACGACGTGCACCGCGGCCGCGGCCTGTATTACCTGCTGCAGAAACGCGGCGCGGTCGAGCGGGCCTGCCGGGACCTGGACATCTTCGCTGCCAAGTCGGTTCCGCCGCAGACCACCAGGGCGCGGCTGCGCGGTGAGTTCATCCGCCGCGCACAGGAGCGGCGGCGTGACTTCACCGTTGACTGGGTGCACTTGAAGCTCAATGACCAGGCGCAGCGAACAGTGCTGTGCAAGGACCCGTTCCGCTCCGTCGACGAGCGAGTGGAGAAGCTCATCGCGGGCATGTAGCCGGGTCTGGATGCGCTATTTATCACACCGGCCCACCGGGACGGCCGGGCTTGCATCCCCAGGTTTTTGTCAGGATTTCGTAAGCGGATGGTAACCAATCCTGACACAGGGCAGTCGGCCCGGGGCGGTAGGCTGACTCGTCTTCACAAACCCAACGCTGAGGAATCACATGCGCCGCATTGTCCCAGCCCTGCTGGTCCCGGTCGCCGTCTGTATCGCGCTAGCGGGGTGCGGGTCTTCGTCATCGGGATCGTCCGCCAACGCGAACGCCGCCGTCAAAGTGACTGGCACGTTCGGCAAGTCGGCGAAGGTCTCGATTCCGGCCGAGAAAGCCAGTACGAAACTCGCTATCAGCACCCCGATCAAGGGCACCGGAGCCGCTCTGGCGAGCGGTGACTCGGCGCTGGCGGATCTCGTTGTGTACAAGTGGAGCGGCACCAAGCACACGCTGCTCGACAGCACGTTCGCGTCCGGGCCGCAGATGATCCCCGCGGACATGGGCCTGCCAGGACTGACCACCGCGCTGAAGGGCGCCCGCCTCGGCAGCCGCATTGTCGCTGTACTGCCGCCCAAGTACGGCTACGGGACTGAAGGCAATTCCGAGCTTGAGGTCACTGGCAAGGACACGCTGGTGTGGGTGATCGACCTGCTGCAGCAGTACTCATCGACGCAGTCAGCAACCGGGAGCCAGGTCTCGACCGGCGGCGGCAAACTGCCGTCGGTCAGCGCCAAGGCAAACCAGGCGCCGACCGTCACGGTGCCGAAGAACTCGCCGCCGGCGAAACTGTCGGTCACGACGCTGATCAAGGGTTCCGGTGCCAAGCTTGCCAAGGGCGACACAGTGGTCACGCAGTACGTCGGCGTCGACTGGCGGACGGGCAAGCAGTTCGGCACCTCCTGGCCGTCCACTTCGGATAGCGCCGGGGAGTTGCTCAGCTTCGAGGTGGGCGGGGAGCAGGTGCTGCCAGGCCTCAGTGACGCGATGGCGGGCGTTACGGTCGGCAGCAGGGTGATGGTAGTCATCCCGCCGTCTCTCGGCTACGGGCCGGAAGGCGGCCAGGCGAGCGCCGGGATCAAGAAGAACGACACGCTCGTCTTCGTCGTCGACGTCCTTGGCGATCAGCCGGCAGCCTAGTTCCAGCGCTCGAACGGCTCGCTGAGCTCAGCGCCAGCCAGGAACGCCGGCAGCAGGGCCTGCAGGCGGCCGGGATAGAAGCGCTCGGAACTGGCAAGCAGGTCGGTTACTTCCCACCACCGGGCTTCGACGTACTCCTCGAGCTCTTCCGGAGTCCGGCCGCCGTCGGTGATCGGCGGCCGGACGGCGTCCAAGCGGACCGGCACGACCACCTCGTGCTGAAGGCGCCTGACTCCGCGGGCGGTCCAGGTAGACGTCCGCCGCCAGCGCGGCGCGCCTACCTGGGCGGGACTGACGAGCAGTCCAGTCTCTTCGGCCAGCTCCCGCACCGCGGTCTGCTGATAGGTTTCGCCCGGCTCGATGCCGCCGCCAGGCAGTTCCCACCAGTGCTGGCTGCTGCGCGACTCCAGCTGCGCGCGGAAGAGCAGGATCCGGCCGCCAGCGTCCTGCAGCACGACCCGGACGCACGAGCGCTCAAGGTCGTAGCCCAGGTCCTGACCGACAGCTCGGGCGTTGCCCAGGGCGGCCGCGTGCCGGCCCGCCGCGGCTGCCGCCAAGAAGTAGGCCAGGTCACCGTCCAGGCCGCGGCCCATGGTGGAGAGCCTGACCGGAGAGTCTCGCAGCGCCTCCTCGAGGCCATCGACGCTCACCTGCACGAGGTTGTGCCTGGCTGCCAGCGGCTGCGCCTCGGCCAGTACCCGTGCGCCGAACTCACCGCCGAGGTCCGGCACCACGATGTCGGCGGGTGCCAGGGCAACCCGCCCGTAGCAGGTCAGGCTGTGGTGAGAGATACCGCGGTGCCGCTCGCGCGGGTCAGACTCGCTGATCCGCAGCGAACCCACCGGCCTGCCGTTCAGCACGGCCGCCGCGTTCACCGCCTCGCCCGCCGCCACACCCGAGAAGCCCCAGCGGGTGCCGGTGCCGAGGTTGCCAGGGCCCTGGGTCACCACGGCCAGCTCGGCGCCCAGTACGTGCCTGGCAGCGAGCAAGCCACTGTGCAGGCTGACGGTTTCCAGGTCGCCGCCGAAGGCCTGGCCAGCCGATACGGTGCCGGCGAGCCAGCCAGCCTCGGAGAGCGCGGCGGCTGACCGGGAGAACCACGCGGGCAGCGCCCCGCCGTCCAGCATCACGTAGGCAACTCGTGGCCCCTGCCCCGGACGGCTCGCCCGGTAGCCGGCCAGGATCGCAGGCAGCGCCGAGTGCAGGTCAGCGACGACGACAGGCAGGCCGGTCAGGTCGTCTGCATCGCGCAGCACGTCGTAAAAGGCCGAGCCCTGCTCGTCCGCGCCGGGCACGCAGGTCTGCAGCGGGGTGTACCTGGCCTTGATCAGGTGGCCTGGCCCGGCCGGGTCGGGCGGCAGCCGTTCCGGGATCGCCACGACCAGCGCGTATCCCCCGGTGCCAAGGCCCAGGTCCAGGGCGGTGGTATTGAGCAGGACCCGGTCACCTGGCTCTGGCTGCCCGGTCAGTTGCGGGTAGGCGAGAGCCGGCACAATCCGGCCCTCCACCGTCACGCTGAGCTCCTGAGCGCCACGCCACGACCGGCCGAGCGCGGAAACTTCGCCACTACGCCACTTGATCACTCCGGCAGGGTAGCGTCGGTGGCGAGAAGGGATGGGGATGTCTCGGCGGAAGACGGAGCGGCTGCTGAGCCTGGTGGTCTGCCTGCTGTCCGCGCGCAGGTATTTGAGTGCCAGTCAGATCAGGGATGCCGTACCCGGGTACCCGGAGTCCTTCGATGCGTTCAAGCGGATGTTCGAGCGGGACAAGGACGAGCTGCGCGAGCTCGGTATCCCACTGGAAACCGGCACGAACACGCCGGGCGAGGAAGAGTACGGCTACCGGATCTCGCGGCAGGCCTATGAGTTGCCTGAGATCACGCTGGAGGCTGACGAGGTGGCCATGCTCGGCCTGGCTGCGCGAGTCTGGCGGCAGGCGGAACTGGCAGGAGCGGCTGAAGGCGCGCTACTCAAACTGCGGGCGGCAGGCATCGACGCCGAGGACCTCAGCCAGCCTGGTATCGAGCCACGCGTCAGGACGCCAGAAGCAGCGTTCGGGCCACTGTGGGAAGCCGTGCGCGACCGGCGCCCGGTCGCGTTCGGGTACCGGGCCGCCGGCCGGAGCAGCACGCAGCAACGCAGGCTGGAGCCGTGGGGAGTGGTCAACCGGCGCGGCCAGTGGTATGTGGTCGGGCACGACACCGATCGTAACGCCGAGCGGGTGTTCCGGTTGTCCCGGATCGAAGGCCCGGTCACGTTTACCGGGCGGGCCGGGACGGTCGTCGTACCGCCTGGCACGGATGTTCGGGCGGCCGTCGGGGACACCGGCGCCGATCAGCCGGTGTGGCGCACGTGCAAGCTGCGGATCCGCGCTGGGGCCGGCTACGGCCTGCGGCGGCATGCGAACAGCATCGAGGCCGACGAGGCGGCCGGCTGGGACGTGGCCGAGCTGAACTACACCGAGACCGGCTGGTGGAGCGAGCACCTGGCCTCGTTTGGCGCGGACGTGGTGGTGCTGGAGCCAAGCGACCTGCGCGACGCGGTGATCGGGCGGCTGAAGGGGGTGCTGGCGTGACGGAGGCGTCCGCGAAGGCGACTGCGCCGGGCTCCGGGGGCTCGGACAGGAGCGGTCCGGCCAAGAGCGGGCCGGCCAGGAACAACACAACCCCGGCAGCTCCGACAGCCACGGAGCGACTGCAGCGGCTGCTCGCCCTCGTGCCATACGTGGTAAGCCGCAACGTGGTCGGCATGGCAGAGACAGCAGAAGCGTTCGGCGTTACCGAACGCGAACTGGTGGACGATCTCAACCTGCTGTGGTGCGTCGAGCTCCGCTCGCCTGATCCGTACTGCCCGATCGACTTGTCTTATGAGGGCGGTGAGATCGTCGTCAGCGAGGCTGAGGCGATCGGCAGGCCGCTGCGGCTTGGCGTGGACGAGGCCAGCGCGCTGCTGATCGCACTGCGCATGCTGGCTGACCTGAAGCTGCCCAGTATCAGCGACGGCTCGGCGCTGAGCCGGACGATCGCCAAGCTCGAGTCGGCAGCCGGCAGCGCGGCAGGGCCGAGTGCGCACGTCGCGGTCCAGTCCGACGGTTCGCTCCAGTCGGCTGCCGCCGCCTTGGTGGCTGATGCTCTCAATCGGGACAAACGGCTGCATATTTCGCATTACGTTCCGGGCAGGGACGAGGCGACCGAGCGGGACGTGGACCCGATGCGGCTGCTGGCGGTGGAGGGCCGCAGTTACCTGGAAGGCTGGTGCCGCCGGGCGGAGGCTGTCCGGCTGTTCCGCCTGGACCGGATCCTGGCCATCGAGGTGCTGGACGTCGCCAGGGAAGTGCCTGCGAGCGCCGAGCACAGGGACGTGGAGCACGGGCTGTTCCGCCCGTCGCCGCACGATGTGCTGGTGGAGTTCGAGCTCTCCCCAGCAGGGCGCTGGGTGGCCGAGTACTACCCGTGTGAGCAGACAGACGAACTGGCCGACGGAAGGCTGCGGATCCGGCTGCGGACGCCCGACACCCAGTGGGTGCGCAGGCTGGCCTTGCGGCTGGGCGAGGACGGCCGCGTGACGGCGCCGCCTGAGCTGGCGGCCCAGATCATCGCCGACGCCACGGCGGCCCTTGATCACTATGCGTAACGGAGATCACTATTAGTGACCGACCAGACTGAAACTTCCTATTAACGAAGCGGATACCCGCCTGCAGCCGGGCGGATACGTTCAGCCGCTTGCATGGATCTCGCTGTAGACTCCGGGTATCAATCCAAGGAGCACCGGCTCCGCTGAATGGGGACTGAGATGGATGCACTTGCTCCCTGGCACATCATCATCCTGGTGATAGTGCTCGTGCTGCTATTCGGAGCCAGGCGGCTACCCGGAGCAGCCAAGTCGCTCGGCGAGTCGATGAATATCTTCAAGCGGTCCGTCCAGGGCCTGCACGACGACGACCAGGGCAGCGCTGCGAGCGGGACAGGCCAGAGCTCGATGGCACAGCCGTTCACCGCCCCGCAGCCGCCGCCCGCGCCGATCGCCGCGCCCGACCAGCACGCCCAGCAGCTCGCCGACCTGCAGCGCCAGGTGACCGAGCTGCAGCGGCAGAGCGCGGGATCGAACGGCGGACCGGTTTCCGAGGCGCAGCCAACTCAGCCGTTCTAACTGCCCGCTGACATCGCAGTGTCAGACGACATGGCAGTGGCAGACGACGGGCTGGATGCTGAGGCCCGGCCGGACCTGGGGCTGACAGGGCGCAGGAACCCGGACGCGCGGATGCCGCTGATGGAGCACATCCGGGAGCTTCGCAACCGGGTGGTCAAAATCGCGGTGGCCGTGACCGTCGGCTCGATCGCCGGCTGGTTTATCTACGGGCCGGTCTGGGACTTCATCAAGCGCCCGTACTGCAAGGCACAAGTCGCCACCCCAGCATCCAGCGCGCTGGCCAGGTCAATCGGCACCTACGGCGCGCACTGCCAGCTGTACGTCACTGGCGTGTTCGACCCGCTGATCCTGCGCCTGCAGATCTCGATCGCGGTCGGCGTCATTATCTCCTCGCCGATCTGGCTGTATCAGGTCTGGGCGTTCATCGCGCCGGGCCTCTACAGGCGCGAACGCCGCTGGGCTTATTACTTCGTCGGCGCGGCGCTCCCACTGTTCGCCGTCGGCGCGACGATCGCTTACTTCGCGATGACCAGGGGTCTTGAGTTCCTGCTGCACCTGGTGCCGGCCGACACGACGGCGCTGATCACCATCAACACTTACCTGGGCTACGCGGGCGCGATGCTGACGATCTTCGGTATCGCCTTCGAGTTGCCGCTGGTAGTCGTACTGCTGAACCTGGCCGGCGTGCTGACTCATGCTCGCTTCAGGAAGTGGCGCCGGGTGATTATTTTCCTGGTGTTCGCGTTCGCAGCCGTCTTCACCCCGAGCCCGGACCCGCTCAGCATGCTGGCGCTGGCTCTGCCCTGCGTGGTCCTGATCGAGGTCGCCGAGGTCTTCGCCTGGGTTCACGATCGGCGGAAGGGGCGCTCTGGAAGCCTGGCGTTCCCCGGGCTGACCGACGAGGAAGTAGCCAAGTACGGCCTGGACAAGCCGCTCGGTGAGGAGACCCGCGCGCCCAAGTAATCCCCGTGATCCGCTTAGTCTTGGGCCATGAGCTCGGCGGCAAGTCAGCGTGACGGGGCAATTGACCGGCCGGGACTGGCGGCGTTCCGGCAGCTATATGACTTTGAATTTGACGATTTCCAGGTAGCTGCCTGTGACGCGCTCGAAGGCGGCCATGGGGTGCTTGTCGCCGCGCCGACCGGCTCGGGGAAGACGGTGGTCGGCGAGTTCGCCGTGCACCTGGCCATGGCGAGCGGCCGCAAGTGCTTCTACACCACGCCCATCAAGGCGCTATCGAACCAGAAATACGGGGACCTGGTCAGCCGCTACGGGGCCGCCAACGTCGGCTTGCTGACCGGCGACAACAGCATCAACGGCGAGGCGCCAGTGGTGGTTATGACCACCGAGGTGCTGCGGAACATGCTGTACGCCGGCTCGCTCACGCTGGGCGGCCTCGGCTACGTCGTGCTCGACGAGGTGCATTACCTGGCCGACCGGCTGCGCGGTGCGGTCTGGGAAGAAGTCATCATCCAGTTGCCCGAGTCGGTCCAGGTGGTGGCCTTGTCAGCCACCGTGAGCAACGCCGAGGAGTTCGGCGACTGGCTGGAGCAAGTGCGCGGCGGCACGACGGTGATCGTGGACGAGACCAGGCCGGTGCCGCTGTGGCAGCACATGCTGGCTGGCCGGCGGCTTTATGACCTCTTTACGAGAAACGGCGCGGTTAATCCTGAGTTGCGGCGCCTGGCGCAGCGTGACCTGGGTGCCAGCCGGAACGGGAACCGCCGGCCCGGCCCCGGCACCAGGAACGGCCGGTCGACCAGCAGCCGGTCCGGTACCAGCAGGGCCAGTGCCGGCGGAGCGGGCTACCGCCCGGTCAGGTACCGGCCGCCGGCCAGGCCGGAAGTGATCGAGCGACTGGACGCCGAAGGGCTGCTGCCGGCGATCACGTTCATATTCAGCCGGGCGGGCTGCAACGCGGCCGTACAGCAGTGCCTGGCCGCCGGGCTACGGCTGACGACCCCGGAGGAGTCGGCTGAGATCGCGAAGGTGGTCGCGGCGAGGACGGAGGGGCTGGCCGAGGCCGACCGGGCCGTTCTCGGCTACGCCGACTGGGTCACCGGCCTCAGGCACGGGGTCGCGGCGCATCACGCCGGGCTGCTGCCTACGTTCAAGGAGGTCGTGGAGGAGCTCTTCGCGGCCGGGCTGATCCGCGCGGTATTCGCGACCGAGACGCTCGCGCTCGGCATCAACATGCCGGCCAGGACGGTCGTGGTCGAGAAGCTGGACAAGTTCAACGGCGAGCATCACGCTGACCTGACCGCGGGGGAGTACACCCAGCTCACGGGCCGGGCCGGACGGCGGGGCATCGACGTGGAAGGCCATGCGGTCGTGCTGTGGCAGCCGAACCTCGACCCGCTCGCTGTCGCGGGCCTCGCTGGCACGCGGACCTACCCGTTGATATCCAGCTTCCGGCCGACCTACAACATGGCCGTCAACCTCGTCTCCCAGGTGGGCCGGGCCCGCGCGGCCCGGCTGCTGGAGTCCTCATTCGCGCAATTCCAGGCCGACCGGGGAGTGGTCGGGCTGGCGAGGCAGGCGGCAAAGCTCAGGGAGCAGATCGCCGCGCTCGCGGTCAGCTGCGAGCGCGGCGACATCGTGAGTTATGACCAGATCCGGCGCGAGCTCAGCGAGCTGGAGCGGGAAGATTCGAGGCAGCAGTCCGCGGCCAGGCAGGCCGCTGCGCTGGCTTCTCTTGAGAAGCTCAGGCCCGGCGACATCATCGACGTGCCGGGCGGACGCCAGTCCGGCGTCGCGGTAGTACTCCAGAGCGGCGGCAGCGGCGGCAGCGGCCGTGGCGGAGGCAACGGGCGGCCGCTGCCGCTGGTACTGACGGCGAACCGGCAGGTGAAGCGGCTGTCGGTGGCGGACTTCCCGGTACCTGTCAGTGCCATCGAGCGGATCAGGATCCCGCCCTCGTTCAGCCCGCGGTCGCCGGCCGCCCGCCGGGACCTGGCGTCTACCGTCCGGAACAAGCTGGCTGACCGGGAGCTGCCGAAGCAGGAAGCCCCCGGCCGGCCGAGCGAGCCGTCGGCGGCTGCCATCGAGGCGCTGCGCGGCCGGCTGCGCAAGCACTCCTGCCATGGCTGCCCGGACATGCCGTTGCACTTGCGCGACCTGGCCAGGCGAGTCCGGCTGGAGCGAGAGGCCGAGGCGCTCGAGCAACGCGTGTCAGGGCGTTCGCACGTTCTGGCGCGCACGTTCGGCCGGGTCTGCGCGGTGCTGGAGCGGCTGGATTACATCGAAGGCGATGAGGTCACCGCTGCAGGGCGACGGCTGGCTGCGCTGTACGCAGAACTAGACCTGCTCGCCGCCGAGTGCCTGCGCCGCGGTACCTGGGCCGGCCTCGAGCCTGCCGACCTTGCCGCCTGCGTTTCTGCCCTGACGTTCGAGTCGCGGCGCGCGGATGACGCCGGGCCGGTGCGGCTGCCGCATGGCCGGGCGCGTGAGGTGCTTGCCGAGATGACCGGCCTGTGGGAAGAGCTGAGCACCGTCGAAGACGGCCAGCACCTGTCGTTCCTGCGGCAGCCGGACCTCGGGTTCGCCTGGACTGTGCACGCCTGGGCGCGCGGCACCGGCCTGGAGAAGCTCATCGATGCCGACCTCACGGCTGGAGACTTTGTCCGCGCGATGAAGCAGCTCATCGACTTGCTGGGCCAGCTTGCCGTCGCCGACGCCGGCGGCGAGCTTGGCAAGACCGCGCGGGCGGCCGCAGACCTGCTGCTCCGCGGCGTCGTCGCCTACTCATCGGTCGGCTGAGGGCCTTGACCTTCTGGTGACCCGAGCGTTTACGGTCGAGGGAACTCTGCGGCATCATCGCGCGTCCTCGCTGTGTGACAGCACGTGGAGCAGAAGTGGAATGCGGCCAACGAGTGGGCCGCGGCCCCGACCATCGGAGTGAAGGAGTAACCCGATGCGCTGGAACTTGAGAATGAAGGCAGCAGAGCGCGGTATCTGGAAGTCCACCGACATGCGTCGCCGGCTCGCTGCTGCCGGGCTTGAGATCAGCTCCGGCAAGATGTCTGCCCTCTGGATAAGAACACCGACCATGATCCGGCTCGATGACCTGGAGGTCATCTGCTCGGTACTTGACTGCTCGCCCACCGACCTGCTCATCCGCGAGCCCGAGGCGGTCGTAGCGCGCGAGACCGCTCAGACTCTTCCGCTCAGCCCGGATGAACTTGCCCAGGCGGCCGAGGCCGCGCGCCCGAGCGGTGCGGCGCTCCGGGAGGCGGCAGCCGGGCAGCATGGCGAGCAGAGCGCATCCCGAGGCCAACCGGTCGCCACGGTGATCGCCGGCCCCGGAGTCTGGCAGGCGGTGCATGATGGCCGGGCCAACCTGATGACTCCGATTCGCCATGGCATGCTCCGCGGCCTGAACTGGCGGGTTGCGCACCGGCCGCGCCCGGGCGAGTTGCTCCCGCTCGCCTGGCTGCTCGGGCTCACCCACGTATCGCTGGCCCACGCCGCTGCCTGACAACACGCTGCCGACGCGTGCCTAGCAGATTCCGGAGGATCGTAAGTCATGGCTGAGCTCGGACCCGTCGCCTGGCCACCTGCCCCGATCACGACCGAGCGGCTCGTGCTCCGCGAGCCCGAGGCCCGGGACCGCGCGGCGCCCATCGAGCTGTTCACCTCGCCCGAGGTGGGCACCTACATCGGTGGCCCTCGGCCGCGTGATGAGTTTGAGCGCGCGCTGCCTGAGGTGCCCGAGGGGCGCCCTGGCCTTTTCGTGGTCGACGGAGCGATGATCGGAATCATCACGTTCGACCGGCGCGACGCGGAGCGTCGCTTCCGCCCGGATGGCGGTGAGGCCGAGCTAGGCTACCTGTTCCTGCCAGCGGCGTGGGGATACGGGTACGCCGCGGAGGCGTGCGCAGCGGCACTCGGCTGGTTCGCCGACGCGCTTCCCGGCGAGCCGGTGGTGCTGACAACCCAGAGCGCCAACAGCCGCTCGATGCGCCTCGCGGCGAAGCTGGGATTCACCGAGGTAGAGCGGTTCGAGGCGTACGGCGCCGAGCAGTGGTTCGGCGTGCGATCCTCGGCCGTCTAGGTGGCCGCACAGTCATGGTTCGTCGTGCTGCCTGACGGACCGATGATCGCGGAATAGGCTCCCTGGCTGCGGCCCGCCTGCCTGTCCGGAGTCATGCGCCTGAGACTGGCGGTCCCGCTGGGCAGCGTGCACGTCCGGCGCGCCCGGGCCGAGTCGTGCCATCAGGTCAGCTTCCGCGAGCATCTCCGCGGCGGTCGGCGACAACGCGATCACTGCCGAGAAGATAAACCCGATACAGCTGATGCCGATGATCAGCGGCAACAGGAACCCCGCCGCGCTGGCGCTGGCCGGGGCTGCCACGGCAGGGCCGGCAGTGGCGTGGACACGAAGAGCAGCCATGCCCGTGTAGTGCATGCCGCTGACCGCCACACCCATGATCAAGGACGCGACGAGGGCCGACCAAACGCTTTCCAGCCGCAGCGCGGCCCAGAGGGCTGCGGTCCCGGCGATCACGGCGATTACTACCGAGACAGCGACAAGCGCCGGGTCGTAACTCAGCGTGTCCTGCGCGCGGATAGCGGCCATGCCGATGTAGTGCATGCTCGCTACTCCGCATCCAATGGCCACGCCGCCGAGCAGCAAGGGCCCGGCTCCGCCCTTGCTGTACCCGACGATGAACAGTCCGGCTCCCACCACCGCGATGGAGATCAGCATGGACAGGACGGTGACGGGCACGTTATAGCGGATTGACTGGCCAGGGATCGTGAAGCCGAGCATGGCAATGAAGTGCATTACCCAGATACCCATGATCCCGATAGCCAGGGCGGCGATGACGAGCCAGGACGCTCGTGCCCTGCCCTGGGACGCCCTTGCCCGGGTGGTGGACCGGAGGCCCAGGAAGCAGCCAATGCAGGACGCCACGTAGGCGAGCACGGGGTTCAGCGCGCCGTAGGTGAAATTGTTGACGTGGACCATAACTGGTTCTCCCCCCAATGCCGGCCAAGGCATTGATATCGTTAGCGGCCGGTTTGGCCCATGGCGCAGTTATCTCATTCCACACATCTGATATCACAATGGGCCGCGCGCAGGGCGACGAACTGGAGGTTCGGGCCAGTCAGCTCGCATGCCGCGCTGCCTGCACGGACCAGAACGGCGGGCTAAGCAGCCAGGCGGAGAGCAGGGGTGAATGGCATCGGTTGCAGTGACGGGCAAAACGTCAGCGGCGGAACTGAGAGAAGTTGAGCTCTCGATCGGCGGCATGACGTGCGCGGCATGTGCCGCCCGCGTGACGAAGAAACTCGGCGAGATTCCGGACGTGACAGCTTCCGTTAATGTGGCGACCGAGAAGGCCACAGTGACCGCCCCGCCGTCCGTGGAGATCGCGCAGCTGATCCGGGCGGTGGAACAGGCCGGTTACAGCGCCGAGCCGGCTCGGTCTGCTGATGCCGCGGGCCCGGCGCCCGCAGACGAGGTCGGCGATGCCGCCAGGGTCGGGTATCTGCGGCGGCGGCTGATCGTGGCCCTAGTGTTCTTCGTCCCGCTGAGCGACCTGTCGGTGCAGTTGTCGCTGTTCCCCTCGTTCCGGTTCCCTGGCTGGCAGTGGGTCCTGGTGCTGCTGGCCGCGCCGGTGGCTGGGTGGGCGGCCTGGCCGTTCCACGCTGCGGCGCTGAAGGCAGCCCGGCACGGTTTCACCTCTATGGACACCCTGGTGTCGCTCGGCATCATCGCCGCGTGCGGCTGGTCGGCCTACGCGATGTTTGTCCTGGACGCCGGGCAGGCGCGGGTGAGCCCGATGCAGCTGCTGATTCACGCTTCTGGCGGCGGGATTTACCTGGAGGTCGCCGGGTCGGTGACGACATTCCTGCTGGCGGGCCGCCTGTACGAGGCAAGAGCCCGCCGCGACGCTGGCAACGCGATGCGGGCGCTGGCCGCAACCGGGGCGAGGGACGCCTGGCTGCTGGACGCCGACGGTACCGAGCGCCGGGTCCCGGTCGCGCAGCTGCGCCCCGGCGACCGGTTCGTGGTACGGCCGGGGGAGGTGATCGCCGCCGACGGCCTGGTGGAGTTCGGCGAGTCGGCAGTGGACACCAGCATGATGACCGGAGAGTCGGTACCGGCTGACGTCGCCGCGGGCGGGACCGTGGCGGCCGGTACCGTGGTGGTGAGCGGCCGGCTTGTCGTCGTCGCCAGCCGGACTGGCGAAGATACCCAGCTGGCGCACCTGACCGCGCTGGTGGAGCGGGCGCAGGCGGACAAGTCAGCGGTGCAGCGGCTCGCCGACCGGGTCTGCGGGGTGTTCGTTCCGGCGGTGCTCATCGCCGCGGTGCTGACTCTGGCCGGCTGGCTGGCGGCGGGTGCGCCAGCCGAACGGGCGCTGAGCGCGGGCCTGGCGGTGCTGATCATCGCGTGCCCGTGCGCGCTGGGCCTGGCGACACCGGCCGCGCTGATCGTCGCGTGCGGTCGGGGCGCGCAGCTTGGCATCTTCATCAAGGGCTACCAGGCTCTGGAAGCCTCCCGCAGTGTGGACACTGTGCTGTTGGACAAGACCGGCACCATCACTTCAGGCGTGATGTCGGTGACCGGCGTGGAGACAGCGCCCGGAGTTGAGCGGGCGGCCCTGCTGCGGAATCTCGGCACGGTCGAGGACGCGTCCGGCCATCCGGTGGCTGTGGCCGTCAGCGCGTTCGCCCGCGCGGAGCTAGGCGGGCTTCCGCGCGCAGCGGACTTCGAGGCGCTGCCGGGACTCGGGGTCCGCGGTGCGGTTGACGGCACCGAGGTGATCGCGGGGCGGCAGCAGCTGCTTCAGGACCGCGGACTCACTATCCCGGCGAACCTGGCCGGCAGGTGCGCGGAGTGGGCCGCAGCAGGGCGCACGGTCGTGCTAGCCGGCTGGGACGGCAGCGCCAGGGGCGCTGTCGCGGTTGCGGACGCTCTCAAGCCGTCGGCGCCCGTGGCGGTCGAGCAGCTGCGCCGGCTGGGCCTGCGCACCGTGCTGCTGACCGGGGACGGTGAGGTCGTCGCGCGGGCAATCGCGGCCGAAGCCGGCCTTGACGAGGTGATCGCCGGGGCGCTGCCCGCTGACAAGGCTCACGTCGTCGCGGACCTGCGAGCCCGCGGCCGGCGGGTGGCGATGGCGGGCGACGGGATCAACGACGCGCCTGCACTGGCCAGCGCAGACCTGGGCCTGGCGCTCGGCTCAGGCACCGACGTGGCCATGAGCGCCGCCGACCTGATCTTGCTGCGCGATGACTTGCGCGTCGTGCCGGAGGCCATCAGCCTCGCCAGAGCCACCCTGACAACGATCCGCAGGAACCTGGCCTGGGCGTTCGGCTACAACGTCGCGGCGATTCCACTGGCGGCCGCCGGGCTGCTTAACCCGCTGATCGCCGGGGCTGCGATGGCGGCCTCATCGGCGTTCGTGGTGGCCAACAGCGTCCGGCTGCGCCGCTTCCGCGGCGGTGACAGGAGCCCTGGGCGCGGCCGTTAAACGATTTGCGGCCTCAGGCGCGAGCCGGCAGTCTCGTTGGCATGGCACCGGTGATGACTAGAGGACTGACAGAGCAGGACTGGCGGCAGCTCAGGGATGCCCGCCTTGCCGCGCTTGCCGAGGCGCCGTATGCGTTCGCCTCGACCGTCGCCAGGGAGCAGGCATTCACTGACGAGACCTGGCGCGAGCGGGCAGGCGCCGGCCGGACCTTCGGCGCGTGGCAGGACGGCGTGATCGTCGGGCTGGCGACCGGTTTCCCCGAGGACCCGCCGACGGGCTGGCACCTGGTCGGGATGTGGGTCGCGCCTCCGCACCGCGGGCGGGGAGTTGCCGATGAGCTCGTCCGTTCGGTATGCGAGTTGGCCAAGGACGCCGGTGCTGTCTCCGTCACGCTCTGGGTGACTGACGTGAACGACCGCGCGAGGGCGTTCTACCGCCGGCTCGGTTTCTCGCCGACTGGCAAGCGCCAGCTGCTACGGCCTGGCGAGTGGGAGGAAGAGCTGTCGCTGCCGACATAGCTGTCCAGCGCGTTTGCCTGCACTGACAGCAATGCTAGCATTGCATGCATGACTACCTGCGGAGGTAGAGATGACAACGCTGACGATCCGGGGCCTGGATCCCCAAACGCATGCTCGGCTTCGTGTCGAGGCGGCGCGCCACGGACGGTCGATGGAGGCCGAAGTGCGGGCAATACTCGAAGAACGACTGGCTCCGCCTCTCTCCGAGCGCGGCCTTGGCAGCAAGATCCACGAGCGTTTCGCCGCCCTCGACACTGAACTGCCGATCCCGGACCGGGATAGTGAACCGCCTCGTGCGGCGGTGTTCGAAGCTTGATCGTCGTCGACACCAATGTCGTCTCGGAGCTCACCAGGAAGGCTCCCGCTCCCGAGGTAGTCGGCTGGGTTGACTCACTCGCCGCAGCGGAAATTGCTACTACGGCGATCACCGCAGCCGAACTGCTTTGCGGCATCGCACGGCTGCCCGACGGACGTCGCAAGACCGAGCTCTCCGTAGCGGTTCGAGGGCTCCTGAACGAAGACTTCGGGGGCCGGGTTCTTCCCTTCGACGGAACGGCCGCCAGCCGGTACGCCGAGATCGTCTCCCGCTCCGAACGACTCGGGCGCAGGATCGGTATAGCCGACGCGCAGATCGCGGCTATCTGCAGCGCAATCGGCGCGACGCTGGCGACTCGCAATACTGACGATTTCGAGAAAACTGGAGTCCACCTGATTAACCCGTGGAACCTGGCGTGACCTCTTCGCGGTCCAAGCGCTGCCGGACATCGGCCATCAGCTTGTCCAGGAGGCCGATGAGCGCGGTGCGCTCTTCCTCAGCCAGGCCGCTGGTGAGCGTGGCTTCCCGGCCGAGCACGGCGTCGACCGACCGCTCGATGAGTGCATGACCACGGGCCATGAGCTTTACCAGCACGGTTTTGCGGCCAATGGCTCCTGGCGTTCGCTGGACGAAGCCATCCCGCTCGGCTCGCGCAACGCGCTGTGAGATGGCCCCGGCAATTACCAGAGTCCGCCGGTCGATCTCACGAGTGCTCAGAGTGTAGGGCGGCCCCGAGCGCCTGATGACGGACAGCAGGTCGAGCGTGGCGGCATCGATTCCGGCCGCTCGCAGAACCCGGCTGCGGTCGTCAGCGAAGAGCTTGGCCAGCCGCCAGATCGGCGTGACGATCTCGATCGACTCGGTCGGCGTGCCCGGCCGCTCCAGCCGCCAGGCCGCGGCGATCTCGGCAGCGGAAGCTGACGCACGGCGGCGCAATCATCAGCATTGGCTCGATCGGTGCCGAGCGCCGAGGCGGCTCCTACAGCGCTGTGGCCGCGTGGAACCGCCTCACTTTCTGCCGAGCTCGCCCGGTGCCCGGTGGTGCGCGCGGTGCGGTGTCACATGCAACTTGGCACTCCCCTCCTTGAGGGACGGGGATTCTTCCTTCATCACGCCACCGCCTGCGTAGCAGGACTTACAGGCGCTCCAGAAGCGTTTAGCCTCTCGGTCTGCCCGACCGCGAGGATGTTCTGAGCGGCGTTGACGTCCCGGTCGTGGACTGCTCCGCAGGGCCATTCCCAGCTACGGATTGACAGCGGCTTGGGGCCGTCGAGCCGTCCGCAGGCGGAACATATCTGGGAGGAGGGCAACGAACCGTCCGATCTGGCGGAACGTCCGGCCGTAGTAGTCGGCCTTCTCCCCGATCAGCCGCAGCAGCTGTGACCACCCGGCATCATGAACCGATTTGGCGAGCCGCGTGCGGGCAAGCCCGCTGACGGCAAGATCTTCGGCGTAGACCGCTTGGTTGTCGCGGATGAGCCGAAGAGCAGTCTTGTGCGCGTGGTCGAGCCGGGCGTCTCGCACCTTGCGGTGCGCAATCGCCACTCTCTTGTTTGCCTTCCGCCGGTTGGCTGATCCTTTCTGCTTGCGGGACGCGGCCCGCTGGAGGTAGGCCAGCTTGCGCAGCCGCTTGCGGAGGAACCGCGGGTTGGCGACGATCTCACCGTCGCTGGTAACTACCAGCCGATCCAGGCCGAGGTCGATACCGGTCGCATGGTCGATAGCTGGCAGTGTCTGCTTTTCGCGTTCGGCCACGAACGACAGGTAGTACCTGCCGTCCGGCTCGCGGATGACCGTGACCGAGCTGGGCTCGGATGGGAGCTCGCGTGACCAGCGGACGCGAACGTCTCCGATCTTGGCCAGGTACACCCGGCCGTCTTTCCTGACGCTGAACCCATTGCGGGTGAGCCGGATGGATTGGCGGTTCGACTTCTTGCGGAACCGGGGTTTGCCGACCCTGCGGCCCTTCCGCACACCGGACATCGAGTCGAACCAGTTCCGGTAGGCCCGCCGGGCGTCCTGGCACGCCTGCACCAGGGCAACGCTGGCGACCTCGTTCAGCCACTCACGCTCCGGTGTGTGCTTGGCGTCGGTAATAACCCGAGTCTGAATCTGGCTGTCGGACAGCCTCTCACCCGTCGCACGCAATTGGTCTCGGAGCCGCAGCGCATCGTTGAACACCGCCCGGGCGCAGCCGAACGTCCGGGTCAGCATCTGCTGCTGCCCGGCAGTCGGGTAAGCACGGTACCGGTAGCGAACCTGCACACCACTCATCCTGCACTTGGCCTCTGACAACTGGAGATGACTACAGGCACGGCAGGCACGTGGTTTCCGCTCTGCACATTCACTCGGTCTTCGTGACGAAGTACCGCCGCGGCGCGCTGAATGACCAGATGCTGACCCGCTGCCAGGACACAATGCGGAAGGTATGCACCGACTGTGCAGCCGAGCTTCCGAATACACAGCCGGGTGAACAGGGTCAGCACGCCAGGGCACTTCTGGCCTCCGTCCTACTTCGCAGCGTCCCGCGGCGGCCCTCCGCTGAGCATCATCCGGCACTACATCGAGCAGCAGCGACGGCCCGGCTAACCGCGCTCTGAACGACGGGGATTGCGCCCGGCCGTCTGGTCATCTCCGCGGGCTACATCGCCGGCACGAACTTCTTCGGTGGCCCGCTGAGCGACGACCGCTACGGTGCGCTGGTGGCCGAGACGCACAAC
>Ga0335075_10004504_pt1 | contig 21777 bp, 13 predicted proteins | sample Lox_Sample_24_FD_206723 | JGI IMG/M metagenome (GOLD analysis project Ga0335075, IMG submission 206723) | Soil microbial communities from Loxahatchee National Wildlife Refuge, Florida, United States - Lox_Sample_2.4 | ecosystem: Environmental > Terrestrial > Soil > Wetlands | place: USA...
TTCGAGATCGGCTGCCGGGCCGCCAGCGAGAACGAAGTACGATTCTTTGCTGACCCAGCCGTCCTCGTATATGCCCGAGTACTGGAGATTCTGGTTGGCGAGGCCGTCCGGGAAGCTGCCGACGGACAGTGGAGGCTGTAGCCGCGCATATTGCTGCGGGCTGACGAGTGAGATGTCCCTCACGTAGCCGGAGAGATAGCGCGGGTCCAGCGGCACCTTCCGGTTGTAAAGACCCTGGATGCCAGTCCTGTTCCCGTAGAGGACCGTCCCATTCTTGCCGAGATCCACGAGCACATATGGCTGCCCTTCGATCCACTGGGGTTCGATCGGGACCGAGAACACGCGAGCCGAACCGCGACCTATGACTGGGAGCGGATAGCGCTGCTTGCCGACGACGCTCGCCGGTGGGATATCGTCGGAGCCTTCGTGCCGGTATGTCTCCGTGAGGTCGATCTCGAGCCGGGAGCCCTTCACTGGACCGAGCACGTGGAAAAGTAGATAACGGCCGACCCCCGACATCGTATGCCCGGGATTCAGCGGATCGCTCTCGAGCTGGTAAAAGGTCTTCTGTTTACGCGACACGAAGGCGTAGAAGCCGGCGCCGAGGTTCGAGCTCGTGAACGCGAGCAGGTCATGCGCCGACCGGCATTCCCGATCGATCAGATCGGGCGAACCTTCGGGGAGAGTGAAGCGATTGAGGACGAGCTCTGATCCCGTCGGCAGAACGAGTTGGCACTTGCCCGACGCAAGGACGCTGTTGGCGAGGAGGTTGTCCTGGAATGTGTCGTCGTGCTGGCCGTCCGGATCGAAGAGGTCAAATGAGCGCGATGGCCAGGTGGCGGCACGTGACGCGCGTCTTGTTTCGGCGAGGCGGGCGGCGCTCAGTCCTTGGGTGAAGGCGGTCGGTAGCGCAGAGAAGATGTCGGCGCTGATGAAGTACAGAGGTCGCCCGCCAACGCTCGCGGCCTCGATCTTGCCCAGCGCTGGGTTTTCGGTAACGGAAATCACCGGGGTGTGCGCAGAAGCGTAGAAGCGCTTGAACGCAGGCAGCACCTGCCCCGAAGAGGCGTTGGGCAAGTCGATTGGGTCGCGGCTTTTTTCCACATAATTGTTCTGCACGGGTAGTGCAAGCACGATCAGTAGGACAACGGGCACGCACGCGAGTCCTGTCCCCAGCCTCCCCGGTGTGCGGGTGGCCAGGTAGGCGATCATCGCAGCGAGAAACGGCTGGGCGTACATATACAGCTTGAACAGCCCGAAATCACTCGAGCGCTCCATTAGCACGAAGCCGAGTAGTCCATACACGACGAGCACCACGGCCGCGGCGACGCCTTGGCGCAAGCTGATCAGCGATACAACGAAAAGCCCGGCGAGCACACAGGCGGCAAGGACGATGGCGAAGTTGGCGCTGAGGTCGCCGCTTCCCGTAGGGAGCTGCACCAAGCCGAGGATCCCCGGTAGCGACAGTGGCACCAGGGTATACCCAAACGTCGGGACGTTGCCGAGTAGTTTCGGGTTCTGGCTGAGTCCGCTACCAGCCTGTATGCTCACGTATTCGAGCTCGCGAATCAGGTAGGTGTTTAGGACAAGCATGATGATCACGGCGGCTGGTCCCCATAGGCGCAAGAGTGACTTCCAGTCGGTCTTGCGCTGAACGATCAACACGGCTGCGTAAAGCACATAAGCTGCAAACAGGGTGGATGCCAGCTCGACGTAGACGAGGATCAGCGAACTGGCGAGCACGCCGATTGGGATCAGATCCCGCAATTGCGCGCCGGGCGCACGATGCAGTTCCGGACGCATCAGTAGCGCAAATAGCGCCGCTGCTACCCCAAGCCCCCATACCTGTGGCATCAGTTGCTGGAGCGCCCCGAACGTCGCCTCTGGCGAGACCATTAGCAGTGCGGCCGCAATCACTGCCGCCAGCCAGCGGCGTGTCGCTTGCAGCGCGAGGGCACCTGCCGCGCAGGCACCGCACAGCGTAAACGAGAAGATCAACGGCATGAACACTTCGTATGGCAAATGACCGGTGATCTTCGACACCGCTGCCAGCATGATGTCCGCGCCTGGACGCGAGCCGGCGGCGTGGAGATCCTCCATCACCGTCGGGTAATCCCTGTCGTGTTTAAGACCGGCGATGTCGAAGTGAGCGAACAGCCCGTGGTGTAGAAACTGCTCGGCAGACAGCACGTAGTTCGCCATGTCGTCGTTGGCGTTCGAGATCCATGAGAAGCCAAATGTCCTGATCGGGCCGCCTATCACCAACAGTCCGACACCACACACGGCGAGCACAGCCAGGGCTGCAACGGGCAACCGTGGACGACGGATCGCAAGGGCGATTGCCGCGCCTACGAGGAGGGTGAGCGCTACCGGCACGGTGCAATGCTCGATCGCCATGCCCGCCTCGCTAAACACGAACAAACAGAGCACAGTGAATCCCGAGCCGAGCGCGGGTGCGGTCAGGGTTCTCCGCAGTGAGCTCGTGTCGGCGCCGACCGCTGCGAGCAAGCCCAGACCGATCAGCCACCAGGCTGCGAAGAGCGCGACAGCTAGATCAAACGATGACATGCGGACGAATTCACGATGCGTGCGATTTCCCTGTGCGCGACAGTGAGGGCATAGGGAATAGTGTTCGGGTGCGCAGGGCTGAGGCCCCTGCTGCGCAAACGGCTCGACCCCACCGTTTAGCCGCTCGGGGTGGCGAGCGCGCGGCCGGGGGTATCGCTCGCGATCACGGACGTTCCGGTCTCCAGATGCGCGCGAAACCAACCCACTGTGGCACCCAGGCCGTCCTCGAACGAGGTCGACGCCTCGAAGCCGAACTCGCGCGCCGCGCGGCTCGTGTCGAGCACCCGCCGCGGCTGCCCGTCGGGCTTGCTGGAATCCCACAGGATCTCTCCGGTGAAATCCGTCACCGATGCGATCAGGTGAACGAGCTCGCGAATGGTGATCTCCTTGCCCACGCCGATGTTCACCGGCTCGGGCTTGTCGTAGCGTTCCGTCGCCGCGACGATCGCCTGCGCGCAATCCTCCACGTATAGGAACTCGCGCGAAGCACTGCCTGTGCCCCAGCAGGCGATGTTCGGTTCGCCCGCCAAGCGCGCCTCCTCGCACTTGCGAATCAGCGCAGGAATCACGTGGCTGGAGCGCGGGTCGAAATTGTCCCCGGGCCCGTAGAGATTTGTGGGCATCAAGAAAATGCCGGGGAAGCCGTACTGTTCGCGGTACGCGTTCAGCATCACCAGAAGCGCCTTCTTGGCGATGCCGTACGGGGCGTTTGTCTCCTCGGGGTAGCCGTCCCACAGACTCGCCTCGGAGAATGGCACCGGTGTGAGCTTCGGGTAGGAGCACACGGTGCCGACCTGCACGAACTTCTGCACTCCCGACAACCGCGCCTGCTCGATCACGTGCAGGCCCATCGCCATGTTTGCGTAGAAGAAGCGTCCTGGGTTGTCGCGGTTGGCGCCGATGCCACCCACCTCGGCGGCGAGGTGAAGCACGACATCAGGCCGCGCGTCGGCAAACAGCTTCGCCACCTGCGGCGCGTCGGTCAGGTCGTATGCGGCTCGCCTCGGCACGAGCACCTCCGCCGCTCCCCGCTCGCGCAGCAGCCGGCACACGGGTGCTCCCAGGAACCCGGCCCCGCCGGTAACGAGCACGCGCCTGCCTGCAAGCTCCACGGCGGCGAGTATAGAGAGCCGGCCGGGTAGAGGCGCCGGCGGTGGTGGGTCAGGCAGGCCGACCGAGACGCCGATCAAGTTCCTCGACCAGACCATCTGCTGTCATCCGGGGACTGGCAATCCGCTCGACCGGGCGAAGCTCACGCGTCGCTTCAGAACGTCGTCGACCAAGCGTTCAAGCGCGGGCGCGTAGGTGCCTTTGGCTGCTGCTGCGTGTGCTCTTTCTGGGGCAAACTTACGAAAAACGTAATTTTGCCCTAGTTTTAGGTCATGAAGCTTCGCGAGCTACCCGACGCCCTCATAGCTCAGGGCCGTCACACGGCGACCACGCCGGAACTGCTGGAGCTCACCGGGCTGGACAGAGCGACCCTGCACATCGGGCTTCACCGGCTGCGCCAAAGCGGGTCGATCGTCTCGCCCGCCCGCGGCCTCTACGCGGTCGTGCCCGCGCAGTATCGCGCGTGGGGCTCGCCGCCCGCGGAGTGGTTCATCGACGCGATGATGGAACATCTGCGCCGCGCCTACTACATAGCGCTGCTCACCGCCGCGGCGATGCACGGCGCGGCGCACCAGGCGCCGCAGATCTTCCAGGTGATGACCGACAAGCGCGTCTCCGGCCGCGAGCTCGGGCGTAACCGCATCCACTTCTACACCAGCCGCTACATCGCGGAGACGCCCACCGAACGGCGCCCTGGTCCGTCCGGGTACCTGCGGCTCGCCACGCGCGAGACGACGGCCGTCGACATCACGCAGCATCCTCGCCAGAGCGGCGGCTTGGGCAACGTGGCAACCGTGCTTGTCGAGCTCGGCGAGCTCGACGGCGCGATCCTCGCGCACATCGCCGCACCTCGCGGCAAGGCCGTCGTGCGAAGGCTCGGCTGGCTGCTTGAGAGCTACCGACCTGACGTCAGCCTCGAGGCGTTGCGCGAGGCGGCCAGCCCCGAGCAGGGCGCACCTACGCTGCTCAGCGCGAGCGGCCCGGCTCGCGGCCACCTGGATCGCAGCTGGGGCGTCCGCATCAACACCGATGTGCAACCGGACCTGTGATCCCCCAGCCCTTCATCACCGAATGGTCCGCGCGAGCGCCTTGGCGCAGCGACGGCCAGATCGAGCAGGACCTGATCCTCTCGCGGCTGATCGTCGAGATCGCCAACGACGAGCTACTCGCGCGCGAGCTCGCGTTCCGCGGCGGCACGTGCCTGCACAAGCTGCATCTGCCAGCTACACGCCAATCTCACCGAGAAGCTCGCTAACGCTGAATTCCTCGATGACATCGTTGGCCTCACATCAGACCTTCACGGCTTTGAGCACGTCGCTGCCGCCGAGCTGGTGATGCAGCGCCTCGGCATGCGGCTGCGAAACGCGCCGGTCGTCGTGCCGGCTGTCCACTTCCCGGCACACGCGTAGTCGCCCGGACAGGGGCCGTAAGGCCCGCCTCCGATGCTGCACGGCGCCCACCCCGGCGGAACACGTAACTATCACGATCACAGTGCCCAACTTGATCGAGACGACGCAGACGATCTCGCCGCCGCCTGAGCCGGTCAGCCTCAAACCGGATGTCACGCAGGACGCTGTTTGCCGGCGGTGAGCTCGTCGCCTACATCCCGAGCCCGCGTCCTTCCCCCGCGTACTATGTCGAGCGATGAGGACACACGAACAGCTGCACCTTGCGCGCATCCTGGTCGATTGTGCGCAGCGCATCGAAGACGGACGCACGCGGCTCGCGGGCGGGGAGGACGCTGACAGCGAAGGCGGCGGGCTGAGCGACGCGTCTCGTGAGCAGCAGCTTGCGGGACTCGAGAGCGTGGCCAAGCGCTTGATGGATGTCGAGCTCGAGCTACGCGAGGACGTCCAGCGCCGTGAACGGCGCCCGGTAGCGGACGTGCTCCGCGACTGGACAAGGCCGCGGCTCGGCGTCCTGCGCCATCACCTCCCGGAGCAATTGCGCGTACCCAGCAGCTATCTACGCACAACCCCACCGATGAATCCTCCGAGCATCTCGATCGTCACGCCCTCCTACGAACAAGGCCGCTTCTTGGGTCGCACGATCAACAGCGTGGTCAGCCAGAACTACCCGCGGCTCGAGTACTTCGTGCAGGACGGGGGGTCAACCGACGCGACGCGCGAGATCCTCGAACGTTTCGACGACTCGCTGAGCGGCTGGGTTTCCGAGCCCGACGGAGGGCAGGCCGACGCGATCAACCGCGGGTTTGCCCGCACCAGCGGCGAGGTCATGGCCTACCTGAACTCCGACGACCTGCTGCTCCCCGGCTCGCTGGCGTATGTCGCCGGCTACTTCTCCGCCCATCCCGACGTCGACGCGGTCTACGGGCAGCGCGTGCTGATCGACGAGCACGATCGCCAGATCGGCGTGTGGGTGCTCCCACCGCACGACGACCAGACGCTGACGGTTGCCGACTACGTGCCCCAGGAGACGCTGTTCTGGCGGCGCTCGCTGTGGGAGCGCGCCGGCGCCCACATCGACGAGAGCTTCAAGTTCGCCGTCGACTGGGATCTGCTGCTGCGCTTTCGCGAGGCCGGCGCCCGCGTCGTGCGGCTGCCGCGTTTCCTCGGCGCCTTTCGCGTGCACGACGAGCAGAAGACCGGGAACGAGGATGACCTGTGTGCGCTCGAGTCCACGCGCCTGCGCGAGCGCGTGCTCGGCCGCGCCATGTCAGACGAGGAGATCTTTGCCCGCACGCAGCCGTATCTGCGCCGTCACGTCGTCTACCACACGCTGCACCGGCTGCAGGAGCGGCTGCCGCTGCCGCGCAGCGCCGTGCGCACGCAGTTGCCGGAGGAAGAACGCGAGCAGGAAGCCGTCGCGGCGTTCGACAAGCGGTGATGCGTGCGATGCGCTAGTCAGTACGATTTGCGCGGTGGATCTGTACGGACAGGATCCTGAGCTGTGGTTGCTCGGCAAGTTGATGGCACAGCTCGATCGTCGGACGATGATCGACGTTGGGGCCGAGCGGGGCGGTTTTGCCGAGGGCATGCTGCGAGCGGGGGTGCAGGAGCTGCACGCCGTCGATCCCCACCCTGACAACGTCGCAGCCCTGCACAGGCGCTTTGGTGACGACGCTCGCGTGCGTATACACGCGCTCGCTGTGAGCGACGCCGACGGCGTCGCCGATCTCCACGTATCCACCGCGCCGGATGGCGGCCCGCTTTCCTTCGGGCACACGCTCCTCAAACCCGACGATACCGACGAGATCGCATGGCGACAGACCGTGGCCGTGAATCGGCGCTCGCTGCAGTCGCTGATCGACGCCGGCGAGATCCCGAGCAGCACCGGCGTCCTCAAGATCGACACTGAGGGCCACGACCTCGCCGTGGTGCGGGGCATGGGCTCGCTGGTGGCCGAAATCGTGATGGTCGAGCACTGGACGGATCTACCTCACGGCTTGGGCGTCTGCCCCTGGAGCACGCAGGACATGCTCGCCGAGCTGCAGCCTCGTGGCTTCACGCACTTCGCCTTCATCGTGCACCGCGGCGAGTTCACCACCCTCAAGTGGGACGACGGAGAGGTCGAGCGCGGGGCTATGGGAAACCTGATCTTCCTGCACGACTCCGTGCTCGCACGGCTGCTTCCCGATGTTCTCGACTGCGCGGGCCGACTGGCCGAGCAGGCGGTGCGCGTCGGACAGATGTATATGGACGCCGCCCGCGATCGCCTGGCCTTGGCGCACGAACTGGGCGAGGCAGCTGAGGCTCGGGGGCAGGCGCTCGAGGCGACTACAGCACGGATGCAGGACCTGAGCGCCGAGGTGGAGTCACTCAGAGCTCAGGGCGACTAAAACTCAGCATGAGAGCCCTGACGCACCCGCGCCGCCTCGTCCGCGAGCTCCTCTACGAGTTCCTCCTACAGGTCCTCGGCGATGTGCGGCGCCTGGCGGCTGAAGTACCAGAAGCCGAGCACGAGCACGACGGCCACGAGTCCCAGCGGCTCCAGCACCGCGAGCCAGCCCCCGAGGGCCTGTCCGGCGCTGGGCGCAGCGTGATTGATCATCGCGTGGCGGAACTCCTGGAAGACGCTGACCAGTGGGTTCAGCAGGTAGATGTGCCAGAGAACGTGGTACAGGGCCACGTGCCGGAAGGTGAGGTGTCGGATGCCGTGCTTGACGACGACATGGCGCTGGCCGTAGGCGAGCGCTTCGCGGACTTTTTCCACCGGGATGATCACCGGCGAGGAGTAGAACAGGATCTGCGAGAAGACTTCCCAGATCGGCTGGATGTCGCGGAAGCGCACGAACAGCGCTGACAGCAGCATCGCGATGCCGGTCGACAGCAGGGCCAGCACCAGGATCATCAGTGGCAGCTCCAGCCAGCTGAGCATCGGCTTTACGCCGGCGATCACCGCGAAGATCATCACCACGACGACGTTCAGCCCCAGATTGAAGAGCGCGAGCAACACCACCGAGATCGGGATCACCAGGCGCGGGAACTGGATCTTGCGCACGAGGTTCTCGCGGTCCACCACGCTGCGCACGGCGCCCGAGGTCGCTTCGCTGAAGAAGGTGAAGAGGACGATCGAGGCAAGCAGCTGCGCGCCGTAGAAGTGCCCGGCGGCGCCCTCCGCCTTGTCGACTTTGAAGATCTTCACGAAGAACACGTACAGCACGCCGAACAAGAGCAGCGGGCGCATCACCTGCCACACGTAGCCGAGCACGGAGCCGAAGAACTTCAGTTTGAATTCGCTGCGCGCGATGTTGTAGGTGAGGTGCCAGAAGCGCGACCAGCTGTCGCTGAGCGCGCGCGGCCCGCGGATCGGCTGGCCCATCGCCTCCGAGAGGGCGGGGACGCTCACCGGGGCCGCCCGGCCGCTTCGATCTCGCTCGGCGGCGGGGCGAGCTCCCAGGGCATCACGTGCGTCTCGACCGGGATCTCGACCATGCCGCCGCTGGCGGTGACGCCGGTGACCACGAACGACAGGCCGCCCGCGAAGCGGTCGATCACGTCCAGCCCTTCGCCGCGGTGGGTGATCGTGAGCAGCGGGTGGTAGCGCCCAGGGGCGAGCATGTTGTGGAAGGAGAACGCGAACAGCGCGCGCTCACCGGCGCGGAAGCTGCCGGTGTGCTCGGTGGTCGTGGCGGTGCTCGCCACGACCACCGGCTGGCGCTGCTCGTTGTAGAGCGTCATGCTCACCGCCGGGTCGAGCACGTCGGCGTTGAAAGCGACGAGCACCTTGAGCGTCAGCGGCTCCGCCTGCGGCGCCACCGTCTGGCGCTCCTCCGGGGTGTCGCCGAGCCACACGTCGGTCACGCGCGCCGTCCCGTCGCCCATGCGCGCGCTGCCGACGCCGGCGTCTTCGTATCCCGCCGCGCGGCCGAAGGCGATCTCCAGGTAGCGGTCGGCGATGTTCGTGGGGTCGCCGATCGACACGACCTCGCCGCGCTCGAGCAGCATCGCGCGGTGGCAGAAGCGCGTCACCGCGCTCATGTCGTGGGTGACGAAGACGATCGTGCGGCCTTCCTCGCGCATGCGGTTGAACACGTCGAAGCACTTCTGCTGGAAGGCGGCGTCGCCGACCGCCAGCACCTCGTCGATCAGCAGGATCTCGGCGTCCACCTGAATCGCCACCGAGAAGGCCAGGCGCACGTGCATGCCCGAGGAGTAGTTCTTGAGCTTGAGATCCTGAAACTCCTCCAGTTCGGCGAACTCGATCACGCGCTCATAGCGCGCGCGCGCCTCGCGCGGTGAGAGCCCGAGCATGATCCCGTTGAGCGCGACGTTCTCGTAGGCCGCCAGGTCGGGGTTGAAGCCGACGCCCAGCTCGATGAACGTGGACATGCGCCCGTTGCACCAGATCTGGCCCTGATCGACGCGGTAGATGCCGGCCAGGCACTTCAGCAGCGTGCTCTTGCCGCTGCCGTTGCGCCCCACGATCCCGAAGAACTCGCCCGGCTGGACGGCGAAGGAGATGCCTCTTAGCGCATAGAACTCCTCGTGGCGCGTACGCCGCAGCGGGTGCAACGCCCGCTCCTTGAGCGTGTGCGTGCGCTCCTCGGGGATCTTGAAGCGCTTGTGCACGTCCTCGGCGGCGATCGCCGGAGGGCCATTGAGGCCTGTCCACTCGGTGGGCATCGTCACTTGAGGGTATAGCGGCGAAGGGCGCGGGCCAGCACGAAGGCGCGCGCGAGCAGGGAAAACAGCGGGCGGCTCACCCGCGGATGGCCGCTCAGCGCGAGCAGCGCCCGCTGCAAGCCGTCCGGCAGCGTCCCGTGCGGCCCGATCAGGCTGAGCCCGGAGCCAACCTCGGCGTTGAGCTCGTCGTACATGCGCCGCGCGTGTTCGCGCTCGCGCGTCAGCTGCGCCACTTCCTGCTCGTGTTCCACGCTCAGGCGCCGTTCGCGCTGGACGAGGTCGCGGCTGAGCGTGGCCGCGTCGCGGACCGGCGCGCGCGCCGCCTGCCTGTAGACCGCGACGATCGCCTCGGCCGCCTGCGTCCAGCTCAGCTCGCCCGCGCGCGCCGCCAGCGCGTCGACGTGGCGGGCGCGGGTGGCTGTGTCGGTGAGCAGCGCGTGCACGGCCGCGGCGCTCTCCTGCTCGTCCCAGGGCACGATCGCCGCGCTCCCCGCCGGCGTCTCCTCGGCGAGCGACGCCTGGGGCGCGAACACGCACGGCACGCCGCTGAGCGCGGACTCGAACGGCACCAGCCCGAAGCCCTCGTACACCGACGGGTACACCACCGCGCCGGCGTGCGCGAGCAGCCACGCCTTCTCGGGCTCGCTGACCGCACCGAGCGACACCACCGCCTCGCGCAGCTCGCCGTGGCGCTCCAGGAAGTCCCGCTCGAGCTCCAGCGAGGAGCCGAGCGGGATGTGCGTGCCCGCCAGCACGAGGCTCCCCTGCCAGCCGTGGAGCGCGCGCAAGGCGGCCAGCAGGCGCAGCGCGAACACCCGGTTCTTGTGGCGGAAGTCGGTTCCCAGGCACAGCAGGAAGCCGTCGTCGAGGCCACTGCCCGCCTCCAACCCCCGCGGCCGCGACGGCTCGCCCACGGTGCGGTGGTCGAGGCCGGGCGGCACCACGCGGATGCGCTCGTCCTCGACCAGCGCATCGGACAGCAGCTCCCGGCGGGTGTGATCGGAGAACACCACCACCCGCTCCGCCGCCGAGAGGCCGTGGCGACTGGCGCAGCGGTAGTCCTGCCAGGCGTCGCCGTCGGCGAAGTAGCCGGGGTTGCGATAGGCGATCAGATCGAGCTGGCTGAGCACGAGGCGCTCGCCGAGCGCGAGCGCCAGCGCGACGTCTTCGGCGGTGAAGGTCTGTTGTGGGCGGTGGAAGATCGTGCTGCGGGGCGTCGCCGCGTCGAGCTGCTCGGCCGCCAGGATCTCGCTCGCCGGCAGCGCGCGCAGGAGCGCCAGCGTGCCCGCGTCGATTCGCTCGGTGCGCACGAGCAGGCGCATCCGCAGCTGTTCGGTGCGGGCGAGCGCCAGGATCAGCTCGAGCACGTGCACGTGGGTGCCCGTCACCGAGCCGTCGAGCGCGCGCGCGTCGATCGTCACCGACACCCGCCCTTCCGCCCCACGCACCGTCTCCAGCGCGTGCGCGAGCACGGCCGAGTCGCCGAGCGGCGGATGCGACGCCAGGTACGGATAGCGCTCGGCAAGCACCGCCGGCGGCCCGTCGGCCGCGCTATCGGCGCGCTCCTGCAGCCGCGCCACCAGCACGTCGTCGGCGGCCACGTGCGCGAGCCCCGCGAGCACGCAGCGCTGCGCGAAGTCAACCTCCAGCGCCCACCGCAGGTCGAGCTCCTCGTCCAGGTCGCCCACCAGCTCGAGCGCCTCGCGGCGCACGTACACGCACGGCCCAGCGGCGGCGCTCAAGCGGGGTCGCAGTGCGCGTCCTTTGGCGGCCACCTGCTCGCTCAGGCGTGCGAGATCGGCGCCGGCCGTGCCGCCCTGCTCGTCGAGCGCGAGCGCCGTGCCACGGTCGGCGAGCGCGCTGACGGTGGCCGTGTTCGAGTCTGCCCGCGCGCCCGCGCGCATGCGCTCCAGCCAGCCGGCGGTCACACAGCAGGGCTCGCTGACGATCACCACGTCGGCGCGCGCGAGCTGCGCGAGCGCGCGGTTGACCGCCTCGCTGGAAGGCTCGGTGAGGAGGATCGCGACGTCCGGCCCGGCGTGCGCGCGCACGGAGTGCTCGCAGCGCTCCATCTCCGCGCGCCGCCCCGCCGCTGCGATCACCACGCCGACGCTTTCGCGCGGATACGTGTGGCTAGTGGAGGGCAAGTCGTTTGTTGGTTTCGGTTTCAACCGGCGGGACAGCCAGCCTAGAGCAGTCCTGCGATCGCTCGTCGGGTCGGCGATAATGGCCGGCGCCAGCCCTCGATGAGCCCCGACGAACAGATACCGCACGCGCCTCGCCCGCCGGCGATCGCGCAATTCCTACGCCGGGGCATGCGCTCGCTGGCTCGCCGCGCGCTGTGGCGGCTGGCTCCGGGCTACGCCGCCCGCCGCTCGGTCCGCGCCGGGCTGCCCGCCCAGCTGGCGCAGGTGCAGGCCGAGGTCGAGCGTGCCGGCGAACGCCACGAAGAACAGCTCGAGCGCCTCGAGGACCTCGCGCGCGAGCTGATCCTCACCGCCGAGTCGTTGCGGCGCGCCATCGCCGGTGTAGACGGCGCGGCGGGGGTGGTGCACGGCAAGGTCGAGGCGATCGCGGCGGAACTGAACGCGCTGCCGTATGTAGCCGGCGAGGCGTTCGAGCGCATGCAGGCGCCCGTCGGCGCTGTCGTCGGCTATCGCACGGTTGCCTCGCTACGCGGCGGCGCTACCCCCTCTGGGGCACCGGATACCCCGTCCGGGGCTCTCGGCGGCGACTACGTGGACTTCGAGGCGCTGTTCCGCGGGCCGCCCGCCCGCGTCACCGACTCGCAGCGGCCCTACCTGGCGCTGGTGCGCGAGCACCAGCCGGTGCTGGACCTCGGCTGCGGGCGCGGCGAGTTCTTGGCGTTGCTCGCCGGCGAGGGGATACCCGGCCGGGGCGTCGACAGCGACCCCGGCATGGTCGAGCGTTGCCGCGCGCTCGGCCTCGACGTGACGCTCGCGGACGTCAACGCCCACCTGGAAGGCCTGCAAGACGCCAGCCTGGGCACGGTCTTCTCGGCTCAGCTGATTGAGCATCTCCCATACGCCGAGCTGCGGCGCATGCTCGCGCTCGCGCGCGCGAAGCTGCGCCCAGGGGGCCTGTTGGTCGCCGAGACCGTCAACCCGCACCGCGTCTCGTCGCTGAAGACCTTCTGGGCGGATCTCACCCACCAGCACCCGATCTTCCCGGAGGTTGCGCTCGCGCTGAGCGCGCTCGCGGGCTTCGAGCCCGCGTACGTGTTCGCGCCGTCGTTCGCCAGCTTCGAGCAGGCCCGCTTCAGCGCACCGGCGTACGCGCTGGTGGCGAGCGCACCGGCGGGGCGCGACGAGAACGACGAGAACGACGAGAACGACGAGCACGACGGGAGCGACGGCTGATGCGGGTCATCACGCTGGTGACGCCCGGCACCATGCCCCAGGCGCGCGCGCTGGCCGAGTCGCTGCGCGACCATCAGCCCAGCTGGTCGCTGGAGCTCGTGATGGTGGCCGGCGATCGGGTCGTGGCAGCTGCGCAGAGCGAGCAGTCGCTGCCCGTGTACTCGGCCACGCAGGAGCTCGCGCTCGACGTCGAGGTCCTGCTCGCGCGCTACGAGCACGATCACCTCACCGCGTTGCTCGTGCCACAGCTGCTGCGCCACTACGCCAAGCGCGCGCAGGAGCCGGTCGCCCACCTGCCGAGCAGCGCGTGGATCGTCGGCGAGCTGACCCCGATCGAGCAGGCGCTGCGCACGCGCAGCGTGCTGCTCGTGCCACGGATGACAGAAGACGTGCCCGACGACGGCCTGGAACCGTCGCGCAAGCAGATGCAGCTGGCAGGCCGGATCGACGAGACGGTCATGGCGGTGCGGAGCGCACCCGAGGCGGACGGCTTCCTCGCCTGGTGGCGGCAGCGGGTGGAGGACATCCTCGGCTCGCTCGACGGGCGCCAGATCGGCGCCCGCCCCGAGGATCGCCCGTGGCTCGCGCGCTACCTGGAGCTCGCGCCCGCGCGCTTTGCCAGCGCGGTGCTCGACGACCCTGGGTGCAACCTCAGCATGTGGAACCTGCACACGCACCTGCTGGAGCCCAGCGCACAGGGCATCCTCGTCGACGGGAGCTGGCCGCTGCGCTTCCTGAACCTCCCCGGCTTCGACCCCGGCAAGCCCCACCGCCTGAACGTGATGGCGAGCAGGGCGCGGGTCAGCCGCTCACCTGGTCTGCGCGAGCTGTGCGAGCGCTACGCGCACGCGCTGCGCGCGGGCGGCTGGCGCGAGGCCGATCTGCGCGAGCACATCGGGCGCCGGCTCGCCGACGGCCTCGTGTACGACGAGGCGCTGCGGGCGATGCACGCGACGGCGCTCGCCCTCGGCGAGCGCTTCGAGGACCCGTTCACCGAGGAGGGCAGCGACGCCTTCCTCGCGTGGCTGCAGGCGCCGGCGCCGCGGGGAGCCGCGTACGGCATCAGCCGCTACGTTTTTCACCGCGTGGCGCGCGAGCGCGCCGACGTGTTGCGCGCCTACCCCGACATCGACGGCGCCGACGGCGAGGGCTTCGTCGCCTGGTGCCGGACGTTCGGCGTGTCCGAGCTGGGAATCCCGCAGGCGTTCCTGCCCGCCCCGCCGCGGCAGGCCCCCTCGCGGCAGGCGCCAGCCGGCGCGCGCGCGCGCGTCGGCGCGGGGCCGCGCGACGGCGCAGCACGCGTGCAGCCTGACGCGGCGCCCGCCGAGCGCTCCCCGGCGGTGCGGTTGACCGGCTACATGGGACACGCGCTCGGGTTGGGCGCGGCGGCGCGCGGCTACGCCCGTGCGTTGAGCGCCGCCGGGGTGCAGGTGAGCACGGTGAGCGTGCCGCTCCACCACATGGAGCTGCCCGTGGAACTCGAGACCGACTACGGCCGGCATGGCTTTGAAGACCTGGTGCATGAAGGTCGTCACGGCGTGGAGCTCGTCGCCGTGAACGCCGACGAGCTCCCCGACTTCGTCGAGCGCCTCGGCGAGGACTACTTCCAGGGGCCGCGCATCGGCATCTGGGGCTGGGAGACGAACACCATTCCCCAGCGCTGGCAGCGCGCGTTCGCGCTGGTCGACGAGATCTGGGTGTACTCGCGCTTCATGGCCGAGAACATCGGCGCCGTGGCACCCGTCCCGGTGATCGCGCTGCCGCCGCCGGTCGAGCCGCCCGCACAGCCGGCGCTACCCCTGCGGCTGGGGGTCCCCGAGGGCTTCCTGTTCCTGTTCGTGTTCGACTACCTGAGCACGATCCAGCGCAAGAACCCGGCGGGCTTGATCGAGGCGTTCAAGCTCGCGTTTGCCCCCGAAGAGGGCGCGCGGCTGCTGATCAAGACGATCAACGGGCCGCTGCGTCCGCTCAGCGAGGAGGAGGTCCTGTGGGCGGCGCACGGACGCCCGGATGTGCACGTGGTGGACAGCTCGCTCACCAGCGCTGAGCTGGACGGCGTGATGGCCGCGTGCGACTGCTACGTGTCGCTGCATCGCGCCGAGGGCTTCGGTTTGACGATGGCGGAGGCGATGGCGATCGGCAAGCCGGTGATCGCCACCGGCTACTCGGGCAACGTCGACTTCATGAACGCGCACAACAGCTACCTCGTCGACTACACGATCGGGCGCGTGGGCCCCGAATGCGAGATCTACCCACCGGAGGGCGAATGGGCGCAGCCCAGCGTCGAGCACGCGGCGCGGCTGATGCGCGCGGTCTACGAGGACCGCGCGCAGGCGGCGCGGCTCGGCGAGCAGGCACGCGCGGACATCGCGCGCTCGCTGTCAGCTGAGGCCACGGGCACGGCGATGCGCGAGCGCCTGGAGGGGCTCACGCGTTAGCGGATGACCTCCATCCATTCATAGCCGGTGGGGGCGGCGCACACGCTCGGCGCAGCTGACGCCGGCGCGACCTTCACGCGGTAGGTCTGCGAGCCGCGGGGCAGCAGCACGATCGTCCCGAGCGTCCGCGTGTCCGGGTCGACGTCGTTGCCGCTGCCTGGGTGGAGGCTGGCGCCGCCGCGCTTGACCACGAGCGTGTGCGACCCGGCGGCCAGCCGCCGCGCGCCGACGTACAGGAACTGGCTGGGGTAGCGCTCTTCATAGGCGACCGTCCCGACCGTGTGGCCGTCGAGCACGAAGCTCACCGGGCGCCCGATCGTGCCTTCCACCCAGATTTCGTAGTCGCCGGCATGCGCAAGCGTGAAGCGCATGCGGTCGCTGCCGGCGCCGTCGAGCACGAGCGCGTCGCCCGTGGGCTGCCAGTAGCTCGGATGCACGCCGGCCGCCGGCTGCACGTCGGTCTCGACGGGCGCCGGCGCGTAGGCCACCGACGCGCCCGGCCCCGCTCGGCGCAAGCTCGCTTGCAGGTTCTTGCAGAACAGCGCGCTGCGTTCGCCGGGGAGGCCGGACAGCGGCAGGAGTTCGGCGATTTCGGCGCCCGGGCGCACACGCTGCCACACGTCGAAGTACCGCGTCTGCTCGGCCAGCCGCCAGTTGCTCGGCGGCCTCACCGACACGGGACCCCGCGGCACCACGATCAGGCGAAATTCCTGCAGGAACGACAGCTGGAACTGGTTGAGGTTGAAGGTGTAGGCGATTGCCCCCGGCGCCAGCACGTCGGGCCGCAGGCGCCACTGGTCTTTGACGGGCACCACGAACGAGCTCGCATCCGTGTCACGCAGGAAGTATTCGGCGTACTCGTCCCACGCCGGATACAGGGTGGGACCCTGGCCGGCGAAACGCGCATCGATGGCGGCGAGGTCTTCGTAGCGGGCGGCGGGGGCGAGCGTGGTGTCGTGGTAGGTCAGCGCGTTGCCGTACAGGACCGCCCCGGTGATCACCGCAGCGAGCAGCCAACCCGCTCCCGCGAGCGCACGACGTTTGCCCTCGCACAGCGCCGCGACCCCCGCGAAGGCGAGCGTCAGCGCGAACACGCCGGTGATCGTGAACGACTTGAACTGGATCCACGGGCTCGTGTGTTCGATGTAGTAGTAGAGCGCGATCGGCGACGCCAAACCAAGCAGCGCCAGCGTCCAGCGGCGCCGGCGCAGGGCGAACGCGATGCCGATCACGCCGGCCACGAGCACGACCACGTCGAACCCATGGGTGACCGCGTCGTGGGCCAGGGGGAAGCGGTAGTCGCCGGTCAGCCACACCCCCGCCGCCGACCAGTCAGGCACCGGCGCCGCGAGGTTGCCGAGGCCGAGGTTGACGGTCCCGCCGATCGCGTTCCCGGCGATCCCCGCGAGCTGCGTCGCCGCGCTGATGATTCCCGGCAAGGTGATCACGATCGCGGTCACGCTCAGCGCCGCCCAGCTCAGCAGCGCGTGCACGCGGCGACCGCGCAGCAGCGTGATCACGAACAGCGCCGCCAGCACGATCCCGAGCCACGGCGCAACACCGAAGCTGAAGGCGCCAACCGCCGCCGAGATCGCCACCGCGGCGGGCACCACCGCGCGCAGCGAGCCCTTGCCCGGTGCGCACTCGGCGAGCACCGCGCCGCATACGAGCAGCATCGCGGCGGTCGTGAGCTCCTTGATCCCGCCCTCGAGCGCGTACGCGTACATGACGTTCGGCTGGACCCCCACGAAGCCCGCGAGCGCTCGCAACGGCCTGCGGTCGGTCACCCCGCCAAGCAGCGAGTAGATCGCGAGCGCCCCCATCGCCGCGGCGAACGCGTGGTAGGTCTGGTAGCACCACGCGAGGTTGGTGTGGATCAGCGCCGCGGTCGCCCCCAACGTCGCCTGACCGCCCCCTGGGTAGCCGATTTCCACGAGCTTTTCGACGTTCGCGAGATACGAAGACGCGTCTCCGGCGGCCGCGCGCCCAGCTTCGGCGAGGTACTGGCTGAAGTCCATCTGAAAGCCGATGTCCACGATGCGCGAGTAGCCGGACCACGTGGGCATGCCCGACAGCAGCGCCGGCGAGCCGACGGCCAGGAAGGCGCCGAGCGCGGCGAGCGCCGCCCACGGAACCGCCGTGATGCGCGGGCGCGTCAGCCGGCCCGCGCGCGCCTCCAGCGCGAAGCCGCCGAGCGCGAGCGCGAGCGCGATGTAGCCGGCGGCCGGGGCGAGCCAGCTGATGTAGGTGGCGAACGAGCAGACCACCACCACGAGCGCAAAACCGACCGGCGCGACCAGCACACCCGGCAGCCAGCCTCCGCCGAGACGGCGCACGAGTAGCCCGCCGCCGACGCTCAATGCGAGCAGCACGAGCGGGAACAGGATGCAGCCGCAGATAAACGTTCCGGTCATCGCCTCATACCTCGATACCGCAGGGAACCTATAGAGCGCGGCGGCAGCGGCGCGTAGGGCGAGCGGCTAGCGTGACGCACCGATGCCCGACGGCTGGTACGCGGTGGTACTCAACTGGAATGGACGCGAGGACACGCTCCGCTGCCTGGAGTCGCTGACTCGCATGGAGCACGCCGGCCTGGGGATCGCGTGCGTGGACAACGGCTCCAGCGACGGCTCGCAGGCGGCGATCCGCGCGCGCTTTCCGGGCGTGGTCCTGATCGCGGCCGGCGCGAACCTCGGCTACTCGGCGGGCAACAACCTCGGCATCCGCCACGCGCTCGCGCACGACGCCCGCTGGATCATGCTGGTGAACAACGACGCCACCGTCGCCCCCGACGCGATCGACGGGTTCGAGCGGGCGGCGAGCGCGTGCCCGCGCGCCGGGATGCTCGCCGGGAAGGTGTATTTCGCCGACCGGCCCGACACGATCTGGTTCGCCGGCCAGCGCGTTGGGCAACGGCTCGGCTACTCGGGCCGGCCGCGGGGCTACGGCCGGCGCGACGGCCCGCGCTACCAGCGCGTGCGCCCGACGGGGCGGGCGGTCGGCGCGTTGATGGCCGTCTCCCGCGAGGCAATCGACGCCGTCGGGCTGCTCGACGAGCAGCTGTTCGCGTACGTCGAGGACGTCGACTGGGCGCTGCGCGTACGTCGCGCGGGCCTGGACGTCGTGTTCGCCCCCGATGCCCGCGCCTGGCACCGCGTGTCGGCGTCGACCGGCGGGGAGCAGGCTTCGACCCACACCCTCTACTACGGCGTGCGCAACACGGTCGTCGTGCTCGAGCGCCAGCGCCCGCTCGGGCCGGCGGCAACCGTGCTCCGGCGCACGGCGATCCTCGCCACGTTCGCCGCGCACGCGCTCACGCGCCCCGACCGGCGCGCGGCGCTGCGGGCGGTGCGGGCGGGCTTCGCCGACGCGCGCCGGGGACGCCTGGGCGCTCGTTAGGGTCGGGCGGTGCTCGCACGCGTGCGCATACCGCCTCGGGAATGGATGGTCGATTTGCTGCTGGGCGCCGTCGCGGTCCTGGTGGTCGGTGGGCCGATGTTCTTCACCCGCGGTGGTTATTCCGAGGACTTCACGAACACGCTGTGGCTGATCTGGGTCGCGGGCCACCACTTCGGCCACTCGCTGTGGCCGTCGTTCTTCCTCAACGTCGACGCTGCAGGCGGCATCAACGGTATCTTCAACCCGGAGTTCGCGTTCTACGGCGGCCCGTTGTTCACCACGACGGGCGCGCTATCGGCGCTCCTCTTCAACCACGCCACGATCGCCTACGCGCTCGTCACGGCCGCGGCTCTGTGCGCCGCCTACGGCGGTTGCTGGTGGCTCGCGCGCCAGTGCGGGCTTCGCGGCGTGCTGGCGCACGTACCGGCAATCGTGATGCTCACCGGCTCCTACTACGTCACGGACCTCTACGGGCGCGGCGCCTGGTCGGAGTTCGTCGCGGTGTCATCGATCCCGCTGGTGATCGCCAGCGTCTGCGATCTGCTGCGCGCGCGCCGGTGGCGGGTGCTCTCGGTAGTGCTGCTGGTCGTCTCAGTGGTCGCGTTCACCGGCAGCCACAACATCACGCTCGAGTGGGGCGTGCTCGTCAGCGTCGTGGTTGCCGCGTGCATGTTCCTCGCCTACCGCCCGTTGGGCGTGCCGTGGCGGCGGGTGCTCGGCGTGGCGTCCCTGATGCTCGTGGCGGCGGGCGTCAACGGTTGGTTCCTGGCGCCCGACATCGCGTACGCGAGCCGTACGCTGATAGCCTCCTCGCCGTTCAACTGGTCGTACACGAGCTTCTTCGAGACGCCGGGGGTGCTGTTCTATCCGCTGCGCGAGGTGCCGGTGCAGTCCTCGACACCGGCGCTGTTCGTGCAAGCACCCGTGTGGTTTCTCGCCTGGGCACTGATCGCCGCGGCGTGGCTGTGGCGCGACGCGGCGATGGCAGGGCTGCGACGCGCCTTCACCGTCGTGGGCGTGGGCATGTGCATCGTGCTGGTGCTGTTGCTGTTCGAGTGGCCGTGGGAACACCTGCCCCACCAGCTGCAGGACGTTCAGTTTCCCTACCGTCTGAACGCCTATGTCCTGCTGCTGAGCGTCGGTCTGGTGATCATCGGCGCGCTCGCGTTGCAGCGGCTGGGCGCCCGCCACGCTCGCTCGCAGGGGGCGTTGTGGTCGATTCGCACGCTGCTCGTCCAGGCCGTCGTCTTCAGTGTGATCCTCTGCGTCTGGCAGTTGTGGGCGCCCAACACCGCGCAGACCAACTGGTATCGCAAGCGCGACGAAGCCCTGGTGTCCGTGACCACCGTGCCGACCACCTGGTATGCGCCGCCCGACTACTCAGACAACTCGCTGCCGCTCGTCGCGGTCGCGAGCAACCGTGTAATCTACATCGACGCCCGGCAGCTGAACGCGGCCGGCGACGGGGTGTCGGCCGACATCGACGTGCCGTCCGGGCCGGGGCCGATCGCCACGAACATCCTCGGCGGCCCCTACCTCGTCGATGTGAGCGGCCTGCGCGTGGTCGGCCGCACCGCCGACAACCAGCTCGCGGTGGAACGACTGCATCCAGGCAGCGGCAAGGTGCACGTGGTGATCGGTACGCGCCTGAGCCGAGCGGTGGTGCTCGGCCGGGTGCTCACGGTGGCGTCGGTGATCGCCATTCTGGCGCTGCTGGGGTGGATCGCGACGGACGCGCCATCGCGCTGGCCACTCCGAGCAGCCCGCTCGCTCCGCCGACGCCGACAGCCGCAGTGAGGTAGCGAGATGCCGCGCGCCAGTCTCCGGCACGCGCGCGCCGGCGGGCCTCGCCGAGCAAGACCGCGGCGCTGATAGTGCGGGCGCCCCGCCGCAGCTGCGGATAGCGCGCGAGCACGATCGCCATCGCCATCAGGCTCTCCTCGAGCGTCGCGCCCGAGGTCTCCCCGCGCGTGCTCAGGTTGGCCTCGTGGCGGCGGTAGCGGACGAGCACCTCGTCGAGCGCAATGCAGCGCCCGTGGCGGAAGACCTCGATGTCGAACAGCCAGTCGTTGGTGTAGGTCAGGCGCAGATCGAATCCGCTCGGCGGGCACAGCGAGGAGCGGACCATCGTCGCCGAGGGCAGCATCCGGTATGTCGGGTCGAACCACAGCTCGACCCCGCCGCTGCGCAGCGGAGCGCCGTTTGCGAGCTGCGAGAAGCGCCCGAGGACGCGCCCGCTGGACTCCTCGAAGACCTCGGCGTCGTGCGTGCAGCCAGCGGCGCTCGGATCGGCATCGAGCGCCCGCACCTGGCGCTCGAGCTTGCGCTCGAGCATCACGTCGTCGCCGTCAAGCCAGGCGATCAGCTCGCCGCGGCAGATGGCGAGCGCGTCGTTCTGCGCGAACTGCTTGCCGCGGTTGTGCTCGGCGCGCAGCACGCGGATGCGCTGCGGATCGTGCTCGGCGAGCGCGCGGGCGATCGTCGGCGTGGCGTCGGTGGAGCCGTCGTCGGTGATGATCAGCTCGAAGTCTTGGAAGCTCTGGGCGAGCACGCTCTCGACCGACTCCTGCAGGAAGCGCTCCTCGTTGTAGACGGCGATGATCACGCTCACGCGCGGGAGAGGGGTCACGGGGTCCTATTCTGTTGCGCCATGGAAGGTGGCGAGAGCGTGCCGCTTGCCAGCGGCTCCGTGTCGGCCTGCTTGGTGGTGCGAAACGAGGAGGCGGTGATCGAGCGCTGCCTGCAGAGCCTGGCTGACGTCGTGGACGAGATAGTGCTGGTTCACGATGGTGATTG
>Ga0335075_10004505_pt1 | contig 21776 bp, 17 predicted proteins | sample Lox_Sample_24_FD_206723 | JGI IMG/M metagenome (GOLD analysis project Ga0335075, IMG submission 206723) | Soil microbial communities from Loxahatchee National Wildlife Refuge, Florida, United States - Lox_Sample_2.4 | ecosystem: Environmental > Terrestrial > Soil > Wetlands | place: USA...
CGCGCTCCGGTCTCTTTTTCGATGCAGTTGGGGCGCATCGCTGCGCCCCGGTGGCACAGGCAACAGGAAAACCAGGCGCCAACCTCGCGGTCGACTGCGGGAACCGGTCCAAAAATCCTGCGGGCCAATCCCGGCAACCCGGAGCACGGCTGACCACCGTCACCGCTTTGCGACCTCCCGCGTCCAATCCAGTGAATCATTCCTTCCCTTTTGGGGTAAGGAATGATAGAGGTAGGTATGGAAACACTCCCCACCGCGGAGGCGGGAACGGTGCAGCCCCTGAGTCCTTCTGTCGGGGAGGCTCATCCAAGCGTTATCAGCGCAGAGAAGCTGCGCAAAGAGTACGTGACCGGGCGGGGCCGTCTGGTGCTGTTTGAAAATCTCAGCTTCACCGTGGCCGAGGGCGAAATGCTGGCGATTGTGGGCCAGTCGGGCGCGGGAAAAAGCACACTTTTGCACATTCTGGGCGCTCTTGATACCCCTTCAGAGGGTGACGTATTGTTTACGTCAATTTCGCTGAGATCGCTCAATGCCAGGCAGGCCGCCTCATTTCGCAACTGCGAGGTGGGGTACGTGTGGCAGTTTCATTACCTGCTGCCGGAGTTTACGGCGCTCGAGAATGTGGCCATGCCGCTGCTGGCAAGGGGAGAAGCGAAGGCGGAGGCGCTGAAAAGCGCCGAACGCTGGCTGAACGAGGTGGAACTGGGGGATCGGGTGGGGCATCGGGCCGGGGAACTGTCAGGCGGGGAGCAACAACGGGTGTCGCTGGCGAGGGCGCTGGTGACCCGGCCGCGGGTGCTGCTGGCCGATGAGCCGACAGGGGATCTGGATGGCCAGACGGCGGATCTGGTATTTAGCCTGATTGAGAGGCTGCACGCAACCCACGGACTGACTTCGGTCATCGTCACCCATAACACGGCGCTGGCGCGGCGCTGTGACAGAATTTTGCGGCTGGAAAAGGGCCGTATCGAAAAGGTTTTTCCGCTGGAGGCATGAGACGGAAGGTTGGAGGCAAGTTGAGGAAGCGGATCGGCGGGAACGGGGCCGATCCTGAAAGCGGGAGGGGCGCGCGCGAGCGCACCAGCCCGGAGAGGCCGCCCGAGATTGCCCTGGTTTTCAGGCGTGGGCGGCGGCTGGAGCCTGAGCGGTGGGGCAGGCTCGCAGGAACGAAGAGACCTGGTCGCCAGAAGCGTTTGCCGGCAGCAACGACCGGCATGCGCGCGGGCGGGCGGAGCCTCTCAGAGGGAACATGTTCGAACGCTATACAGAAAAGGCAAGGCGCGTCATCTTCTTCGCGAGGTATGAGGCGAGCCAGTTCGGGTCTCCGTACATTGAAACGGAGCATCTGCTGCTGGGGCTGCTGCGCGAAGACAAAGCACTGACCACTCGCTTCCTCCGCTCGCACGCTTCCGTCGAATCGATCCGCAAGCAGATCGAAGGCCACACCACGATCCGGGAGAAGGTGTCGACGTCCGTCGATCTGCCGCTCTCGAACGAATGCAAGAGGGTTCTGGCCTATGCCGCCGAAGAGGCCGAGCGGCTGTCGCACAAGCATATCGGCACGGAACATCTGCTGCTGGGACTGCTGCGCGAGGAGAAGTGCTTCGCGTCGGAGATTCTGCACGAGCGTGGCCTGAAACTGCTGGCAGTGCGCGAAGAGCTGGCGCGCACGACCCAGGAGAAGGTGCCGCAGCAGCAGCGCAGCCGGGAATCGAGCCTGCTGGCGGAGTTCTCGCGCGACCTGACCCAGGCGGCGATGGACGCGCAGCTGGATCCGCTGGTGGGACGCGATCAGGAACTGGAGCGCGTGGTGCAGATCCTGTGCCGGCGCACGAAGAACAACCCGGTGCTGATCGGAGAGCCGGGCGTAGGCAAGACGGCGATTGTGGAAGGGCTTGCGCAGCGGATTGCCGACGGCGACGTGCCCAGCTTCCTTGCGGACAAGCGGGTGCTCGCTCTGGATCTTTCGCTGATTGTGGCGGGGACCAAGTACCGCGGGCAGTTCGAGGAACGGCTGAAGACGATCATGAAGGAGCTGATGGAGAACCAGAACTCCATCATCTTCATCGACGAGCTGCACACCCTGGTGGGTGCGGGCTCGGCGGAAGGCTCGCTGGACGCGGCGAACATCCTGAAACCGGCGCTTTCGCGTGGAGAAATTCAGTGTATCGGCGCGACGACTCCCGGCGAGTACCGGAAGTCGATTGAGAAAGACCGATCGCTGGAGCGGCGCTTCCAGGCGGTGAAGGTTCCGCCTCCGAACGAAGAGGACGCGGTGAAGATCATCATGGGGATCAAAGACCGCTACGAGAAGTTTCACGCGGTCAGTTACACCGACGAGGCAATCAGCTTTGCCGTGGCGCACTCGAATCGGTACATCTCCGACCGATTCCTGCCGGACAAGGCGATCGATCTGATCGACGAGGCGGGGGCGCGGGTGAAGCTGCGGCAGACTTCCCTGCCCGAGGAGATCACGGAGGTGCAGAAGCGGATCAAGTTCATCGTGCACCGCATGGAGAACGCTATCGCCAACCACGAGTTCGAGAAGGCGCGCTTCTACTCCGACGAGGAGCGCAAGGAGCGGGATAACCTGCGCTCGCTGCGGGACAAGTACCACCTGGACGATTCGACGGCGGGGATTGTGAGCCGCGAGGACATTGAGGACGTGGTGAGCCGGTGGACCGGCGTGCCGATCACCTCCATCAAGGAAGAAGAGACGCAGAAGCTGCTGCGGGTGGAAGAAGAGCTGCACAAGCGCGTGATCAGCCAGGATAAGTCAATTTCCGCGCTGGCGCGGGCGATTCGTCGCTCGCGGGCGGGGCTGAAATCGCCCAACCGGCCGATTGGGTCGTTCCTGTTCCTGGGACCGACGGGCGTGGGAAAGACGGAGATGGCGCGGACGCTGGCGCAGTTCCTGTTCGGCAGCGAGAAGGCGCTGATCCGCTTCGACATGTCGGAGTTCATGGAGAAGCATTCCGTGTCGAAACTGATTGGATCGCCTCCGGGCTACGTGGGCTACGAGGAGGGCGGACAACTGACGGAACGGGTGAAGCGCTCGCCGTACTCGGTGGTGCTGCTGGATGAGATCGAAAAGGCGCATGCGGACGTGTTCAACATCCTGCTGCAGGTGTTCGAAGACGGGCAACTGACGGATGGACTGGGGAACACGGTCGACTTCAAGAACACGATTGTGATCATGACGTCGAACATCGGCGCCAGGCACCTGCAGCGCAAGCAGGGGCTGGGATTCCAGAGCGACCGCGAAGATCTGGTGATGGAGAAGATCGAGGATCTGGTGAAGAACGAGGTCAAGCGCACGTTCAATCCGGAGTTCCTGAACCGCATCGACGAGATCATCCTGTTCCAGTCGCTGACGGACGCCGATCTGATCCAGATTCTGGAGCTGCTGGTGCAGCAGCTGAACGCGAATCTGGCGCAGAAGGCGATCACGATCTCGGTGACCGAGGAAGCGAAGAAGTGGATCCTCGAAAAGACGCTGGTGGACCGCAGCTACGGGGCGCGTCCGCTGCGTCGGGCGCTGCAACGATACGTGGAAGATCCGCTGTCGGAAGCGCTGATCGCGGGCGGGATCAACGAGCGGCCGGCGTTTCTTGAGGTCTATCTCGAAAACAACCAGCTCTTCTACCGGCCTGTCGCCAAGGAAGGCGAGGAGAGAACGGAAGGCGTGCTGCTGGTGAGCTGAGCAGGCCGAACAAGCGAAGGCCCTGTTCTCCGGAACAGAGCCTTTCTGTCTCAGATTACCGGATTTCCTTCAGTCCATCCCCGTCAGCCTGCGGAACTCCGGGTCCTCGTGCAGGCAGTCGAGGTCCGGATCTTTGGACATCCAGTCGAGATTGCCGTACCCGGCGGCCAGCGCTTTCTTCACTGTCTCCATCGCTTCGGCCTTCCGCTTCATCACCCCGTATGCGCAGGCCGCGTTATACATCGTGTTTGTGTCCCTGGGCCGCAGCGCGATGGCCGTCTGCAGGTGTCGGACCGCTTCATCCGCCCCATCGTGCTGCGCTGCCAGATAGACCGCGAGCAACACGCGGGCACGAACGTCTTCCGGCTCGCGTTCCAGTTGCTGTCGCAATACCAACGACATACGCGACTGCAGTTGCTCGGCATCCTTCTTCCGCCCCAGCCGCTCCAGCGAGTTAATGAAGGGCGAATAGACGTTATAATCGTCGCCATTCCCTTCGACGGCTTTATCGACAACCTTCGCCGCCTCTTCGTACCGGCCGGCGGCGAAGTAGGCGCGGCCCAGAATGCTCCAGGCGCCGTCGCAGTCCGGTTTGCGTTCGATCGCCTGCATCACCAGCGTAATTGCATCTGCGTACTTCTTCTGTGCGTAGAACAGCCTCGCCCGCGCCACCAGCACCTCCGGCAGGTCCGGCGCCAGCGCCACGGCACGGTCGCAGGCCGCCATGCCTCGTTCGATCAGTTGCGGATTCCGCTCGCGCAGCTCGTAGGTCAGCCCGCACACCTGCGCAATCCCGGCATGAGCCAGCGCAAATCCTGGATCCAGCTGGATGGCCTGCTCGAACATCTGCAGGGCGTAATCGGTGTAATACCGCCGCGTGTAGTTCTTGCCGCGGAGGTAGAAATCGTATGCCAGCGGATTCTCCGTCGGCCGCCGCGCAATCGTCTTCTCTTCCTGCGGCGTCAGCGTAATCCGCAGCGCCTGGGCAATGCTCCGCGCGATCTCCTCCTGGATCGTAAACACGTCTTCCATTTGCCGGTCGTAACGTTCCGCCCACACCGAGTGCCGCGTCGAGGCTTCCACGAGCTGCGCAGTAATCCTCACCCTGTTGCCGGATCGCCGGATCGATCCCTCCAGCACGTACTGTGCCCCCAGCTGCTGAGCCACCTGCTGTGCCGTCACGACCTTATCGCGAAAGGCCATCATCTCCGATCGCGGAAAGATGTCCAGCTGCCCGATTTTCGAGATCTCCGTCACGATGTCTTCGGTGATCCCATCCCGGAAGTACTCGTCTTCCTTGGAGCCGCTCTGGTTCTCGAAATACAGCACCGCCACAGATTTTTGCTTCACCGGCGCCGCCTGCGGCGTCGCGCCCGAAGCGCCCGGCTCCGCCGCAGAGCGCCGCCCCGATCCGAGATCGCGGCTCAGCCGCTTCAGGTCCGCGCGCAGCTCCGCGGCCGTCTGATAACGCAGGTCCGCGTCCTTTTCCAGAAGCTTTCCCAGAATATTTTCGAGCGCCCGCGGCATCTGCGGATTCAGCTCTGTCACCGGCAGCGGATTTCGATTCAGAATCGCTTCGAAAACCACCGCCGTCGAGGATCCGCCGAAAGCCTTGCGCGCCGTCGCCATCTCGTACAGCACCATGCCGAGCGAGAACAGATCGCTGCGAGCATCCACCGGCTCGCCCCGCGCCTGCTCCGGAGACATGTAAGCGATGGTGCCCACGGTCAGCCCGGGACTGGTGAAGTTCGCCCCAGCCGCTGCCGTCGCCGCATCGTCGCCTTTCGCCGCGCCCAGAGCCTCCAGGCTCTTCGCCAGGCCGAAGTCCAGAATCCTGATGTGTCCGTCCTGGGTGATGAACAGATTCGCCGGCTTCAGATCACGATGCACCAGCCCGCCCCGATGCGCCTTGTCCAGCCCCTCGGCAATCTCCAGCGCCATCTTCACCAGAGACTCAGGCGAGAGTGGACCATGGCTCAGCCGGTCCGCCACTGTTGCCCCTTCCAGATACTCCATCACCAGGTAGCTGACGCCGTCCTGCGCGCCCACGTCGTACAGGGCGCAAATGTTCGGATGGCTCACCGAGGAGATGGCCCGCGCCTCACGGTCGAAGCGCTCTTTCGCTTCGCGCGTCCCGCACAGATGAGCGGGCAGAATCTTGATCGCGACCGTGCGCCCCAGGCGGGTATCGCGTGCTCGATACACTTCGCCCATGCCGCCCGCGCCCAGCGGCGACTCTATCTCGTAAGGACCATATTTCGTTCCGGAACTGACTGGCATCGATGCGGCCCATTATAGAGGACCCACACGGTACTGGCGTGGACGCTCTTTCCATCCCCGCCAGCTTCCGAAACGCGGCCCGCTCGTTCAGACAGTTCAGACCCGCTGGGAGCAGGCTATTCGATGGGGACGACTGTCACGGCGATCCGCATTTGGCCTTTACTGTCGAGATCGTCGGAGGAGTAGACGACGGTGTGTTTGCCGACGGGAACATCCACGATGGAATCCCAGGCATTCTGACGGATCACCGGCTCATTGACGCCCTCGATGCTCGTCTGACGGGCAATGCTGCTGATCTCCGCCTTCAGGCGAAAACTGAGCATGTCGCCATGCTCCTTTGGGTCAAGGACGCCCAGATCCACGCCAAGGTCGACGTACTGGAATTGCGTCTGGTTGACAGCCGGATTCGCGCTCGATCCGTAGGAGCCGGTGGCAATCGGGACCCTCGATCCGGTCTTGATCTCCTGCTCTCTGCCGTCTACGGTGGCGATGCTTTCCACGTAGCTGCGCGTGTTGGTGACCTGTCCGGCAGCATTCACCTCCTCCACGGCAAAATGGAGACGGTAAAAATGCTGCTCGGGGGAAACGGCGGTGACCTGAGGATTCTGTCCGCGGACAGCACCCGGCAGCAGAGACAGGGTGAAGACGGCGGCGAGGGTGGCGATGGATTTCTTCATAGAGGCTCCTGTTCCTGTTATTGGTCCTTCTGATTGCCTGCCTGTGGTGACTGCGGTTTCCGCAGGCCGGCGACGATGATGGGGTCATCCCAGTGCTTCTGATCTTCGAGGACGGCACGCTGCACGGCGGGCGGTCCATGCTCGGCGAAAGCGACCAGCGCTTGTTCCTGAGGCGAGAGGGGTGTGGGCGTGGGGAAAACCTCCAGCTTCGGCAAAGGCTGGGACTTCGCCGGGACGACATGCAGTGGTCTCCCAGGCGCGGCGGCGACTGACGCGTGCGGAGCCGGAGGCGCGGGAGTCTTCGCCTGGGCGACGGTTTGCGGCGGCGCAGGGGTGAGCGCCACTTCAGGAATCCGCGGCATCCTGAGCAGCCAGGTGGCGGCAATGGCCAGCGCGACCAGGCAAACGGGAATGGCCCATCGCCAGAGCGGCCATCGGCGGCGGGGCTGAACTTCCCTCGCCCTTTCCAGCAGCTGGAGGGCGACGATGCGGGCGTCGGGTATCTCCGGCGGCTCGGAGTACGTCCGGAGGGCTGCGTCGATCCGAGAGTCTAACTGATCATCTCGCTCGTTCTCGCGCATACCGTCGCTCCTCCATGGCCGCCATCTTCTCCCGCAACATCTGACGCGCACGGAGCAGTCGGGTGCGCACGGTCCCTTCAGGAATTCCTATGGCCGCGGCGATCTCGCGGGAATTCATCTCCAGCGAAAGAGCCAGTGGCTGGCGCAAGTCCTCCGGCAGGCTGCCGATGAGGCGATGCACGGCAGCTTCCCAGTTGGCCGCGACGACCAGTTTTTCCGGATCAAGATCGCCCGATGCCGCGAAGAACCGGCCGTCGATTGGGTCCTGCGAATTCTCGCCCTGGATCTGTTCCGCGCAAGGGTGCGCCGCTCGCCCGCGCAGCCGATCCACCGCAGTTCGCCATGCGGCACGCGCCACGAAAGCGCGTTCGTCGCGCAAGCCACGCCATGCACGCGCACGCAGGATCCTGAGAAAGACCTCCTGCGCCGCGTCCTCGGCGTCGTACGCATTACGCAGCATGGTCCATGCCACCTGATACGCAAACTTCCACTGCCGCTGAACCAGAGCTGTGAACTCGGCTTCCTCTTCCGGAACCAGTCTCATATGCAGGTTAGCGGCTCCTGTGGACGCCACGAGACCCACTTCGGTTGGCGGGTCTCATCCGCAGCCCATTGAGGATCGAACAGTTATGAGACCGGTTCTGGTCGCAATTCCGCGGCTCCTCGGTGCTTCACTGGCAAAGACGGGCGGCGGGGCTGCGGTGTTCAGATTTGATTGGGGAATTTCTATGGAGGCGGGTCGCCGCCGAGATACATGATGTGCAGCGAATGGACCTGGCGAAGCAGTGTGGCGGTGGCCGGGTCGGGAAAGCGGCGCTCATAGGGGTGCAGCCAGGCAACGTCGGCCGGGGTCAGCCGCGGGCCGGGCTCGTCCTGCGGAAAGCTGGTTTGCTGTGCGAACCAGGCGTTGTTTTCGAGGCCGGAGACACAGCGGGCAACAAGGTGATGGACAGCGCCGCGATCGAAGGCGTAGAGGTCCTGACCGTTGGCTTCGCCGAACTCCGCCATGGTAACGAGCGGGTCAGCGGCAAAGAGATGGTAATGGAGGGCACGGCGGCCGCGAGCCATCTCGAGCGGCAGCGTGCCGTCGGGGGTGATTTGGCTGACGCCATCGCGGTACGTCCCGACGCCCCAGTTGTAGAGGGCGCGATTGTCGGCGGCGATGCCGGCCGACATGACGGCGAACCCGGCCCAGTACAGGTGGTTGTTACGGCCATCCCTGGTGTACCTGGCGCGGCGTTCGTTGAAGTAGCCCTGCGTGGATTGGGCGACCTGAACCAGCCAGTGGACGATCTCGTTACGTTCGGCGGGCGAACCGGCGCTACTGTTCCTGACCTTGAGATACGTGACCGCCAGCGCCCCGAGGGTCCAGTTCTGGATGTAATACGACTGGTTTGAGGCCATTATGCCGGTGATGGCCTGGTTGCGAGCATTCGCGTCCAGGATCTTCAACACACAGGCCGTGGCAGAGCTGCTTCCGGATTGGAGATAGAAATCGGCCGCACGTTCCGCAGCGGTCATGGTGCGATTGAAGGGAGTGGCCGCCTGACGATACGCATGGAGGCGGGTAGAATCGGGAACCGACTTCCGGGCGTCGGAGTAATAGTCGTAGGCCACGATGTCGCGCGGGAGAGGCGCGATGGCGAGGCAGGTATAGGACCGGGACGTTGCAGGAATGGTGAGCGCGTCCCAGGGAGAACGAAGCGAAGCGGCGATAGCCGGGGCACAGAGGAAAAGCATGCAGCCCGGAACGGCAAGGCGAATCGTTCTCATGGGTCTTCTTTCGAGGTTAGCCCGGCGCATTTTCACTGGTCGAGCGGGGGCGAAGGCGGAGCGTAGTAGCCGGGGCGATAGCGGAGGACGTAACTGGCAGCGGCGGGACCGGCGCCAGGCATCATCGAGACCTGGATGTGCCGGAAATCGGACTCAGTACGGCGCGGAACAGGATAGTAGCTGATGAGGTATTGAGTGCGCAGGTCCTCAGAAACCTGCTGAAAGACCCGGGTGAGATTGCCGCCTTCGACGTAATAGTAATTGCCTCCGGTCCCCTGCGAGAGGGAGATCATGGCGTGCTCGCCCCCGGTGCTGCGGCCGGCGTCGGCAAGGATGGGAACGTCGATGAGGCTGTAAATCATGACCTGACCGTGCAGCGCCTGATCCAGAGCCTGGGGATAATCGATGCCATCGACGGTATTGACGCCGTCGGAGATGAGGACCAGCACTTTGCGGCCTGGGCGCGGAGCGAGGCGCTTCGACGCGAGCCAGATCGCGTTGTAAAAGGCTGTGGCGGGCCCGGCGGTGAGATGCTTCAGACCGTCGTCGATTTGATGGAGGTTGTTTGTGAACGGGACGATTTCTTCGACGTCAGAATTGAAATCCATGATGTCGAGAAGATCCACGGGACGGAGGAGGGCGTGGACGAAATCGCGGGCGGCACGCTCCTCCAGCGTGAGGTCCTTGTAGACGCTGCCGCTGGTGTCGACGGCGAGCACGATGGAAAGCGGCATGGAGGTGTCGCGTTCGAAATAAGCGATCTTCTGCGGGAATCCGTCTTCCGAGAGGGCGAAGTCGCTCTTTTTGAGGCCACCGATGGGAGCTCCGTTGGGCGCGGTGACGCTGACGAAGACATTCACCAGGCGGACATTCACGTGATACTGCGGAATCTGTTGGGCGCTGGCCGCGAGCGGAGAGCCGAGCACTGTCAGCACAGCAGCGAGCAGAGCGGAAAATCTCATCGTGCGCGCTCCGGCGAGAGCTCGGGGGGGAAAGGCTCGCCCTGCACCCAGACCACGCCATCCTCAAAGATCTCCTTCTTCCAGACAGGAACGGTTTGCTTGAGGGTGTCGATGAGCCAGCGGCAGGCATCGAAGGCGGCGGCGCGATGAGCGGAGGCGACGGCGATGACGACGCTGGTCTCGCCGACTTCCAGACGGCCGAGGCGATGGACGATGGCCACATCGCGGACGGAGAAGCGCTGGAGCGCTTCGGCGGACAGCTGCTTCATGCGGGCAAGGGCCATCTCCGGATACGCCTCATAAAAGAGGTACAGAGTACGGCGGCCGCGGGTGTGGTTGCGAACGATTCCGTCGAAAACAACGAGGGCGCCGTCTTCGTCGCGCTTGAGGGGCCCGGCGACGACAGCGGCGGAAATGGGATCGTTGGTGAGGGCGACGTGCGAGGTGGCTGGCGTGGTGGACTCGCCGGAGCCCCCGCTTACGGGAGGAAGCAGGGCCACTTCATCGCCGTCGGACAGGGGATGGGTGGCGGGGGCGTATTCGCGGTTGACGGCTACAGCGATGGAGGACCAGATGGCAGCGGGCTCCGGACCCCTGGCCCGACAGTGAGCGAGCAGGTCGGCCACCGTCGCGCCTGCCGGCAGGTCGATCGAGTCGGGGATCTGCCGGGGAAGGTCGCGAAGCATGCCGAAGGTGAGGACGGTGACGCGCATCAGGACTTATTATCCGGCAGCGAATCCGAATGCCGAAATTCCAGTCTTTGGACGGGCGGCCAAAGCGAAAGGTCGTTTGACGGGGCAGAAATGGGCTGCCGGGCACCGGTTCCGGCCCATGCGAGACAATAGGGACACCATGGAATTTTGCGATCTGAAGGCCCAGTACAAGCGGCTGAAGGCGCGCGTGGATGCGCGGGTGCAGGCGGTGCTGGAGCATGGGCGATTCATTTTGGGCCCGGAAGTGCGGGAGTTGGAGGAACAGCTGGCGGCACGAGTGGGAGCGCGGCACTGCCTGACCTGCGCGAGCGGAACCGATGCCCTGCTGCTGGCGCTGATGGCACTGGACGTGGGTCCGGGCGATGAGGTGATCACCAGCACCTTCACCTTCATCGCCACAGGCGAGATGATCACGCTGCTGGGGGCGCAGCCCGTCTTCGCGGATATCGATCCGGTGACGTACAACCTGGATCCGGCGGGAATCGAAGCGGCCGTCACGCCGCGAACGAAGGCGATTCTGCCAGTGAGCCTCTACGGGCAGCCAGCGGAGATGAATGCGATCAACGAGATCGCCGAGCGGCACGGACTGGCTGTAATTGAGGATGCCGCGCAGAGCTTTGGGGCGAGGTACAAAGGCCGGGCTTCGGCGAACCTGAGCACGATCGGCTGCACGAGCTTTTTCCCGTCGAAACCGCTGGGCTGCTACGGCGACGGCGGCGCGTGTTTCACCCATGATGATGGGCTGGTGCAGGCCATGGCGGAGCTGCGGAATCACGGGCAGGCGGGGCGGTACCTGCACACGCGGATCGGGATCAACGGGCGGCTGGATACGTTGCAGGCGGCGGTCCTGCTGGCCAAGCTGGAAGTCTTCGACGAGGAACTGGCGCTGCGGCAGAAGGCGGCGGAGCATTACACGGCGAAGCTGCGGGGCGCGGTACCTACGCCGCGTGTGCTGCCGGATCGGACCAGCGCCTGGGCGCAGTACACGATCGAGGTGGAGGAGCGGACGGCGGTGGAAAAGGCGCTGGAGGAGGCGGGCATCCCGACGGCAGTGCATTATCCGACGCCGCTGCACCTGCAACCCGTGTACGCGGAGCTTTCCCGGCAGATGGGCTGGAAGCGCGGCAGTTTTCCGGCCGCGGAGAGCGCGGCGGAGCGGGTTTTGAGCCTGCCCATGCATCCATACCTCACTGCGGAGCAGGTGGATCAGGTGACTGATGCCGTGCGGAATGCATTGCGGAGCGCGGTGAGCGCGCGATGAACCTTCGCGGATAACACGCGAGCAAAGATTCAATTGACAGCGAGGGCCGGGCCAGGGAGAATGGCGTCAATTGACGGGCGACCTGAGCCGCGTAGCTTGCATCCACGCCAGCAGCTGCCCAAGGCACCCGCCCAGATGCCGTCCGCGATGCCCGAGTCACGATGGAGCCCGAGCAAGGCCGCCGCGAAGGTTGCGAGCCGGCTGGTTTGGGGCGCGGGCGGGCGGCGGAGCCCAGGCAGGTTCCCACAACATCGAAGATTTTCCCGACAACCAGGGTTTCTATCCAGCAGGCCACCCCGCCTGAGGGCAGATTCCTGCCTCCAGCGGGCCGGGAAGGGAGGTTCAGTCAGGAGCCGATAACAGGAGCAAGGAAGAAGTCCGGAGCGACAGCGCCGGAGACGCAACCCCCACAGCCCGCAACAGGAGGAACGTATGCAGGAAGAACTTCAGATGCTTGACGAGTGGATCCCGGAACAAATGGAACCTGGTACGCTCTTTGTGCTGGAGAACGCCGCACCGATGGGAGATGCGCGGAATCCTTTTGTGGCGGTGCTGGCCTGCCCGCGATGCGGGGCGCTGGGGCTGATTACGCGGGCGCAGTTCGTGGGGCTGGAGTCGATGATCTGCGGCGGCGACACCTGTTCGGCGGAATACTACCTGCGGGAGGATGAGATCGAGTATCGAAAGCCGCACTAGTGGTGTTGAATGGGACTGAAAGCGTGCCTGCAGGGCGGGCACGCTTTTTTGTTGCGCGCGGAAAGTTGAGAGAGCGGGACTAGGATAAGGGCAGCGCCCGGATGGCGGAACTGGCAGACGCAGCGGACTTAAAATCCGCAGGAGCTTACCCTCCGTGGGGGTTCAAGTCCCCCTCCGGGCACCAGCAAGAATCCCACAAATTAAGCGGCCAGCGGGCCCCGGGTCCTGAACGAGAAACACTCCGCGACAGACGCGGCGGCCTCGTGCCTGATCAAAACACGAGCGCAAGGTCTATCCAACTGAAACTGTTAAGCTTAGTCAAAATGCTAGAGCGAGCAAGTTTTGCACATCTGTTATCCATTTTCATGCCTATTATCCATTGCGATACCTGCATCACACTACGGATTGCAAGACCGCGAAAGGCGAGTCAAGCTCCGGGTCTTGTTTCGCGACATTATCCTTTTGCTCTGGGAGCACTCTAGCCCTCTGACATGGTTGAGTTTTCATGTGGCTCAGTCGCATTGTTGTTTGCCACTTCAACTGGAATTTGCAGCGGGATCAGTTCATAACCGATTGAGGCGTATCCCTTCCGACGGCGCTCGTACATGCGGGCGAGCATTGGTTCGGCGATGTCGGCGTAGTCGTAGACTTGAACGATCCGCTTCCCGTCGTATATGCGATGCAGCCGGCCCACGTACTGCTGCAGAGTTCCTTTCCAGGAGATCGGCATTGCCAGAAAGAGCGTATCGAGCCGCGCATCGTCGAATCCTTCGCCGATGTAGCTTCCTGTGGCCAGAATCAGCCGTGGCGCATCGACGGGGACCGCATTCATCGCTTCACTAATTACAGTCCTTTGTTTCTTTCCCATGCCGCCCTTCATGACAAAAAGATGCTCAGTGGTACCTCTCATCAAATGAGCCAAGTGCAGCAGATGGTCGGTCCTTCCAGTAAGCAGAAGTGGGGAGCGGCCATCGCGCAAGGCTGTGCGAACATCGGAAGCGATCAAATTGCTACGCGTCTCGTCTTGTGCCAGTGCCCGATAGATGTCCTGAATGGTGGCATCGGCAGTTCCGCCGTGCATCTGGAATGCCGTCAAACGCGGGATCACGAGATGTTGAAATGGTGAGGATTCCGTCATTGCCTTGGGGCTCATGCTAAAACGGATCGGGCCGCATTGCATCTGAATGATCGGATGATGCCCGTCTTTTCTCGCCGGCGTCGCTGTGAGACCGGCGACAAATCTGGCCTTGATCGCGTGCATCACTTGTTCAAAGGTGAACGCTGAAAGGTGATGGCATTCATCGACGATGACCTGCCCGTACTCGGAAACGAGATCTTGCACTGCGTGATTTTGGCGCAGACTCTGAATGACGGCGACATCGAGAATGCCCGATCTCTTAACCTTGCCACCGCCAATTGATCCAATCGAGTTGGGCGGTAGGTCAAGGAACATTGCGAGCCGCGCCTTCCATTGATCGAGCAATTGACGGCGATGAACAAGTACGAGCGTGTTGACTTTGCGTTGCGCTATAAGCCATGCGGCAATGGCAGTTTTCCCGAAGGCTGTTGGCGCACAGAGTATTCCGTCATCGTGTTCCAACATCCTGCCAGCGGCGCTTTCCTGGTCCGGGCGGAGTTGGCCACGAAACTCAGCGACAATTGCGATACCAGGATAGCGCTCGTCTTGAATCTGAGAGCGAATGCTGTGCGAGTTTAGCAGCTCGAGAACGTCGCCTAAACATCCGCGCGGGATGGCGACGTATTTGGCAAAATCCTCACCACAGGAGATAATGCGAGGCCTGCCAAAGGTGGATAGCCGCATAGCTTGGGCCTTGTAAAACTCCGGATTCTGAAATGCCGCAATCCGCAGGACACGATTGATCATCGTTGGCGGCAACCCCTGCTTTTCGATGTAGACAAGGTTTGCACGCGTGACCTTTACAGATTCCGGGAATGGTCCTTCAATAGGGCGCTCTGCGCTGCGGCGCGAGGGCGGAAGCGTCCAAGGATCTTGCGATTCATCGTCGCTACTAAGGCTCATGCGAACCCCAATCACATCGCCTTTACTCTGAGCTTCCTCAACGATTGCCATTGCAGACGACATCGACACCCTCTGGACGGAAGACAGGTAGCCCCATTGATCTGTGTATGAAGTGAAATCCGCATCGAGGAATACGCTCTTCCCTTGTTTCCGCGGACCGAATTGCAAAGGAAGGGCAATCAGGTTACCTAAGCCGCCTTTCGGCATGGTGTCCTGGTTCGGAAAGAAGCGATCATAGGAGTCAAGGCCGAGCTGATGACGCCGCTCCATTGTACGAGTCAAAATCGCACTCCCCATCTTCCGTGCAATGACAGCGGGAAACGGCTGATCGAAGAAGATCCAAATATGCCCGCCATTTCCCGACCGCGAACGTTCCAGGGATGCTGGGACACCCATAGCTGCACAGGTATCGAGATAGGCGCGGGCATCTTCCCGCCAGGATTTCTTGTCAAAATCGACGGCGAGAAACCAGCATGTCTCGTCCGATAACAAAGGGTAAACTCCGACTGTTTCTTTGCCAAGCAGATGGTCTTCGATGACCGCGTCAGTCAGCGGAAGAAAAGTGCGGGTCTGTCGGGCAACCTTCTTACGGTCTTCGGGACGGCTCGAATGTATCGCCACCCAGTCCATCAGCGCGGCTGGCGAATATCCTGAGCGGCCATCCGCATTAGTCCAACGTCTTGCATAAACATCTTCGCGACCATGGAACAGGCTTCGAAAAAGAACAATTCGCTGCTTGGCTCGTTCTTGGCGGTCTTGCGGCTGTTTGGGAACTGCTGGCAGATCTGAGTTCTGTCGATGGGTAAGTGCAGAAGCTGAAGTCAAACCGTTCGAGGCCAGTACTTTTCGCAGACGCTCAATTTCTGCTCGAAGAGCTTTGTTCTCTTCTTCGAGATCACGTCCTAGAAAGGGCATCTGCCCGCCTTCAGCCATAGCATTTTTAATCCCGTGTCAAACCTGTCTTCCCAAGACCTATCGCTGAACTCTTGTCTGTTCCAGAATCGATCTTGGGTCCAGTTTGTCGAGAATCTCCGTAAACTTGGGCCTGTTTTTCTAGCGCAGTCGTATGTCTGCGAGCAATCCATTCCATTCGCTATCCCGATGAAGTCTCAGCAAGATGGGCCGTATCTTGCGTAGACAACCAGCAACCACCTCGTAAGCGGAAGCGCTAGCGTGCGGTAGATGATCGTCCACGCGCTGACGATATATTGCAAGCGACCGCTCGGGATGCGATTCTGTCACCGCGGCTGCCACGCGATCTCCGTAGCCGCTCGAGCCATACCATGTCATGCTTCCTCGATACTGTTGTCCGGCAGACATGGCGTCGTACCAACGGAGCACGTCATCGTGCCGATGGTCGGCAATGGCCATATCAATCAGCACATCAAAATGTGAGATCGCTGGCCGGCTAAAATTGGATCCGTTGTTCAATAGCGGAAGCAGATAGTCTGGCATTGGCAGCGGCCATTCTGTATTCGCTGCGCTCTTCACCGATGCCTTACCTGGCGACGACAGGGGAGAGACGCCGGTCTCGGGAAAGTTGAGCGCAATGCCGCGAATACTGTCTTTGCAGCCGGCTTTGGCTGCAGCCTTGAGCAACTGCTGACAGCTCTCGCGGCTGGGACGAGTGAAGAATCCCAAAGCCGCGTGAGCTGCGGCGATTGGCCATTGCCTGCGCTGAACCGCCATCTCGCCCAGCAGCTTTTCCAGGCTCGACGCGATACCGGGCAGCTTTGCGACTGTCGTTTCGATTCCCTCGGCCGCCCAGCGCTCGGCCTCATCGTACCGCTTGATCTCGATCAAGCGTCGGACCAGCCGTTCGTAGCTGCCGGAGACGCGGGCTTCCTGTTCGCACACTGTAAGAATTCCATCGTTGCGGCCCGCATTCTCAAGCGCTCGGATCAACCAGTCGGCGATGCGCTCGTGCTGGTATTTTCGGGAGAAAGGATCATCTTCCTTCACAGGCGACTTCGCGCGCTGAGTCATAACATCTGCGACTTCGGACCATGCAGACTTGGCGACGGTCATCTCTAATACGGCGTCGGCAGCATCGCTGACCATGCCATAGTCGTCCCGTAGATGCGCGTCAATGGCGAAGAGCAGTTTGCGCGCTGATGTGAGCGTCGATGCAACTACGGCTTCAAAGATCACCGGCAGGCATTCGCCCACGGCTTCCGCGGTTTCGCCCTCATCATTCGATTGGCCGATCTGCTCGTTGCCCAACGTCATGATTTCTGTTCCCAGGCGCACCACGGCGTCAGGATGCCCGAGTTCCAGCAACCGTTCCAGACGATGTTTCACCCGACTGTAGTCCGGCGTCTGTCCCTCACCCGTCCAACTGTTTCGCCAGCCGGCGTCGGAAGCGACGAGTCTGAGTTCTTTCCGCGTTTCGGTCACCAGGCGGTCAATATTACCCTCGCCCAATGCAATGCGATCGCTGAACTCCTCTCGCAACTCAGGAAAGCGCTCAGTGAGTGACCAGACCAACGCCACTAGTTCCTCGCGGTTCTTGGCTTCGATATGCTTCCAGATTTTTTCGTCTGTTACGTTGCGCGTTTCACTTTCGGAAACCGTCTGGTGCCGATGACGGTGGACATAGAATTCTTCATCGACTTCATCATCTTCGGAATCCATGTCGACTTCGAGATCGTCCACGTCATCCTTGTCTGCGTTAGGGGTATCGTCGGCAAGGAGTTCCCAGCGGTCATCGTCCTGGTCTATGGGAGTTTTCTCACCGCCACTCAATCTTTGAAGATATTCAGCCACTGCCGTAACAGCGTGTTTGCAACTGCTCGCGCCCACCGGACAGGTGCAGCGGGAATAGATCGCCCCTCGCCTTTTCGGCGATGGTTCGCACCAGGCCGTAACCGCATACCGTGAGCCGCCAGTCACTGTAGCCAGAAGCCAGCCATCCTCTGATATCGCGAGATCATGGACGCGCCTCTGTTTTTGATAGGCTCTTCCGCGATCCACTGAGCGCGATCCCGCCCATTCGGTCAGATCGTCCCAGCTCAGAGCCGCCCAGCCGCCATTTCGTTCGCCTCCAGACTCCTTGCTCTTGCCCGCGCGTTGTTGTTTTGCACTCATGCAAGCCCTTCTACACTGATTCAGCATTGGAACGAACGGAACAACGATCAGGGTGTATCCGGATAAGGTTCTCCGCGAAGCCCCTTTTCGGCAAGCCCGCCGAGAAAGCGAGCAAACGGCGAAATGTTTTCATGGACGCTCGCCTGTTCGAGAGCGGACATATACACTCTGCGTTCGCTGACCGGGATCACAGTCCATGGATACCCTCCGGAAGCCAGCATCACATTCATGAGGAAGCGCCCGATGCGTCCGTTGCCGTCCATGTAGGGATGAATGTAGACGAAGAGAAAATGCCCAAGAACAACCCGGACCGCGGGTTCCTGCTCTTGACGAAGCAGGTCGAAAAAGGCCGGAAGCGCGTCATGCACAGCGTCCGGGTTCATCGGCACGTGCATCGAATTGCGGATATAAACCTGTGCATTGCGGTAGCCAGCAAGATCGGCGGGCTTCAAAAGTCCCACAGCTACGCTCGGGACAAAAAGCTCGCGATACCAGGCGCTGTGATCATGATCCGCCACTCCTCCGGCATTCCCGCCCTGCAATACCTTGCGAATACTTTCTAGAACTGCCTGGTAGGCCTGCCAGTACCCCCGCGCGGCCATGGCGTTTCGCTGCTCGCGATCCAGTGGGTTGGCGTCGGGATTCCACGCGCCGCTACGAACTCGCTCGATCAGTTCCCGCGAAACCTGGTACCCCTCAATGGACAGCGAGTGATAGGCATCAGTCAAATACGCGTCATTCGTGCGCTTCAAATACGCCCGAACGGCACGCGGACGACCGGGAGCCTGAGGGAACACCTCCAGAACGGCATCACGCATTTTCTGCCACATCAATTGAATTCTGTGGACATACAGAGAAGTTTCCCGCGCTGAAAAGAAAAGCCCGGGCTTATCGGCGAACGGATCGCTCTCTCGAATCTCGTACCCGGCTGCGATCATTGTTTTTGCAATGTCGTCAGCGATGCGCTCCCTGCCGCAGTTGCGGAAGGCGCCCGCGAGTCTTCCGGCAATGGTCGAATGCCCGCCCTCCAGCAATCGGCGAAGGAGGCTGGAGGCGTCGCGAAGAGTCAGCAATACAGCCCGCATGTCCGTTGGATTGCTTGAAAAGAAGCGGGGAGAGCATCCGATCAGAGCGGCCTCCGGCGAAAAGAGCCGAAGGTCATCGCGCAGTTCCATGTCGTCAGCCTTGGGCAGCGCGGCGCGAACATCGAACAGAGACGTATTGTGCGGAAGAGCCGTGATCCGATTGCGAGCGCGGGGCGAACGCACCATGAGCTGCCGCGGCACGGTACGATTGCCCGCTAGATATGAAAGTGATTGTTCCGGGGAAAGACACCAGGTCGCCCCGAAGCGTTCCTTCAAATAGGCCGCACAAAATCGCCAGAAGGACGCATACCAGGGGGTGCTTTCGCCAGAAATTTCCTCGGGCCTGCTCGGTATGTACCAGCCTTTGATGACCTCCCGCAGAAAACCGTTGGCGACGAGCCGCTCACGATGCGTTCGCGACAGATCCTTGGCCCGGATTGCGGCTTTGCCCTCCGCTTGCTGGAGCTGGCTCAGCACTTCGAGCGATTGGGCTAGTTTTTCTGCGGGTGTCGGCACACTTGGCTCCGTTTAGCTTTTACGGCTTTACGAATTTTAGCCTATCGCGCCGAGCGGGAATTAGCTTATTAGGCAGAAAGGCGTATAGTCACCTAGAACCACACAAATTGGAAGTAGATCCGCGAGATCCAAACGCCCCGATTTGAGATGCTTCCCGATATCGTAGCCGCACTACGATAACTGCGAACAGGCCTTTCTGTGTCCTGGGATCTGTGTCCTGGGAACTGTCCTGGGAACATCTGTGTCCTGGGAACGCAGAAGGGAAAAGGTGCAACCGGTAAAAAGCCGAGGACTTTCACATCTGCTTACACAGTTTGCACACGCATTCCAAATATCTACTTCAGTTTCATATGCTTACAGGAATGCACAGCCGACTTACAATCCGCAGGAGCTTACCCTCCGTGGGGGTTCAAGTCCCCCTCCGGGCACCAGCAAGAATCCCACAAATTAAGCGGCCAGCGGGCCCCGGGTCCTGAACGAGAAACACTCCGCGTCAGACGCGGCGGCCTCGCGCCTGATCAAAACACGAGCGCAAGGTCTATCCAACTGAAACTGTTGATCTTATTCAACATGTCAGAACGGGAAAGGCTTGCACATCTGTTACACATTTTCAAGTCTATTGTCGATTGCAATACCTGCGGCCAACGCGTGGCGTAGACCATGGCTAGGTCGCCGTGCATATCGAGCCTGGTTCGAGAGGCGCAAGGGGAGCTAAACCGCCGCTGCGAGTTTTCGCGGTGGGCGTTGCGCTGGCTGCTTTCGTCGACTCGTTGTGCGTCGGCTTCGGCCTTCGATGGGACGGACGGCGATGCTTGTATGGAGATGCAGCCGGTCTGCATATCGCAACAGCTTTTCGATGCTGACCTGCGAGATCCTGCCTCTGAGCAGGTTGCTCACCGACGGCTGGTACTCATCCAGGACGTCCGCGAGCTGCGCTTGTGTGTAGCCCTTCACTTTCACATGTTCCAGGATGGCGGACAGGAGTTCAGCCTTGATCTTGAGTGCGCTCGCCTCCGACGCAGAGAATCCCAGCGCATCGAAGATATTGCCTCTCACAATATGTGTGGGCCTATTTCCCGCTGCGTTTTTCATGACTCTTCTGCTCCTTTGATCGCTGTCTGACGAGTTTGAGGCGCTGACTCGCAATTGCGATGTCTCGCCGGTCTGTTTTGCGACTTTCCTTCTCAAAACAGTGCAATACGTAGATCCAGTTTTCGATCTTCGAAAGGTAAATCACTCTGTACCATGCGCGCTCATCGGCTTCTTTCAATTCGTAGACGCCAAGTCCGATGGAATTCATTTTCCGAGTCTGCGATGTCGCTTCTCTACCGATTTGCAGTTGCCGGAGCGAGAATCCAAGCGACCGTTTAATGTCGTCGGGAAACCCGAACAACACCTCCAGCGAATCCCCTTCAAAATGGAGTTCTGCGGTTGGTGGTGAGTCCTCGCTGAGCGTCATCGTTTTGATCGTAGGGCAATCATTGCCGCTATACAAGATTTATTATAGATGCTTCGCCTGCGAGAGCACATACGCATGTTCTGTCAGGCCAAGATGGCTCCTGTGGGGGTTCGAGTCCTCCTCCGGGCACCAGGAAAGAGTCAGAAGAGCGTGATGACAGCTTCGGTTCTTTGCCCCAATGCGCTGATTCAGAAGCGTTTGGAGTCAAATGAGGTGGGGCGCATGGGCAATTGCTTGGATACCAGCCGTACTAAATTAACTCGCCGAATTGCCCTCAGATGGAACCGAATGAGTGATTTGCCCTCTGGAGTCGTCTATTGAACTGACCCAGTGTTCGGCGTCGGATGGCCGGATCATGAGCCGCCGAGTGCCTGCAGAACACTGCGGATTCGCTCCTATTGACTCTCTATAGGAATTGGCGTATTTCTATAGTCACTCGATAGGAGTAGAGATGGCTTCGTCGCAAACCAGTCTTCTGCAGGGCACTCTCGACCTGCTGATCCTCAAAGCGATCGGCGACGGCGAACTCCATGGGCTCGGTGTCTCGCGGCGCATCGAGCAGATCACGCACAGAACCTTCCTCGTCAAACCGGGCTCCCTGTTTCCCGCGCTTCACCGCATGGAAGAAGCTGGTTGGCTCTCCTCCGCGTGGGGAGAATCGGAGAATAATCGCCGCGCCCGCTTCTACAGGCTTACGAAGGCGGGCCAACGCCAGCTCGGGGCGGAAACCGAGCAGTGGACACGCGTCGCCGTCGCGATGGCGCATGCCCTGAAGGCGACATAGGAGCCGCACGATGAGCTTCACCAAACGCATGCTATCGGCGATTCGGAACTGGACGCAGACGCAGCCTGCGGATAATGAGATCGGCGCCGAGCTCAACGCCTATGTCGAACTGCTTGCCGATGAAAAGATCGCCGCCGGTATCCCGCCAACCGAGGCCC
>Ga0335075_10004506_pt1 | contig 21773 bp, 19 predicted proteins | sample Lox_Sample_24_FD_206723 | JGI IMG/M metagenome (GOLD analysis project Ga0335075, IMG submission 206723) | Soil microbial communities from Loxahatchee National Wildlife Refuge, Florida, United States - Lox_Sample_2.4 | ecosystem: Environmental > Terrestrial > Soil > Wetlands | place: USA...
GACGCCGAATCGGCGACCTTCTTGTCGTCCGCCGCTTCCACGGCCTTCTCCCAATCGGTCAACACCTCATCGAGCTGCTTGACCAGGTCGCTCCACTGCTTGCTGTCAAAGTTGCTGAAGGTCTCATCGTTGTTGCCGCTAAATTTCTCCGGCGCCTCCCCTTTGAACTTAGCCAGCTCCTGCCTGTTCCAGAAAACCAGGTGATAGGTGAGCTGGCCGACGGAGTGGTTTCCGTTGCCCGGACTCCATCTGGCCTGTTCCGCTGTCAGGCCCTGCACGGCTATATTTGCCGGCACAAACCAGTCTTCCTCGTTGTGCGTCGTTCGCAACTGCTCCAGCAGGACCCCCTTGAGCGTTGTCGGCGGCTTTTGATTCTGGCTTCGGGCGCACAGCGGCGCCAGCAGCAGCAACAGAAATGCAATTCGCTTCATGGTTGTGAGTTCTCCTGAAGAGACAAGGTGACAGACAGCGGTTTCGCGTTGCCAGAGTAAATTCACCGGGCTCGGGGTGCGCAGAATTGTGACGAGCGGCCGCGCGTCTTCGACTGCAGCCCAAAACTTGACAGGTATAGACAGGCATACAGAGACTGCTGAAGACACCACTTTTTAATTCGGAGGACGTTGCCGCGTGATCCATCGATGGATGGCAGCAGGGATAGTTCTGGGTTCGGTTTTGATGACTTTTTCCGCCAATGCGCAGATAGCAAGCCCCGCCTTCGACAACACCTTGATGCCCCAGCCGTCGCACCTGACGGTGAACACCGGCTCTCTTGCGCTGACACCGCAGTTCACCGCCGCCGCCGATAAATTTCACGATGCCCGCCTCGATGGCGCCATCGCTCGCATGCTCGTCCGTCTTGAGTCGCTGACCGGGATACAGATCGCGACCGTTCCCGCTGCTGCTCCAGCCACGCTCACCGTCTCTGTCGATGGCGCAGGCGAAGCGATCCAGGGGCCGGATGAGAATGAGTCCTACTCACTCGAAGTGACCCCGACCGGCGCGCACCTCAAGGCCGCGACCGTCGTCGGAGCCATCCATGGCCTCGAAACCTTTCTGCAACTGGTCCAGAACGACGGCACAAACTACTTCCTGCCTGCCGTTTCGATAGACGACTCGCCGCGCTTCCGCTGGCGCGGCCTGATGATCGACTGCAGCCGGCATTTCCAGCCGATCGACGTGATCAAGCGCACGCTCGACGGCATGGCTGCCGTGAAGATGAACGTCTTTCACTGGCACCTCAGCGACGACCAGGGATTCCGCATCGAGAGCAAGGTCTTTCCCAAACTCAGCGGCATGGGCTCCGACGGCCTTTACTACACGCAGGAGCAGGCCCGCGAAATCGTTGCCTACGCGCGTGACCGCGGCATCCGTGTCGTGCCCGAGTTCGATATCCCCGGCCACGCCCAGTCATGGATGGTCGGCTATCCCGAGCTGGCCAGCGGCAACGGGCCCGGCTACGGCAGCCCGTATCAGATCGAGCGCCAGTATGGCGTCTTCGACCCGGTGATGGACCCCACGCGCGACAGCACCTACAAGTTCCTCGACCGCTTCATCGGCGAAATGGCCGAGATCTTTCCCGATCCCTACATGCACATCGGCGGCGACGAGAACAACGGCGTGCAGTGGAAGAACAATCCCCGCATCCAGGAATTCGCGAAGAAGCACGACCTGAAGGACACCGCCGCGCTGCAGACCTATTTCAACCAGCAGCTGTTTCCGATTTTGAAAAAGCACGGCAAACGGATGATCGGCTGGGACGAAATCTACGCACCCGGTCTCTCGAAAGACGCAATGATCCAATCGTGGCGCGGATTTGATTCACTGGCTGCGACCGCGAAAGACGGCTACAGCGGGATACTCTCGGCAGGTTACTATCTCGATCACATCGATTCAGCGGAGAAACATTACCTCGTCGACCCCGTGCCAATAGGCACAAATCTTACGCCGGAAGAGCAGGCCCGTATCCTCGGCGGCGAAGCCTGCATGTGGGGCGAGCACGTCTCGCCGCACAGCATCGACTCGCGCATCTGGCCGCGCACGGCTGCTATCGCCGAACGCCTCTGGTCGCCGCAGAGCGTCAACAATGTCGACGATATGTACCGCCGCCTCTGGGTTGAGTCGCTGCGCCTGGAATCCGTCGGCCTGACGCACCTCTCCGCCGAAGACGTCGCACTGCGCCAGCTCGCCGGCACGGCAAACATTGGCCCTCTGCGTGTGCTCGCCGGCGTTCTGCAGCCCGTAGGCTTCGACGAGCGCTATCAGATGCAGCACACCTCACAGCTCACGCCCATGGATCACCTCATCGACACCGTCAGGCCCGATCCCCCATCGCGCCACGAGATGCAGGTGCTGGTGAAGGCCTATCTGGCCAATCACGATCCGGGGGCACGGGCTGAATTGACCTCAATCTTCGAGAGCTGGATCGCAGCCGGCCCCAAAGCGCTCGCGCTGATGAATGCAGCTCCTCTGTTGCGCGACCCATCGCCAAGAGCACAGCAGCTCGCCGACCTGGGAGCCGCCGGGCTCGAAGCGGTCATCTTCTTCGACAAACACGAGACCCCTCCTGCCGGCTGGGCCCAATCCAGACTGGGAGTGATTGACGAAGCCGCCAGGCCGGTAGGGCTGGTGCGCTTCACGGTGCTCGATCCGCTGCGCGAACTGGTGAAAGCGGCGGGAGGAGCCCAGTAGCAGACCATCCTTCGTACAGAAAAATGGCCTGCATTGGATTTTTCAAGATAGCTATCGGCTCGAAGCGTCGATGGCCCGTTCAACCTGCTCCGACGGGAGTGCCCTCTCCGCTTCGCTGACCGTAAGCAATGGAACGGGTGGCCGGATAATCGCGTAGATCACCGCCGCCAGTATCGCTCCGATGAACGGCGCGACAATGAACAGCCATAGCTGCTGGACCGCCCATCCCCCGACGAAGAGCGCCGGCCCGATGCTGCGCGCCGGGTTCACCGAGGTATTCGTGATCGGGATGCCGACCAGGTGAATCAGCACCAGGACCAGGCCGATCGGAATCCCGGCAAAGCCCACCGGCGCGGCGAGATCTGTCGAGCCGAGAACGGTAATCACCAGGAAAGCCGTCAGGATGACCTCGGCGAGAAAGCACGCGCCAAGTGAATATCCACCAGGAGAATGCGCGCCGTAGCCGTTGGCGCCGAAGCCCGCCACCGCCGCGTTGTATCCATCAGGGGCGCCCTGGGCCACGTAGAGAAGCAAAGCCGCAGCAATGATGGCCCCAATCACCTGCGCAACCATGTAAAGGACCGCATCCTTTACGCCGATCTTCTTCGCAATCAGGATGCCCAGCGTCACAGCCGGGTTGATGTGGCATCCCGAAACAGGCCCTATCGCGTAAGCCATCGCCAGCAGCGAGAGGCCGAACGCGAACGCCACTCCCGCAAAGCCGATGTGGCTGCCTGCGAGTACGGCGCTGCCGACGCCGCCGAAAACAAGCACAAACGTCCCGACCAGTTCCGCAGCATATTTCTTCATAGAGAATGCTCCTTGCCTTTCGTGAGGGGATGTTTCTACGGCAAGGAGACTATACGCCCGGAAATAGCAGCGGAATATCAAAAAAGGCGGGGAAATGACGCCCCCGCAAGAACCGGAAAACACTCCGAATCGCGCCTATCCCGCAGCCACCTCGGCATATTGCTGGCGATACCACTCGACCGTCCGTCGCAGGCCTTCTTCAAAGCCGACCGCGACCTCGTATCCAAAGGCCTCGCGCGCGGCGCTGATGTCGGCCAGCGAGTCGCGGATGTCTCCGGCGCGCGGCGGCCCGTACATTGGCTGTTCTTTGAAGTCGAGCAGTTCGGCAAGAATCCTGAAGGTCTTGTTCAGGTTGTGGCGCTCGCCGCAGGCCACATTGAAAACCCGGCCCGCGACTTTCTCCGCCGGCGCAGCCATGGCCAGCCTGTTCGCGGAAACGGCATTGGCAATATAGGTAAAGTCCCGCCCCTGCTCACCATCGCCGAAAATCGTCGGCCGCTCGCCGCGCATCATCTGCAGCGTGAACTTCGCCATCACGCCGCTGTAAGGCGAATCAGGAACCTGCCGCGGCCCGAATATATTGAAGTAGCGCAGACACACCGTCTCGATGCCGTAAACCTGCCAGTAGCTCTTCATGTAATATTCGCCGGCCAGTTTCTGCACCGGATACGGCGCGATTGGCATCGGCACCATCGTCTCCACGCGCGGAAATCCCGGCTGGTTGCCGTAGGCCGACGACGAGGCCGAATAAACGATGCGCTTCACGCCCACTGCGCGCGCGCCTTCCAGCAGATTGAACGTGCCGTCCACATTCGCCGTGTGACTCGTCCGCGGATCCTTCACCGATCGCGGCACCGAGGGCCGCGCCGCTACGTGGAAAATGTAGTCGACGCCCTCACAGGCTGCAGCCGTGGCCGCCGCATCGCGCAGGTCGCACTCGATAAATTCGATGCGGTCACGGAAGGTGGCAAGATTTTCGCTCCTGCCGGTTTCGAAGTTGTCGAGGCCGCGGATCACGTCCCCATTGGGGCCGAGGCTTTCGACGAGTTTTTCAATCAGGGACGATCCGATAAAGCCGGCGCAGCCGGTCACTAAGTAACGAGCCATTCTTGTCTTATGGTAACCCGCCGCCGGCGCCGGCATGTGCCTCCAGCCGCCTCTCTGAGGCATACTGGAGGTATGAGCGAAATCTTTCCCTTCAGGCTGGCGCCTTACTTCCGCACCCGCATCTGGGGCTTTCACGACCTCGCTCCATGGTTCGACTACAAGACCGATGGCGAGCCCATCGGAGAAGTGTGGCTCACCGGCGAGATGTGCAAGGCCGCAACCGGTCCCTTCGTCGGCCAGACCCTCCGCGCCATTACCGACGCGCACGGTCCGGAGCTGCTGGGAAGCGCTCTCGGCGACGGCGAGTTCCCTCTGCTGATCAAAATCCTCTTTCCCAAGGAAAAGCTGAGCGTGCAGGTGCATCCCGACGACGCAATGGCGCGCAAGTATGGCGAGCCGCGCGGCAAAACCGAGTGCTGGTATGCGCTCGACGCCGAGCCCGGTGCAACCGTGGCCCTGGGAATTCGTCCCGGTGTCACCGCCGACCAGATTCGCGACGCCATCAAGGGCGCAACCCTAGAGAATCTCCTCGAGATGGTTCCCGTCCAGAAGAACGACATGCTCTTTGTCGATGCCGGCACCGTGCATGCCATGGGTCCGGGCGTCGTCATTCTCGAAACCCAGCAGACCAGTGATCTCACCTATCGCATGTACGACTACGGACGCCCCCGCGAGCTGCACCTTGAAAAATCTCTCGAAGCCCTGCGGCTGAAGACCCGGGCCGGGAAGATCCCGCCGCACACGGTCAACGGCCACAGCGTCCTGATCGACGAAAAATACTTCGAGATCGAGCGCTGGGATCTCCCCAAGGGAGACGCGCCTGAAGGCCTCTCCGACAACACCGGCGCCGTGCAGATGCTCTTCGTCGCCAACGGCTCCATCTGCATCTCGGCCGATGCCGGCGAAGCATTCCCGGTGAGCCGCTGCGAACTGGCGGTCATTCCCGCACTGGCAAGCGGTGTACGCATCGGCGTTAAATCCCCGGCCGAAGTCATCCGCGTTCTTCCCAAAGCTGTTTAAGCTCATCCAAAGGCGATGCCATTGAAGATCGATTTTCGCCCCATCATTCTTGCCGGAGGCAGCGGCACCCGCTTCTGGCCGCGCAGTCGCAAAGCCCGTGCCAAGCAGGTGCTGGCCCTCGACGGCGAGCGCACCATGATCCAGCGCACTGTCGACCGGCTCGGTCCGCTGGCGCGCGCCGAGGATTGCTGGGTCATCACCAATACGCTGCTCTCCGATACCATCTGCGGCCAGCTCGACACCGTCCCCGACGACCAGGTCGTGTGCGAGCCAGCCGCGCGCAACACTGCCCCGGCGGCGGGCCTCGCCGCATTTCTCATCGAGCGTTCTTCGCCCGATGCCGTGCTCGGCATTTTCCCCGCTGATCACGTGATCGCCGATGAGCCGACCTTCCTCGCCGTTATCCAGCACGCGGTCGAACTGGCTGCGGCCGGCGAAAACATGGTCGTCCTCGGCATCAAGCCCACGCGCGCCGAAACCGGCTATGGATACATCGAAACCGGCGACGTCTTCGCCGAAGGCGTGCTCCGCGTGCGCCGCTTCACCGAGAAGCCGAATCGCGAGCGCGCCGAGGAGTTCGTTGCCGCCGGCAATTATCACTGGAACAGCGGCATCTTCGTCTGGAGCGCCCGCACTCTTGCCAACGCCGTGCGCGAGCACCTGCCGGAGATGGCTCCCCTGCTCGACGAGATTGCCGCCGCCTACGGCACACCCGACTTCGACCGCGTCTTCCGTGAAAACTACCCGAAGTGCGAAAACATCAGCGTTGATTACGCGATTCTCGAACCGCGCTCCGCCAAGGGCGAGAGCCGGTCGCATCTCTACTGCATCCCGTCGGATTTCGGCTGGAACGATCTCGGCTCGTGGGCCGCGCTCTACGAGCATCAGACCCAGCAGGAATTGAATACCGACGGCCACGCGAACGTGACCGAGAGCGCCGACGGCATCGCCATCGAAGCGCGCGGTAACTACGTGTATAGTCCGAAGAAGTTCGTTGCCCTGGTCGGCGTGCGCGATCTGGTCGTCGTCGAGACCGACGATGCCATCCTGATCACCACCCGCGAACATTCGCAAGATGTGGGCAAAGTCGTCAAGGAGCTGGTAGCCGGCGGACGCAACGACCTGATCTGAAGATAGACGTTTCGCCGTTGCAATCTGCTGTTACCGGTAAATGATATACTGACCTCACTGTATATCCATCGTTGGAGGGATGCGATGCAGGTAGCAAAGTGGGGTAACAGTCTGGCCATCCGTCTGCCCGCGGCAGTTGTCGATGCCCTCGATCTCAAGGAGGGTGACCGGATCGAGATCCGGGTTGCCGGCAAGCGAGAGTTCGAGGTAAGCCGCGACAGGACGAGAGAGCGGGCTCTGGAAAAGCTCAGGAAATTACGCCGGCCATTTCCACCCGGATTCAAGTTCGACCGAGACGAGGCGAATGCCCGCTGACGCTTTTCTCGACACAACGGTGCTTATCTACCTTCTGAAGCTAGGCGATAAAAAGTCGGCCATCGCGGACCAGTTGCTGGCCGCTGGCGGCGTTTTGAGCGTCCAGGTACTCAACGAGTTCGCCAGCGTTGCGCGCCGCAAACTCGGGATGAGTTGGAAAGAGATCGGGGAAGCGCTAACGAACATTCGCGAGCTCTGCGCGCCTCCAGCAGCAATCACGGTTGACACTCATGCGGCCGCACTGAAAATCGCGAAGCGGTATGGCTTTCACATATACGATTCGTTGATTCTGGCTTCGGCACTCGAGTACCGTTGTGGCATCTTGTACTCAGAAGATTTACAGCACGGACAGAAGATAGAATCGCTAACGGTTCAAAACCCTTTTCTGTCCAGTTGAATGCAATCGCGTAATCACCCTTAATCTGATTCTTTAAACATTAGGGAAAAGCATGGGAAATCGCAGCCCGGTGAAGTTTGGAACCGACGGATGGCGCGGAGTCATCGCCGACGACTTTACCTTTGAGAATGTCCGCATCGCCGCCACGGCGATCGCCAGCTATCTGCACGCAAGCTCTGACCCCAAAGAGGCTTCTGCCAAAGGCGTCTGCATCGGCTACGACACCCGCTTCGAGTCGCCGCTTTTCGCGCGCGCCGTCGCCGATGTGCTGGCCTCGTCCGGCATCCCGGTCAAGCTGGCGAACCGGATCACCCCCACGCCGGCCCTCTCCTACGCCGTGCGCGAACTGGGAGCCGCAGGCGGAGTCATGATCACCTCCAGCCACAATCCCTACCAGTGGAACGGCGTGAAGTACAAAGCCTGGTACGGAGGCTCGGGCAAGCCGTCGATCATGACCGCCATCGAGTCGTACCTGGAAAAACCGCTGCCCAAGGCCGCGGCCGCCGCGCTCATTGAAGAAGTCGATTTTCTGCCAGACTACCTCGCTGCCCTGCGCCGCTTCGCCGATCTCGATCTCATCGCGAAGTCCGGTTTCAAACTCGCCATCGACAGCATGTACGGAGCCGGTGCCGGCATACTCGCGGGCATCTTCAAGAGCATTGGCGTCGATTACGTCGAGATTCGCGCCGAGCACAATCCGCTCTTCCCCGGCATCAACCCTGAGCCTATCGAGCCGCACGTGCGCGCTCTCCAGGACGCCGTCGTCGGGCACAAGTGCGACGCCGGGCTGGTCACCGACGGCGATGCCGACCGCATCGGCGCGGCCGACGAGCACGGCAACTTCGTCGACCCGCACAAGATCTACGCGGTGCTCCTCGAGTGGCTGCTCTCGCGCAAGAAGTGGCCTGGCGACGTCACGCGGGCCTTCAACACCACCTGCATGATCGACCGCATCGCCGCGCGCTACGGACGCAAGCTGCACGAGCACGGCATTGGCTTCAAATTTGTTGTCGACCTCATGCTCGAGAAGGACATCCTTATCGGCGGCGAAGAATCCGGAGGCATCGGCATCCAGCGCCACCTGCCCGAACGTGACGGCCTGCTCAACGCGCTGCTGCTCGCCAACGTCATGGCTGAAGAAGGCAAGACCCTCGGCCAGCTCGTTGCCGCGCTCCAGCAGCAATACGGCCAGCACGAATACGGCCGCATCGATCTGCACATTCCCGACGACCTGAAGAACTCAGCCATCGCCCGCGCCCGCGCCGGAGTGAAAGAATTCGCCGGGATGCCGGTCGAGCGTGTCGAGACACTCGACGGAATCAAGTTCTATCTCGACAATCCCGAAGCGAAGAACAAGCCCAATGCCGCGAAAACCTGGCTGCTGTTGCGCGCTTCCGGCACCGAGCCCTTGCTGCGCATCTATTCTGAATCCTGCTCGAAGGAATCGGTGAACAAGCTGCTTGAGGCAGCGCGAACATTTGCCATGATGCAATGACCAGCTCGCAATAACACTCGCGACCGTCGTTCACACAGGCTTTTTCATTGGCGGAGTAACATGGAGAACCGAAGGTCTCCGAGGTCTTGGCCATGTCCCAGTCTGCACCCGCTTACCCCTATGAAACGCGGCTGAATATCCTTTATCCGCCGATGGAAGTCATCGACGAGAAGGCCTTGGCCGACGCCTGCCAGTACAAGTGGTTCAACCAGACGCTCTGCAAGGTCAACGAATCAGTCGTGCGAGTGGGCATCATCGAGGGTGAATATCACTGGCACAAGCACGACAACGACGACGAATTCTTCTACGTCGTCGAAGGGCAGCTCCTCATCGACGTTGAAGACCGCACCGTAGCGCTTTCACCCCGCCAGGGTTTTGTCATTCCGAAGGGCGTTGTCCACCGTACCCGGGCGCCACATCGGACGGTCATACTGATGGTCGAGAATGCGGGAATCATTCCAACAGGCGATTAGAAGATCGAAATTCCGCGAGCCATATTTATGGCATAAGTGCGATACTGACTCTATGAAGCAGGACTCGGTTCGTACGACGGTGGACATCCCCGCCCCACTTTACAGGCAATTGAAGGAACAGGCTGCTGCCAGCGGCAAGTCTGTGCGAGAGCTGATTGTCCAAGGAGCCAGAAGGGTTCTGATCGAAGATCAGCGGCCCAAGGCGCGGCGAGTTCAGTTTCCACTCTTTGGTTCAGACGGCCCAAAGATCGACGTTACCAACGAACAGATCTATGAACTCATTGAATTTCCTTGATGTCAACGTGTGGCTGGCGCTTTCCTGGCGGCGGCACACGCACACACAGCGCGCACTGAAGTGGTTTCAGAATGCGGCTGCAGAGAAGTTTTTTCTTTGCAGATTCACACAGCTCGCGTTCTTAAGACTCCTCACGACGGAGAAGATTCTCGGCGAGGATGCCCACACGATGAAAAGCGCCTGGAATGTGTTGGACCGTATCCAAACCGACGAGCGCATATCCTTTCTTGTCGAACCCGACGGCCTGGAACGCGAATTTCGACGGCTATCCAATCTGACCAGCCGCTCGCCAAAGGTGTGGGCAGACGCTTACCTCCTGGCGTTCGCTTCTGCAGCAGGCCTGAAACTGGTCACCTTCGACCGCGCACTTAAAGCCAAAGGCGTCGACGTGCTGGTTCTCTAAACTCTCACTTCTCGCTGCTCGGAGGAACCAGCCCCTTCAGCCTCATATATAAAGCCAGGGTTGCGTATTGCTCGTTGTCGTGCGAGACATTGCCCCACGCGAATCCAATGCGGGTGCGGGTAACCGGCCCTAGGGTTAGCATCTGCAGGATATTTTCGTCTGTGAGCGACGCGTAGGCCTTGTCGCATTCGGCAAAAGACGCCTGCAGCGCGGCGACGATCGCCGTCTTGTCTGCCGTCTCCGGCGGCACCTTGGGCAACGAGTCCGGAGCAGTTCCATTGATCGTGCCGCAGTAGCGCATCTGCGCTTCGCTGATGTGATTCATCACGCGTGCAAAAGTCCGGATATCCGGAGTGGGCCGGAAGGAGTAGCTGTCGGCCGGCATCTTGTCCGCGGCCTTCAGAATATTGGCCTTCAGACCGTTGTAGCCGCGTTGCACATCGGCCGGGGCGCTGAGCTTGACGGGTGTCGGAGGCGTCGCCGGAGCGGCAGACGGTGCCTGCGCGGCTGCAAAGGCGGTGCTCAGAAGGACAAAACTTACAGCGGCTGGATAACGTAACGCGAAATGACGGAACATGGGGCGCTCCTCCGCAAGGATCGTACCAGAGCCGGAGGTCCAAGGAGTTCCGGCCACATCGTCTGTTTTCTGTCATCGCATTTTCCCGTGACCGTGCGGACGTCGGGCGTATCCAAGGTGTATAAGGCTCAAAGAGAGCAAATTCCAGAGGATTGAGGCACGATCATGAGCACAGCCACTGAAGCCCCTGCGACCCCACTCACTCAGCTTGCGGCGTGGAAAGCCCTTTCCGCCCACTACGAAAAAATCCGGAACCAGCATCTCCGCGACCTCTTCAAGAGCGACCCCGGCCGCGGCACGCGCCTCACCGTTGAAGCGGAAGGCCTTTACCTCGATTACTCCAAGCACCGCGTCACCGATGAGACCCTCAAACTCCTTCTGCAGCTTGCCGAGGAGAGCGGCCTCAGGTCGCGCATCCATGCCATGTTCAGCGGCGAAAAGATCAACATCACCGAGAAGCGCGCCGTGCTGCACGTCGCCCTGCGCGCGCCCAAGGGTGAAAAGATCCTCGTCGATGGCGAAGACGTCGTTCCCGCCGTGCACGAAGTCCTCGACCGCATGTCGGCCTTCTCCGACCGCATCCGCAGCGGCGAGTGGAAGGGCCACACCGGCAAGCCCATCAAGAACGTCATCAACATCGGCATCGGCGGCTCCGATCTCGGCCCGGTCATGGCCTACGAGGCGCTGCGCCACTACAGCCGCCGCGACATGACCTTCCGCTTCGTCTCCAACGTCGATGGCACCGACTTCGCCGAGGCCACGCACGACCTCAACGCAGAAGAGACCCTCTTCATCATCTCGTCGAAGACCTTCACTACGCTTGAGACCATGACGAACGCGCACACCGCGCGCGACTGGGCTCTCAAAAAGCTGGGCGACGAAAAGTCGATCGCCAAGCACTTCGTCGCCGTCTCCACCAACGCCGAAGAGGTCACGAAATTCGGCATCGACACGGCCAACATGTTCGGCTTCTGGGATTGGGTCGGAGGCCGCTACTCGATGGACTCGGCCATCGGCCTCTCAACCATGCTCGCCGTCGGCCCGGACAACTTTCGCAAGCTGCTCGCCGGCTTCCATGCCATCGATGAACACTTCCGCACTGCGCCCTTCGAGAAGAACCTGCCCGTGCTCATGGGCCTGCTCTCCGTCTGGTACAACGACTTCTTCGACGCGCAGACCGTCGCCGTTCTCCCCTACGAGCAATACCTCAAGCGCTTCCCTGCCTACCTGCAGCAGCTCACCATGGAAAGCAACGGCAAGCACGTCACTCTCAGCGGCGAAAAGGTCAGCTACCAGACCGGACCCATCTTCTGGGGCGAGCCCGGAACCAACGGCCAGCACTCCTTCTACCAGCTCATCCACCAGGGAACGAAACTTATCCCCTGCGACTTCATCGGCTTCGGCAAGACCCTCAACCCGCTCGGCAACCACCACGACCTGCTCATGTCGAATGTCTTCGCGCAGGCTGAGGCTCTGGCCTTCGGCAAGACGCCTGAAGAGGTCAAGGCCGAGGGCACACCCGACTGGCTGGTGCCGCACCGGGTCTTCGAAGGCAACCGCCCGTCGAATACCATCCTCGTTAAGGAGCTCACGCCGGAATCGCTCGGCAAGCTCGTCGCTCTCTACGAGCACAGCGTCTTCACTCAGGGAACCATCTGGCAGATCGATTCCTTCGACCAGTGGGGAGTGGAGCTCGGCAAGGTGCTGGCGAAAAAGATCATCGGCGAGCTGGCAGGAACGGACCCCGGAGGCAAGCACGACACCTCCACCAACGCCCTGATCGACCTCTACAAAAAGCTCAGGGGCTAACCTACGCCTCAATATCGGCTTAGCGGGGGACAGGCACAGCCTGTCCCCCAAAACTTTTCTCCTCCACCCGGGTTAAAAAGGGTAACGCTTCCATTCCGTTCCGCGTCCATTTACGTGTGCGGGCAAAAAAGTTCAAGAAGCGTAGAGGTTGCAACGACATGAGCACCAATCGTAGCGGCGATGGGAATATCTTCCGGACAGCTTCCATCGGATTGCTGGCCGGCTGCCTTTGGTTTTCTGCTGGAACTGCAGCATTTGCCCAGGACAACTCCACCAGCGCACAGCCGCCTGCTCAGCAGGCAGCACGCACCGACGCCGACATCCAATCTGATGTGGACTCGGCGCTGACGCACGACTCGCTCCTGAAGGGTCAGCAAATCACCTGCATCTCGATCGACGGTACAGTCAGGCTCTCCGGCACCGTCCAGACCAACGCGCAGTACCAGCAGGCCGAGACCGTAGCCGGCAATGTGTCCGGCGTCAGCGGGGTCATCAACAACATCAAGGTTGCCAACCCGGACACGCCTGAGCCGGTGAATAACGAGCAGGCCACGTCGAATACGCTCTCCCCCAGCGCTCAGGCAGCCGAGGCCAATGTGCCTCCGCCTCCGCCGGATGAAGCGCCGAATACGCAGCAGCAGCCGGCCGCTAACCCGGCGCCGCCGGTTCCCTACATGGGCGCGCCGCGGCCTCCGTATCAGCCCCAGCAGGGCGGATATTACCCTCCACCGCAGCAGGGCTACAATCAGCCGCAGCAGAGCTATAACCAGCCCCCCAGCGGCCCTGTGACCATTCCCGCCGGAACCCTACTCCGCGTTCGTCTGAGTGAGACGCTGGACACGGCCAGGACCAAGGACGGAACCTTCTTCGAGGGAACCGCAGCCAACGACGTCTATCAGAACGGTGTGCTCGCCATTCCGCGCGGCGCCGTCATCACCGGAAAGGTCGTCCAGTCGAAGAATGCCGGCGATCTCGGCGGATCGGCGGTCATGCAGCTCCAGTTGACCAATCTGAACCTAGACGGCTCGGTAACCCCGCTGGCCAGCGACGTCTGGTCGAGCAAAGGTCCCAATAAGGCCGGCTACACAGCCGGCAACACCGCCGGCGGCGCGGCCCTCGGAGCCATCATCGGAGGCATCATCGGAGGCGGCGCCGGTGCAGCCATCGGAGCCGGTGTCGGCGGCGTGGGCGGACTTGCCGCCTCGTCAGCGACCAAGGGACCACGCCTCGTCCTGCCCGTCGAATCGACAGTGGACTTCCACCTGACCGGCCCGGTGACGGTGCAGCCCGTCTCCTGGCAGGAAGCGCAACGGCTGGCCTCGAGCGTGCCCCAGCAGCCGCGCCTGGTACGGCGGCCGCCTGTGTATGCCGTACCGTATCCCTACTATCCGTATCCCTACGGCCCTTCCCCCTATTACTACGGACGGGTTTACTAGGACTGATTGCAGCGAACCATTGTCGGCCGGGTGAGACAATTCACCCGGCCGTTTTGTTTTGCCCCGATCTCCCCCACCGGATCCGCTCCCCGACCACCCCCTGATCCGCGCGATGCCTGTGTGCTACTATCGCTTCTCGCATCCTCCCCCCAGGGAGTCAGGCATGCGCAAGACCGTCCTCTCCGCCATCCTCACCGCGCTTCTGCTGGCGCCGGCCGTCAATCTCCATCCCGCAACCCTCGATGGCGTCACCATGCCCGACACCATTCAGGCCCGGGGATACCCTCTCCTCCTCAATGGCATGGGAGTACGCACGAAGACCGGCTTCAAGATCTACGTCGCCGGCCTTTATCTTCAGCAGAAGTCCTCCGATGCTGACGCCATCCTCGCCTCCGACGCACCCAGGCGCCTCGTCATGCAGTTCACCCATACCGTGACGAAGAGCCAGATGACCGACGCCTTCCGCGATGCGTTCACTGACAACGCGCCCGATGCCACTGCCGCTCTCAAGTCCGATGTCGATCGCTTTCTCAGCCAGCTTGACGGAGTGCACAGCGGCGAGCAGATGGTCTTCACCTACATTCCCGGCACCGGCACCATTTTTCTCATGAATGGTGGCGAAAAGCTGACCGTCCCCGGACCGGCCTTTGCCCGCCTGCTTTTCTCCGTATGGCTCGGACCGAAACCGCCCAATCCGGAGCTGAAAAAAGGACTGCTCGGCCAATAAAGACGCAGCGGCTCCATCTACTCCGAGCCGCCGCATCCGTCCGCCCATTTCTATTTCTGGAAGACCTTCTTCACCCAGTTCTCGATCACCGTCCATTCCGGAGACTGAACGTACTCCGTCACCACGTCGCGAAACATCTTCATCGTCGCCGGCGAGTAGTCGTTCAGTGCCACCGATTCCGGCAGTGTCGGATTCACCCGCATGTAGTTTCCGCCGAGCAGGCTGCCGGCCAGCTGGTCATTGCTGATCGAGGAGCCGTCCATCAGCGCATTGAGGATCGGAAACGGCGGCGTCGGTCCTGAAGCATCCAGCCACGCCCAGTGCTTCAACCCATAGCAGAGACGCTTATCGGGATCTACATCCATTGATGCCGCCGTGAGCCCCGTGCCGATCGATAGCATCGCGATTTCCCCGAGCTGCTGACCCGACGCCACTGCGCGGCCCACCGCCAGTGCCGCGGGATTGTTCGCAAAGAGCCCGCCATCGCTGCACCAGCCGAATTGCGGGTGGTTATACGGAGGAAAATATACCGGCGCCGCTGAGGTGCTCAGCGCTGCATCGTAAAGGTAGGTACTGGCGCCCGCCGACCCGGGGAAATTATCGATCACCAGCGGGCTCCACGAAGCCGGACTGTCCGAGTCACTGAGCTGGAAGGTCGCGACCATCACTTTGCTCGACAGTGAGCTGAGCACCGGATTGCCGGGGATAAAGCTCTCAATCACCGTGCGCAGCGACGTCGTTTCGCCGATGTTGTCATAGAGCACCTGCCAGAGCTCTTTCACCGCAACTTCGGTCACTCCCTCTTTACCAGGCAACATGCACAAATATTGAGTGCCGAGAGGATTGAAAATGTCTCCGGCTTTGTTGGCATAAAGATCGACGACGCTGTCGATGCTTGTGCCATTTGCAAGAGCCAGCGCAATCAAGCCGCCGGTCGAAGTGCCCGCGTATAAGTCAATGCTCGCGTTGTTATCGCCGAAGATACCAAGGTCATTATTCAGCTGCTGCAGGAGCAGCGACGAGAGATAGCCGCGGATGCCGCCGCCATCACAGGAAAGAATCAGGTAATTCGCCATTTAGGGGGTTTCCTCTCTTTGAGAAGCCTCCGTCAGGACGCGAATTTTCTCGCTTCTGGCGTGAGGAAAGCAGCATAACTGCCTCATATCCCGGTCGCAATCTTCACCATGTTAATTTGCTGGCGACTGCGAATTAGGGGCTTTCGAGCAGGACATTTATGATCTAAGTGTGGTGGTGTCTACCCTCGAGACAAAAAAGACCGCGCGTTTCTCCCGGCGCGATTTCCTCAAGCTCGGAGGAATCGCCGCCGTCGGGCTTCCTGTCTATGCCGGCGAGATCGCGCGCCACGAGATCAGCATCGGGCGGATCACGATAACGCTGCCGCAGCTGCCGGAGACATTCCGCGGGCTCACCATCGCGCAGATCTCCGACTTCCACTACGCCGAATACACCGAGGCCTTCTTCATCAAGCGCGTTGTCGAGCGCGTGAACCAGCTTAAGCCCGACATGGTGGTCCTCACCGGCGACTTCATCACCAGCGGCTTCTGGTCCACGCAAAACACCATACGCTTCGCCGGGGAATGCGCCGAGATACTCAGCCACATCCAGAGCCCGATGCGCTACGCGGTCCTCGGCAATCACGACTGCTCGACCCCTCAATACAGGCGGGCGGTAACCGCCGAGCTCCAGTCCCATGGAATCCCGGTGCTGGAGAACCGGTTCGTGCCCATCGAGCGAGACGGCGCGCGCTTCTGGCTTGCCGGAACCGGCGACGCGCTCTGCAACGGTTTTGCGCTGGAGGAGGCTCTTCCCGCGCCCGCGCACAGGGACGGCGAGTCTCTCATCCTGCTCGCCCACGAACCCGACGTTCTACCCCTGGTCTCAGCCCACAATGTGGACCTGATGCTCTCCGGCCACACCCACGGCGGCCAGGTCCGCTTCCCACTCCTGCCGGCGATGTTTCTGCCTCCGCTGGGACAGCGGTACGTCGAGGGACTCTATCGTCTCGGCCCGACTCAGCTCTACGTCAATCGCGGCGTGGGGACTGTGAACCTGCCCTTCCGCCTCAACTGCCCGCCGGAGATCACGCTGATCACGCTCGCCTGAGCTGCCGCGCATTCAGCGATGCGGCGAAATGTCAGTTTGCGTGCGCCTGCTTGCCCGGCTTCTGTATCTGCACCGGAATCTGCAAGGTTCCCAGGCGTCCGCTGATCATATCCCATACCGCCAGATACAGGTATTCGTCATCCTTCCTCAGATTGAGTCTCTGATCCAGGCGGATCGGTACATCCGGATGCAGCCGTAGCGTCTCGGCATTCAAAGTCATCTTCACCTGATCAGCCCGGCTGTCGACGGCGCGGCCGTCGCGGTTGAGAACCACTGCCGCCACCCCGAATGTCACCTCCGGATTTCCAGCACCGGCCCGGGTAAGCGCGTCTACCGGGAGAGCATAGCGAATCGAATATGGCACCGATCCCTTCTTGGCGGGCGGAGCCTGGATGGTAGCTTCGAGGTGCGCCGAAGCCACCGCCGGATCGGTTACCGGCAGCACGCGCGCCTCGAAAATAATCGGGACGCTGCGCATCGCCGGCAATTCGAGTTTCTCTCCATCAGGAAGCAGCCGTGTCCTGGCCCTGGTCTGCTCCGGCTGCGCAGCGCCTCCCGGACTCCCGTCGGCAAAGTATCCGCGGCGGTAGCTCAACTGATAGCCGTCCACGTTCAGCTTCACCTGAACCTTGTGCCACTTGTTATCGAAGTGAAAATCGTGCGGCGTGTAGGTCAGCGTATAGAAGCTGCCATCGGTACTGAGGACATGACTCGCGATCTCTTTCAGGCCATTGTTGTTGTAGAAGGCCTGCCCTCCCGTGGCTGTCGCTGTTTCGTTCATCTCCGCCTGCTGGCCCCACATGCCGCGGCTGGTATACACGACGAGGCCCCGAGCATCGATCGGATAGATCGCGATGCGTTCCTGCTCCAGTTGGTCGTAAAGATCGCGCCAGGCCTGGGGATCATTGTAGAGATCTACGTCTTCACGCAGGTAGAGAGTCGAGCCCCCCGAGAACCACAGGACGTTCTTGCGGCCCGGCAGCTGGTTGAGATAACCGGCAATCTGGTGCAGCGTATCGATGTCGCTCAGATATTCGCGGCCCGTAGGCGGAATACGCGGAATCGCCTTGTGCACGGCGGCCAGCAGCAGCGCGCGATCCGTGGTGAAGTTCTGCACGAGAAAGCAGCCGTTGCCGGCGCGCAGGTAAATGGCCAGCGGTTGGCCAACCGGCTGATCCTGAAAAAACTTCGTCAGCTCGTAGTTGAGATACATCTGCTCCGGGATCGAAAGATTGGCAATATCGATGATCACCACGCTCAGAACCGGCGGCAGATGAAGGAGATACTCATTGCTGTAAACGCCTTTCGCCGCTGCCACCGGCTGCATCGTCGCGGCAGCAGGTGCAGGCGCCCCGCTATGCTCTTCAAAGCTGGCGATGGTCTGGGGCTGGTTGTTATCCAGGATGCGAAAGGCCGACTCGGGAAGGCCGTGCACCGGATTCCCCTTGCTGTCCGTGACCGTCACATCGGTCAGAACCACGCGCGAGATGGTGCGGATCGTGTAGGGCTGATTTGCCGATTGCCGATTTGCCGGCGGCTGATTCTGTGGCTGCGATTGCCCGGGAGCGGTGAAAAGAAAGCAGATCAGGAGGATCAGGACCGTCAAACGCCAACGTGAGACCATCGCTTCACCTGGGCCACAACTGCATCACCTCATGTTGACGCGCCGACCCCCCGCTAAGTTGCTGAACTTCAACATGAAAGTATTGGCGTGACGAACCCGTTGCCCGTTCGTCATTTATACTGGAAGAGCTTCCTGTCGAAACCAGGAAAATCTCCTCGCGCCTGCCGGATTCTGCTCCGGGTCCCGCTGCGAGCGTCGTCAGCAAAGGTCGTCACTCATCCATGATCCGTTTCCTGCAAAAAGACAGCCGCTTCACCAAGGGCATCTTTGTCGTCATCATCTCGGTTGCCTGCATCACCATGGTCATCACCCTGGTGCCCGGTGTCTTCGATCAGGCCGCTTCCGCCGACACCTACGCGACCATCGGCCACGGCGGCTTTCTGGGCCGCTTCCTGCCCGCGGTGGACGACATCTCGACCTCCGATGTGCAAATGACCGCCGCCCGCCTGCTCCAGCGCCAGGGACTGCCTGAGCAGTACGCGCCTCTCATGATGCCGCGCGTTGCCCAGGGCCTGATTCAGCAGCACATCGAGCTGATCGAAGCCAAAAAACTCGGCCTTTCCGCCACTGACGATGACGTGCGCCGCTTCCTGCACTCCGGCGCTTTCGGACAGGTGCTCTTCCCCGGTGGCAACTACATCGGCGACGCGCAGTACGCCGAGTTCGTCTCGCAGCAGTTCAACATGACGCGCGACAAGTTCGAGGATGAGGTCAAGAAGGAGATCGCGGAGAACCGCCTTCGCGCTCTGATCACCGGCGGCGTCACCGTCTCCGACCAGGACGTCCGCGACACCTATCGCCAGCAGGCGACCAAGATCAAGTTCGACTACGCCGTGCTCAGCTCCGACGACCTCGAAAAGCAGATCAACCCCACCGACGCCGAACTGGAAGCCTTCTTCAAGAAGAACGCGCCTCGCTACGCGAACGCCGTGCCGGAAGCGCGCAAGATCGAGTACGTCGCCTTCACGGACAGCAATCTTCCCCAGGGTGCTCCGCAGATCACCGACGCCGAGATCGAACAGTATTACAACCAGCATCAGAAGGACTATCAGGTTGACGACCAGGTGAAGGTCCGGCACATCCTGATCAAGGTTGACGGCAGCGATCCAAAGGCCGACGCCGCCGCCAAGGAAAAGGCGCAGGGCATCCTCGATCAGCTCCACCACGGCGCAAACTTCGCCGATCTGGCCAAGAAGTACTCCGACGATCCGGGCAGCAAGGAGCAGGGCGGCGAGCTCGGCTTCCTCAAGCACGGCACTACCGTGCCCGAGTTCGACCAGGCAGCCTTCTCGCTCCAGCCGGGACAGACCTCCGGCCTGGTGCGCTCGAAGTACGGCTACCACATCATTCAGGTTGAGGAGAAGCAGACCGCGCACACCCGCCCGCTAACCGAAGTGAAGGCAAGCATCCAGGCATTGCTCACACGCCAGAAGGAAGGCGCGCAGGAGCAGGCCTTCGCGCAGCAGCTTTCCGCCGAAGCCCGCAAGAACGGCCTCGCCGCTGCCGCCGCCGCGAACCATCTCCAGTTGGTGACCACCGACTTCCTCTCCCAGGCATCGGTCGTTCCCGGACTGCCCGACGGCTCCAAGCTGCTCGCTCAGGCCTTTACCGCGAAGAAGGGTGATCCGCCCCAGTTCGCAGGCACAGGCGAGGGCTACGCTGTCTTCCAGGTGACCGACATTCAGCCGGCGCATGCCCCGACCTTCGCCGACTATAAGACTCACCTCCTCGACGACTATCGGCAGGAACAGTTGCCTCAGCTTCTCGCGACCAAGGTCAATGAGCTGGCTCTGAAGGCCAAGTCGGAAAACGACCTCGCCAAGGCCGCCAAGGAAGTGGGCGCAACCGTGAAGACGAGCGATCTGGTGGGCCGTGACGCACAGGTGCCCGACGTCGGCGCGCTCGCGACCGCGGCGCCCCAGCTCTTCGATCTCAGCGTCGGACAGATCAGCGCGCCCATCAACACCGGCCGCACCGGCATTGTCGCCAAGCTGGTCGACAAGCAGGAGCCGACCAGCGACGACATCGCCAAGAACTTCGACCAGACACGCGAGGCCCTGCTCGAGCAGCGCCGGGATGAGGCCTTCGCCGTCTTCATCACTCATCTGCAGGAGAAGTATGAGAAGGAAGGCCGCATCCGCATGAACCGCAAGGCGCAAGGCTCGCCATTCGGTGGCGGCCAGTCGCCAATTTAGGCAAAAATTAACGAGTACAACCGGGCCCGTGATTTTCGTATCTTTCGAAACACGGGCTCTTTTTGTTTCTGCCTCAGGATTTCTTTCATGCCTTTCGATCGCGCCTCAGGACTGCTGCTCCACATTACCTCTCTTCCCTCCCACGGAGGCATCGGCGACTTCGGCCCCGCCGCCTATCGCTTCGCCGACTTCCTCGCCGAGTCGAAGCAGCGCCTCTGGCAGGTTCTTCCGCTCAGCCCCACCGGATTCGGCAACTCGCCCTACGCCGCGCTCTCCGCGTTTGCCGGCAATCCCCTGCTCATCTCGCTCGAATATCTCGCCGACGCGGGCTGGATCGCAAAAGACCGCACTGAGAATCTTCCCGGCGTCGCCGGCAACGTGCACTGGGGAGACGTCTTTACCCGCAAGCTCCCTCTGGTCGAAGAGGCCGCGCGCAATTTCCTCCGCCAGCACAGCGCCGAGGACTGGCAGCGCTTCGAAAGCTATTGCCGCACGAACGGCACATGGCTCGAGTCGTACGCCTTCTACACCGTTCTGCGCCGCAAATTCAACGGCGCATCGTGGCACACCTGGCCTGCCGAGCTCGTCCACCGCGAGCCCGCCGCCCTCAACAGGATCCGCGGCGAGCACGGCGAAGAGCTTGCCGTCCAGCAGATCATCCAGTTCGCCTTCGACGAGCAGTGGTCCAGTCTGCGCTCCTACTGCGCCGGGCGCGGCATCAAGCTCATCGGCGATGTCGCCATCTTCGTCAGCTACGACAGCTCCGATGTCTGGACCAACCCCGGCATCTTCGAGCTCGACGAAAATCTGCTGCCCATCCGCGTCTCCGGAGTTCCGCCCGACTACTTCTCCGCCACCGGCCAGCGCTGGGGAAACCCCCTCTACCGCTGGGATGTCCTCGCCGGACAGGGCTTCGCCTGGTGGGTCGACCGCGTCCGCCGCGCCCAGGCCCTCTACGACATCATCCGCCTCGATCACTTCCGCGGATTCGAGGCCTACTGGGCCATCCCCGCCGAGCATGAAACCGCCGAGCACGGTGAGTGGATCAAGGCGCCTGGCGCCGAGCTCTTCCAGAGTCTGCGCGACCAGCTTGGCGACCTGCCCTTCATCGCCGAAGACCTCGGCATCATCACGCCGGAAGTCGACG
>Ga0335075_10004507_pt1 | contig 21773 bp, 22 predicted proteins | sample Lox_Sample_24_FD_206723 | JGI IMG/M metagenome (GOLD analysis project Ga0335075, IMG submission 206723) | Soil microbial communities from Loxahatchee National Wildlife Refuge, Florida, United States - Lox_Sample_2.4 | ecosystem: Environmental > Terrestrial > Soil > Wetlands | place: USA...
CACGGCAAGCTGAAGCAGCTGATCCGACCGGTCAGAGGCTTCAAAACACTGAAGACGGCTTACGCAACGATCAAAGGCTTTGAAGTGATGCGCGCGCTCCGCAAAGGACAGGCATCAGCCTTCAACATCACGGGCGACATCCGCGGCGAGGCTCGCATCGTCGAGCGCGCCTTCGGCCTCGGCGCCTCCATCTTGGCCGAGGCAGTCCAGTTTGTCGGCGAGCATCTCCAGCTCGCAGCTGCCTGACAGGCCCACCGACCGGCCCGGCGCCTTCGTGCGCCTTCAACGACAGATTGCAACAGAGTTCGCAACCGCGCCAGCAGCTCCTCCTCGTCGTCCGGCGCTGCTCGATACCGCCGGACCGAGCGCGCAAGTCCGACAAGCCGGCAGCTCCGCCGCTCACTCAACCGCATCTCGCTCACCAGAAAGCCCACGGCTTCGCGCTTGGCCATGGGCGTCAGGAGTTTTTTGCCAGCAGCTCTCGCATCGCCGTCATGTCGAGCAGCTGATCGGCGACGATCCTCTTCAGCCGGACATTCTCGGCCTCCAGCTCCCGCAGTCGCCTCGCATCCGACACCTCCATCCCGCCGAACTTCTTCCGCCACGCATAGAACGTCGCCGCACTGATCCCATGGCGACGACAGAGCTCGTCGATCCGGGCTCCTGCTTCGTTCTCCTTCAGCGCCGCAATGATCTGCGCCTCGCTGAACCGGCCGTGTTTCATGGCATCTTCCTCCTTCCTCCATTCAAAAGTGGAAAATTCCAGTTCACAATGGCCCGGATCCCGGGGAGAGGGTCACGCGCAGCACCGGACCGGCGCCGTCACGGTCCTGGATCGATGCCGGCTGAGCCTGCAAGGTGAGTCCTCGCCCATCGGTGTCGACCAACGCTTGGCGCTTGCGACCCAGCACCTTCTTCCCCGCGTCGTAGCCGCGAGGCCCGCCCGCTTCGGTCGTCTTGACGCTCTGGCTGTCCAGGACCGCCTCCGTCGGGCTTGCCTCGCGGCGGGCCCGCTCGCGGTCGGCCATCACCAGACAATGGTTGATCGCCGCCCAACGACCAGCGTCGCACAGTTGTGCGAACCAGCGATATGCCGTCGTATATGGCGGAAAGCCGTCCGGCAGCATCCGCCAAGGGCAGCCAGAGCGCAGTCCGCACGCGGCTTGCGCAGGCAGCAGCGGCGCCAGCAGCGCCCACTCGGCATCGGTCACGTCGCTTTCATAGCGTAGCCCGGCGCGGCTATGTTGCGCCCGGGTGGTCGGGTTCCACATGAGGTCTTCCGGCATGGCTTCGAACACCTGCTCGGAATCACACCTCGCCCGGCCACTCAACCCTGCCAGCCATTCGTTGCACATCGATCCCGGTACAGCCTCTAAGCTCTCGGTCGCTGGTTCGAGTCCAGCAGGGCGCGCCATCGAGGCAAAGGGCCGCACGCACCGTGCCGCGGCGGGCCCCGGCTAGAGACCGAGCACCTCCGGCCACTCGATCACCCGATAGAGCCTGCCTACGCGCTCCGCGTCGATCTTGAGGATGGCCGGAGGATTGTACTGCTCCAGTTCGACACGCGTCGTGGTGCGCCGGAGCAGACGCTTGAGGAAGGCACGGGGCGGATGACCCGGCTCCGGCAGCCAGACCTCGGCAATCACATGGCAACCGGGCGCGGCCTCCCGCTTCTCATGCACGAAGACGAGATCGCCAGGCTGCCGCCAAGGCGCCATCGAATCGCCTTCGACATAAATCGCGAACACATTCTGAACGTTCAGCTCTGCACGCGGACGGACCCAATCGATCGGCTCGCCGATGTTGAGATGAAACGCACCCTCCGGCCCTGCCTGCGCCCAGCCATAGACCGGAATCTCCCGCGAGGCGACCGCGGCCGCCGAGGGCGGCGTCGCGCGCGGCGGCGGCTGCCCGGCGCCTGCGCCGCCGTCGGCGCCGTCGGGCAGAGGGATCTGGCTCCCGACATCGGCGAACAATTCCTTCCTCGGCACCTGCAGGGCGAGGGCGAGAGGGTCGGCGAACCGGGCACTCAGCTTGCGCTTGCCGCTGACGATCTTATGCAGCGTCGACGGTTCGAGGCCGGCCAGCTTGGCCAGCCTGGCATTCGTCAGGCCGAGCGCCAGACGGAGCTCGTCGACGCGGCTGCGTGGTGGGTCGAGTCGGACCATATGGCCATATTGGCTAAACTAGCGGCGGATTGCTAGCCAAAAGTTATCAATCTATGGTTGACGTCATGGCCATAATGGCCATAGCCTCTCGCCATGACGCTCGAACAGTACCGCAGCCTGCACCGGCTTACCTATCAGCGACTGGCGGACCTGATCGGGCTCGAGGGCGCCGGCGCCGTGCGCACGGTCCACCGCTACGCCGCGGGCAGCCGGTTCCCGCCGCCCACGGTGCTGCGCCGCATCCGCGAGATCACCGAAACAGCAGTCACTGCGGACGATTTCGTTGACCAGCATACCGCTCGTCTCACCCGGGAGCGGCAAAGGTAGGTCGGATGGATACCTCGCGCTTTCCCCACTGGACTCCGCAGGAGGACGAGCAACTCCGCCGGATGGCGGCCGGCGGCCGCACCAAGCGGGATGTTGCCCTGGCACTCGGGCGGAGCAGCAATGCCGTCGCGGCACGTGCCACGGCGACCCGCGTCCTGTTTCGAAGCCATGGGAAGCGGAACGATCGGCGGCCGGTCTTTCAGCGCCGCTGCCTGCGATGCCGCCACCTGTTCGAGGTCGAGTCGCGATTCCGATTTGTCTGCGATCTTTGTCACGCCCTCGACGAATGGCGGGGTGCAGATCTGGGCTGATCTGGATACCGCACCAGCGCCTCGGGCTCGGACCTCGGCGCGCATTCCGCCACTCATCCGGTCCGAAATGAATCGCCTCGGTGGCGCCGCCGGTGCGCAACGCAACCGCATACCTAAACGGAGCGTACAGCAAGAATGACGGGTCGTTCAGGAAAGTACACGCCCTCCGCCTCGGTCAATGCCGGTCCGGCCGGCGCACCTTCATTGACCGCCGACTCACTCCTCGAGCGTTTGGAAGAGGCCGGAGCCACCTTGCTTTGCCTGCCCGCCGCGGCGACGCGCACCGACCTGCGCACCAGCAGATGGCCACTCATCCGCGCCACGATCGACGCCTATGGCTGGTCGGGAGCCCGCCTTCGGCCGGCGATTCCCGCTGCCGCGGCGATCTCCCGAATGGATGAAGCCTTGAGCTGGATCAGCCTGATCCCGCCGCAGAACTATGTGCTGCGCCGCATTGTCGGTGCCCGTGCCCTGGTGAGCCCGCTGACCGGCCGGCATCTCTTCAGTTGGCGGCGATTGGGAACCTTGCTCGGCGCCGATCCAAAGGCCGTGCGGCGTTGGCACGCAAAGGGAATCGCCGCCATCCTCGCCTGCCTGAACAAGCAGGGCCGAGCCTAGCCTGGCGACGTCTCGATCGGCCGGCGTCGCCAAGCAGCCCGACCATGTTCCTGAAACGCCGATTGGCAAGCGGCAACGGGCGCCGCACCCAAGCTCGGACCACGCTTGCTGGCTTGCCAGAATTCATAGCCGAACTGGCACTAACATGGACATAGTGATTGACGTTGTGGCTATTCCGGCATCAGGATGATCCGATGCTGAGCGGCCACAGCTTCCGACCCGACTCCAACCGGATTGCCGGCGCCCGCCAGAGCGTGGCCGGGAGCAGAACCGCGCTCGCTGCTTTCCTCACCGAGGTCGAGCAGCTCCGAACGTCGCTCGCGTCCGGCATCCAGACGCTCGAACGCCCGGAAGCGGTCAATGCGGCCGACGAGGCGGCAAGCTTCCTCTCACTCGCCGCCGATGCGCTTCGCGACGGCTCCGCCTCCCTTGCCGCACTCGAGGACGGCGATCTCATTGACGAGCTGACGAACCTCGCAATGGACGCGCGCGCATGCTGACGACGATGGGCGCAGCTTTTTTCTGCTTGCGATCCGATCGCGGAGCGGCCCGTTCGCAGCGCCGGCCGGCTCGCGTCGCAGAGATCCCTCACCCTGGCATGACGGAGAAAACATGATCGCGCTTGGCCATCTAACCCTTCTCGATCGCTCGGGAGTGGCCTGGGACAGGTTCGTGGTCGATGCCCAACTGACGCGTCACGGGCATATCGCTCTCACTCTCGAGCAAGGAATCGAGCCCGACGAGCCCTGGGGCAGCACCGACGTCCTGGTCCCGACCATCAGCCTTTCAGATCTTCGCGTGCTGCGCGATCTTCTGAGTTCCGTTCTTTGCTCCGCCGAAGCCTGCCTCGACGCCGTCGTCCGGCCGCGCCTGGCTTCCGACAGCGCATCGCCTCCGGCCCGCCCCGAGGGCTGAACGTTTAAGACGCTCGCCTCGGCAGTCAGGCAGGAAGGTTGCTCGGCTCTTCGCTGGCCTCCTCGTGGCTGTGGGTCGGTCCGTTCAGGGAGACTCCCGCCTCGCTCGCGATCGTCCGCGCGATCTTGCCGATGTCGAACAGACGCCCGTCGAAGCGAACGAGCAGCCCGCCGAGAAAGACGACCAGGTCCTCGATGGTCAGCGTCGTGCTCGCCAACGGATCGTCTGGACCCTCGTACGGCTCGTGCTCGAAGAGCGTCGGCCGCTTGAAATACTCTTCCGCGAGCCTGCTGTTCTCCTCGCGGAAAAGTTCCTCGATCTCCAGCGTGAGCTGGCGCGATAGCAGATTATGCCTGGGGTTCTGCCGCGGGCTCTTGTCGGCATTCTCGACCACCATGTCGACGAATTGCCTGCGTGGCCGGAACCGGTTCAACAGCAGCAGCATTGCCACCTCTCGGGCGGAGACGCTGGTGTTGACCTTGGGAATCTCGAAGGAAAGACCGGTCGCGGCAACCCCGAGGGCATCGATAAAGTCGCCGAACACGCCGTTCGCCTGCTGCATCGCGTCATCGTAGCTGCGGCAGATCAGATGCTTGGCTCCGAAAATATCCAGCATAATTCGATAGAAGCTGTAGTAGCGGAGAAATCCGTTGTTGGTGGCAACCATGCGTACATAGGTCTCGGGCGGCTCGGTATGCGCATGCAGGCGCACCTGCTGCACATAGGACGACGAGAGGAACTGGTCGTGTCGGCGGATGTAGTAGATGGCCTGGACGCGGACGCCGCGGCTGCGCAACCCCTCGACGAACTGCTCGAGCATCCGCCGGTTGGCGCTGGCGAACATTTCGCTTGAGACGATACCGCGATCCGCGGGACTCTTTTCGATCAAGCGGTCCAGCTCGGCCAAGTAGCGCTGGCCGTTGCCGATCCGGCGCGGCTGGCCTTCGGGCAGCAGGCTGCAGGCAATGTGCACGCCGTTGCCGGCGGCAATCTTGCCCTTGAGGCCGAGATCGAATTCGCCCATGCGGAAGTAATCGACCGAGCGTGTCAGAAGTGCCCCGTAGTTCCGGGCCAGGAACACCTGCAGCGCAGTCGAGCCGGTCTTGGGAATCCCAAGGTGCAAGACGATCTCTTTCATGCATTCACTCTCTTGTATGATGACGCACCCCAGAGCCGCATGGCATGCGGGCCGCGGCGCCGAGCGGCAGGTGCGATGCGAAATGCCGGCGCCTGTGCTCCGCAATCGTCGTGGGCGAGGCCCGTCAAGCGCCAACTCCTCTTGAGATCATAGACCAGGCCCACGCGCCGGGAAAACAGGGATGCCGGAGCCTCGGTCGGCGCACCAGAACCTGACCCAACCGCTCGCTACCGCCCTTCCGGAATGCTCTTCCAGAGCGCGCCCGGCACCTTCGATCGCCAGTCTCCTCGCACGCATCAGCGCTTGCCGGATGCCAGGGCCGGCCGCTCGGCGCGGAGCGCGCGTATCATTCGGCCCGTTTCGGCGAGGCGCTGATCGAGTTCGAGCATCCGTTGGTCGTAGCGGACAACGAGCCCGCCGAAGAAGGATATCATGTCTTCGAACGAGAGCGACGGAGCGGTGATCGGGTCGGCTGGCCCGCTGTCCGGCGCCGGTGCCTCGAACAGCTTCGGCCGGTCGAAATACTCCTGCGCCATCTCGGTGTTCTCTGCGCGGAAGAACGCGTCGATTTCCTCCAGCAACCGTTGCGGCAACAGTCGGTGCTGCACGCCGCCTTTCGTGGCACCGTTGGTAGCCCCGTTCTCCACGAAGTCCGAGAACTCCGTGCGTGGGCGATAGCGGTTGATCGTCAGCATGATCGCTACGTACTCCGGCGAAAGGCCGGTGTCGATGCCTGGCATCTCGGTCACGAACCCGGTCCCGTCCACGCCGAGGGCCGACAAGAAATCGGAGTAGAGGCCGCCTTCCCCACGAATCGCAGTGTCATAGATCCGGCAGATGATGTGTCTCCTGCCGAAGATGTCGGCGAGGTGGCGATAATAACTGTGGTACTTCAGGAACGGTGTAGCGCGGTACATCGTTCGCACGACAGTCTCGGGATGATCCGTATAGCCGTGCTGTTTCACTCGGCGCATGTAGGCAGAGTTCAGGAACTGGTCTTGCCGCCGGATGTGATAGAATGCCTTGATGGTGAGACCGCGGCTGCGGAGCGGGGCCAGGAATTTTTCGAGCTTCTCGCGCGCGGCGTCGACAAAGTACTCGCTCGAGACGATGCCGATATCGGCCCTGCTGTTGCCCACTGCGGCATGGAGTTGGGCATGATGCTGCTGGCCGTCGGGGATCCGGGCGGGAGCATCGGGATGCAGAAGCGTGCGAGCGAGCAATGATCCGTTGGCCGGAGAAATTCTTCCCTCGAGACCGAGCTTCGACTCCCCAAGCTCGAGATAGTCGATCGAGCGCTCCTTGAGGGCGGCGCGATTGGCGGCCAGGAACGCCTGCACGGAGGACGTGCCCGTCTCCCGCATCCCCATATGAAGGACAATCTGCTTCATCGGGCCAGTTTTTAGTTCATAGGCGGGCCGATCGTCGATGCCCGAGCCGGCCCTCGGGCTTCGGCCTGGATTGAGGCCATCCGGCGTCGCCGGATGGCTCGGAAGAGCCTAGGGGCTTCTGTCGGCCGCAGCTTGCGCGGCCAGGACGCGCGCCATTTCACTGAGCGCCTCCTGATGGCGCTCATTGCTGATGGCCGAAAAATTTCTGGCCAATTCCAGGACCCTTCGCTGCCCGACTGTGAGCCCGGGGGTCGGGGCTCCCTCGTCGAGTCCCTCGAAAAACCACGAGATGGGTACCTGGAGCACCTGGGCTATCTCGAACAGGCGCCCGGCAGAAATGCGGTTCAGGCCCCGTTCGTACTTATGCGCCTGCTGGTAGGTCACGCCGATCAATCGGGCAAGCTGCTGTTGCGAAAGCCCAAGCATCAAGCGCCGCTCGCGGATCCGCATGCCGACATGACGATCGGCGGCAACCGCGCGCCCCTGGGACCGGCTCCGCTCCCGAGGGATGGTTCCTTGACCGGCTTCTGCGGCGTGGCCGACAGCAGTGGCCGATGCAAACTTAGGGTGGTTTGTCACCCATGCTCTCCCGATATTGGTTGGTTCTCGCCAGAGAGCGCTGCGGGCGCAAGTAATATCCACCGAGACCGCGAAAAATTGATCGCCGTCGAAAATTTCATCCTCTTGCACCGGGCAGCCTGAGCCGTTCATGAGAAGCAACAGCTTAGGTTCCGTTCAGCTCCCCTTCGCCGGTGCTGTACCGGCTTTTCCTGCGGGGGCGAGCCGTTCGGCGCGTGCATCCGCAAGCTGCCGGCGCAATTCTGCCACCTCGGCCCGGAGGATCCGGACCTCCTGCTCGGTCGCTTTCGGGTCGTCCGGCGCTTCCGCCGCGTCGGTTCCCGGTGGCCGGTAAAAGGGAGAAAAGAGGGTCATCGCGCGTTCCATCTGGCGCCCCATCTCCTCCATATTGAAAGGAAAGAGGTTGCCCATCGTCTGCTGCATGGCGAGTCGCATCTCCTGCTGTTGGCGGGCAAAGCTTGCCATGGCCTGCTCGAGGTAGCGGGGCACGAGATTCTGCAGCGAGTCGCCATAGAAGGCGATCAGGTGGCGGAGGAAGCTGGTGGGCAGCAGAGCCCGGCCCTTGTTCTCTTCTTCGACGATAATCTGGGTCAGCACGCCGCGCGTGATGTCCTCGCCGGTTTTTGCATCGTAGACCACGAAATCCCGCCCGCCCCGGACCATTTCCGCCAGCGTATCGAGCGTGATGTAGCTCGAGCTCTCGGTATTGTAGAGGCGCCGGTTGGCGTATTTCTTGACAACCACCGGTGGCTCCTGGGCGCCTTCGCCAGCGCCGGTCTCCGGGTCTGGGGTCTCTGACATCGTGATCCATCCTCAAGGGGCCGATCCCGTTCGAACGGGAAAGCGACAGGTTATCCCGTTTACGAGAAAATCCGCTTGTGAAAGTTGGCAAGGCCTTCTTTTCCGAGGCAATGCCTGCCGTCCGGCCGGGCTCGGGCTCGATTATTCCGCCGCCCGGCGCTTGCCGCTATGGTCGGACGGCCTGGAGGAAGGATGACGAATGACCGAGGCGCCGGCAGCGGACGCAACGCCGTTCGCCGCCAGCGACATCGAGGCGCTGGCGCGCGACTGGATCACGCTCTGGCAGAGCGAGCTTTCCTCCTTTGCCGGCGATCGCGAGGCCGCCGAGACCTGGCATCGGCTGCTCGCTCTCTGGGCCGGGACGGCGATGAGCCTCGTGTCTGCGGTTCCGCACGTGCCTCCGGGCGGCGTCCATGAATCCTCGGCCGGACGCGCCGGGCCCGCTGCGGAGACGCGGCCCCCGGCCGCTCCTGCTGCACCTGACGCTCGCGATGCTGCGCTCGAGCGCCTCGATCACCGCCTCGCCCGGCTCGAGGAGCGCCTGGAGGCCCTCGAGCGCGCAATTCGCGCAAGCGTCGGCCCGGTTGGCCGAAGCTCTCGGGGCGTCCGGAGAGGCCGGCGAGGCAGCGTTCCGTCGCGCGGTGCTGGCTGAGGCGCTGCGTCAGGATCGGGCGCTGATCGCAGGAATCGCCGCCTACCGCCGCCATCCCTACAGCCGCACTCTGCCCGATCCGCCGGTGCTCTGGGCCGAGGGCGAAACCCGTCTGCTCGACTACGGAGCCGGTGGCCGACGCGCCGCGCCGGCGGTTCTGTTCGTGCCAAGCCTGATCAACCGGGCCTATGTCCTCGATCTCTGCGAAGGTGGCTCGATGCTGCGCTGGCTGGCGCGCGCAGGCATCCGCCCGCTGCTGCTCGACTGGGGTTGGCCGGCCGAGGCCGAGCGCAGTTTCACCCTCACCGACTACGTGGCTGGCCGCCTGGAGCGGGCACTCGAGGCCGTGCCCCGCCGGATTGTCCTCGCCGGCTACTGCATGGGGGGTCTGCTCGCTCTTGCGGCGGCCGTGCGCCGCCCGGAACGAATCCGAGCCCTCGCCCTCTTGGCCACGCCGTGGGATTTTCACGCCTCGGGCGCCGAGACCGCAATCGCCTTGGGGCGGATGTTGCCGATCTTCGAGCCTGCCCTCGCGCTGACCGGCGGCCTGCCGGTCGACCTGATGCAGGTGCTCTTTGCCGCGCTCGATCCCTTCGGGGTGGCGGCCAAGTATCGCTCCTTCAGCCGCCTCGATCCCATGAGCGAGCGTGCCCGCCGTTTCGTTGCCCTTGAGGACTGGCTGAACGACGGCGTTCCGCTCGCCCAACCCGTCGCCAGGGAATGTCTCGGCGGCTGGTATGGCGCGAATACGCCCGGCAGGATCATGTGGCGCATCGCCGGGTTGCCGGTCGATCCGCGCGGCTTGTCGCTGCCGGTATTCGTCAGTGTGCCCGCAAGGGATCGGATCGTGCCGCCGGAGAGCGCCCGCGCCGTGGCCGCTCTCCTGCCGGCCACGGTTCTGCATGCACCCGCGGCGGGGCACATCGGCATGGTCGCCGGCTCCGCGGCCGAGAGCGCTCTCTGGCGCCCCCTCTGCGATTGGGTGCGCAGTCTTTGAGCCCGGTCCCGCCGGCAGTAAGGTCGATCCGCCATGCGGAAAGGGGAGCGAAGCCATGGGCGATTCCAGAGACGAGATCGTGATCGTCGCGGCCGCGCGCACGCCGGTCGGCAGTTTCAACGGCGCCTTTGCCGGCACGCCTGCACACCAGCTCGGCAGCGTTGCGATCGGCGCGGCACTCAAGCGAGCGAAGCTCGAACCGGCCGAGGCGGACGAGGTGATCCTGGGTCAGATCCTCACCGCCGGGCAGGGCATGAACCCGGCGCGCCAGGCTGCCCGTGCTGCCGGCGTTCCGGATTCCAAGACCGCTTTCGGCATCAACCAGGTTTGCGGCTCGGGACTGCGCGCGGTGGCCCTTGCGGCCCAGCAGGTCGAAAGCGGGCAGAGCGTGATCGTCGTAGCCGGCGGGCAGGAGAACATGACGCTGGCACCGCACTGCGCGAATCTACGCGCCGGGGTGAAGATGGGCGACGTGAGCTTTGTCGATACCATGATCAAGGACGGGCTCTGGGATGCGTTCAACGGCTACCACATGGGCATGACGGCCGAGAACGTTGCCCGCGCCTATCAGATCACCCGCGAGCAGCAGGATAGTTTCGCGCTCGCCTCGCAGCAGAAGGCATCGGCGGCCCAGGAGGCCGGCCGGTTCAAGGACGAGATCGTTCCCGTCACGGTGAAGACGCGCAAGGGTGAGGCAGTCGTTGCCGAGGACGAGCACATCCGCCGCGACGCCAATCTCGAACAGATGGCAAAGCTCCGGCCGTCGTTCACCAAGGACGGCACGGTGACGGCCGGCAACGCGTCGGGAATCAATGACGGCGCGGCCGCGGTGACGGTCATGAGCGGCAAGGAAGCGAGCCGCCGCGGCCTCGCGCCGCTCGCCCGAATCGTGGCATTCGCCACCGCGGGCGTCGATCCGGCGGTGATGGGCACCGGCCCGATCCCGGCAAGCCGCAAGGCGCTTGCGCGTGCCGGGTGGAAGGCTGCGGATCTCGACCTGGTCGAGGCGAACGAGGCGTTCGCGGCCCAGGCCTGCGCGGTCAACAAGGAGATGGGCTGGGATACCGGGAAGGTGAACGTGAACGGCGGGGCGATTGCGATCGGGCATCCGATCGGCGCTTCCGGGGCGCGGATCCTGATCACGCTGCTCTATGAGATGCAGCGCCGAAACGCCCACAAAGGGCTGGCGACGCTTTGCATCGGCGGGGGAATGGGCGTCGCGATGTGTGTCGAGCGGTAGCGGAAAGGGTTACTCCTCGCGGAACGCGTTTTTGATGCGGTGCACCGCGCCGTTCCGGTCCACCACGATGACATCGAATCGGACCCCCGCGCGGCCCCAATCGGGATGCGCAGCAAGAACGATTTCGGCAGCCTTGAGGAGCCGCGCGCGCTGCCGCACGGAGAGCGAAGCGGCCGCCTCCGCGAGATGCGGGCGTACCTTCACTTCGATGAAGGCGAGCAGCCCATCCTTCTCGGCGATGATGTCGATCTCGCCGGCCGCGGTTCTCAGGCGGCGGGCGGAGATGGCCCAGCCTCCGGCTTGCAGCGCGGCCGCGGCCAGGGCTTCTCCTTTCGTCCCGCTTTTCGCGGCCTTCCGGCCGCGACGGCGGCGGAGTTGCTTGAGGACGGCGCCCGGGACCGCGGCGGACATTTCGCCTTGATAGCCGCGAAGCTCCCGGAACGCATCCTGCCGCCGACGATGGACGGGCGGCTGATCGTTGCCTTGGATGTTCCGACGATTGCCGAGGCAAGAGGGCTGGTCGCGAGGCTCGAGGGGACGGTTTCCTTTTTCAAGATCGGCCTCTGGCTCGCCTTCGCCACCGGGATCGATTCCTTCATCAAGGACCTGATCGATGCCGGAAAACAGATCTTCCTGGACACCAAAATGTTCGACATCGGACAAACCGTGGAACAGGGAGTGGCAAGGGCTGCCGATCGAGGGATCGGCTTCGTTACGGTGCATGGAGATGGCAGGATCATTCAGTCTGCGGTGCGCGGCAAGCGCGGGCGGGATCTGAAGATTTTCTCGGTCACGGTGCTGACCAGCCTGAGCGATCGGGATCTCTTCGAGATGGGCTATCGGCTCACGGCAAGGGAACTGGTGGAGCTCAGAGTCCGGCAGGCAGTCGCGTTCGGCTGCGATGGCATCATTGCCTCGGCGCATGACAATCCCGACGACATTCGCCGCTTGGGAGGGGACGGGAGGCTGTTGGTCGCCACTCCCGGCATCCGGTCTGCCGGCGAGCCGGCCGATGATCACCAGAGGCGAGCCTCGGCCCGGGAGGCCATCGCCCGGGGAGCGGATTATCTCGTGGTGGGACGGCCCATTATCAAACACCCGGATCCGCGTGCCCGCGCCAGAGAGATCATCGAAGAGATGAGAGAGGGCAGTCAGGCGAGGTTGCCTTAGAGCGTGATGGCGGGAGGCGGAATCGCCCTCGGTCTCCATCACGCGGGAAAACGCAGACTGGCCGGCGCGTCGCGCCGGCCGCATCAAGCGAAGCCCGGAACAAGTCCATTTTGGTGCAGGAACGGGCGGAGCGAGGTCGCCGCTAGCAGGCGCTGCCGTGCCAAAGACAACTGGCGCGCCACTTCGTCCAGGCGAGCGTGAGCGTGTCGAGATTGTCCGCAACCCATTCGGCATCGGCTTGGAAGAGTCGCTCCAGGTTCGGCGGATAGGTCGGCAGGATGGCTTGCCTTTCTTTCGGGATGGCAGCGAGCGCGTCCTGATTGCTCGGGCCGTAGGCGATGTGCTCGGCAAACATCGCCTGCTGCTTCGGCTGCATCGTGAAAGCGACGAAGTCAGCCGCCTCGGCAGCATGCGGCGCTCTTTTCGGAATGACCCATCCCTCCCATTGGTACATCCCCTGATTCCACTGCGGGTGAAAGGGCCCTCCTCCGGCAATGCCGGCATAAAGGCGGCTGCTCGATCCCTGGATCAGATCGACCGCACCCTCGCGCATCAGTTGCTCCTGCTGCGCGCCGCTCCTCCACCAGACGGCGATGTGCGGTTTGATTTCGCTCATTTTTGCAAGCGCACGTTCGATATCGAGCGGATACAATTTTTCAACCGGCACGCCGTCGGCGAGCAGCGCGAATTCGAGCGGACCATAGCCTATTCCGCTCATCGCGCGGCGCCCCGGGAAACGCGCAACGTCCCAAAAATCGGCCCAGCTCTGCGGCCCCTGGCCGGCGGGCCATCTCCGGGTGCTGCAAGCCATGATCGAGGCAGAGGCATCAAGCCTGACCCCGTACGGCATCAGGGCATCCTCGGGCATGCCGGCCGTGTTCATGCCCCGATAGTCGATTGGCTGCAAAATTCCTGCCTTGCCGCCGCGATAGATCAGGTAATCAGCAAGGTTGGTCACATCCCACCGCACATTGTGCGCGAGGGCCATGTCCTCCAGTTCGACCAGCGGCTGATCGAGGGGCTGCGAAGGCCGCGAAGCGAACCGGACCGTCGTTCCTGTGGTTGCCTGGAACGGCGTGTAGAAGGCCGCCTTCGCCGCCGCCTGCCACTCTCCACCGGGATCGGTGACGATGACGGAAGATGCCGCGCGGGCGCCCCTCGCAGAAAAGAGACCGGACGCGGCGGCGAAGCCCGCCGAGCCGTGACGAAGGAATTCCCGGCGGGTTGGATGGTACGGATGCATTTTGCTCCACGCTATCACGTCACGGGCGGGAGGGACTCAGGAGGCAGCGCGCGCTGCCTCGCGTGCCTGGCGGTCGAGCGCCGCAAACTCCTCGTCGTCGAGGTGCAACGCGGCGGCGGCCACGTTCTCTTCGAGATGCGCGCGCTTGCTGGTGCCGGGGATCGGCAGCATCGCCAAGCTCCGCTGCAAAAGCCACGCGAGCGCGATGGCGCCGGGGCGGACCTTGTGTCGGCGGGCCGCAGCGTCGAGCGCCGAGCCGGGGCGCGCCAGGTCGCCGGCAGCAAGCGGGAACCAGGGGATGAAGCCGATGTTGTGGCTGGTGCAGTGATCGAGCACCGCCTCGTGGGCGCGGTCGGCGAGGTTGTAGCGGTTCTGCACCGTGGCGACCGGGAAGAATTTCTGCGCCGCCTCCATTTCGGCGACATTGACCTCGCTCAAGCCGATATAGCGGATCAGGCCTTCGGCGCGCAGCGCACGGATCGCGTCGAACTGCTCGTCGCGCGGCACCTTCGGATCGATCCGGTGAAGCTGCCAGAGATCGATGCGCTCAACCGCGAGCCGGCGGAGGCTCATCATGACTTCCTGGCGCAAATACTCGGGCCGGCCGAGGGGGATCCACTGGTCCGGCCCGGTCCGCACGAGGCCGCCCTTGGTCGCGACCAGCATGCCGCGATAGGGATGGAGCGCCTCGCGGATCAGCATTTCGCTGACATAGGGCCCGTAGCTGTCGGCGGTGTCGATGAAGTTCACGCCGAACCCCGGGAGGGCGCGCAGCGTGGCGAGTGCCTCGGTGCGGTCTTCGGGATCGCCCCAGATTCCGCGGCCGGTGATGCGCATCGCCCCGAAGCCGAGGCGGTTGACGGTGGTCTCGCCGGCGATGGCGAACTGGCCGGCGGCGGCGGCATTCGGCGCAGGCATGGCTGTTCTCCTTGTTGCCGGAGGGGCGGCAGCCCGCAGCCTCGCCGCCGGCCGCACTGATCCCCATCGCAATCGCCGAGATGGGTACGGCTTCTTCGTTCGTCCAGCCGGCGGGAGTGCGGTTGCTTACTTTACGCCGCGCGGCCGGCACGCTTGCGCGCGTGCGGGTCGAGCTCGCGCTTGCGCAGACGAATCGCACCGGGCGTCACCTCGACGAGCTCGTCATCGGCGATCCAGGCGATCGCCTGCTCGAGCGAGAGCCGCCGCGGCGGCGTCAGCAGGAGCGCCTCGTCCTTGCCGGCCGCGCGGATATTGGTGAGCTTTTTCTCGCGCAGCGGATTCACTTCGAGATCGTTCTCGCGGCTGTGCTCGCCGATGATCATGCCCGGATAGACGCGCTCCCCCGGCCCGATGAATAAGCTGCCTCGGTCCTGCAGGGAGAACAGGGCGTACTGCACGGAGGTGCCCTCGGCGGTCGCGATCAGCGTGCCGTTGACGCGGCCCGCGATCGGGCCTTTCCACGGACCGTAGCCGGCGAAGCTCCGGTTCATCACGCCGCTGCCGCGCGTGTCGGTGAGGAAGACGCCGTGATAGCCGATCAGGCCGCGGCTCGGGATGCGGAAGCTGAGGCGAAGCCGCCCGCCCGGCAGCGGACGCATATCGGAAAGCTCGCCCTTGCGCTGCGAAAGCTTCTCCACCACCACGCCCGCATAGGGTTCGTCCACGTCCGCCAGCACGTCTTCCATCGGCTCTTCGAGCGCGGTGGTTTCCGGGTTCCGCCGGGTCAGCACGCGCGGGCGGCCGATGGTGAGCTCGAAGCCCTCGCGGCGCATCGTCTCGATCAGCACCCCAAGCTGCAGCTCGCCCCGGCCCGCGACCTCGAAGGCCTCGGTTTCCTCCGAGTCGCGCACGCGGATCGCGACATTGCCCTCGGCCTCGCGGAACAGCCGCTCGCGGATCTGGCGCGAGGTGACTTTTTTCCCCTCGCGCCCCGCGAGCGGGCCGTCATTGATGCGGAAGGTCATGGCGAGCGTCGGCGGGTCGACGGGGATCGCCGGCAGCGCCTGCGCACGCTCGGTGGCGCCGATGGTGTCCGCGACCGTTGCCTCGGTGAGACCGGCGAGAGCCACGATGTCTCCGGCCTCGGCCTCCTCCACCGGCACGCGCTCGAGGCCGCGAAAGGAAAGCAGCCGGGTCAGCCGGCCCTGCTCGACCGGTTCCGCCATGCCCGGGCGCAGTACCTTGAGCGGCATGTTCCGCCATGCCCGGCCAGCCTCGATCCGGCCGGTCAGGATGCGGCCGAGGAAGGAATCATATTCGAGGATGCTCGCCAGCATGGCGAACGGCTCGTCGATCCGTCGCGCCGGCGGCGGCACGTGGGAAAGAATGAGCGAAAAGAGCGGAGAAAGATCGCGCCTCGGCCCGTCGGCGCCGGGGTCGGCCCAGCCCTGTCGGCCGGAGGCGTAGAGCAGCGGAAAATCGAGCTGCGCCTCGGTGGCGCCGAGGGCCGCAAAGAGGTCGAAAACCTCGTTCGCGACTTCCTCGGCGCGCGCATCGGGCCGATCGAGCTTGTTCAGGACGACGATCGGGCGGAGCCCGCGCGCCAAGGCCTTGCCGAGCACGAACTTGGTCTGCGGCAGGACACCTTCCGCGGCGTCCACCAGCAGGAGCGCGCCATCCACCATGCCCAGGATACGCTCGACCTCGGCGCCGAAATCGGCGTGGCCGGGGGTATCGACAATGTTGATTCGGGTGTCCTGCCAGATGACCGCCGTGCACTTGGCGAGAATGGTGATGCCGCGTTCGCGCTCGAGCTCGCCGGTGTCGAGCGCGCGCTCGGCCACCGCCTGGTTGGGCCGGAAGGTACCCGACTGGCGAAGAAGTTGGTCGACGAGGGTGGTCTTGCCATGATCGACATGCGCGATGATGGCGATGTTCCGGAGCTTCATGGGGGCGGGATCTACCCTCATTTGCCGAGCGGGCCGCGATCCGCTTCAGCCGAGCAAAATGCCGGCGCGGGCGGCGAGACCCGCGCCGGGCCTGGCCCCGAGATGTGCAATCACCTCGGCGGCCGCAAGGCTGCCAAGGCGGCCGGCGAGTACCAGGTCGCGCCCGGCCGCGTAGGCGTGCAGAAACCCCGCCGCGTAGGCATCGCCCGCCCCCGTGGTATCGACGACCCGGGTGGGCCAGGCGGCGATCGGGATCGTCTCGGGGCCGGCCACGATGATGCTCCCGGCCTCGCTTCGCGTGAGTGCGGCGATCGGAACCTCGGCGCGCGCCCGCTCGGCCGCGGCCTCGAAGCTTTCTTCCTCGTAAAGGCTCGAGACCTCCGCCTCGTTGGCGAACAGGAGATCGACCTGGTCGCGGACGAAGCGGCGGAAGGCGGCGCGGTGCCGGTCAACGCAGAACGGATCCGAGAGTGACAGCGCCACCTTCCGTCCCGCCTCCCTGGCAAGCTGGGCGGCGCGGGAGAAGGCCGCCCGGGCGGCGGGCGGATCAAAAAGGTAGCCTTCGAGATAGACGATGCCGGATTCGGCGATCACTTCGGGAACGAGATCTTCCGGCGCGAATGCGACCGAGGCGCCGAGAAAGGTCTCCATCGTGCGGTGGCCGTCGGGCGTGACCGCGACGATGCAAGTGCCGGTCGCTGCCCCGTTGGGCAGCGGCGCGGTCGGGAAATAGACGCCGCCGTCGCTGATATCCTCGCCGAAGCGCCGCCCGAGGCGGTCCTCGGCCACTTTGCCGAAGAAGGCAACGCGGCTGCCGAGCATCGCCGCCACGGCGCAGCTATTGGCAACCGAGCCGCCACTCGATTCGCTGGGCTCCGGCAGCGCGCGGGTCAGGCGTTCGGCGGTCGCCTGGTCGCAGAGGTGCATTGCGCCCTTGCGCATGTCATGCCGGGAAAGAAACGACTCGGGGACGCGCGCAAGCTGATCGACGATCGCGTTGCCGATGCCCAGGATATCGAAGCGCGGTGCTGTCATGGCGGCCTCTCGTTGCCGGGGCCGCTTAGCATTCCGCGATGCGGCCGGAAACCGTTCCGGCGGGCTGGTCTTTTCCGGGGAAAACTCGGTCTCGCCGGTTGTTCCGGGCCGCGGGCTTGTGATAACCCCGTATTCATCTCCACGCATGGATGAGGGACGAAATGTCCGTGTTCAAGCGCCGCCGACCCGACGAAGACGCGCCGCCGTCCGGTTCGGAGACAGATGTCGCCGTGCCGTTGCGTCAACCCGCTGGACCTGAAGGCGCCTCGGCCGACAATGGCCTGGGCGTGCCGCCATTCCGACCTGCTGCAATCAAGGAGGCTCCGACCATGGGACGATCGCCGTTTGCTTCTACTCCCGCGACTGCCGGAAGCACGAACTCCCGTCCGCTCAGCCTCGGCCGCAACCCGGCGCGTGAGCCGGGGGATCGCCGCACGCTGGTGGTCGGTCACGGGATCAGCCTGCAGGGCACGGTTCAGGATGCCGAACGCCTGGTCGTTGAAGGGACGGTCGAGGCGACCATGATTCACGCGAGCGAGCTTTCGATCGCGCCCGGCGGCGTATTCAAGGGCGAGGTCGAAGTCGAGGATGCCGAGATTGCCGGCACCATCGACGGGACCCTTACCGCTCGCGGCAGCCTGATGGTTCGTTCCAGCGGCCGTGTGCTCGGGACCGCGCGCTGCCGTCGTTTGCAGGTCGAAGACGGAGGTCAGATCAGCGGCCGCATGGAAATGCTGACCGAGCCTGCCGGTGAGGGGAGGGCAGTTCCGCGCGAGGTCGCGCGTGCCGAGGCCGGCCGGGCCGCATCCGAATCCGCCGCCTGATGCAAGCGGGCCGCCGCCGGGCGGTCCGATCGAGCCTTTTGCTACTGGCGCTGGTTGCAGGATGCGCGGCGCCGCCACCCCGCGCGCCGGTTCAGGCAGCCAATGGGCCGGAGTCCGGCGTGCACAGTCTGGTCGGCGCGACGCCGGAGACCTTGCGGGCAATGCTCGGCCCGCCGCTGCTGCTCCGCCGTGAGGGCCTCGCGCAGGTGTGGCTGTACCGGTCCTCCGTCTGCGCGATCGATCTGATCCTCTACCCGGACAGCCATAGCGGGGCCGCGCGCGTGGCGCTGGCGGAGGAGCGGTCCTTCGGGGTGCCGGCCTCGGGCACCGCGTGCCTTACCAGCGTTTCCGCCAGGCGGGGCGCGCCCGGCGGTCCGCTCGCGGCCGGCGCGCTTTAGGGCGTGATGACCGGGGGCGGCATCGCCTTCGGTCTCTCTCACGCGGGAAAACAAAGGCCGAGCCCGGCAAGCGGGGCCGGCGGACCCGGCCTGGGGCGGGCTGCCGCGGGACTCGCTCGCGTGCGGCTGTTATAGGAGCGTGAAAAGCATCGGCAGGAGAGCCTATGGAAAGCGCAGCCGTCGCCGCCGCAGACCGGGCCGCACGCTTCTGGACCTTTGCTGCCGGCGGACGGCTGCGGCCGGGAGACGACGCCCACAAGGCGATGTTCGCCCACATGCTCATCGAGACGTTCAACCCGTACAAGCCGGCCGTGATCGACTGGCCGAAGCTCGAACCGGAGGCCCGGGCGCGGCTGATCGGACTGCCGATCTGGAATATCGCGGTGCAGACCGAAGGCCGCGCGCGGCTCCGCATGCTGAGCTATGCGCGGACAGTGGCCGATCCGCTCGTGCGCGAGGCGCTCGAGCTGAACGGCTGGGAGGAGGGGCGCCACAAGGAGGTGCTGGCGCGGCTGGTTTCCTTCTACGGAATCACGCTCGAGCCCGAGCCGGAATATGTCGAGCCGAAGGATCCGGAATGGTCCTATCTCGTCACCGGATATGGGGAGTGCATCGACAGCTTCTTCGCCTTCGGCCTGTTCGAGGCGGCGCGGCGATCCGGCTATTTTCCTCCTGAACTGGTCGAGACGTTCGAGCCGGTGATTCAGGAGGAGGCCCGGCATATCCTGTTCTACGTGAACTGGCTGGCGTGGCATAAGCGGACGATGCCGCTCTGGCGGCGACCCTGGTTCTTCTTCCGGACGCTCGCCGTCTGGGCGCTCCTGATCGGCGAGCGGCTCAATATCGCCAGGGATGTCAGCTCCGGCGAGACCGGCTCGAGCCAGGACGCGAATTTCACGCTGACCGGTGCGGACGAGCTCGGCAAGGACATCAGCACGGGCCAGTTGCTCGAGATGTGCCTTGCCGAGAACGACCGGCGGATGGCCGGGTATGACCGGCGCCTGTTGCGTCCGACGACGATGCCGCGCCTGGTGCGGTTCGCCCGCCGGTTCATGCGCCGCCGCTGAGCGAGGCGACGGGCCGCAGGGTTGCGGCAGGCGCATAGGCGTGGCATCCGCTCCTCATTATCTCCCTGCATGATGACGGGTATGGACGCGCTGCCGCTCGGGTTCGGGTTTCGCTTTGCCGATCTCGCCGAGCGCGCGGGCCTGATCAGGCTCGACCGGCAATTCCTCGCCGCACTTGCCGCCGATGCACCCGGATTGCTGAGCGCACTGCTGGCGGCGCGGGCGATGCCGGAGAAGCTTCAGGGCAAGGACGAAAGCGAACTCCTGATCGGGCTCGGCCCGCATGTCGAAGCGTTTCTCGGCCGGCTGTTCGGCATCGAATCGGAGCTTGCGAGTGTTGCCGCTGCGACCCGGAGCCTCGATCCGGTGCATGCCTGCCGGCGGCTGTTCGTGCAGCGGCAGGCAGTAAAGAAATATCCCGAGCCGGGGAATTTCGACGGGCCGGAGCTACGCCTGCGGCTCGAAGAGGCGATGGGGGAGAGGTTCAGCGAGGCCGGGTTCGCGCGCCACGTCGCGCGCTGGGAGAAAGAGGGCAGGGCCGAGCCGCTCGACCTGGCACTCCGCTACGCCGCCTGGGCGAGCCTGACCGAATCGGGGCAGGTGCAGCACCGGGGGGGAATCCTGTTTCGTGTGCCGCACCGGATCGAGCCCCGGCATCTGCTGCCACTCGAAACCGTGGTTCGCGACGGCGTGACGATGCTGCGACTTGCCGACGCCGAGCAGCGCCCGCGCGACGGCTTCAGCCTGACCGATACGGGGATGCGGACTGCCGAGGCGCTGGCCGAGATGCATTACTGCATCCGGTGCCACCACCAGGGGAAGGACAGTTGCAGCAAGGGGTTTGCCGATCGGAAGGGCGGCGGATTCCAGACCTCCGAGCTCGGCGTGACGCTCGCCGGCTGTCCGCTCGAGGAGCGGATCAGCGAGATGCATGAGCTGCGTGCCGGTGGCTCGCTGCTCGGGGCCTTTGCCACCATCATTGTCGACAATCCGATGCTGGCCGCGACCGGTCACCGGATCTGCAACGATTGCATGAAGGCGTGCATCTATCAGAAGCAGCAGCCGGTCGATATTCCGCAGGCGGAGACGTCGATCCTGCGCGAGGTGCTGGCGCTTCCGTGGGGCTTCGAAATCTACGACCTCCTGGTGCGCTGGAACCCGCTTGATATCCGGCGGCCACTGCCGAAGCCGCCGAGCGGGCGCAGCGTCCTGGTGGTCGGGCTCGGCCCCGCCGGGTTCATGCTCGCCCATCACCTGCTCAACGAGGGCCACGCGGTCGTGGCAATCGACGGGCTCAAGATCGAGCCGCTCGGCTTCGATCCGCGCCAGCCGGTGCGCGACGCAGCCCGGCTTGCCGAGGACCTGGACGATCGCGTGATGGCCGGTTTCGGCGGTGTCGCCGAATACGGAATCACCGTTCGCTGGAACAAGAACTACCTGATGCTGATTCGCTTGCTGCTGGAACGACGCCCGGAGTTTGCCGCCTTCGGCGGAGTGCGGTTTGGCGGTGGCGGCACGCTCGACATGGATCGGGCGCTGGCGATGGGTTTCGATCATGTAGCGCTTTGTCTCGGTGCCGGCCGGCCGACGGTGCTCGATATTCCGAACGGGCTCGTGCGCGGCGTGCGCGCGGCCTCCGATTTCCTGATGGCCCTGCAGCTCACAGGCGCGGCGAAGAAATCTTCCGTGGCGAACCTGGAGCTTCGCCTGCCGGTGGTCGTGATCGGCGGCGGCCTGACTGCCATCGACACGGCGACCGAGAGCCTTGCCTACTACGTTCGGCAGGTCGAGAAATTTGCCGTCCGCTGGCGAACGCTCGTAGAGGAGCGGGGCGAGGAAGCGGTGCGCTCGCGGCTCGATGAGGAAGAGGCGTCGGTCGCGGCGGAGTTTCTGGCGCACGAAGCGGCGATCGGCGAAGAGCGCGCCGCCGCATCGCGCGAGAATCGGCCGCCGCGATTCGGGCCGCTGCTCGAGCGATGGGGTGGAGCAAGCATAGCTTATCGTCGCCGCCTGATCGATTCCCCCTCCTATA
>Ga0335075_10004508_pt1 | contig 21771 bp, 17 predicted proteins | sample Lox_Sample_24_FD_206723 | JGI IMG/M metagenome (GOLD analysis project Ga0335075, IMG submission 206723) | Soil microbial communities from Loxahatchee National Wildlife Refuge, Florida, United States - Lox_Sample_2.4 | ecosystem: Environmental > Terrestrial > Soil > Wetlands | place: USA...
GTGATCTCGGAGCTGATCACGAATGCGATCCGGCATGCGCGCAGCCCGATCCAGCTGCGGCTGATCCGCGATCACACGCTGATCTGCGAGGTCTCTGATGGCAGTAGCACGGCGCCGCACCCGCGGCTGGCGCGGGAGTTCGACGAGGGGGGCCGGGGGCTGCTGCTGGTGTCCCAGCTGACCCAGCGGTGGGGCAGCCGCCAGACCCCGCACGGCAAGACCATCTGGACCGAGCAAGCCCTCTGAGCACGCCGATCGCCCAGGCCCCGTACACCACTTCAAGCATGGTCGATCACAGGGCGCCAGGAATTTGCGCTCGCCGCTTGACAGGCATGGCGGGGTGGCTGAGGCTCGGAATTGTGAGCGCTAACACGAGCGCCGCGGACACCTATTCCTGAGCGCACTGCCGGAGGACTCTTCCGCCTGGCCAAGCGCGCCCAGTCAGCATAGGAGCTGATCCCGCATGTTCAGACCGCACAGACGGCGCACCCGCCTCAGGACGCTCGCCGTCGCCACGGCGCTCGCGCTGGTGCCGATCGGCGTCACGCTCACCGCGGCCACGTCCCCGCCGGCGGCGCACGCGGCATCGGCCCGCACACTGTCTGCGCACACACTGTCTGCGCACACACTGTCTGCGCACACACTGTCGGGTAACACGCTGTCGGGTAACACGCTGTCGGCTAACACAAGGTCGGCTAACGCGGCGTCGGCCCGCGGGGTGCCGGCCGCGCCGCCCAGGCCGCAGGGCCCGTGTGACATCTACGCCGCCGGCGGCACCCCCTGCGTGGCCGCCCAGAGCACCACGCGGGCGCTGTACGCCTCCTACAACGGCCCGCTGTACCAGGTCATGCGGCTGTCCGACGACCGGCTCCTGAACATCGGCGTCGTCCGCCCCCGTGCCTTGCCGTCCGCGGATTCCGGCGGCTACGCCGACTCCGCGGCCCAGGACGCGTTCTGCGCCAGTACCAGCTGCGTCATCACGAAGATCTACGACCAGTCCGGTCAGGGCAACACCCTCACCCAGGCGCCGCACGGCGGATTCAGCGGTCCGGCCATGGGCGGGTACGACAACCTCCCCGTCGCGGACATGGCGCCGGTCTCGCTGGCCGGCCACAAGGTCTACGGCGTTTACATCGAGCCGGGCATGGGGCTGCGCGATGATCACACCAGCGGCATCGCGACCGGTGACCAGCCGGAGGGCATGTACTGGGTAATCGATGGCCAGCACTACAACGACGGCTGCTGCTTCGACTACGGCAACGCCGAGATCGACAGTCGCGACGACGGCGACGGCACGATGGAGACCTCCTACTACGGCAACGCCACCGCCTGGTACCACGGCAGCCCGCCCGGCCCGTGGATCATGACCGACCAGGAGAACAACCTGGTCGGCTGCGTCAACCCCGCCAGCACGTCCAAGCTGTGCGCGGACCTGCCGAGCATCGACTGGCGCTTCGTGACCGCCATGGCCGAGGGCGAGCCTCACCAGTGGTCCTCGCTGGGCGGGAACGCGCAGCAAGGCGACCTGTCGACCATGTTCAGCGGACCGCGCGTCGATTCCACCTACGACCCGATGCGCAAGCAGGGGGCCATCGTCTTGGGCGATGGCGGCGACAACAGCAACGGCGCGCAGGGCACCTTCTATGAGGGCGTGATGACCGCCGGGTACCCGACCGCCGCCACCGAGGCCGCGGTGCAGGCCAACATCGTGACGGCCAGGTACGACGTGCAGGGGCTGAGCCTGACGCCGGCCTCGGCGACCGCCACTCCGCCCGGGCTGCAGACGTTCACCCCCGGCTCCTCGCAGGAGTCCACCGTGACGTTCACCAACACCACGGGGGCACCAGCGGCGGACGTGAAGCTGAGCGTGTCCGGGCCGAGCGGGCAGTGGCGGTCCGTCGTCGCCGGCACGACCGACCCGTCGCGAACGTTCGGCTCGGTCGCGCCCGGCGCCAGCGTGAGCGCGACGTTCCGCATCACCTCGGGGCCTGTGGCCTCCAACGGCGACCTGACCGGCAACGCCTCGTGGACTGCCGCCGCGCAGCGCGGCAGGCAATCGGAGACCATCACCGAGAAGGTGCGGAACGTCCGCCCGGTCAAGGTCAACGAGTTCCGCGCGGGCACGAGCACCAACCCGACCGACGGGTTCATCGAGCTCTACAACGCGGGCGACAGCGCCACCAGCCTGTCGGACTGGACCCTGACCGAGCATGCGGCCCAGCAGGCCATCTCCTCGACGGTGCGGATACCGGCCGGGACGAGGCTCGCTAGTCACGGCTTCTACCTGCTTGGCCTGTCCAACGCGGGACTGGCGGCCCCTGCCCGGGCGGGCGACACCACCATCGACGTCAGCAACTCCACCGGCCTGGCTCCCGGCCAGCAGGTGCGGATCGGCACCGGCCCGGCCGCGGAGACCCGCACCATCTCCGCCGTCACCACCTCAGGCGCGACCGGGGCGCGGGTACCGGGCGAGATCGGCAACGCCGTCAGGCTGTCGGGAAACGGGGAGTACGTCCAGCTGCCGGACGGCATCGCCAGCGGACTTCATGACTTCACCATCTCGGCCTGGGTCAACCCGTCGCAGAACACCGCCTGGTCGCGGGTGTTCGACTTCGGCACCGGCACCAACGACTACATGTTCCTCACGCTCAGCGCGGGCGGCGGGCCGATGCGCTACGCCATCACCACCAGCGGCAACGGAGCGGAGCAGCAGATCAACACCAGCACATCCCTGCCGCTGAACACCTGGTCGCTGGTCACGGTGACGCTCTCGGGTAGCACCGGCACGCTGTACGTCGACGGGCAGCCGGTCGGCACCAACACCAGCATGACCCTCAACCCGACCAGCCTGGGGGACACCAGCCAGAACTGGATCGGCCGCTCGCAGTTCCCCGCCGACCCGTACCTGAACGGGACGGTGGACGACTTCAACATCTACAGCCGGGCGCTGTCGCCCGCCGAGGTCGCCGCCCTCGCCACCGGCCAGCCGGGCGCGGGCGACGTCGCCGACTACGCGTTCGACGAGGCGTCGGGCGCCACCGCGCTGGACTCCTCGGGCAACGGCCGCAACGCGACCATCATCAGCCCGCCGAGCCCGAGCACGCCGCTGTGGCAGCCACTGCCGGACGGCCCGATCACGGTCCCGGCCGGCTCGACCAGCGTGCCGGTCACGAACACGTCGGGGTTCACGGTCGGCCAGAGGCTGGCCATCGGCTACGGCGCCAGGCTGGAGACGGCCACGGTGACCGCGGTCGGCACGCCGGGCACGCAGGCCTACCTCGCGGCCGCGGCCCCGGCGGGAGCGACTAGCCTCAAGGTCACCTCGACCGCGGGCATCAGCGCGGGCGACACCATCCGGCTCGACATCGGCCCGAGCGCCGAGGACGTCACTGTCGCGTCGGTGGGCACCCGCGGCGCGGGCGGCACCGGCCTCACCCTGACCGCGCCGCTGAAGTTCGGCCACGCGTCCAACCTGCCCTTCAGCGACAGGGGCACCGGCATCAGCTTCAGTCCGGCGACGCGCTTCCCGCACTCAAGTAACGAGCCGGTGCAGCCACTGGACAACTCGATCACCCTGAGCAGTCCCCTGCGCAGCGGCTACGCGATCAACGCGCCGGTGGTCGACGCCGCCGTGACGAGCGCGGGCTACCAGGGATCGCCGGCACCCGACCAGTGGTTCGGCGGGCCCGCCCTGTCGGCCAGCGCCGGGAGCATCGTGCTGCGTGACGACCGGGGCAACGTCGTGGACAGCCTCAACTACGGCAGCCTCGTCGACCCCTGGGCCGCTGAGGGATACCAGGGCACGTCAGGAACCGGGCAGGGCGGGTGCACCGCGCCCGCGCCCGGCACCGGGGGAAGCGACATCCGCTTCCCCGACGGCCAGGACACCGACAGCAACTGCGCCGATTTCGTCCTGTCGGGCGACCCCACGCCGGGCGGGGCCAACCAGAGGTAATCCGGGTCCTTGCCTCCGGCGCCCGCGGCGGTGCCGGAGGCAAGGGACTGGCGGACAAGGGACTGGAGGACAAGGACTGGCGGACAAGGGACTGGGAGGCCAGGGACTGAGGGACGTGTTCGTTCTGAATGGGAAATCTGGGTCGGATGTTATCGCTGAGCCTGAAGGGGTTTTCGTTGCGTGCTGTTACGCGTTCGAGACCGGTCGGCGGCTAGCGCGAAACGGGCACATCGATGATGATCTCCGTAACAACTGATTCATCAGGTTTCCCACGCGAAGGCGAGTGCCCACATGGGAGTGAAGACGACGAGCAGCTCAGCGCCGGCTGGGCTGCGGCGCGACGCGATCGGCCTGCGGGAGGTGCTCTTCCAGTCGATCACCGACATGGCACCAGGAGCCGCGGTCGCCGCCTCGATCCCGGCGGGGGCCGCGTACGCCGGAGGGTCGCTGCCGCTCGCCGTCGTCTTCGCGCTGATCGCCTGCCTGCTTTCCGCGTCCTCGATCGGGCTGCTTGCCCGCCGGATGCCCGCCGCCGGATCGCTCGCTACCTACGCGGCGCGCGGCCTGCACCCGGCGGCCGGGTTCCTCACCGCGTGGGGGTACGTGCTGGTCGCGGTGCTGATCCCCCCGCTGGTGCTGCTCCAGCTCGGCTTCACCGTCGCGAGCACCATCAACGGCGACTTCGCCGGCTACCCGGCGAGCCTGTGGTGGCCCTGGTCGATCGCGGGCGCGGTGATCGTGCTCGCGGCCGGCTACTACGGCATCAAGACCTCGGCCCGGCTCGGCACCATCCTCGGCCTGTCGGAGATCGCCGTGTTCCTCGTGCTCGCGGTCTTCTTCATCGTGCACGCGGGCGGGCACAACACGCTGTCGGTGTTCGGCACCGGGCACACCCCGAGCGGGTACAAGGGGATCGGCGGGGTGATCGCCGGATCGGTCTACACGGTGCTCGCGTTCGGCGGGTTCGAGGGAGCGACACCGCTGGCTGAGGAGAGCAGGGACCCGAAGCGGACCGTGCAGAAGGCCGTCTTGCTCTCCACGCTGGGAATCGGCGTGTTCTACGTGTTCACCACCTACGCCGCCGACGTCGCGTTCGGGCCCGGCTCCTTCGCCACGTTCACCAGCTCAGGCGCCAGTTCCTGGGAGGGCATGGCCAGGAACCTGTACGGGCTGTTCTGGTTCTTCGTCTTCCTCGCGATCGTCAACTCCACCATTGCCAATGCCAACGCCGGGGTGAACGTCGCCTCCCGGATGTCGTTCGCGATGGGCCGCATCGGGGCGTTCCCCACCGCGCTGGCCCGGGTCCATCCCCGGCACCACTCGCCCGTGCTCGCGATCGTGGTCTCCTTCGTGCTCACCTGCGCGGTCACCCTCGGCCTTGGCCTGGGCTACGACCCGGTGACCGCGTTCGCGATGACCGGCACCGGCATCGTCATCGTGCTGGTCGCCATCTACATCCTGATGAACATCGCCTGCATCGGCTACTTCGCGCGCGCCGCCAACCGGGGCGGCCAGCGGTGGAACCCGCTGCTGCACCTGATCGTGCCCGTGCTTGGCATAGCGACGTTCGTCCCCGCCTGGCTGACCTCGGCCGGCATCAAGGTGTTCTCGTTCGTGGTGCCGCTGTCCGCCCCCGTCTCCTACATGGGGCCTGGTGTCGCCGGGTTCATGGTGCTCGGCCTCGTCTACCTGGCCTACCTGTACAGGACCAACCCGCGCCGGGTCAGCGAGGTCGGCCTCGTCCACCTCGACGAGGCGGCCGGGGCGCTCGAGTAGCGCATGCCCTGAGGGGAGCTCCCAGGGCTGACGTCCCTGAGGGGAGCTCCCAGGGCGGACGCGGAACGCGCTGTCCCCGCGTGTTGCGATGACGCGCCGTGACCAGGGACAGCTGGCGTTCCTGGCCGGCTGGGGCAACTGGGAGCTCGAGGGGCTCGCTGGCCTGTATGGAATCCGTTAGCGTGGCGGCCACAGACAACGAAATCGGTAGATATCCGCTGTTGAAGTTGATATATTCGCGCATCACACGGCCTGAGTGCACGGAAACAGTGGCAATGCCGGCGAAGGCGCCGGGTCCAGGAGGCTGATAGATGACGCAAACGCTGGAGCCGGGCAGCTACGCAGGGTCGTCGGGGGAGACGTCGTTGCCTGCTATCGAGCTGATCGGGATCGAGAAGCAGTTCAGCTCCCACGGCGACATCGTGCACGCGGTCGCCGGCGTGGACCTCGAGATTAAGGTGGGGGAGTTCTTCTCGCTCCTCGGGCCTTCCGGGTGCGGCAAGACCACCACGATGCGGATGATCGCCGGGTTCGAGGAGCCCACCGCGGGTGAGGTCAAGCTCTACGGCAAGAGCGTCCTGGGCACCCCGCCGAACAAGCGCGACGTCAACATGGTGTTCCAGTCCTACGCGCTGTTCCCCCACATGAGCGTCTTCGAGAACGTGGCCTTCGGGCTGCGCCGCAAGAGCGTCGACAAGGGGGAGATCACCCAGCGAGTCGGCGAGATCCTTCAGACCGTGGGCCTGGCCGGGCGGGAGAAGCGCCGGCCCAGGGAGCTGTCCGGCGGCCAGCAGCAGCGGGTCGCGCTGGCCCGCGCCCTGGTCAACCGGCCCCGCGCCCTGCTGCTCGATGAGCCGCTCGGCGCCCTGGACCTCAAGCTCCGCCAGGCGATGCAGGTCGAGCTCAAGCGCATCCAGCGCGAGGTCGGCATCACCTTCATCTACGTCACGCACGACCAGGGCGAGGCGCTGACCATGTCCGACCGGATCGCGGTCATGAACGAGGGCCGGGTCGAGCAGCTTGCCTCGCCGCGGGAGATCTACGAGCACCCCGCGTCCCGGTTCGTCGCGGGCTTCATCGGCACCTCCAACCTGCTGTCAGGAACGGTCAAGTCGGTCGCCGGCCAGGCCGCCGTCCTGGTCCACGGCGACGGCCAGCACGTCGAGGTGGAGCTGCGTGATGGCATGTCGGTCGCATCGGGTGACAGCCTGGAGCTCACCGTCCGGCCGGAGAAGATCAGCCTGAGCCCGCAGCCAGGGCCGGGCGGGTGCAGGCTCCGTGGCACCATCACCGAGGTCGTCTACCTCGGCACGTCAACGAACTACAACGTCCTCACCTCGACCGGCGACGAGGTGACGGTCTTCGTGCAGAACGCCGACTCCTCCGATGACATCGTGGCCCGGGGCCAGGAGGTCTGGCTGTGCTGGGAGCCGAGGCACTCCTACGCGATCGAGCACTCCCGCGCGATCGAGGCCACGTGAGCGGGCCACTGAGCCGGCGAAGCCTGTTCAAGCTCGGCGGCGCCACCGCCGCGGGGCTGGCCCTGGCGGGCTGTGGCATCCCCGGCCTGGCCAAGGTCGTCACCACCGCCCAGGCCGAGCAGGAGGCGGCGGCGTACTGGCCCAGGCAGAAGCCGACCCGCAGGCTGAACTTCGCGAACTGGGCCGACTACATCGACCCCAGCCACCAGAGCCTCAAGCTGTTCACCAAGGCGACCGGCATCCAGGTGAACTACCAGGAGGTCATCGAGGACGACAACTCCTACTTCGCCAAGGTCGACCCGCTGATCCGGTCCGGCCAGTACAGCGGGGCCGACCTGATGGTGATCACCGACGGCTTCGAGTTCAACGACTTCGTGGAACTGGGCGAGGTGGTCCCGCTCGACCACAGCCTGCTGCCGAACTTCAAGAAGCACGCGATCGGCAAGTTCACCCGCGAGACGTTCGACCCCGGGAACATCTACAGCGTCCCGTGGGCGTCGGGCATGACCGGCATCGCCTGGAACACCAAGTACGTCAAGGAGCCGGTCACGAGCATCGACGTGCTGTGGGACCCGAAGTACGCGGGCAAGATCGGCATGATGCAAGACCCGCAGGAGATCGCCAACTTCGGCCTGTTCAAGATCGGCGTCGACCCCGACAAGTCGGCCCTGAGCGACTGGAACAAGGCCGCCGCCACGCTGGTCAACCAGCGCGACGCGGGCATCGTCCGGGCGTACTACGACCAGTCCTACATCAACGCCCTCAGCCAGGGCGACACGTGGATCTCCATGGCCTGGTCGGGTGACATCTTCCAGCAGAACCTCTCGACCGGCAACAACGACCTGCAGTTCGTGGTGCCGCGAGAGGGCGGCACGATCTGGACCGACAACATGATGATCCCCAAGTACGCGCAGAACCCGGTCTCGGCGATGATGATGATGGACTGGTTCTATCACCCGGCGATAGCGACGATGCTGACCGAGAACATCCAGTACATCAACGCCTGCTCGACCACGCAGGGACTCATCAGGCAGGACGCGCAGCTCCCGCACGGGGCCAACGGCCAGAACCGGGCGACGCTGCAGGCGCTGGTGAGCAGTCCCCTGGTGTTCCCGCCAGCGTCGGAGCTTGGCCGGCTGCGCAACTACGTCACGCCGGCCAACCCGCAGACCGCGCAGACCTTCAAGAACATCTTCAACGCGATCGTGGAGGGGTGACGATGGGTTCGCTCAAGTCCAGGCTTACCCCGTACTACCTCATGCTGCCGGGCGGGCTGTGGCTGGCGGTGTTCTTCGCCGCGCCGATCATCATGATGATCGGGCTGTCCACCATGACCGGGAACATCATCACCGGGTTCACGCAGACCTGGCATTTCCAGAACTACCTCGACGGCTTCACCCAGTACACCGGGGAATGGTGGCGATCGGCGGAGTACGCGGGCATCGGCTGCCTGATCGCGATCGCGCTGTCCTACCCGATCGCCTACTGGATCGCCTTCTACGGCGGCAGGCACAAGTCGATGTACCTGGGCCTGATCCTGCTGCCGTTCTTCGTCTCGTTCGTGCTGCGGACGATCGCGTGGAGCTACCTGCTGGCCGACCAGGGGCTAATCCTCGAGCCGCTCAAGTCGCTGCACCTGCTCCCGCAGAACTTCCGCATCCTGGCGACCGGGCCGGCCGTGATCGGCGGCATCGTGTACAACTACCTGCCGTTCATGATCCTGCCGATCTACGTCGCGCTCGAACGGGTCGACCCGCGGGTGATCGAGGCGGGCCGGGACCTGTACGCCAACTCGGTCAGCGTGTTCAGCAAGGTCGTGCTCCCGCTGTCGCTGCCCGGCGTCTTCGCCGGCGTGCTGCTGAACTTCGTCCCGGCCGCGTCCGACTACGTGAACGCGTCGGTGCTCGGCGGGCCGGCGAACACGATGATCGGGAACGTGATCTACGACCAGTACTTCACCACCCAGAACTATCCCATCCAGGCCTCGCTCTCGTTCTCCCTGATGGCCATCCTGCTCATCGGGATCTTCTGTTACGCGAGAGCCCTGGGAACCGAAGACGTACTGGCGGCGGCGGCAGCATGACGACCCTCACTACCCCAGCGGTCCAGAACGCGCCAGAGGGCGCCCGCAAGCGCGTGAAGCAGCGCAAGAGGCGGGGTGAGCGGTTCCTGCACTGGTTCACCTGGGCGCTGATCATCTGGCTCGCGCTGCCGATCGCCGTGGTGATCTTGTTCAGCTTCAACAACCCGCACGGCCGGTACAACTACACCTGGACCGGCTTCACGCTCAAATGGTGGGGCCCGGCGCTGCTGCAGTACCCCGAGCTGACCACCGCGATGCTGCACTCGCTCGAGGTCGCGGTGATCGCCACGATCGGCGCGACGATTCTCGGCACGCTGATCGGCCTGGCCCTCGGCAAGTACCGGTTCCGCGGCCAGTCCGCGACCAACCTGGTGCAGTTCGCCTGCATCGCGGCGCCAGAGGTGGTGCTGGGCAGCTCGCTGGCCACCTTCTTCCTGCAGCTGCGCGTTCAGGAGGGCATGCTGACCGTCATCGCGGCGCACATCATGTTCTGCCTTTCGTTCGTCGCGATCACCGTGCGGTCCCGGGTGCTGACCCTGGACCGGTCGGTGGAGGAAGCGGCCAAGGACCTCGGCGCCGGGCCATGGGAGACCTTCAGGCTGGTCACCCTGCCGATGATCTTGCCCGGCGTGATCGCGGGCGCGCTGCTGGCGTTCGCGCTCTCGATCGACGACTTCATCACCACGGAGTTCACCTCCGGCTCGTTCATGACCTATCCGCTGTGGATCTGGTCGGTCAGCCGGCAGGGGCTCCCGCCGCAGGCGAACGTGATGGGCTCGATCATCTTCCTCGTCGGAGCGCTGACGGCGGGCGGCTGGGCCTTGTTCCAGCGCCGCCGCGCCTGAGGGACAAGACGGGGAGCCGCGCGCGCGATGAGGGCCTTCGTCATCACGGGACCTGGCCAGGCCTGCGTCAGGGAAGTGGGACCGCCCGTGGCCAGCCCGGGCGAGGTCATCGTGGACGTGGGGCGGGCGGGGATCTGCGGGACTGACGCGGAGCTGTTCAGTGGGCAGATGCAGTACCTGCGCGACGGGCTGGCCTCCTATCCGGTCCGGATCGGCCATGAGTGGATGGGGACGGTCAGCGCCGTGGGGCAGGGCGCGGACCGGCGCTGGATCGGCCGCCGGGTGACCGGCGACACGATGCTGGGCTGCGGGCGCTGCCGGCGCTGCCGGAGCGGGTACCACCACGTCTGCGAGCTCAGGACCGAGCTGGGAATCCGCGGCGGCCGGCCGGGGGCGCTGGCCGAGCAGGTGGCGATCCCCGAGGTAGCGCTGCGCGAACTGCCCGACCAGGTGGATGACATCGCGGGCGCGCTGGTGGAACCGGGCGGCAACGCGCTGCGCGCGGTGCGGGCGGCTCAGCTGCGGCCAGGGGACCGGGTGCTGGTTCTCGGGCCGGGCACGATCGGCGTCCTGGCGGCGATGTTCGCCCGGGCCGCCGGGGCCGAGGTGCACCTGATGGGCCGGGCCGACCGATCGCTCCCGTTCGCCCGCACGCTCGGCTTCGACGGCGTGTGGACGGACCCCACCCTGCCCGCGCTGCCGTGGGACGCGATCATCGACGCGTCGAACGCCGAGCGGCTGCCGTCCAGGGCCGTGGAGCTGGTGGAGCCGGGCAAGCGCGTTGTCTACATCGGGATCGCCCCCGTCGCTAGCCTCATCGACTCCCGCCAGCTGGTACTCAAGGACGTGACCGCGGTCGGCATCCTCGGCGCGTCCGCTGGCCTGAGCGGAGCCATCGACGCCTACGCGGACGGTAAGGTCGATCCCGCGCCGCTGGTCGCCGCCACCGTGGGCCTCGAGGACCTCGAGCCGGTGCTGGCGGGCCAGTTTCCCGCCGGAGCCGGGCCAGGCCCGAAGATCCACGTCGTGCTCTAGGGCGGCCGCGGGCAAGGGCCGGGGCACCCACGGCCAGAGTGACATTTTGCGGCGAAACGGCGCTGTACCCATCGTGCGGCGTGGCCTGGCGCCCTCCCAGCCTGGCCGCGCCGCACTCGCGCCGCTGGCGCCTGGCTGGATCGGTCCCCGGCGGCTAGCGGGGATCGCGGGCCGGCTTGACGTGCGCTTGCAGGGCCTCCGCGAGGGACTCAAGGGCGGGCACGACCGAGAGCAGCGTCCCGGCGGTCTCGGCGGGCATGGCCAGGAGGCACTCGGACATGACCTGGGTGCGCTCGGCCCTGACCCGTTCGTGCACTCGCTCGCCCTCCGGCGTGACCTCGACCCTCGCGGCGCGCAGGTCGGTCAGGCCGGGCAGCCGGCGGATCAGCCCGCGCTCATCGAGTGCCTTGATGACCCGCGAGAGCATCGTCGGGTTGAGGCCCTCAAGCTCGGTCAGCTCGGCCAGCCCGATCGGCCCCCGGATGCGGATGAGCGCCAGCACGGAGTACTGCGTTGGCGTCAGCCCCTCGCCGGTGGACGTGTCGTTGAGCTGGCGGGCGAGCCTGGGGATGACTCCGCGTAGTCGTGCCACGAGTTCGGTGTCCATCGGTCCCCCAGGGGTCGGTTTGGATGCTTGTCGGCAAGCAACTAATATATCGATATGTGAGTACGACTGGCGAGATGACGGTAGCAACCAGGGGCGGCGCCCACGGCACGAGCAGGGCGGAGCCGCCGGACCGGCGCAGGCTCATCTTCGGCATTGTCTCCATCGGCTTGTTCATGGCCTCGATCGACCAGACCATCGTGGCGACCGCCCTGCCCAACATCGAGCGGGAGTTGCACGCCGGGATCAACTGGAGCGGGTGGACCATCTCGATCTACGCGCTCGGCCAGGTGATCGCGATGCCGATGGCCGGCAAGATCAGCGACATGTACGGCCGCAAGAAGGTCTTCCTTGTCTCGGCGGCCGTCTTCACCACCGCCTCGCTGTGCTGCGGGTTCGCGGGAAGCATGCCGCTGCTGCTGCTTGCCCGGCTCATCCAGGCGCTGGGCGGCGGCGCGTTCATGCCGTCGGCGACTGGCATCGTCTCCGATCACTTCGGCGAGGAGCGGGACCGGGCCGTCGGCATGTTCACCTCCATCCTGCCCGTCGGCGGCATCATCGGGCCGGTGATCGGTGGCCTGTTCGTCAGCTACTGGACATGGCGCGGCATCTTCCTGGTCAACGTGCCCATTGGGATCGTGCTCATCCTGGCGACGATGAAGTTCATCCCCGCCTCCGCCACCCGGCCGGCGAGCCGCATCGACGTGCGCGGCATCGCGCTGCTCGCCGGGCTGATCGCGACCGCCATGTTCGGCATCACCTACCTGGGCAGCGGGGACGTCCCGCTCTACAGCCCGGTCTTCCTCGGCTGCGAGGCGGTGGCGATCGGCCTTGGGTACCTGTTCCTGCGGCACTCCAGGCGGGACGCGGCGCCCTTCGTGCCCTACCGGCTGCTGCGCGGCCGCGGCTTCGCGATCATGAACCTGATCAACTACGTGTACGGCGCCGCGGCGCTGGGCTTCGCCGCGCTCGTCCCCCTCTACGCGCAGGAGCGGTACGGCATCTCGGCGCTCGGCGCGGGAACGCTGCTCACGGCCCGGGGCATCGGCATGATCGCCGTCGCCGGCGCGGCCTCCATGGCCCTGCGCCGCACCGGGTACCGCTCGCCAATGATCGGCGGGTTCCTGATCCTGGTCGCGGGCCTGGCCATCATGGCGCTCAACGCGCCGCTGTCGCCTTACGGCTGGCTGGCCCTCGGCGCCGGCCTTACCGGCCTCGGGATGGGCCTGTCAGTGCCGGCCGCCAACAACGCCAGCCTGCAGCTCGCCCCCGACCAGGTGGCCGCCATCGCCGGGCTGCGCGGGATGTTCCGCCAGTCCGGGGCCATCACCGCCGTCTCGGTGACCACCGCGGTCATCGCGCGCAGCGCCCACCCGGGCATCGTCCAGGCCCACGTGTTCATCGTGTTCGGCATCCTGCTCCTGCTGATGCTGCCACTGGTCAAGCTGGTGCCCGAGCATCACGGGAACTGGTAGCGGCATCATTGTGAGGCCGTGACGGCGACCCCTGGGGGGTCGCCGTCACGGCCGTGGCGTGTGCTTGCCTGGCGTGGATCAGCTGAAGAAGCCGGGTGGTGGGCCAGTCGGCCACCTAATGTAGGCCACGTAAGCATCCAGGCCCATCACGATCGGAGGGACCCTCAGTGCAGGCTGCGGTGATTTACGGCAATGGCGGCCCCGAGGCGCTTCGCTACGAGGAGGTCCCCGACCCCGAGTGCCCGCAGGGCTTCGTCGTGGTCGACGCGGAGGCGATCAGCATCGAGGGCGGCGACCTGCTCGCCCGCGCGGCCGGGCAGCTGGCGACGGTGCCGCATGTCGTCGGCTACCTGAGCGCCGGGACAATTAGCCAGGTCGCGCCGGACGTCGAGGGGCGCGCCGTCGGGGACCGGGTGGTCGCCTTGAACGCCGCGGGGTCCCACGCCACCAGGCGAGCGGTCCCGGCCCTGATGACCTGGCCCATCCCCGCCGGGCTTGACGCGGCGCGGGCGGCGTGCGTGCCGGTGGCGTTCGGGACCGCCTATGAGTGCCTGTTCACCGCGGGCAACCTCACCGCGGGCCAGACCGTCTTGATCCACGCCGGGGCCGGCGGTGTCGGGATGGCCGCGATCCAGCTGGCCAGGCAGGCAGGCGCGACCGTCATCGCCACCGCCTCAAGCGACGGCAAGCTCCAGCGGCTGGCCCCGCTGGGACTCGATCACGGGATTAACTACGCCACGGACAGCTTCGTGGAGCGGACCAGGGCGCTGACCGGCTCCCGCGGCGCGGACGTAGTCATCGACTCCATTGGCGGCCAGAACCTCATCGACAGCGTCAGCGTGCTGGCCTACCGGGGCAGGCTCGTCAGCGTCGGGGTGGCCGCCCGGACCGGGTCGGCGATCGAGGCACGGGAGCTGTGGACCCGGAACAACGCCCTCCACGGGGTATACCTGGGCGGAGCGATCGCGCACGAGTACACCCGCGTCCATCCGCTGATCGGCGACCTGCTTGGACGCGTCGCGAGCGGTGAGCTCCAGGTGGTGATCGACCGCTCCTTCCCGCTCGCGCAGGCGGCCGCGGCCCACGAGTACGCCGAGAGCCGCAAGGCATTCGGCCGGGTCGTCATCACCCCCTGAGCGCGGCCGTCACCCGCGGCGCCGGGCTTTCAGCGGCCTCGATCCGAGGGCAGGAATCAGGGGAGCCGTACGGGGCAGATCCGTAAGGGACGTAACGGCTCACGGCGTGCCGGGAGGAGATCGGGACATGAGTGCGAGCGACGCGTTCGTGATCGTCGGGGCGAGCCTGGCCGGGGCGAAGGCCGCCGAGGCCCTGCGCGGTGAAGGCTTCTGTGGCCCGGTCGTGCTGATCGGCGAGGAGGCCGAGCGGCCGTATGAACGGCCGCCGCTGTCCAAGGAGTACATGCTCGGCCAGGCCGAACGGGACAAGATCTACACCCACCCGTCCTCGTGGTACGCGGACAACGATGTCGACCTGCGCCTCGGGGTCCCGGTCACGGTGATCGACCCGGCGGCACACGAGGTGGCGCTGGCCGACGGCAGCCGGGCCGGCTACGCGAGGCTGCTGCTGGCCACCGGCTCCTCGCCCCGGCGGCTGCCCGTGCCAGGCGCCGATTTCGACGGCGTGCTCTACCTGCGCGACGTCGCGGACAGCGACCGGATCAAGGCCGCCTTCACCACAGCGTCGCGGATCGCGGTGATCGGCGCGGGCTGGATCGGCCTTGAGACCGCCGCCGCGGCCCGCCAGGCGGGGGTCGAGGTAACGATCCTCGAGCAGGCCGAGCTCCCGCTGCTGCGGGTGCTTGGCCCGGAGACAGCCAGGGTCTTCGCGGACCTCCATCGCGAGCATGGCGTCGGCTTGCGGTTCGGCGTGCAGGTCAGCGAGATCACCGGCTCGGCCGGCCGGGCCAGCGGCGTGCGGCTGGCCGACGGAGGCCACATCGAGGCCGACGCCGTCATCGTGGCCATCGGGATCTCACCCAACAGCCAGCTGGCCGAGGCGGCCGGCCTTGAGACAAGGAACGGCGTCGTGGTGGACGCCGGGCTGCGGTCCTCCGATCCGGACATCTACGCCGCCGGGGACGTCGCCAACGCCTACCATCCGCTGCTTGGCCGGCACATCCGGGTCGAGCACTGGGCCAACGCGCTGCATCAGCCGCAGGCGGCCGCGCGGGCGATGCTCGGCCAGGACGTCGCCTACGACCGGGTGCCCTACTTCTTCACCGACCAGTACGACCTGGGCATGGAGTACTCCGGCTACGTCGAGCCTGGCGGCTACGACGAGGTGGTCTTCCGCGGCGACGCGGCGCGGCGGGAGTTCATCGCGTTCTGGCTCGGAGGTGGCCGCGTCCTGGCCGGCATGAACGTCAACGTGTGGGACGTCAACGACGCGGTCCAGGACCTGGTGCGCGGCGGCCAGCCGGTGCGGGCGGCCCGGCTCGCCGACCCGAGCGTGCCACTCGACCAGGTAGCCGGGTAGAGGTGTCAGGAGTCCGCGGTAAGGAAGGAGCACACCTCACGTGACCTCGTCTATCGCCGGCGTCCCGATCCCGGACAGCCGCCTGGTCGCCGACGCGACCGAATTCATCAAGGCGGAAGAGCCGCCGCTGCTGTTTCACCACTCCCGCCGGGTCTACCTGTTCGGCATGCTTGCGGGCCGGCGGCGCGGCCTGTCGCCCGCCATCCCCGGCCGGACTTCAAGCGGCAGATCCTCGCCGCCTTCACCGAGGGGTTCAGGGACCGGCCGGAGACCACCTTCGGCACCGTCAACGCCGACGTCCTGCAGCATTTCGTGCCCGGCTTCACCCGGACCGACTTCGTCGCGGTCATCGAGTCGAACCCGTGGCCGGAGTAGGTACGGGTGTGGTGCTCTGATGCAAGGGGTATGGCCAGTGAAGGCCTGAGGCGACCCTAGAGGAACCCGACCCCCGCGCGCAGCGCCGCGTTGAGGGCCTCAAGCCCGGCCGACTGCCTGATCGAGTCGGGGCCGTCGAACGGGCCTTGCCACCGGTAGCCGAACTGGGCGATGCAGTTGCGGTTGCTCGCGAGCACCGAGCCGGCGTTCCGCCGGATGAAGGCGACGTAGCCGGCGTTCCCCGGCGGGCCTATGTGCGCCGCCAGGAAGCCCAGGTTGCGCATGAAGATGCCCTTGAACTGCGGCAAGTCGGTGGAGGAGCCAGCACCGGGATTGCCGAACTCGGTCAGGACGCCATCGTGCACCAGGACCGGGCTGGCCAGTGCGGCGTCCGCGATCTGGCTGGCTATCGGCAGCGGGTCGTGCCCGGCGATGTCGATCTCGCTGACGGCCATGTCCACCAGCGCGCCGAGGATGACCCCCTGCGTGTAGGTGTAGGTCTGCTGGTGTCCCTCATGGCCGCCGGCGGCGGTCAGCCCGTCGTAGATCAGGTGCCGCGGGTCGGCGACGATGAACTTCTGGTGGAACCACTGGCCCGCCCGGTCGAGCCAGCGCCGGTACTGCGCGCGCTCCTCGACGGGAGCGCGCTGGTGCAGGCGCGCGGCCACGGCCAGGAAGAGCTCGTTCTCGATGGAGTTCTTGCTGTCGGTGCCCTTCTTCCAGAGCACGCCACCGTCGCAGGTCCGCTCATCCCAGCCGCGGGCCATGTCCTCGAACAGGTGCTGGGCCATCGCCAGGTACTGCTGCCCGCGCTGCTCACCACGGGCGAAGTCGTGGGCGCTGATCCAGGTCAGCGCCCACCAGCCCTCATCGTCGTAGAAGTCGTTGAGGAAGCCGCTGCGCTCGTGACGGTCAAAGGTGTTCTCCACGACATCCAGGTAGCCCGCCGTCCCGGTCAGCGACATGTAGTCGATCAGGGCGTAGAGCGCGTTCGCCGAGTTCCACCAGCCAGGGTCGCCCGGCCCGCGCAGCCTTGTCCGGCCGGGGATCGCCCACAACCCCGTCTTGCGGTCATACCAGTTCTGCAGGGAGGCCACCGCCGCGGTGGCATAGTGCGCAAGGGTCCCGTCCTGGAAGCCGCTGGGGCTCATCCCACTGGTCATCACGCCTCACCTTCCGTCCGGCAAGCGAGCGTAGCCCACCGATCAGGGCGGCCTGAAGATCATGGCGGTCTCGTTCCGCGTGTCGCTTACGGGGCCAGGCTCGTCGGTGGCCTAGGACGTCGCGGGGGCAGCGGAGGAAGCGCCGAGGAACCGCAGGACCTCCGGCCCGGACTGAAGGAAGTGCGCACCGCTGCTGGTGAAGCCGTGCAGTAGCACGAGCGGGCGGCCAGCGCCGATCGACCGGTAAGCCAGCGGCTGGCCGTCCCGGCCGGTAAACCTGCCCAGCAGGCCGCTGTCGCTGCCCTCGCTCATCAGCTTCCCCTCCATCGCGCGCCGCAGCAGTCTAACCGGAGTCGGCCGCCAGGCTCGCCGGTCCGGCGTCAATACCGTGCCCCGCACGCAATTGGCCCGCCAGTTAGTGCACCATGCCGCTGGCTGCCCACGTGGCCTTGATGGTTAGCTGGCTCAATGACCCAGCAGAGCGCCATGGCGGATCAGCCGGTACGGGTGGAACGGTCAGGGCCGGTCAGCACCGTCGTGCTGCACCGTCCCGCGGCACGCAACGCGGTTGACGGCCCGACCGCTGCCGCGCTGGCGGCGGCGTTCCGCGCGTTCGACGCCGATCCGGACGCGTCGGTCGCCGTGCTCTACGGTGCGGGCGGCGTGTTCTGCTCCGGTGCCGACCTCAAGGCGATGGGCACCGAGCGCGGCAACCGGGTGGCCGCGGACGGCGACGGGCCGATGGGCGTCAGCCGGCTGCGGCTGTCGAAGCCGGTGATCGCCGCCGTGTCCGGGTACGCGGTAGCGGGCGGGCTTGAGCTGGCCCTGTGGTGCGACCTGCGGGTCGCGGACGAGACCGCGGTATTCGGCGTCTTCTGCCGGCGGTGGGGAGTCCCGCTCATTGACGGAGGTACCGTCCGGCTGCCCCGGCTGATCGGGACCAGCCGGGCTATCGACATGATCCTCACCGGCCGGCCGGTCGACGCGCCCGAGGCGGCGGCGATCGGGCTGGCCAACCGCGTCGTGCCAGCCGGCCAGGCGCTCGCCGCCGCCCAGGAGCTGGCGGCCAGCCTGGCCGCGTTCCCGCAGGCCTGCCTGCGCAGCGACCGCGCGTCGGTGCTTGACGCCGAGGGCCTGGCGGAGGAGGCAGCCCTGGCATCGGAGCTCGCCCACGGCCGGGTGGCGCTGGCGAGCGGGCAGGCGACCGCGGGCGCGGCCAGGTTCAGCGCCGGCTCCGGACGTCACGGCAGCTTCGGCGACGAGGCCGAGGGGACCTCATCGGGGCGTCCCGTCAGGTAACGGGCGGCTCGATCGCGTAGCGGCCGTCGGGCCCGGCCCGCAGCGGCACGGCCTGGAGCACGGCATCCGGGTTGAGCGGGCCGTAGATGTGCGGGAACGGCTCATCCCAGCCGGGCACGTCCTCGTACCGCAGCGGCGACGCCAGCCGCGCGGTGTCGATGACCAGCAGGAGCAGGTCATCCCCGACGTCCCGGTAGAAGTTGTTCGCGACCCAGTTCACCTGGCTGGCGGACGACGCGTGCAGGAACCCCTCCTCAGCCAGCGTGCGGCCCAGGGTGGACGTGGTGTACTCGCCCTCCTTGACCGCCAGGTACCAGGCACCAGCCGAGGCAATGTGGTAAATGATCGGCACGACCTGACCTTATCCTGGGCCACGTCAGGCAGGGCGTCGGGTGAGGAGGACCAGCGCGTGGGCATGGCGGCCGGCTGGCGCGGAGAGATCAGGCCCGCCCGGGCCAGCGACGCCCAAGGCGTCGCCCGGCTGGCCGAGGAGCTAGCGCTGTCGTTCGCGTTCCGCCCCGACGCCTTCCGCGCCAGCTACCCGGCGCTGCTCGCCGATGACCGGGCCTGCCTGCTGCTAGCCGCGGACGGGGACGAGGTCGTCGGCTACCTGCTGGGGTTCAGGCACCTGACCTTCTATGCCAACGGGCCCGTTGGCTGGGTCGAGGAGATCGTGGTGCGGCACCGGGACCGCGGCGAGGGCATTGGCCGGCTGCTGATGGACGCGTTCGAAAGGTGGGCCGGTGCCCAGGGGTGCGCGCTGGTCGCGCTGGCCACCCGCCGGGCGGCGCCGTTCTACCTCGCGCTGGGCTATGAGGAGTCCGCGACCTACTTCCGCAAGGTGCTGGACGGCCAGGAGTGAACAGATCCAGGCGCGACCGGCATCAGGCGCCACCGACCGGGCGGCGGCGGTGCGCTCGCGCAGGTACCCGGCCGCGGTGCAGGGCGAAGATCCGGGCGGCTTCCGCCCCGATCGACGCGCTCAGGCCGGGGTCGATGCCGTGCCCCTCGATCAGCAGGAACCCGGACCGCCGCCGTGCGTCATGCAGTCGGCGCGCGAGGGCGTCCCGCTGGGTGCCTGACCCGGAACGCCACGCCGCGATGTCCGGCACCGGATGCGAGATGGCCACGGGACTGACCCCCTGGATCAAGGGCCTGTACGTGATCCCGTCAGGACGCCGCCAGGGAATCGGAGGCATTCTCGTGCGGCGGTGCGAGGCATGGGCCGCTTCCCTCGGCCACCAGGACCTGTACCTGTACACCGAGCGCTACTCGGCGGGACTGGCTCGCCACGAGCGCCTCAGCTGGCGAGCCATCCACGGATGGCGTCGATGGCGCTGACGCCGCGGGCGGCAGCGGAGTCGAGGGAGTCGCGCAGCCAGCAGCCGAGCGGGACAGCGCCGGCTTAGCCCTGGATGCTGCCCGTCGACGCAACCGACCCCGCTCAGATCTCCGCCAGGGACGCCAGCGCACCAAGACTCCGAACCACCCGCGATCACCCGGACCTGCTCAACCCCGCGGATGACACCCCTGGCTCAGGTACTGCCCTGGTAGCCCGGGCTGGCCAAGGTGAGGCCACCGGACAGATGAGGTTATCGAAAAAAGATATTGTGCTACATCTTTATTGCATGATGTACCGATGAGATAATTTAATGAGTGGGCAGGTGCCGATGAACCGCCCGGGACCGTGATCCGCCTCAGGGGGTGATCCAGGATGTGCACCGGTGACGGGCGGGGCCCGCTGAGCGTGGCCGACGCGCTCGCGATGGCTGAGGCGGCGATGGACTACCTGAACGACCCGGGGGCCGCCTGCCTGGATGTCTCCGCACTGGGTGACGTCCTGGAGTCGCTGGGCGCGATCGGCGGGAAGTTCGCGGCGGCGCGGGCGGCGATCCTGGCCCGGTTCGATGCCGGGCAGGGCCATGACGCCGACGGGTACGGCAGTTCGGTGTCCTGGCTGGCGGCGAGGGGCAAGATGACCAGGAAGGCCGCGAGCGCGCAGGTACGGCAGATGCGCCAGTTCCGCGAGCATCCGGCGATAGCGAGCGCCGTGGCCAGCGGCGGCCTGTCCGAGGCATGGGCCGGGGAGATGGCGACCTGGACCCACAGGCTGCCGGCTGACTGGCGCGCTGACGTGGACCGGATCTTGCTGGACGCCGCCGCGGCTGGCGCGGGCCTTGAGGAACTGGCGATCATCGCGCAGGCGGCCTACGAGAAGTGGCGCCAGCAGGACGCGGCCCCCGACGATGACCCGGCGGGGGAGTTCGATGAGCGGTACCTCAAGCTCGGCACCACCCTCGACAACGCCGGCCGGGTGAACGGGAACCTCACCCCCGAGTGCGCCGCCGCCTTGCAGGCGGTCCTTGAGGCCCTGGGAAAGAAGGCAGGCCCCGAGGATGATCGCAGCGAGGCCCAGCGGTACCACGACGCACTGCAACTGGGCTGCGAGCTGCTGATCCGGTCCAGGATGCTGCCCGACCGTGCCGGGGCCGGCACCCGCATTGACGCCGTCATCTCCCTGGCCGAGTTGCTCCAGCTTCCCGGCGCGTCAGAGCTCCAGGATGCCTGGCTCGCGGCAATGACCGGAGAGCACGGCTACCTCGCGGGCAAGGACGCGGAGGTGGCAGCGTGCGACGCGATCATCTCCCCGGTCGTCACCGGCCACCCGGACCTAGGCGTGGTCGACGCGATGATCGACTTGGTCCTCGCTTACCTTGACCCGGATGGCGCCGACGGCGCCGGTGCCGCCGATCCCCTCGACCCGGCCAGGTCGGGCGATGGCGATGCGGGAGCGCGCTCAGGGGCACTGCCTTCAATGGCACTGTCTTCGGGTGCACTGCCTTCGGGTGCACTGCCTTCGGGTGCACTGCCTTCAATGGCACTGCCTTCGAAGGCGCTGTCCCCCGAGGCGCTGCAGGCGCTGCGGCAGGCAATCGCCCGGCTGGCGGTCGACCTGGTGTCCGGGGCGGACGGGATCGCCGCCACGCTGCGTCGGGGCCTGCTCGGCCAGCCGTACAACGCCAAGTCGGTCGTCCTGGACGTCGGGTACTCCAGCGTCATCCCCGGCCACATTCGGCGCGCCGTCCTGCTGCGGGCCAGAGGCCGCTGCGAGTGGCCGGGCTGCCAGCGGCGGGCCGCCGGCTGCGACATCCATCACCTGGTCCACAGGGCCAACGGCGGGGAG
>Ga0335075_10004509_pt1 | contig 21770 bp, 22 predicted proteins | sample Lox_Sample_24_FD_206723 | JGI IMG/M metagenome (GOLD analysis project Ga0335075, IMG submission 206723) | Soil microbial communities from Loxahatchee National Wildlife Refuge, Florida, United States - Lox_Sample_2.4 | ecosystem: Environmental > Terrestrial > Soil > Wetlands | place: USA...
CGTAGGCATCCTGCACGGCTGCCTGCACCACCACACCGCCTACGACGAGCACAAAGCCTGGGCACACCGCCAAACCAACCCCAACACTCAAGCAGCTTGACAACTTACGACCCTGGGATGTCTAGGCAGGGTCGAACGACGATTTCACTCGGCCGCTAGGAACGCGACCCAAGAGCGTTAGAGCCTCTTGTGTTTCGGCCGTTTCGAGGTGTTCCCAGCGGCCGAGAAATGTCTCGTGGCGTGTGGGGAGGTCTTCGATGTCCCAGCCGCGGCGGATCAGAAGCTGGGTCTGTGCCAACCGTCAGCGACCAGTCCCCGACGTCTCCGATGCCGAGACTGAGTTTCCTCTGACGCACTTAGACCTAGGTGCGTTCAATACTTGGTGAATCTTGACGCGGATCCTGCGATCGACATGATTCAGCGCCGTGACCTGCAGTTATTCGGTGGAGCTAAGGGGACTCGAACCCCTGACCCCCACACTGCCAGTGTGGTGCGCTACCAGCTGCGCCATAGCCCCAGAAGTTGTGCCCATCGAAGCTACACCACCGCCTGCCAGCCTTCAAAGTCGCTGATCACGACGGGTCTAGCGCAGCGGGTCGAAGTCGCGCAGGCCTGGCGGCTTCGTGCCGGTGGTGATCTGCTCGGCCAACAGCCGACCGGTCGCCGGGCCCTGCTTCATGCCCCACATGCCGTGCCCACCCGCGACATAGATGCGATGGTCGGCCACCTGTCCCACCAGCGGGCGACCGTCGGGACTCAGCGGGCGCGGGCCAACCCATTCCTCGTCGCGCTCCGCCCAGCGGACCCCGTCCAGAAATTGGCCCGTCGAATCGACCATGGCGGCAACCACGGCCTCAGAAGCGGGTGCCTCCGGACGACGTAACTCCATCATGCTGGTGACCCGCAGCTTTCCGCCCAACGGCGTGCACGCCACCCGGGCATGCGGCAGATAGACCGGGCCGAAGACTGGGCGCTCCACTGGCACCGTGAAGGAGTAGCCGCGTCCGGCCTGCACCGGAACCCGAACCCAACGCTTGACCAGTCCCGGCAACCATGCACCGGTCGCGATCACCGCGACATCGGCCGTCAGCGCGGGACCCCCCTTCGGTTGCACACTGACGCCGCGCCCAGACGTGCGCACGTCGGCGACGTCCATGGTGTCCAGCGCCGCGCCCCGTTCCACGACCGAGCGACCCAGCGCCTGCACGAACCGTCCGGGGTCGACGAACCGCTGACCGTTGATACGGATGCCGACGGTCACCGCGTTCGAGGCCAGCGGCACCTGCTCGCGCAACTCGGCACCGCTGATCTCCGTGGTGGAGCTCGGTTGTCCGGCATCTCGCAACCGCCGCAGCTGTTCCAGCAGGTGTTCGGCGTCTGCCGAAGTGCGGAACAACGCCGTGATTGGCGCGTCGGTGATCGGCGCGTCCACGCCGTTGGCCACCAGCACGTCGTAGGCGGCCATGCACTCTTGGTTGAGCGTCAGGCTCGCCCGCACTGCTCGGGTCCACGACGACTGCCGGCAGTTCGCCGCGAACCGGATCAAGAATCTCCACAGCGTCGGATCGAAGCTCGGTGGAATCCGCACGGGCGCAGCGCGATTCGGCAATGACCGCAGAGCGTATCGCAGCATTCGGGGATCGTTGAGCGGGATGCTCAGCGCCGGAGCGATCCAGCCGGCGTTACCCCAGGACGCGCCCGCCGCGACGCCGGTCCGGTCGACCACCGTCACCGAGACCCCGCCTTCCTGCAGAAACCAGGCCGTCGACAACCCCACGATGCCGGCACCCACCACGATCGCCGACCGTGGTTCAACCATCAATAACCTCCCGAGCGTGGCCGTCGTCCTCCATCGTGGCTCGGACGCGCGCCCGTCGCCACGACGGCGCTCAGGCAGGCTGCGGCGCCGTCTTGCCCGCCACCTGAGTTTCCGGTGCGAAAACCCACCTGATAGCGGCAGCCAGCAAGATGATCCCGCTGATCGCAAACCCCCATCCGAAGCCGACGTGCTCGGCGATCTCAGCAACGGCAAACGAGCCGACAATGGCGCCCAGATCGGCCACCATCTGAAACATCGCCACCGCGGTGCCCGCGCGTGCCGCGGTACCCAGGATGTCGGCGACCGCGGCCTGCTGCGGCGAGGCGAACACCCCCGACGCTGCACCTGACAGGCACGCGGCAACGAGGAAGATCGGCACCGACGACGACGCGCCCAACCAGATTGTCGTCACTCCGGCGGCGAAGAGCCCGCCGATCAGCAACGCGCGCCGACCGATCCGGTCGGACAGATAGCCACTGGGCAAAACCACAAGCACGTTGCCGACCGAGAAAACCGCCAGAGCCAAACCCGTCATCCGTGGGCCGCGGTCTAGCACGTCCGAGACAAACAGCGGCACCACCGCGATCCGCAGTCCAAACACCGACCAGCCCGTGGCAAAGCTCGACACCAACGCTGAGCGGTATGCGTTGTGCCGGAGGGCGTCACGCAATGTCACCGTCGACTGGACCTGCTCGGCGGGTGCGCCCAACGTCGACCGCCGCAGGCTGTAGGACACCGCAATCGCCGTGATGAGCATCGCCAGGCCGTAGATCCAAAACGGTGCCCTGAGCCCAAAGCTTGCAGTGAGACTGCCCACCAGCGGGCCGCCGACCAAACCGACCAGAAACGACGTGGCGAACAGGCCGGCGATCCGCCCGCGCGCCTCAGGCGGGCTGATCCGGATAAGTAAACCCAGCGCGGCGATGAAAAACATCGTCGACCCAATGCCGCCGATCGCACGGAATATCAGCAGCTGCCAATAGTTCTGAGCGAATGCGCACGCGGCGGTGGATACCGCCACGATCAGCAGCCCGGACACATAAATCGGCCGCTCCCCCAGCCGCTGCACCAGTAGCCCGGTCGGTGGCGCACAGCAGAGCCGCATCACCGAAAACACCGTGATCGCGAACGTGACCGCACTGATGCTCACCCCGAAGGTGCGGGCGAAGACCGGCAACACCGGCGATATCACCCCGTAGCCGAGCGCGGCCAGCACGTTCACCACGATCAGCACCCACGCTTCGCGTGGCAACCCCGTCGATTTGCGACCCCAACCGCCAAAGCGAGGGCGTCGAGTGGCGTGGGTCACCCGATGACTTTATCCACAACCTCCTGGGCTGATTGCTGAACCTCGGCCAGATGCTCCGGCCCGCGGAACGATTCGGCGTAGATCTTGTAGACATCTTCGGTGCCCGACGGCCGTGCCGCGAACCAGGCGTCGGCCGTGGTCACCTTCAACCCGCCCAGCGGAGCGTCGTTGCCCGGCGCCGTGGTCAGCTTTGCGATGATCGGTTCACCGGCCAGTTCGGTGGCGCTGACCTGGTCTGCTGACAGCTTTGCCAACCGCGCTTTTTGCTCGCGGTCAGCGGGGGCGTCGATCCGCGCATAGGTCGGGGCGCCGTATTTCGCGGTCAGCTCCTGATAGCGCTGCGACGGCGTGGCGCCGGTGACGGCCAGGATCTCCGCGGCCAGCAACGCCAGGATGATGCCGTCCTTGTCGGTGGTCCACACCGATCCGTCACGCCGCAGGAAGGACGCCCCAGCCGACTCTTCGCCGCCGAAGCCGATCGTTCCGCCGATCAGGCCGTCGACGAACCACTTGAACCCAACCGGCACCTCGACGAGCTTGCGGCCGATGCCGGCGACCACCCGGTCGATGATCGAGGAACTGACCGCGGTCTTGCCGACGGCAACACCATCGGGCCACGACGGCCGGTGCGTGTAGAGGTAGTCGATGGCCACCGCCAGGTAGTGGTTCGGATTCATCAGCCCCGCATCGGGCGTGACGATGCCGTGGCGGTCGGAGTCCGCGTCGTTGCCGGTGGCGATCTGGTAGTGATCCCGGTTGGCGATTAGCGAGGCCATCGCGTCCGGCGAGCTGCAGTCCATCCGGATCTTGCCGTCGTGGTCGAGCGTCATGAACCGCCAGGTCGCGTCGACCAGCGGGTTGACCACGGTCAGCTCGAGGTTGTGCCGCTCGGCGATCGCGCCCCAGTAGTCAACGCTGGCCCCGCCGAGCGGGTCGGCGCCGATCCTGATCCCGGCCTTGCGAATGACGTCAACGTCGACCACATTCGGCAGGTCATCGACGTAGGCGTCCATGTAGTCGTGGCGCTGGGAGCTCTGCAGCGCGCGGGCCAGCGTGACCCTTTTCACCGCCTCACCATTTCGGAGAATCTCGTTGGCACGCTTGGCGATTGCGTTGGTCGCGTCGGTTTCGGCGGGGCCGCCGTTGGGCGGGTTGTACTTGAAGCCGCCGTCATATGGCGGGTTGTGCGACGGCGTCACCACAATCCCGTCGGCCAGTGCTTCGGTGCGGCCCCGGTTATAGGTCAAGATGGCGTGGCTGACCGCCGGAGTCGGCGTGTACCGGTCAGCCGAGTCGATCATGGCGACGACGTCATTGGCCGCCAGCACCTCAAGCGCGGACACCCAGGCCGGCTCCGACAGCCCGTGCGTGTCGCGGCCGATGAACAGCGGCCCGCTCGTGCCGTGTGCTGCGCGGTACTCGACGATCGCCTCGGTGATCGCCAGGATGTGCGCCTCGTTGAAAGCGCCGTTAAGCGCCGAGCCGCGGTGCCCCGAGGTACCGAACACCACCTGTTGAGCGACATCCTCAAGATCCGGTTCGATCGAGTAGTAGGACGTGACCAGATGCGGCAGATCGACGAGGTCTTCAGGCTGCGCAGGCTGACCGGCGCGTGGGTTGGCCACCATGACGACAATTCTGCCGAATAAGCTGCCTGAGCACGCCGTGCAACGGAAGGGATTTCGACGAGTGGCAAGCTCCCCGTTCCCGAAGGACTACCGCGAGTTGGCCGCCGTCTTCGCCGGTGGGGCACTGGGCACCCTGGCGCGCACCGGCCTGAGCAGCCTCGTGGTCGCCGATCCGACAAGCTGGCCCTGGCCGACGTTCGCGGTGAACATCGTCGGCGCATTCCTGGTGGGCTACTTCACAACGCGGTTGTTGGAGCGGTTGCCGTTGTCCAGCTATCGCCGGCCACTACTCGGGACCGGGCTGTGCGGCGGGCTGACCACGTTTTCGACCATGCAAGTCGAAACGCTGAAGATGATCGAACATCACCGCTACGCCCTGGCCACCGCATACACCTCCGCCAGCATCTTGCTGGGGTTGCTGGCCGTGTATCTGGCCACCGCGGTGGTGCGTCGAGTGCCGGTGCGATGATCGTCTGGGTTGGTGTGCTGCTCGCCGGCGGCCTCGGCGCGGTGCTGCGGTTTCTGGTGGACGGTGCGGTGGCCCGACGCGCGGCGCGCTCGTTTCCGCTCGGGACGCTCACGGTCAACATCAGCGGCGCCGCGCTGCTCGGCCTGATCGGCGGCCTGGCGTTGAGTCGACACGCGGCGTTGGTCGCCGACACCGCGTTCGTCGGTTCCTACACCACGTTCTCCACCTGGATGTTGGAAACCCAACGGCTCGGTGAGGAACGTCAGGTCCGCGGCGCGGTCACCAATGTCGTCGCCAGCATCGTTTTAGGCATCGCCGCTGCGCTGCTCGGGCAGTGGATCGCGGGTCGCCTATGAACCAGCCGTGCCTGAAACTGACCACATACTTCGGTGAGCGGCACCCGTAGCCGAGTTTGTGGCCAGGCGCTGAACGCAGATCAAAACATTGGCTACGAGCCGAGCAGCGCTGCCAGCACCGCGGCGTGACTGCCCTCAACGTGGCGGGTGGCGGTCACCAGAGTTACGACGACGCCGTGACTGGTCAGCTCGCGCAGCTCGTCGAGCGCATCGCTGCCCTGCAGCTCCGTGCGGTATCGCGCGGCGAATTCGTCGAAGCGCTCGGGCTGGTGGTTGTACCATTCGCGCAGTTCCTTCGACGGCGCAACATCTTTGAACCAGGTGCCTACCCGCGGATCGCCCTTACGAAATCCTCGCGGCCACAACCGGTCGACCAGAATGCGCTGGCCATCCTCGGGGCTCGGGCCGTCGTAGACCCGGGCCACCTGGATGCGGTTCTTGGCGCCCATCCGCCCAGGGTAACGGCGCAGCTTTACGTCACCAGTCCATGGCCCACTATCAGCAGCCACACCTGCACCAGCACCTCACCATGACATGATCCTGGAAAGTGACGCGTATGCGATATCACTGGCCCGCCAAGCATTTCTCGCATCGGTGCGTTACCGCGGACTGATATCGCATGCGGCTTCAAACCGAAGAAGGCACTAATGGTTCAGCCAGCGACTCAAGAGGCCAGTTTGCGGCCCGAGCGTCCCGCGGTGTCCGTCAGGTGAGCGCGGGCATGACCTTGTCGACCAGGAGCTGCACCGACTTCCACGCCTCGTCGACCGGCATGCCGCCGACCAGGGGGTGCAACACGATCGGTCCGTAGTCGGCGGCTTCGCGGACTTCGGCGATGAGCTGGTCGGGAGTCAGGAAGCGATACCGCCCCGACGCCCGCACCTCCTGCAGGGTCTGAACCCCGGGCAGGTGCATAAGCGAGCGTTGGTCTTTCGACCATCCGCCGTAAGTGACTGCCTCCCAGAGAATGTACTCACCGAGCTCGGCCCAGGCCCGGTCTGGATCTTCGTGCAAGTAGATCATTCCGCGGTTGACCGGCCCGGGCATGATGACCAGCGGCGCGATCCCCACCTCGGCGCACAGCTCGCGATAGTAGGCGGCGATGTCGGGCAGATGGTCGGCCAGGCTGAGCGGAAGGCGGAACCGCGCCGCTCGCCGCGCGGTTGCGCGCGCGCCTCCCCCAACGTAGAGCGGTGGATGTGGCCGCGTCCACGAACCAATGCCCGACCACACGGAGAGCATTCGCTCGATCAGGCTGTCCATTAGTTTGCCGCGCTGGCTGAAATCCACTCCGAGTGAATCGTATTCGACGGTGCGGTAACCCAGACCCACCGTCGTGTGCAATCGACCGCGGCTCATGTTGTCGACCAGCGCGATGTCTTCGGCGAGCCGAACCGGATTCCACAATGGGCCGAGCGCGCAGTCCACGCTCGCGATCAGCGTCGAGGTTCGCGCGAGAAACATCCCCGCCGCCATGATCGGGTTGCAGCTCCACCCGTGCCCGGTCGCGTGATGCTCGTCGACGCTGATGGTGGTGATGCCCCGCGACTCCCCCCAGTCCGCCAACTTGAGCGCGGCGCGCAGCAGTTCACCCTGCGCGCGTGGATCTCCATGTGGCGAAGCGAAGTTGAACCGCAACACCGTCAGCAACATGTCAAGCCTTCGCCGCCGACTGCAGAAACGCGGGGAAGTCGGGAAACAGCGCGCGGTCGACGATCTCGATGCGGGTGCCGAACGCATCGATGTAGTAGGCGAACAGCGCCAAATCCGGCGGTGACGTGTCGGCGGTGGCTTCGAAGGCGAAGCCGTTGGCCTCCAGCAAACGGGCGGTTTCGGCGAGATCGTCGACGAAGTAGCCCAGGTGATGCACCGAGTTACCCGCCGCTGCCGTCCACGGGCTTTCCGGCACCTGCTGGATCAGTTCCACGTGCGGGCTCTGCAGCGAGTAGACGAACGTCGAGGTGAGTTCGCGGCTCCCATTCACCGTGCGGAACGGCAGTGTATAGGTCAGCGGTGTGATCCACTGGTAGCCGGCCAGCGCGCTGAGCCGGTTCATCGCGGCATCGAGATCGGGCACCACGATGCCGGTGTGGTAGTAGTCCTCGGGTCGTAACGCGAATGCCATGATCTCCCTTTGGTTTTCAGACACAGTCGGATGCGCCGTCGACGACGAACACTGCGCCGCTGGTATACCGGCTTTGCTCGGTGCACAGAAAGGCCACCGTCGGTGCTATCTCCCCCACCGTTCCGAAGCGTCCGAACGGGATGTGGGCCAGTTCGGAAGCGACAAGCTCTTGCGCGATATGTAGGGGCGCGGTCATCGGGGTGTCGATCGTTCCGGGCGCGACCGCGTTCACCCTTATCCCCTTCGCTGCCCACTTGACCGCGAGGTTTCTGGTGACGTCGATGACCCCGGCCTTCGCCGCGCCGTAGCCCGGCACCAACGGAACGGCTCGCAGTGCGGACATCGATGCCATATTCACCACGCTGGCGCCCCCGATGGCGGTCGACGCCCTCAACGCTCGGTAGAGGCCGACGGTCAGGCGGTACGGACCGGTAAGGTTCAGTGCCACCGACGCTTCGAATCCATCCGGCTTCGACTCATCAAGGCCGTCGGGAAAATTCGCGCCCGCATTGTTGACAAGCACATCGAGAAGGGTGAAATTCTGCACCAATGCATCCACCGATTCGTGGTCGGTCATCCGCAGCGGGTGGTAGGTCATGCCGGACAGCTCGACGTCGTAGTCCGTCGCGGCCGGTTTGGTCCCGGTGATGGTGACCGCTGCCCCGGCGTCGCGAAACAGCAGGGCCGTCGCGTACCCGATCCCGCTGGTGCCTCCAGTGATCAGCGCCTGGGTGCCGGTGAAGTGAAAACTGGCTCGCGCTGTCATGCGTTTCTCGCGATTTGTTCAGTGAGCCAAGCTCTCTCCCAGAAGTTCGTGGTATCGGCCAAGAGCTTTTCGTGGGCTTCTTTCAGCACCTCGCGCGCCCCTGGATGGTCTGCGGGGACCAGCTCGGCGAGGTAAATGGCGTGCAGTGGGCGGCCCGCACCGAGGTGTGCCCGCGCCTTTTCCACTAGCGCTTCGGCGCCGGCCAATTCGACAACGTCGGCGCTGACGGCATCGAAACCAACCGGGTACAATTCGGTCGTCGAACGGTGATGGAACCAGCCCGAGTAGTTCTCCCAGATGGCCCGCACATCCCAGGTGACCTTGCCATAGCCTTGGCCCACTTGGTATTCCACCGGCAAGCTAATCTCGCGCATCAGGGTGCGAACATCTTTGCCGGCGTTCATTCCAGCGACGGTCTGGTCGTGAATGTACTGGATCGCGTGGCGCAGCCGGGTCAGCTCGGTGTTGATGCGTTCGGTGCCCGAGATCGGTTCGAAGTGACCGGTCACCAATAGCTCGGGTTGCAGATTACGAACCCGCTCGACCGACGCGATGGCGGTCAGCGCATCCCGGTAGCGGTCGCCGCGCATCGTGACCAGGTTGGGAACATGCCCAAAGAGTGGGCCGAAAGTATTTCCGCACAGGCAAATCCGCTCCTCCGGTAGCCATATCACCAGCGAGTCGTTGGTTTCCCCGCCGGGCACGGAGATCAACTCCAGGCGCCGACCGCCGACTTCCAGCGTGAGCGTGTCTTCGAAGTCGAGGTCGACAGTGGGTACGCTCTGGCCCGGCAGATGGCTGGTGCCGAGACGGCGTTGAATGGCCTGGATGCCGGTCGCCAATGTGTCCTTGAAGGCGAACGCGCTGCGGCTGGCCCGGTACGGGATCAGGCGTTCGTTGTCGTCTCGCCACAACGTCCAGTTCGCCTGGGCGACAACCGTTGTATCCGGGTCACGCACGCTGTCCAGCCCGCCGACGTGGTCGACGTGACCCTGGGTGAAAATGATGTAGCGCACCGGCGAGGAGTCGATGGCGTCGAAGTTCGCGCGGTGCACCGGCCCTTCGAAGCCCATGCCGGTGTTGACGATCACCCGGCCGTCATTCGTAGTCAGTAGGTAGGAGTTCGACAGGCCCGGCGAGCACCACAACCCCGGCGCGATCTGCTCGGCCTTTTCCGCTGAAGCCGGGCGCATGGCGTCGGCGCCCGGTCGGCTGCGATAGACCGGTTCAAACGTCACTGTTTCTCCTTCAATCGGGGCGTACGTCGAACCTGTTGAAATAGAACTCAAACCGGGCACGGAGTTCGTCGGGCGAGATGCCGAAGTGGCGTTGCAGGTCGTAGTGAATACGGCCGTGCTTGCCGCGTGGATTGCCGTCCAGGTAACGCTGGAAGCCGGCGCGTACCTTCGGCGTCAGTTCGACTCCACCGCGTCGGTAAAGCTCTTCGAGCAAAGGCATTTCGTTGCCGTTCAGGTGGTGGAAGCTGATGTCAATGCTGCGATCGGCCGGCACCAAATCGCGGTCACGCGCGCAGGCGCTGAGTAGTCGATGGACCCGGTCGCTCCAGTAGTCCAGCAGCCAGTCCGGTTCGATGCTGGTCCGACGCAGTCGATCGGAGTAGGCCATCATCGTGATCGCCGACTGGATCACCGCGACAGGATCGCGGTGTGTGAAGGCCACAGTCGCATCAGGAAAGGTGGCCATCAGCGGGCCGAGTTGCTCACAGTGCTGCGGACTTTTGAGGACCCAGGTCTGCGGGCCACGCAGGAATGTCAGTGCCTGTAAGACTTTCTTCATGTAGGCGTAGTGCCGGTTTTGGTCGAGGTCCAGGTAGTAGTCGCGCCAATCCGGCACGCGGGCATGCCATTCCAGAACGTAGCCGGCCAGATCAAGGTCAAGCAGTTCGACTTCCTCCTCGATCGCCTCGGGGAACCGGTCGTGCATGGCGGCCACGACGGGTGCGCTCGCCATCAGTGCCCCGTGTTCGGATTTGGCTCGCGCGTAGCGCGGGTCGACGCCGAAGGTGTCGGGGCCCTGGCCGAGTGCCGGGATCGGATCCTGGCTTTCCCAGTACGGCAGCGCCCGGCGGCGCGGGTCGGCGGCGATGAGATTGACCAGATGCGTGGTGCCGGATCGCGGCATCCCGACGACGATGAACGGCTTCTCGATGCGGATCGACTCGATCTCGGGATACCGCTTGATGAGGTCGGTCAGCGAGAGCCGGTTGCGCAGCAAGCGAACGACTCGCTGCCGCAGCGAGGAGCGGGTGAGCTGGGTCAGGCCCTGGTCGGCTTCGATCGCGGCCACGTGCGCGGTCAAGCGATCACTGAAGCCGTCGGTGTCATCCAGGTCATCGCCCACCGATGCCTGCTCGATGGCTTCGGCGAGCATCTGGTCGATGTCGATTTCGACGTGTTTGGCCTCGGTGAACTCCAGAATCTGGCGCTGCACATCGGTCAGCCGGGGCGACGTCAGATCGTCGAAGTCGATGTCGCCCACGTCGCCGACCGCAGAAGCCATCCGACCGCCTCCTCGACTAGTGCCGAATGCAGACTAGCCGGGTGCGCCCACGGCTCAGGTCAGAACATGTTGGTGAAATACAGTTCCAGAGATTGGAATAAGCTCTCGAGCACTCCGCTGCTGGCGATGCCGTGCTCAATGGCACCGATCCACGCGTCGGCGTTGTTAATGTTGTCGGAGATGTCGACAAGGGTCAGGTCGCCGTTGGTGGACGTGGTCGCGTTAGCGATTTCGTCCGGCGTCAAGCCCAGGTACTCCGCGTGCTGGATGAACAGATGCGAGATCGCATCCAGCAGACCTCCTGCCTGGAAGTCCTGTTGCCAGTCGGCGACCCCGTCGGTGTCCAGCGTGTAGATCGTCGCCGGGTACAGATCGTCCGGCGTCACGTTGCCCAGGACGCCGTCCATGCCGAGATCGGTGAGAATGGTGTTGGTCAGCGTCGGGCCGAATATCGTGTCCAGGTCTGGTACCAGATTGGGCCATACGCCGTCTGGGAGGAGCGAGGGATCGCCGATGAACACGAAGTGCAGATCGTCTGGGGGGATGATGCCGGAGTCTTCGAGTCGGGTCATGGCGATCGACTCGGCGGTGGCGCTCTGCGAGTATCCGAAGATCGTCAGCGGGTCCGCGGCGCTGAAAGCGCCCGGATCCGCGTTGAATTCGTTCTCCACGGCAAGGACGACGTCGTTAGCGTCGGTGAGACTACTCGGACCCTGCTGAATCAGTTCGGGCGTCGTCAGCACCTGCAGCGGCGCGCTGCACGGGTCGGTCGCGATCATGTCGCAGACCATGGAGGAGGTCGCGCCATCGTCGAAACCCAGCGGGTGCAGATACAGATTCTCGGCGGTCTGCGCAAAAACGGTCGACGGCTTCGGCTCGAAGGTTCCGCCGAGGATGATCGCCGTGTCGCTGCCAGATAGCGGGTCGTCCGCGGACAGCAGTGCCACGTCGGCGTGCATGACTTGGCTGATCGGCACGCTAGCCAAGGCAGCGATCATGCCAACGGCGGTGACGTTCGCGAGCACCTTATATCCGTTCACCACTACACCCTTCGCTCTCACCGCGCGCCCCCGCCGTGATCTGCGCCACCGCATCTTCTTACCTGACTTTAAGCTTTGACTCAAGGAGCTCTTAATCTTGCCGTAGATGAGTTCCTGCGGATCGAGTGTTTTCAGGCGACTCCGTTTCGGGCGATTGGTCCGGGGTACTTAGAGGGAAACGCGGAGGTGTGGGATGTCCGAGATGATCATTGAGTCGCCCGAGGAAGTAATCGCCTTCCTCAAAGCCCAGCACAACCTCATCGAGGACATGTTCGATCAAGTGCTGCACGCATCGGACCCGCACGCCCGGGAGAAGCCGTTCGTGCAATTGCGACAGTTGCTGGCCGTCCACGAGACCGCCGAGGAGATGGTCGTGCATCCGCGCGTGCGCCGCGAAGTGGATGCCATCGACTCGATCGTCAATGCCCGACTTGAAGAGGAGCACGAGGCGAAGGAGCTGCTGTCGAGGATCGAGAAGATCGATATCACGTCTCAGCAATTCATTGACGAGCTCACCAAGCTGCGGGATGCGGTGCTGGACCACGCCTACCACGAGGAGAAGTTCGAATTCCCGGAGTTGCAAAAGGAACTGGACGCCGAAGAGCGCAAACGGCTGACATCAGCGGTACGGGCCGCCGAGGCCATCGCGCCGACCCGCCCGCATGCCGGCGTGGAATCGCCGCTGTTGAATTTCGCCGTCGGACCGTTCGCCTCGATGCTCGACCGCGCCCGCGACCTGATCCAACAGGCTACCGGTTAAGGACCGTTGAGGGGCGCACCTCGTATCCTCCGTAGTCTGGATGACGTGAGCGTTGCTCCGGATGTGACCGTTGCTCTGCAAGACCGCTTCTTCCGGGCCGTGCCGGAGATGGCTGTCCGCTGGCAGGCCGACACCTTTCCCGACCTGCGACTGCTGGCGCTCAACGAGCAGCTAGCGACCGAGCTTGGCCTCGATGCGGCCTGGCTGCGCAGTCCGCACGGGCTGCGTTTCTTGGTGGGCAACCTGGTTCCCGACGATGCCGCTCCGGTGGCTCAGGCCTACGCCGGGCACCAGTTCGGCGGCTACGTGCCGCGGTTGGGCGACGGGCGCGCACTGCTGCTGGGCGAGCTCGTCGGCGCCGACGGGCACATCCGTGACATCCACCTGAAAGGTTCGGGCCCGACGCCGTTCGCCCGCGGCGGTGACGGCCTCGCCGCGGTCGGACCGATGCTACGCGAATACATCATCAGTGAGGCCATGCACGCGCTGGGTGCCCCAACGACGCGATCGTTGGCCGTGGTCGGCACGGGACGCCCGGTGCAACGCGAGGCGGCACTGCCCGGCGCCGTGCTCGCCCGCGTTGCGAGCAGCCACCTGCGGGTCGGGAGCTTCCAATATGCGGCGGCTACCGCCAACCCGGACCTGCTGCGACGGCTGGCCGACCACGCGATCGCGCGTCACCATCCCGGGGCAGCGGACGCCAACCATCCCTACCTCGCGCTGTTCGAAGGCGTGGTCAAAGTCCAGGCGTCGCTGGTGGCCCGCTGGATGCTGATCGGCTTCATCCACGGGGTGATGAATACCGACAACATGACGATCTCCGGCGAAACCATCGACTACGGACCATGCGCCTTCATGGAGGCCTACGACCCCAACACCGTCTTCAGCTCGATCGATCACTGGGGCCGCTACGCATACGGCAATCAGCCCGCCATCGCCGGATGGAACCTCGCTCGGTTCGCCGAGGCACTTCTCCCGCTGCTCTCCGACAACATCGAAGAGGGCATCGCACTCGCAGAGAGCTCGTTCGGTGTATTCCGTGACGAGTACGACGCGGTCTGGACGTCCGGGATGCGAGCCAAACTCGGCCTGCCTGCCGACGTCGACGCCGCAGTCGTCACGTCATTGGTCGATGGGTTGCTGCCCCTGCTGAAGGAAAGCCAGGTGGATTACACCTCGTTCTTCCGCCAGCTCAGTCGGGCTGCCCGCGGCGACACCGGGCCCGCCGACTTCGACAACTGGATGTCACACTGGCGGACGCTGGGCCCGGACGCCGAGTCGATGGACCGCGCCAACCCGATCTACATTCCCCGCAACCATCTCGTCGAGGAAGCCCTGAGCGCCGCGACGGCGGGCGACCTGTATCCGATCGAGCGGCTGCTCGTTGCCGTCACCGACCCTTTCAACGAACGATTGGGCCTCGAGCGCTATGCCAATCCTGCTCCTGAAGACTTCGGCGCTTACCAAACCTTCTGCGGCACCTAAGCCCCCGGACAGCCGGCGGCGCGTTGTTTTCGGGCGGCCTGCAGGATCGACCCTGCGGTCAGAAATGCGGGTTTGTCGCGGTCGGCGGGGGCGATGGGCAGGTTGGCGACGCGGCGCAGCACCATCATGGCAAGCCCGCTGTACGTCGCATAGGGGATAATCAAGATATTGACGCGTGCTTGCCCACCGTTGACTGTCATCACGTGCTGGCGTTTGTGCTCCCATCCCGCCCCGTTGAAGTCGGGCGGTCTTTGTAATGGTGGCCAATTGACGTTGATGGAGGTGATGTCTCCCAGTAAGGGAAGTAGGGCCGCAACAAGATCGGGTAATTCTTTGGTGATGCGGTCTGCGCGTGGCCACCACGCACCGTCGATGTCGCCACCTAACTGCTCAGCCACAGACAAACGAATGGGATTGGCCGAGCGTCGGCTTCCCAGCGGATAGGTCATCGGGCGAAAAATCGGTTAACGGTTGTTGCTGTGCTATCCACGGGTTATTCCTTCACGGCTGGCGTCGCTCGCCCGCCGGCGCGGGGCAGCGGAGGAATCACATTGCCCGTGGGTCACCCGCGTAATCGCAGTCGACCACTGCTGACAACGAAACGGCTCACGTTCGACGCTACGCCACCACCGGCGTTCAGGTAACCCAGGGTCGACTGCACAGCGCCGTCGGTGCCGTGTCGGCCAGCGAGGCCGATTGCGGGTAGGGTGATGGAAACAACTGGGGGGCGTAGTGGCCATACAGGACTGGTGCGAAGCACCCGAGATTCACCCGTCACAGATCCGCGTCGGCGACGTGATCGGAACGTTGCGTGAAACACCCCTGCGCTACAAGGTCAAGCTGATCAGCGTCCCCCAGACAACGCCGCGGCGGTGGACATTTTTCGGCCGCGACGACAAAGGCCATGAGTACGCGAACGTGTTCGGAGAGAACGATTTAGTCCGGAGGTACGTCAAAGCCTCGTGACATGAATGTTCACAAACCCTTCTTGTCGCCGGTCCGCACCAAATCCGCCACCGGACTGTCGGCCGACTGGGGCTTGGGCTTCGTCGTCAACTTGTTCGCTTTGCGAATTCCGTTGTCCAGCAAGGCGGCCGGGGCGAACTTCTTCAGCAACGACAGCCGGCGTGCCAGCTGCCCGGCCGGATACCGCCGCTTCGGCGTACGGTCGGTCGCCGCCTTGAGCACCACGCGCGCCACCACCGCGGGATCATCGCCAGCGCGCACCAATTGGGCGAGGCCTTGCTTGACGTGCTCACGAATGGGCGCGTAGCTGTCGATCGGCGAATCGGCATTGGTCGCGTTGGCCTCAAACGAGGTATTGGTGTAGCCGGGCTCCACCGTTGAAACCCGTACGCCGAATTCGCGGGTTTCGTGGTCGAGAGATTCCGAATAGCCCTCGACCGCGTGCTTTGAAGCTGCGTACAACGCGCCATATGGCGCAGGCAGGAATCCCAGCACCGAGCCGATGTTGATGATCCGGCCGCTGGCCTGCGCTCGCAGGTGCGGCAGCACCTCGCGAGTCAACCGCACCAACCCGAAGAAGTTAGTGTCGAAAAGCTGCTGAGCTTGGGTGATCGAACTCTCCTCGGCGGCGCCGAGAACCCCGAATCCGGCATTGTTGACCAGAACGTCGATGCGCCCGGCACGCTGAATGACCGTCGATACGGCTCTGGCGACCGACGCGTCATCGGTGACGTCGAGCTGTACGAGCTGCACACCGGCAATCGGCTCGGTGTTTCGCGGATTGCGGCTTGTGCCAAAGACTTCGAAGCCCTTTGCCGCGAAGGCGCTCGCGACGGCGCGACCTATTCCCGAAGAGGCCCCGGTGACCAACACCACGAGCGATCGCTTTGTCATGTCCACTCCTAGTAAACCGATTGGTGTACTTCTGTCTGCCGCGACGCTACACCACTTGACGCGCGATGTAAACCGGTCGGTATACTACAGCAGTGAGCAAGCAACCGGTGAAGAGCAAGGGCGGCCGCGGCGCACGCCAGCGCATCCTGGATGCTGCCGCGGAGTTGTTCTATCGGGAGGGCATCAACGCCACCGGCGTCGAGCGACTCGCGGCCGAATCATCGGTCTCCAAACGGACTCTCTACCAACATTTTCCGAGCAAAACAGCGGTGGTGGAAGAGTATCTGCGCAGCATCGAGGACCGCGTCGCCAGTCCCCTGCACGGCGCTGATCAAACGCCGCGCGAGCGCTTGCTGGCCGTCTTCGAAGCGCCCACGGCACACGTCGGACCGCTGCGCGGCTGCCCATTCCACAACGCGGCCGTGGAAGCCGCAGGAGGCATGCCGGGAGTTCAAGAAATCGTTCGCGCGAGCAAGCGCAGCTTCATCGACGGACTGGCTGAGCTGGCCAAACAAGCTGGCGCAACCGACCCGCAACTACTGGGCAACGAGCTCGGGGTGCTCTACGAAGGTGCCGCCGCACTGGCCACCTCGTTAGATGACTGCTCGCCGTGGGCGCAGGCCCGCACGGCAGCCGAGACGCTGATCGACCAAGCCGTGACGCACTGAGCGCTCAGCGCGCGCCGCGCACCAACCGGCCGGGGCGCGCGCCGGTGTCGACGTTGTCGCGACGGGTCACGACGCCGTTGACGATCGTGGCGCTGTAGCCGGAGGCACCCTGCATGAGTCGGTTGCCGCCGGCCGGCAGGTCGTAAGCCATCCGGGGGGCATGCAGGGTGAGCGCATCCATGTCGATCACGTTGACGTCGGCTCGCTTTCCGATCTCAATGACGCCGCGATCGGACAGCCCGAACAACTGAGCGGTATCGCGTGACTGCTTACGGATGACGTACTCCAGCGGTAGCTTCTCGCCGCGGTGGCGATCACGCGCCCAGTGGGTCAGCAGGAAGGTGGGATACGACGCGTCACAGATCATGCTGCAGTGCGCGCCGCCGTCGGACAGCCCGACCACGCCCGCGGGATGCGTGAGCATTTCGCGGATCGCGTCGTGGTTGCCGTGTGAGTAGTTGTAGAACGGCAGCATCAGCATCGACGTGGCGTCGGACTCGAGCATCAGGTCATACAGCGTGGCCAACGGATCCTCACCGCGTTCGGCGGCGATTTTCTCCACGGTGCGATCATCGGTCGGCTCGTAGTCGGGCGGATCACCCAGCGCATAGAGTCGGCCGAGCGAGTATTGAGCCAGCGCGAACATGTTGTCGAACAACCGATTTGGGTCCGGCGGCAGATCGTCCTCGGACAGGATCGCGGCCTTGACGGCGGGATCGGCGAGACGCTGCGCCAGCTCCTCGCGGCCGCATTCGGCCTTCAGCCGACGGAAGGTTGGGCGGTGGGTGAACGCGTGGTGCCCGGGAAAGCCGAACAGCATGCCGAACGGTCGTGCGGCTATCTGGGGATATAACCGACTGCCCGCCGCGTGGGCGGCCGCCGAGATGTCCAGCTGTTCGCGCCAGAGCTCAGGGGCGGCGTCCACCTGGATCATGCCGAATGAAATCGGCCGGTCGATATCGGCGCCCAGCCGTTGCATCCACTCCAGCTCCTTCTTGGGCGCGATGATGTCCTCGCCGGCCACTCCCTGCGGAGCCAGCTCGAAGACGGCCTGGCCGCCCGCCGCCATGGCCCGGCCGAGTCCGAACAGCTCGTCCTCGGCGGCATATGTTCCGGGAACCGGCTCGCCGTCGATGGCGCGGTGGCCGAGGGTGCGGGAGGTCGAGAAGCCCAGCGCGCCGGCCTCGATGGCCTCCTGCACAAGCCGCGCCATCGCCGCGATGTCTTCCGGTGCGGCCGGCTCGTTGCGGGCGCCGCGCTCACCCATCGCATAGGCGCGGATGGCGCCGTGAGCGACCTGGCTGCCGACATCGACGGCGAATTCCTTGCCCCCGATGACATCGAGGTAGTCGGGGTAGCTCTGCCAGCCCCACGAGATGCCCTCGGTGAGCGCACTGCCCGGAATGTCCTCGACACCTTCCATCAGGCCGATCAGCCAGTCCTCGGTACCCGGCCGCACCGGCGCAAAGCCGACCCCGCAGTTACCGGTGACAACCGTGGTCACGCCGTGACTGCTGGACGGCTCCAACATGTCGTCCCAGCTGACCTGGCCGTCGTAGTGGGTGTGGATGTCGACAAATCCGGGCGCGACGATCTTTCCAGTGGCGTCGATCGTCTCGGCAGCCTCGCCTTCCAGCGGCGCACTACCGGGCCCACGGCGACGGACTTCGACGATTTTGCCGTCTTTGACGGCGACGTCGGCGTCGAATCGGTCCGCACCGGTTCCGTCCACGACGGTTCCGCCCGTGATTTTCAGGTCGAACACGATTACACCCTTCCTGACCAGCCGCTACAGTGGCCAATGTAACACCGTTACAGACGCGAGGGGAACGCTTCGATGACTACCCGCGCCAGCGACGATGCAGAGCGCAGCGATGAGGAGGAGCGGCGCATATGACCCAGGTCACCCCCGACGCCCGACGCGAGGACGCGATCGTCGCGCCGCCGCAACGCCCGACCTTGGTGCCCGCGGAGCGGTACTACTCCCAGGCATTTGCCCACCTCGAGGTCCAGCGGATGTGGCCGAAGGTATGGCAGATCGCCTGCACGGTCGACCACATTGCCGCGCCCGGCGACTATTTCGAACACCGTAGCGGCCCTTACTCGGTACTCATCGTTTGCGGCGACGACGGCAGGCTTCGCGCTTTCCAGAACGTATGCCGCCATCGCGGCAACTCGCTGTGCGCCGGCTCAGGTGCGGGCTTGCGTGAACTGCGCTGCGGTTACCACGGCTGGACGTGGGATCTCTGCGGTGTTCTCAAGCGGGTGCCGCACCGCAAGGGATTCGGAACGCTGACGATGTCGGAGTTTCCGCTCATCCCGGTCAGCGTTGAGACCTGGGAAAGGCTGGTCTTCATCAACCTCGACGTCGACGCGGCGCCGTTGGCCGACTTCTTGGAGGCGGTCCCACAGGACATCGCATGGCTCGGACTCGGCGACTTCCGGTGCTACGGCACCATGACCATTGACGTAGCGGCGAACTGGAAGACGATCGCCGACGGCTTCAGCGAGACCTACCACATCCAGACCCTGCATCCTGAGCTGCACCGTTGCATGGACGACGTCTATGCGCCGCAGGTGATTTGGGGGCACACCGGCAAGTCGGAGCAGGTCTACGGTGTACCGAGCCCGCATCTCAAGCACACACCCACCGACGCCGAGGTGTGGGACGCCTACGTCTGCACCCAGGGGGCACTGATGGGCGTCGCGGAGGGCACCCCATTCCCGGGTAGCCAGCCGGGCCAATCGGTGATGGACGTAATCGCCAAGCGGACAAAAGCTTTCGCTGCCGGGCGCGGCGTCGACCTAAGCTGGGCCAATACCGACCAGGTGATGCGGCTGCACCAGTACAACATCTTCCCGAACCTGACGCTGCTGGCCAACGCCGATCACTTGACGGTAATGGCCGCGCTTCCCGGGCCCGATCCCGATCACGGGGAACTGGTGATGTTCTTGTGGACCCGCATGCCGCCGGGCGCACCGCGGTGCAAACCCGCCGACGTGCGCATGACAGCGGACGAGGCCCAGCCGGGTCTGGTGATCACGCAAGACATTACGGTGTTGGCCGGACTTCAGCGCGGTCTGCACCAGCCCGGGTTCACGCACCTGACACTGTCCAACGAGGAGCGGCGGGTGATCAACATGCACCGCAACCTCGAGCGTTATCTCGAATTACCCGAAGCGGATCGGATGACCATTGGCTGAGGCCGTTAGCGCGGAGATGATCCTCGACACCGCAGCCCGTCTGATCGAACTGCACGGCGTGGAGGCGTTCACCATGCGAGGCCTCGCCGAGGAACTCGGGGTTGCGGTCACGTCGATCTACTGGCATGTCGGCGGCCGAGACAAGCTCTTCGACAGCCTGGTCGACCGATTGCTCAGCGAGATGGCGCATCTACCCATCGAGGGTGACACTGCGGGCGAACGCATTGCGTCGCTGGCGCGCTCTCAGCGAAAGGCGTTGATCGACCGACAACACCTGCTTGCCATTGCGCACGAACGCGACCGGACGCCGACGCTGTTTCTACCGATTCAGCAGACGTTGGCCGCACAGCTCGCCGAGCTTGGCGTGACCGGAACCGATGCCGCACTCATCCTGAGAGCGATACAGGTCCACGTCATATCCTCTGCGGTGATGCAGTTTTCGGCCGTTCGCGGAGCCAAACACGAGGAGGAGGACCCCTCGCTGTGGGACGACGACTGGCCCGACCAGGCGCTGGTCCAAGCGCTCCAGTCCCCCACCGACTATGACGCCGTCTTCGAATACGGGCTCGACGCGCTGCTCCGTCAGATGCCCTCAGGCGGCTGATGTATCGAAAGGATCCGCCATGACCGCCACACCCCCGCAGTCCATCGCCGGTGTCACCATTCCCGACACCCCGCTTGCGCGTGAGATCACCGAGTACATCCGCGACACTGAAGACGAGCTGTTGTTCAACCACTCCCGCAGGGTGTTCCTTTTCGGCTCGTTGCAGGGTCATAGGCGTGGTCTGCAGCCCGATCCCGAATTGCTGTATGCCGGGGCGATGTTCCATGACATTGGCCTCACCGAAGGCTACCGGTCATCCGTGCTTCGGTTCGAGGTTGACGGCGCCAACGCAGCACGGGACTTTCTCCTGGAGCGTGGTGTTGACGAAGCCACCGCGCGTAAGGTCTGGCTTTCCATTGCACTGCATACGACGCCCGGCGTGCCGGAGTTCCTGGACCCCGAAATCGAACTCGTCACAGCGGGTGTTGAGACTGACGTCCTAGGCATCGGCCGTGGCGATCTATCCTCTGAAGCAATTGAGGCTGTCACCGCGGCGCATCCTCGACCCGACTTCAAGAACCGGATCCTCCGGGCGTTCAACGACGGCATGAAGCATCGGCCGGATAGCACATTCGGGACCATGAATGCCGATGTGCTGCAACACTTCGACGACTCTTTCGTCCGTGACGACTTCGTCCAGATCATCTTCAACAACGGCTGGCCGGAGTAGAGCGCTGGCCACTGTGGCAGAGCCGAAAACAAACCCGGTCACACCGAACGAGGTGTGCATCTACCCCGGTGATGCTTGTCGGGCACACCGCGAGGGATTGGCTGACGAAACTACAGCTGGTCGTGCGGGTTGCGGGCTGATCACGGTGCCGCCCAACCTATCCGCGATCCTTCCCGACCGCGTTCAGGTGATGCGTGTTGAGGATGCCACGCCCACCGAACGCCGGCGGACCCTTGTCGCTCGGCTGCCCGGACGACCGCAACCTGCCGTCTCAGCGATCATCGACACCCTGCGGAGCGGATAAGAGCGGGTACTTCGTCGGTTATGGCGATCCGTTGCGGACGGCGGCTTCGATCTTGTCGCCGGTTTCCTTGTCGATGTTTTTCCAGTACTCGAAAGCGCGCTCGAGGACCTGTTCGGACACCCCTTTGAGGAGGTGCCCGGCAACGTTGGAGACCAGCCGTTCACGCGCGGCGTCGTCCATCAC
>Ga0335075_10004511_pt1 | contig 21767 bp, 14 predicted proteins | sample Lox_Sample_24_FD_206723 | JGI IMG/M metagenome (GOLD analysis project Ga0335075, IMG submission 206723) | Soil microbial communities from Loxahatchee National Wildlife Refuge, Florida, United States - Lox_Sample_2.4 | ecosystem: Environmental > Terrestrial > Soil > Wetlands | place: USA...
TTGGCCGCGGTCCCCAGCATCGTCTACGGCTTCTGGGGCTGGTGGTTTCTGGAGCCGCGTGCCGCCGAGGTCAGCCGGTGGCTCAGCGAGTACCTGGGCTGGTTTCCGCCGTTCAATGAGGCTGGCTCGGATCCCCATGCCGCCACCGTCCTGATGGCCGACGAGTACTACGGCTCGATCGCGATCGCGGGCGTGGTCGTCGCCATGATGGTCATTCCGATGGCGTGCGCGGTCATGCGCGGAGTTTTCGCGCAGGCGCCGCCTGGTGAGCGGGAGGGTGCACTTGCCCTGGGAGCCACCAAGTGGGGCGTGATCCGCTCTGTCGTCATGCCATTCGGCCGCGGCGGCATGATCGGCGGCACCATGCTCGGACTCGGGCGCGCGCTCGGCGAGACAATCGCGGTACTGGTCGTCATCTCGGTCAAGTTCAACATCAATTTCCACATAATCTTCTCCGGCGGCATCTCCATCGCCTCGCTGATCGCCGACAGATGGAGTGAGGCAACGCCGGGCCAGCTCTCGGCACTACTGGCGGCTGGCTTCGTGCTCTTCGTCATCACCATGACAGTGAATTTCCTCGCCGCGATCTTCGTCACGCGCAGCCGAAGCGGCGCGGCTACGGAGATCTGACCATGACCAGCACATTGTCCGGATCTACGCCACCCGCCCCGAGGGCACCTAGTTCGGGCACGGCGTGGCGGGGTGGGTCCGCGCAGCCAGGAGTTGCGCAACCCGGTCCGGGGCAGTACGGGCCGGGGCAGTACGGGCCGAAGCGACCTCGGCCAGTGGGCGCCCGGAGTACGGATGACTTGCTCTCGCTGGGCGGCAGCCTCGCTGGTGCGCTCGGCCTGGTCTGGGTCACCTACGACAGGTTGCTGCCGTTCAGCGGCCCGGTCGGATTTTTCGTCTGCTGGTACGTCGCTTTCCTGATGTGTTACGTCGCGGTCAGCGCGATGGCTCACCCGCGGCAGGTCGTGGTGGACAGGCTGGTAGCGGCGCTCATCCACGGCGGGGCCGCGGTCGTCTTCGCTGCCGTCCTCACCACGATCGTCTACACGTTCATCCGGGGCTGGCCGGCGTATCACCACCTCAACTTCTTCACCCATTCCATGGCATACGTGGAACCGACCGCACCGCTCACTCAGGGCGGCGCCCTGCACGCGATCACCGGCACGTTTATTGAGATAGTGATCGCGACCGTGGTCTCGCTGCCCCTTGGCATCGGCACTGCCGTCTTCATCACTGAGGTGGGCGGCCGCTTCGCGCGCGTGGTGCGCACCGTCGTGGAAGCGATGACAGCTATGCCCGACATCCTGGCCGGGTTGTTCATCTACACCGTGCTCATCGTGCGTCTCGGCGTGCAGTTCAGTGGTTTCGCCGCCGCGATGGCGCTGTCGGTGATGATGCTGCCGATTATCGCCCGGTCGTCGGAGGTGGTGCTGCGGGTTGTGCCCGGCGGCTTGCGCGAGGCTAGCCTGGCGCTCGGCGCGTCCCGGTGGCGCACCGTCTGGCGGGTTGTGCTGCCCACCGCGCGGTCCGGCCTGGCCACCGCGCTCATTCTTGGCATCGCTCGCGGCATCGGCGAGACCGCCCCGGTGCTGATTTGCTCCGGCGAGACCGTCTACCTGAATTTGAATCCGTTGGCCAAGCCAATGGACTCACTGCCGTTGTTCATCTTCCAGGGAATCGAGAGCGGCCTCAACGAGATGATCTTGCGCGCGTGGGGGGCGGCCAGCGTGCTGCTCGCCGTAATCCTGATCCTTTTCGTTACCGCTCGCGTACTGGCCAGGTCCCGGCCTGGCCGGTCGTGAAGGAGGAAACATGTCCAGGGGCCGCAAGGCACTCATGCTCATCGGCGCGGTGGGCCTGCCGGGCCTGCTACTGGTAATGGCCGCCTCCGGGCCGACAGCGAGCGCAGCGCAACAGTCAGGATCCGGCGCGTCGTCTAAGGTCTCCTACGCCGCGATTAACGGAGCGGGCTCGACCTGGGCCCAAATCGCCGTGGATGAGTGGATTGCCAATATCAGTAATTTCCAAGTTAATTTCAGCGGGGATGGCTCGGCGGCGGGCCGGACTGCATTCGCAGAGAAAACTATCGACTTCGCGGTCAGTGATATCGGCTATCAGGGCGTAGACCCGATCACCCACCAGACAGACGCCTCTCCGAATCGCCCCTATGCCTACTTGCCGGTTACGGGCGGTGGGACCTCATTCCCCTATAACCTCACGGTAAACGGGCACCAAGTAACGAATCTGCGGCTATCCGGCAAAACGCTCGCCGAGATCTTTACTCAGCACATCACGAACTGGGATAGTCCGCAGATACAGCAGGACAACAATTTGGCACACCCATTCCCCAACATGCCGATTACTACGGTCGTCGAGGACGAGGGCTCCGGTACGAGTTACCAGTTCAGCAGGTACTTGAACGACCTGTACGGGCAGTACTGGAAGCCCTTCGACAACGGTTTCGCCGGCGCAACCGAATACTGGCCGACGTCGAAAGGAAACAGTCAGGTCGCGGAGAGTAGTTCGGCTCAGGTAATGAACTACATCACGTCGGCCCCAGGGTCTATCGGTTACGACGAATATGCGTACCCGCTCCAGGCGGGATTCCCGGTCGTGGCGCTGGAGAACGCGGCTCACTATTTCGTCTATCCGAGCGAGTACAACGACGCGGTGGCGCTTACCACTGCGGTGATCAACTACCAGCCAAAGTCGCCGGACTACCTGCTGGAGAATCTTAACAACGTCTACACCAATCCGGACCGCCGCGCCTATCCGCTCTCGTCGTACTCCTACACGATCATCCCCACGTCTAGCAGCGACGAACTGATGAACAAGAGCGGCGGATTCCCAGCCAAGGCAGAATCTCTGGCCACGTTCCTTAAATATTCAATCTGCAATGGTCAGGACTACATCGGGCGCCTCGGCTACTCGGCGCTTCCGATAAACCTGGTCCAGGCGGGTTTCAAGCAGATCTTGAAGATCAAGGCGGCCGCGCCGGAGGTCAGTCTGGCAGCGCTGAACATCCGTCAGTGCAACAATCCGACTTTCGATAGCAAGAACCTTAAGCTCAATCTGCTCGCCCAGGAAGCGCCCTTTCCTCGAACCTGCGCCGAGGCCGGGCACGGCCCGTGTCCTGGCATTCTGAATGCCAACGCCAACGGCGGCAAGGGCAGCGGCAAGAAGGGCACTGGCAACGGCGCGAGTCCTAGCGCCAGCCCAAGTAGCGGCGCCCGGGGCAGTGGTGGCACCGGCAAGAGCGGCAGTAGCAAGAGCGGCAGTGGTAACAGCGGCACCGGCTCGTCCGCCACCGGGACATCGGGTACTGGCGGCTCGAGCGGTAACGGTACAACCGGCAACGCAACGGATGTCGCCAGTAACCTGCCGGCAACGCAGAGCGGATTGAATAACTGGGCGCTCGGAGTACTTGTCGTCTTGCTCCTGCTGGCGATCGTGATCATTCCGCCAATAGTGTCCCGTGGCATATCCGGGAGAGGACGGCAGTGGTAAGCGTCAAGAGCCCGGTGCGGGCGGTTCGCGGCCGGGCGACCAGAGCGGTTGCCGCGAGCGTGGTGCTACTTTCGCTGGGCGTCCTCGCGGCCCAGGCGGCAGGAGCGACGAGCACAGCGGGAGCGGGCAGCACCGTCGGCCAGCACGCCAGCCAGTCCGCTGCCACCCCGAACACGCTGGCGCTGTCAGGGAAGGCAGCAGGTGCCTACCGCCAGACCAAGACGATGGAGCGGGTCAACCTCATCAACGGCAAGAACGTGGTGGTCGACAAGCGCACACTGACGCTGTCGGTGAATATCACGAACAACCTGACCGACACACAGGAAATCGAGGTCAAGTGGAGCGGGGCGCATCCGACCGGGGGGATAATACCCGATCCCAATGGCATAACTGCCCAGTACCAGGAGTACCCGATGGTGCTGCTGGAGTGCCACGGTAAGCCATCGCAGATCCAGCCGCAGGATTGCTGGACCAGCACGCCGGCGGAGCGGAATGCCAGCAACGACACTGGCGATGAAGGGTTTGGGAGTAACGAGTTCCCGGCCTGGCGCCTCGATCGCTACGCGACCGCGGCAGGGCAGCGCAACCTGCTCGTGGGCATACCGACACCGGTGCCGAGCGGATGCACCATCTTCAACGGCACCCCGTACTACTCGCTCGCTTACGTGACGCCACGCGGCCGGGATTACCCGATTGGGCCGGGCGGCTGCGCGGGCATGCCGAACGAGATGAACACGCTCGGCAGCCAAGAGGTCATACCGGACAACGAGACTTTCGCCGCTACCAACGTCCACGGCGACGGCGCGGCATCGTTCGATGTCCTGACTGACAAATCTATTACCGACCTGGGTTGCTCTCAGGCAGTGTCCTGCTCGCTCGTCGCAGTGCCGATCATGGGCATTAGCTGCGACCCTGCTGCCAGTTCGATGCCGGCTGCGGACCGTCCGGCTCCGGGCACCGAGGAGGAGGAGGCAGCCGCACAATGCGAGCAGACCGGCAAGTACAACCCGGGAGAGCCAGCCCCGCCCGGAGAAACGGCATCGGGAACCGAGCAGATGACCGTGACCGGCGAACTCTGGTGGGCCGCGTCGAACTGGCGGAACAGGTTCGTCGTACCACTGCACTTCGCGCCGCCTTCGAATATCTGCTCGATCATCAACCAGAGCAACCATCAAATCCAGGTCTCCGGCTCGGAACTGATGTTCCAGGCCATGGGGCAGTGGGAACCGCACTTCTGCGAACACAAGAAGCTCTTCACGCCCATCTACCCTTACGAGTCCGAGCCGGCGGCGTTGGAGAGCATGCAAGGACCGCTGGATTTGCCGGGGAGCACAGAGGCAGTAATGGCCTCTAACGAGCTGACCTCCGACCAGAACGGAGTTCAGACGACTGCGACGTTCCCGGAGCCGGTGGTTCAGGCTCCGATAGCCGACACGGGATTCGCGATCAGTTTCGTGATCGACAACGCGGCCGGCCTGCCCATCACCACGCTGCGGCTGGATCCCAGGCTGCTGGCGAAGTTGCTGACCGAGTCTTACACGGCGGGCGTGGCAGCTAACGATCCGGAACTCGCGCCCGATGCGGACCAGTCGAACAACAACTGCGGTGCGATCCCGGTGGCCACGAAGCTGACGGCGGCGATTACCGCAACCCAAACGTCGATCACCGTGGCCAGCGATGACGGGTTCCCGGCGCCGCCGTTCAACGTCGCGATCGGCACGGAGGACCTGACCGTGACCGCGGTTTCCGGGACAGGCGACAGCACCTGGACCGTCGTCCGCGGCGTGAACAAGACCGGCGCGGCAGCAGCGGCGAACGGGGCGCAAGTTACCGACGTGCCGGCTCCGTCTACTAACCCGGCAAACATCACCTTCGATCCGGAGTTCCAGGCTCTCAATCCGGGCGTGCCGGAGGCTAACGCTCAGAACTACGCGGCGGCACTACTGCTGGCGCTGTCGACCAACCAGGATGTTACCTGGGCGCTCACGTCCTACATCAACTCCAACCCGGCCGCGCGGGCCTGGCTGAATGGGCAGCCGGACCCGTGGGGAATGGTGGTCAACTGCGAATATAAGGACATCAAGCTGCCGGTGCTGGAATGGCCGCAAAAGAGTACCTTCATACCGCCGCAGTACATCACGAACCCGAGTAACGGCCCCGGTCCGTGTTACGCCGCGGACCCGAGCCCGATCTACCCGCTGCTCGCCAGTCCTGTCAATGATCTCCCTGACCTCGCGCAAGACATCCAGTTCTACCTGAACCAGGCCGAGGTGGTCTGCACCGGGGGGAACCCTGGCATCCCGGCCACGCAGCATCTCGGCACGACCGGACAGCAAGTTGTCGGCTTCCGATTCATGATCGGCGTGACGAGCCTCGCCGACGCGGAACGGTACAACCTGGGCATCGCGTCGCTGCTCACGTACACGGACAAGGGCACAAAGGCCCCGCCTGCGAAGTTCACCTCCGATGCCGGCATGACATTCACGGCGCCGACCAACACCACCTTGCGTAACGCGGCCGCGCTCCTTACGCCGGACAAGGCTGAGCACGACTGGACCTTCCCGTACGCGCTGTACGGGAAGGACAGCCTGAAGGCCGCCGGCGCCTATCCGGGGTCCATGCTGGTCTACGCGGATGTGCCTACCAGGGGGCTGCCGAAGTCTGGCGGCCATGAGGTCGACGCGAAGGACTACGCGGCCTTCGTAAAGTTCGCCGCGACGGACGGCCAGCATTCCGGCGGCGCTGCGGGCCAGCTTCCGCCGGGATACCTGCCAATGACGCAAGCCAATCATCTCGCCGACGAGGCCGCATACGCGGTACGCGCAGCGTCGGCAATCGCCGCGCAGAAGGGCGCGATCCCGAGCTTGACCCCGCCGAAGGCAGCGAAGAGCTCAGCAACGCCGAGTCCGAGTACGGGTTCTGCCGGTTCGACTGGCTCGGCAGGCTCCAGCGCGTCCGCCACTCCCAGCGCCAGCAGTACCAGCAGCCAATCGGCCAGCCCTGCCCCCAGTGTCTCCTCGTCGCCTGGCCGGCTCGCGCTGACGCCCGAGGCGGACTTCGGCGTCGCCGGGTACGTGCTGCCCGCCGTGGCGGGCCTCGCCCTGCTGGCGGCTGCTGGGGCCGGTGCCTTCTTCTGGCTGACTCGGGTCAAGGGCAAGAAATGGGGATAGCCGCCGAGACGCAGCCGCCGTCAGTCGTCCGGCAGTCGGCGGCCGGTCAGGTCACGCGGCGTCCGCTGGGGGCGGGCCCGCTTCGGGTACCTGTGGTTCCGCAGCTGCCGCTCTGGGCGGCGACGGTGCTGTGGTTCCTGACGGCTCTGTCCGTGCTCGCGGTCTGGTTCTTGCTGTATGCCTTCGCACTGTCCGGCTACCAGGAGCACGCGGCACAGAGCGCGATGTACGCGAAGCTGCGCAATCAGCTCGCTCTGGGCGTTGCTCCCCTGGGCGGCAACATCAAACCTGGTACGCCGGTCGCCGTGCTGCGGGTGCCGCAGGCGGGAATCGACGATGTCGTAGCGGACGGCACGACCTCGGGCATCCTGGAAAGAGGTCCCGGGCTCAGAGCCGACGCTCCGCTGCCGGGCCAGCCGGGTGTCTCTATCATCTATGGCCGGGGGACGTTGTTCGGCGGTCCGTTCCGCCATCTCAGTGCACTACGGCCGGGACAAGTGCTGATAGTCACGACCGGGCAGGGCACCTTTCATTACAGAGTGCTCGACGTTCGCTACCCGCACGATCCGCTGCCGCCGACACTGGCAGCAGGAAAGAGCCGGCTGACGCTCATTACCACCGTTGGCGGCGGCTGGCGCAGCCTGGGAGTCCCGAATCAGTTCCTCTATGTCGACGCCAGCCTGATCGGCAGTGCAAAACCTGCTCCGGCGGGCATGCCGACTGCGATACCGGCCAGCGAGCGGCCAATGCACGGTGATCCCACCGCCTTGATACCGCTGGTCTTCTGGCTGCAAGCGCTCGTGCTTGGCGTGCTGGCCCTGGTCTGGGTCCGGTCGCGATGGGGCCTGTCGATGACCTGGCTCGTCGGGGCGCCCGCAATCCTGGGCCTGGTGTGGGTTATCTCAGAAATCGGCTTCCAGCTGTTGCCCAACCTCATCTAGCCGCGCCTGACAATACGCCGTGGCCTGCCGTTGTCCGGTGCGTTGCTTGCAGTTCATCGTCGTTCTTGGCTGCCATTCCGTGGCGCGAATGCGAACCAGCAGGTCTTTGCCCATTACGGCCCAAACTTAAGATCCAATTCTCCGGTTGTTCACTCGAACAGCGATCCATCGTGGTCCGGGGCCGCTTCGCTTAGTCGGCGGCCAATTGCCGCGCCTCTGCGCGAGAGAAGGGACCTATCAACGTGCGCAAGGGAACAAGAATGATGGTCAGCCTTGGGGCTGCCTGCACTCTGCTGGGGGGCATTGCCCTCACTGCAGCCATGAGTGCAGCGCCCGCTCTGGCGGACTACGCACCCGGAGCCAACGACGTCGTTGGCGGTGGGTCGGACACGCTGCAGTACATTCTCGACTTCGGCGCTGATGGCGACGTCGCTACGGACCCGGGCTACAACGACGGGTCGGGTGTCCTGTACAAGCTCGTCAGCATGGACGCCACGGCTGACTCTAACGCACGGTTCTCCTGGCAGGTCGGGGCCAGTCTGGCCAACGCGGCGACCCAGGGGCTGGACCCGACCGCGGTGTACCGCGGTCAGACGTACCCGCAGGAGCGGATCAACGGCAGTGGCGCGGGCATCTCCGCGCTCCTGGCGGACACCTCGGCGCTTGACCCGACGATTAACTTCGCCCGGATGTCGAGCCAGCCGACAGCCGCGGAGGGCGCTCAGGCCGCAACCAACGGCTGGCAGGGCCTGCAGGACTTCGTACTTGGCAACGAGAACCTTCGGTCCGCCGCGGACCTGACCAACAACATCCCCTGCGATACCGCTACCGGGGCGTGTGCCTCCGGGCAGGTGCCCGGGCTGTCGGGGAAGGAGCTGGGACAGATCTTCGAGGCCAACCTTGGCAGTTGCCTGACGTGGGCCAGCCTGTACACCGAGAACGGGCAGACGCCGCCGTCAGGTGTGTCCACCGACGTGATCATCCCGATCCTTCCGCAGGCAGGCTCCGGCACTCGCAGCACGTTCCTGGCTGACCTGGGGGCGGCGCTCGGTCTGAGCGGGTCACTCTCACCGGGTACCTGTGCGCAATCCGGCGAGGAGAACGACCCGACTGCCATTACCAGCCTGTCCAGCACGACCACTAACCCCGTTAGCGGATCCGGCCAGCCGGTCACAACGTGCACGCCCAACTGTGCCTATGACGCCATCGAGCCGTTCTCAGGCGCCCGCCTGAACCTGTACTCGGGTGTGAGCGGCAACACCAGTTTCGGCGCCAGCGTGGGCCAGTCGAACGCCTACTTCCGTGACCCGACCGTGGCTTACCCGAACTCATCGGCAAACGTCCTGAAGCCGGGTATCGAGCAGTTGACCGGTACGCCAGTCGACGGCACCACCACCTACACCGACACCCGGAACCTGAACGTCGTGTACCGGTGGACCGACCAGATTTCGAAGACTCCGTGGCAGCCAGGCGGCTCGCTGAACTGGGCGGAGACGCTGTTCTGTGACCCAGGTGGCCCGACGCCGTTCTTCCAGACGACCGAGGGCAAGCTGCTGATCGCAGAGGCTGGCGGTAACCCTGCCACTCAGTCCTGCCTGAGCAGCCCGCTCAACTGAGCTGAGTTCCTTCCGGGAGCCGCCGCGGGTCGGCGGCTCCCGGGCCCCGCAAGCCCAGCCCGTACAAGCGTCTGGGCTTGTGGGGTCCGGGCCGTCCGGGCCCGGATTGGCGGGAATCCATACCGAAAGGGGTCCACATGCGCAAGAGATTGCGCGCACTAGGGGTAGGGGCGCTTGCGGCTGCCACTATCGCTGGTGTCGGGGTTATGGCGGGGGGTGGGGCAGCGTTCGCCGCGGGTGGAGGCGGTCCTGCTCCGGGATGGCTTTCAGCGGAGACTGTCGCTCCGCTGGGGTCCATCATCTTTTACAACGCGCAGGGGCAGGTCGTGACTGGCGGTTCGACCACCGACGCGCAAATGGCTGCTTACGCAGTGGCGTCGGCTCCGGCCCCCGCCCCTACGGGCGGCGCCAACCCGTACACCACAGCCACGTTGTTCGAGGCCACGCCGGTGTCCGGGCAGAACCCGCTGACCTGGGGAGGCGATGAGCTCAGCCTCAAATCCACCTTCCCGGCCACGTCGGCTCCGGGAGGGATCGGCACGACGTCCAACCCGGTAGTGGCGAACGCCGCCGACGATACGCTGGCGGATGCGGTCACGGCGTTCCCGAACACGCAGACTGCTTCGGGTTACACCGGCCTGTATGACATCAGGATGGAGATCGGCGGGATCGGGACGACCGCGACGCAGGCGTACTACGAGACCGCCGTCTCGGTCAACACCACCAACAACACGTGGTCGGTGGACTACCCGGATTACACCCAGAACACCACCACGACGCTGACCGCAAACCCGCAGAACCAGAGCAGCAGCACGCCATCGCCGGTCACGCTGACGGCGACGGTGAGCCCGGCTGCAGCGGGTACAGTCAGCTTCTGGAACAACAGCACGACGCCGGCTACTCAGGTGGGCACCACCCAGACCGTCACCGCCACCAGCGGTGTCGCGACGGTGCAGACGACTCCGCCGACCGGGCAGACGCCGTACCAGGCGATCTTCACCCCGGCCGTACCGGATTCGCCCTCCGGCACCGGGAACACTGAGGCGTCGTTCGACATCGGCTCGCAGTCGCCAGTGGTGAACACCACTGTGGGCCCGCCGCCGGACAGCACGGCGACGAGTCTCGCTGAGGCCGGTGGCGGCGGTCCTGCCGGCCCGGTGACCTTCACCGGTACCGTCACCGACACCACTACCCCCGCAACCACGGTCACCGGCGGTTCGGTCAGCCTGTTCGACAATGGCTCGTCCACCCCGTTTGTCACTACTGCGGTGGGTGCCGGCGGCAACTTCAGCACCACCTTCACCTACACCTCGGCCGGCGACCACTCCGTGGTCGCCACCTACTCAGGTACCACCTCCGGTAGTCCTGAGTTCGCTGGGTCGAGTTCCGCTCCGCAGACCTTCGCCGAGACGGCGCCGGCCTGTACCACGTGTAACGACGTCCAGACGATCACGGGCACGGTGCCTGCCGGTACCATCTCGATCTCGACGCCGTACACTCCTGCCAACCCGCTGAACCTGGGGACGCTGGCTCTGACCCCGGACGGTAAGTACTTCACCGCGTCGGCGTCACTGGACCCGAACGCGAGCGATGTCCCGACCGCCGGCCAGTCCCCGAACAGCACGTTCAACGGCATCACGGTTGTCGACACCCAGTCGGGCGACCTGCCGTGGACCGTGTCCGCGCTGTCGAGCAGCCTGACTGACAGCCCGACCCCGGACGCGGGCGGCACCATCAGCGGGGAGAACGTCGGCCTGACTGGCCTCACCCCGGTGTTCGTGCCTGGCAATGCGATCGCGGCCGGTGACGTGAGCACGTTCGACCAGACTGCAGCTACCCCGCCTGTCGGCCCGACCGACACCGGTAGCCTCGGCCTGGGCGGGTCAACGGCGCACGTCATCGCTACCGACACCGCGCAGCCAGAAGGAACCGTCGGTATCAACGGCACCGTCACCCTGAACGCCCCGACCTCGACCGAGGCTGGCGTGTTCACCGGCACCATCACTTTCACCATCGCCAGCTAGCAACCGGCTAGCCAGCGTTTGGCGTTACCGCACCTTAGTTCACGGACTGGCGGGGCGGGCTCATCGCACGAGCCCGCCCCGCCGGCCCTTATTCGTCAGAGTACCAGCGGTGCGTTAAGTTAATTGATCCGCCCAATTAACGCGCTGTTCATATTTTGGCCGCTCTTTGCTGTGAATGCAGTTGGTAGCGTCTGCACCGGCAATAAGGACCGGTTCGATGCGCCCCGGCATCGTTTTGGCCGGCGGGCGGAGGACAGCGAATACATGAAACACACCACCGTGGCCGCGTCGGCCAATGCGCGTCGTCTTCTGGCGCGGGCCCGAACCGCGGCGACCTGGATCGTGGCTGGCTCGCTCGTTGCCGGATTGATCGGTGGCTTGGTCGGCTTCGCGAGCATCACGGCGGCCAACGCGGCGGTAGCGAGCTCGAAGCCGCCGCCGAGAGCGTTCTTCGGTCTTGGCCCGGCGACTAAACGCAAGATCGACGGTCGGCCCTATTTCAATTGGGGCGGGTCACCCGGCAGCCATCTGTCGGACGAAGTGGCGCTCGTAAACTTCGGGGTGACACCAGTGACAGTGACGGTCTTCGTGACCAATGCGGTCAGCACACCGCACGGCGGGACCGCGTTCCTGAGTCGGGGAAAGGCTCACGGGAGTCTTGCCGCTTGGGTAAAGCTGCACATGCCCCATGGTTCACCGACTATTAAGCTGGCGCCGCGCAGCAAGGTCTTCGTTCCGGTCACTGCGATTTTCCCGAAAAACGCGCAGCCAGGCGATCACGTCGGCGCGATCGTCGCGAGCCTGACCTCGCTCATTCAAAGCAAGAATCACGCGAAGGTCCACCTGGTTCAGCAGGTTGCCGACCGCATCATCCTCCGGATCTCCGGGCGGCTCGAGCCGCGGCTGAGCATTAGCGGCCTGCATGTTGCTTACGACGACCCGCTCAACCCTGGAGCGACAGCCCCGGCCAAGCTCTCGTTCAACATCGTCAACTCGGGTAACGAGGTGCTTGGCGGCAAGATTGCCGTGTCCGTGAGTGGCCTGGTCGGGGCAACCAAGACCAGCCCGGCCGTCATCAGCGTTCCGGCAATGCTGCCGGGCGGCTCTGACGCAGCGCACGTGACAGTCGACGGCGTGTACCCCGAATTCCTTGAGACCGGCAAGGTCACTATTCGGCCGCTTGTGCCAACAGGCCAGTTCGACCAGGGACTAACGCCCTACTCCGGGCAAGTGAGCTTCTGGGCAGTGCCGTGGATATTGCTAGCCATCGTGATCCTGCTGGTGCTGCTCCCGTTCGGCCTCTGGTACCGGCGCCGGCGTCGTCGCCGCGCGGGATCTCGGGTAAGACCCGGCCACGCCTCGCCAGTGATCAGTGGAGGGACAACATGAAAATCGGCCGCCTGCTCATCGCCGCTGCGGCGGTCTGCGCAGTCGCCGTAGTGCCCGTGCAGGCAGCTACGGCCGCACCGGTGCACGGCACAGCGAGTCAGGCCAGCACCCGCAGTCAAGCCAGCAGCCAGGCAGGCAGCCACCTGCCGTACACGGACCCGCAACAGGCCGGCTGGCTCACCTTGTGTGGCGTCAATCTCAAGCCGGTTACGCAGGGCAACATCAACACCAAACCTTTCGTGTGGCGGGTTGTCTCGAACGTGCCCGCACCGAAGGTGTACTTCCGCAAGGGCGCGACGGCCGTGATGTATGCCTACCAGCCCCGCGAGCAGACGCCGGCCGGCGCCTGGAGCGGGTCGATCATGGCCACGCCCTCGTACTACAGCAACCGTCTGCATCCGATGGCGCAGTTCACGCCGATCGACGAGCCGCTGTCCTATATGACAATCGCCTACCACCCCATCTTCGACCACCTGATCCAGTTGCGGCTTTACCTGGGAGCACCAGGAATGGAAGAGGACGAGAGCGGATACGCGGCCGCCGACTTGCAGGTCATCGGCAATACCTGGCGGCTCGTGGCTGGTGGCGGCGCGTCCTGCACGAGCGGCAAGGCGATCTCGAAAGAGACCGTCGTCGGAATGCCCGGCGCGCGCGGGAAACCGAAGCCGCAGGCCGGGGCTGCGAAGGAAGGGACGAGTTCGCCGTCCTCGTCGTCGGGTTCCGGCGGGTCATCAACGGCCTCCTCTGGCTCAGGGGCGGGCGGCTCGGGCACTGGCAGCTCCGGCTCGTTCGACGCTGCGCACACCTCGAGCGCCGGGCCACTCGTCGCCGGCCTCGCAGGTGCCGTGGTGATCGTCGTCGCGTTGCTGGCGTCCGCAGTGGTCTGGCGTCGCCGTCGGCGAATTGCCGGCTGATCTATCCGCTAATCGCTAGGGAAGGGAAAGCAGTGAGATACGGCAGATTTGGTGCGCTAGCGGTGGGGGCCGTGGCCCTGGCCGCCAGCGCAGGATTGCTGGTGGGGGGTAGCGGCGCTGCTGTGGCCGCGGGCGGAGGCGGTTCTGCTCCGCCGTGGCTTTCAGCGGAGACTGTCGCTCCGCTGGGGTCCATCACCTTCTACAACGCGCAGGGGCAGGTGGTGACCGGAGGCTCGACCACCGACCCGGAAATGGCTGCCTACGAAGTGGCGTCGGCTCCGGCTCCGGCCCCTACGGGCGGCGCCAACCCGTACACCACAGCTACCTTGTACGAGGCCACGCCGGTGGCGAATGCGAACCCGCTGACCTGGGAAGGCAACGAGCTCAGTATCAAATCCATCTTCCCGAACACGTCGGATCCGGGAGGGATCGGTACCACTGCCAACCCGGTTATCTCGGGCGCCGTCGACGTTGGCGCTACGCTGCAGAATGCGATCACGTCGTTCCCGAACACGCAGACTGCCGCGGGCTACGCCGGCCTGTATGACATCCGGATGGTGATCGGCGGCATCGGGACGAACCCGGAGCAGTCTTACTACGAGACCGTCGTCTCGGTGAACAAGACCACCGGCACGTGGTCGGTGGACTACCCGGATTACACCCAGAACACCACCACCAAGCTGACCGCGACCCCGCCGACCGAGGCGACTTCGGGCCCGATCACGCTGACAGCTACGGTGTCGCCGACCGCTGACTCGGCCGGAACGGTTAGTTTCTGGAACGGCACGACCCAGGTCGGCACCACTCAGACAGTCAGCAGCGGCGGGACCGCGTCGGTGACCACCACACCGCCGAACGGGACGACGAAGTACATGGCGTTCTTCACGCCGGCCATCTCGGATTCGCCCGCCGGCGCCGGGAACACTCTGGCGTCGTACGACATCGGTTCTGCTGGCTCGCTGTCCTACCTGGTCGGCACCGGGCCGACGGCGACCACCACCACATTGACGGCGAGCCCGACGTCCACGGCGCCGCAGGGTTCCTCCGTGACGCTCACGGCCACTCTGTCGCCTACTAATGCAGCCGGCACCGTCGCGTTCGAGGAGAACGGCACTGTGGTCGGCACGCAAGCTGTGAACAGCAGCGGTGTCGCGGCACTGACGACGACCAAGCTGCTGCCAAGCGCACCGAACGCCGCGTCGCTCACCGCGAGCTTCACGCCGACCGACCCGTCAAGCTTCACCACCTCGACGTCTACCGCGCTCACTTACACGGTGAACCCGGTGGCTGCGAAGCCGACGATCTCGGGCCAGCACAAGGTTGGCCAGACGGAGACCTGCAGCGACGGGACGATCGACCTGGGAGTGACGGCGAGTTACGCCTGGCTGGCAAGCGGCAAGCAGATCGGTACTGGCAAGTCCTTTACCGTGCCAGCGTCCGCCTACAACAAGTCGCTGGCCTGCAAGGTGTCGGTGCACGACGGCTCCGGCCCGACAAGCAGCGCCACCAGCGCGTCGGTAAAGGTCAGTCTCGGCAACGCGCTGCGGGCGACCAAGAAGCCCGCACTGTCCGGTTCGCACAAGGTCGGCAAGACAGAGCGGGTGAAGGCCGGCACCTGGTCGCAGAAGAGCGGGGTTAAGTTCACCTACCAGTGGCTGCTCAACGGCAAGGTCATCAAGCACGCGACCAAGTCGTCGTTCAAGCCGACCAAGTCTGACAAGGGCAAGAAGCTTAGCTGCCGGGTCACCGCGCACAAGGCGGGCTACGCCAACGGCTCGGCGACCACCTCGAGCGTAAAGGTCAGCAGCTAGCCAGACAACTCAATAAGCACCATGCCCGGCCGGGCGGCGCACTGGCGTCGCCCGGCCGGCGCATTTTCGCCGGCCGTCCAGCACCTGTGGATCAGCCCTGGCCGGAACGATTCCCGATGAGTTAGCTTGGACCGGCATGACGTGGCAACCGGAACTAGACGAGCTGCGCAGGCGGCAGGAACTCGCCGAGCAGATGGGCGGGCCGGAGAAGATCCGCCGGCAGCATGGCGCCGGGCGGCTGACCGTCCGGGAGCGGATTGCCGCGCTTCTCGATGACGGCTCGTTCCGCGAGATTGGCGCGCTCGCTGGAAAGGCCGAGTACGACTCCGCCGGAGAGCTGAAGAGCTTCACGGCGGCTAACTTCGTAACCGGCACCGGTCACATCGACGGCCGGAAAGTCGTCGTGGGCGGCGATGACTTCACGATCCGCGGCGGCGCTGCAGACGCGGCTATCGCAGGCAAGCAGATCTACGCCGAGCAACTCGCGAACCAGCTGCGGCTGCCGATCGTCCGGCTAGTCGAAGGCACCGGCGGGGGTGGCAGCGTCAAGTCCCTCGAGCAGACCGGGCATACCTATGTCCCGGTCAATCCGGGCTGGGACTACGTCGTTGACAACCTGGCGGTCGTTCCCGTCGTCGCAGCCGGGCTTGGTCCGGTGGCGGGGCTCGGTGCGGCGCGCCTGTGCGCCGCGCACCTCTCGATCCTGGTGGAGGGGACCGCGCAGCTCTTCGTCGCGGGCCCGCCGGTAGTGAAGAGCGGTGCGGGCGAGGACGTCGACAAGGAAACCCTTGGCGGGCACCGCGTTCATAATGGGAACGGGGCTATCGACCTCATCGCTGACTCGGAGGCCGCAGCCTTCGGGCTGATCCGGCAGTTCCTGTCCTATCTGCCGCCGAGCGCCTACTCGCTGCCACCGGTGGCCGAGTCCCGCGATCCGGTCGAGCGCCGGGACTCCTCGCTGCTCTCGGCGGTTCCACGGGACCGGCGCAAGCCGTACCGCATCCGGGAAATCCTGCGGGCCGTGCTCGACGCGGGGTCGCTATTCGAGGTGCAACGCTATGGCGGCTCGATCGTGACCGCGCTAGCCCGGCTCGACGGGCATCCGGTGGGAGTCGTGGCGTGCGATCCGTATGTCGCCGGCGGCTGCATGACCGCCGAGGGTGCCGACGCGGTGATCAGGCTCGCCGACCTGTGCTCGACATTCCACCTGCCGGTGGTCACGTTCACCGACCAGCCCGGCCTGCTCATCGGCACCAGGGCGGAGCAGCGAGCCACGATCAGGCACGGCGTCCGGGCGATCAGCGCGGTATATCAAGGCAGCGTGCCGGGGGCCGAGATCATCGTGCGGCGCGTGTTCGGAGTGGGCGGCGCGGGCCTGGTCAACCGGCACAGCCTCGTCCGCCGCTGGGCCTGGCCGTCGGCGGACTGGGGCTCGCTGCCAGTCGAGGGCGGTATCGAGGCGGCCTACCGGGCCGAGCTGGAGGCGGCCGAGGAGCCCGCCGCGCTGCTGGCCGATATTCGTGCGAGGCTGGACGCGGTGCGCAGCCCGTTCAGGACGGCTGAGCGCTTCGGCATCGAGGAGATCATCGATCCGCGCGAAACCCGGCCGCTGCTCTGCGACTGGGTGAGGGACGCGTACGCGGTGCTGCCAGCCTCGCCGGGACGCCCCGCATTCGGCACCCGGCCCTGATCTGCTACCGCTTACTGCCCAACGCGGCCGTCGATCCGCTCGCGGAGAAAGTCGGCGTGGCCCATATGCCGCGCGTACTCCTCGATCATGTGCACCATGACCGAGCGCAGCTCCATCTGGCCGCCGTCGCGCTCCAGGCTGCTGGAGATATCAAGGTCTCGTGCCCCCTCAACGAATTTCTCCGCGAACGAGACCTCGTTGCGCCAGGTCTCCCAAGCTTCCGCCACAACTGCCGGATCGGCGACGGCGCCGCTGAAGTCTCCGTTCGGCGCGGCGTCGGAGCGGTAATGCCGCGGCACGTCCTGGCCGGCCAGGAAGATCCGGAACCAGTACTGCTCGCACCCGGCCATGTGCCTGACCAGCCCTAGCAGGCTGAGATTGGACGGTGGCACCGAACGGCGGGCCATATCTTCGGCGTCCAGGCCGGCGCACTTCATTTCCAGCGTCAGCCGGTAGTCGCGCAGGTAGCGGACGAGCGTCGCGCGCTCGCCGGAGAACTCGCCGCCCTGCTCGCGTGGGTCCTCGTCGGGGTGGACGAACATGTCCCACCACCCGAACTCGCGCTCCGGCAGTACCGCATCGCTGCGGCTGATCTGGTCGTCGCTGGTAGCAGCGTCCTTGCCAGGCAGCTCCGTCATGGCTCTCACTATGGCTGGTGAACGAACCGGCCGGCGACCGGTTTTCCGTCCGGCTGCCGGTAGTGTCGGGGCATGCCGACTCCCGAATTCGTTACTGACCTGCGCGCTCACATCGGGCATGACCTGCTGTGGCTCTCCACGGCAGCCGGTGTGGTCCTTGACGACGATGAGCGGGTACTGCTCGGGCGGCGGTCAGATACCGGGATCTGGGCGCTGCCGGGCGGCATCATCGAGCCGGGTGAAGAGCCCGCCGATGCGGCGGTCAGGGAGATCTTCGAGGAGACCGGCGTGATCGCCGTCCCGGAAGCGCTGGCGGCTGTAACTGTTTGCGATCAGGTCACGTACCCGAACGACGACATAGTCCGGTACCTGGAGTTGCTGTTCCGGTGCCGCGCGCACGGCGGCTCGGCCCGGGTAAACGACAGCGAGTCGATCGAGGTCGGCTGGTATGCGCTGGCCGGACTGCCCGAGCTGAGTGCCGGGTCACTGAAGCGGATCAGCCAGGCCGTCAGCGGCGCTGCCAGCACGGATTACGCTTTCTCGGGCGTGGATAAGGTACTCGGCCTCGCGGTGAACCCCGGCCCGGCGTTCGGCACCGGCTCGGGCTGAGCATCGTCGTGGCGTCGCCGGGGGATGCTGTCCCGGCGGCCGGGCATGATCCGGTCCAGCCAGCCCGGCGTCCACCAGTTGTACCTGCCGAGCAGGAACATGGCCGCCGGCACGACCAGCAGCCTGATCACCGACGCGTCGATGAGGACGCTGAGCCCGAGGCCGAGCGCGAGCATCTTCACCGTGACGTTCGTCGACATCAGGAAGGCGGCGAACACGCTCGCCATGATCAGCGCGGCGCAGCTGATTACCCGGGCAGTGCTAGCCAGGCCATGGGCGACGCTTGCGTGGTTGTCCCCCATCCGCAGCCATGACTCGCGCACCCGGGAGAGCAGGAACACCTCATAGTCCATGGACAGGCCGAAGACTATGGCGAAGATCATCATCGGCACGTAGGACTCGATCGGCACTTTCTCGCTGACGCCGAACAACGAGCTACCCCATCCCCACTGGAATACTGCGACAACGACGCCGTAAGCCGCGCCGATCGACAGGAGATTCAGCAGGCCGGCCTTGATGGCCAGGACCGGGCTGCGGAACGCGAGCAGCAGCAGGACGAACGCGCCAGCGATGACCACGGCGATGATCAGCGGCAGTCGGCTCGCTACGACGTCGCGGAACTGGAGCTGCGCCGCCAGTGATCCGGTGACGTATCCCGTTGACTCGCTGGCATAAAGCACGCTTGGCAGTGTGCCGGTCTGCAGGGTGTGCATTAGCTGGTCAGTCGCGGCAGCCTGTGGTCCGGTCCGCGGCAGCACGGTTGCGTAGAGCAGGGCTCCGTCCGGCGTGGCCTTGATTTGCGTTACCGCCGCTACATCTGGCGTGCGGGCGATCGCTGTGCGCAGCGCGGCCGCCACGTACTGCCGCTGCTGCGCGGTTCTCGCTCCGGGCCCGAGTTGCGCTACGACGGTGAGCGGGCCGTTAGCGCCGGGCCCGAAGCCCGCGCTGAGAGCGGTGTAGGCCTTCTTGGCCGTCGAGCCGGGCGGGTCAGCACTAGCGTCCACGTGACCGAGCCGCATCGAGAACGCCGGGATGGCAAGCACCGCGAGTAGCGCCACCCCGGCCAGCAGGTACAGCCACGGATGGGCGCCTATCCGCTCGGCGTAGCGCTGCCAGCCGGCGTGCTCGCCCGACGCCTCGGCGACCGGGCGGCGGACGCGGATCCGGTCGATGCGGCTGCCTGCGACGGCCAGCAAGGCCGGGACAGCGGTTATCGCGCCGAGCGCGGCGACCGACACGGTAACTCCCGCGGCAAGGCCCAGCTTGCCGATGAAGGCAAGGCCGGAAGCATAGAGACCGAGCAACGCGAGAACTACCGTGAGCGCGGCGACGAGCACTGCGCGCCCGCTGGCTGCGAGACTGCGCGCTGCGGCGTGCACCGGGTCGACGCCGTCCATGACAAGCTGACGATGGCGGGTAGTGAGGAACAAGGCGTAGTCGATACCGACTCCAAGGCCCATCATGATCGCAAGCGTGGGCGAGACCGTTGCGAACGTGGTGGCGGCTGCGACCATGCCAAGTACCGACAGCCCGGCGAATGCCCCGGCTAGCGCGCTGAGCACTGGCAGGCCGGCAGCATAGACACTGCCAAACCCGATGAGCAGGATGATCACGGCCGCGGCGATGCCGATCCCCTCTGACCGCGGGTCCTTGTTCTTCAGCTTCGCGGCCTGGCCTAGCTGACCGCCATAGTCGACCGCCACGCCGGCGTTCCTGGCCGGTGCGACCGCATGGCCGACCTTGGCGAGGTAGCTCTGGCCAAGCGACTGAGGATTGACCGCGAAGTGGACGGTCGCGTACGCGACCCTGCCGTCCTTGGCGACTGCCGCGGGACCGAGCGGATCTGACGCGGCCAGCACATCAGGCAGCGCGCGTACGTTGGTCATCGACTGCTCGATGGAACTGCGGTGGCTGACGAGCGACCCGGACCCGATGGTGAAGACGAGCTGGCCGCCCTGGCCGCCGGCTGACGGTCGATGTGCCTGCAGCAGGTCAGCGCCCTGCTGCGCCGAAGTGCCCGGTAGCGAGAAGTTGTCTGAGTAAACGCCGCCGAGTAGATGGCTGCCGATCGTTGCCGCTGCCAGCAGGCCGATCCAGCCGCAGAGGACGACGACACGATGCCTGGCGCTCCACAAGCCGAGCCGGTAGAGCAGTCCGCCCTGCTGCGCTTCGGCCTGAGCCGGCGCGGACCTGATCGCTCGCTCCCGTGCTGGCGCTGGCACCTTCGCCGGCGCTGCGACCTCCGTTATGCGGGCCCGGCCAGCTGCACTGGCCCGGCGCCTGCGCACTCCCCGCCAGACGATCCCGGCCACGATCGCGATGACAACGACGAGCAGCAGCCCGATGAGCAAGCGGGTTCGGTGATGGTGGTCGCCGTGAGCGGCGGCTAGCTGTGCCGCCTCGATCAACGACAGGCTAGATTCTGTCACACCTGACAGATTAACGAGAACTGTCACACCTGACAACTCGTGCGACGATGTCTTGGTGGAAGATGCTGTAGTGACTTCACCGGTAGGCCGCCGGGAGGCCAGCAAGCAGGCAACCAGGGCGGCGCTGACCACCGCCGCCAAGCGGCTCTTTGCCGAGCGCGGATTCGAGCAGACTACGGTTCGCGACATTGCGCGGACGGCTGCGGTCACCGAGCGAACCTTCTACCGGTACTTCGACGGCAAGGAAGGCCTTATCGCCGACGAGTATCTGACCTGGCTTGACCGGCTGCATGACGCGATCGTCGCCCGGCCAGCCGCTGAAGCACCGCTCGTGGCGGTTCAGCGTGCCATGACGGCGGTCGCGCGCCAGGCTGCAGCGGAGCCAGAACTCGCGCCGCTCTGGCTGTTCAGCGAAGGGTCGCCGATCCGTACCCTGCGACGCTTCGAACCGCGTCCGCTGTTGCGTCTCGAAGCTTCTATCGCCGCGGCCATCCTGACAAGGATGCGGACCGATGGCGCGAGCGACGGGGCAGCAGCTGAGTCTGAGCCCGCACCAGGCGGCGCCGACGAAGAGTTCAAGACCAGAGTCCTAGGCCGCGTGGCCATCGCGGCGCTCCGCAGCGCGGTCATCAGGCACCGGGAGCTTCGCGCGGCAGGAGAGGACGGACCACAAGCTGTCGAGCAGTTGCTTGATCAGGCCTTCGCGATCATCAGAGAACAGGCGTCTGCACGGGGTCCGTCTCAGGACGCCTGATGCCAGTCTTAAGCACCGGCCCGGAGTATCCCGCGCACTCCTCTTCGCCCGGTTCGTCCTTCTCGGTTAAGATAACCGTGAAGGGGAGTAGCCCTCCTGCCGGCCGATCGACATACCCGGCGCCCGATGGCGCCCGGTCGCCGGGTCCGTGTGAGCACGGATGGCAAGACCTTCCGGCCCTGGCCTGCGCGGCAGGGGTGCGGAGGTCGTGCGCTCCCGCCCCAGCCGGGACGGAGAGCGATGAGCCTGGCAGTTCTTGGCACCGT
>Ga0335075_10004512_pt1 | contig 21760 bp, 20 predicted proteins | sample Lox_Sample_24_FD_206723 | JGI IMG/M metagenome (GOLD analysis project Ga0335075, IMG submission 206723) | Soil microbial communities from Loxahatchee National Wildlife Refuge, Florida, United States - Lox_Sample_2.4 | ecosystem: Environmental > Terrestrial > Soil > Wetlands | place: USA...
AGTTCGAGCTCCGACAGATCTCCGCCGTCAGGAAGGAACTGGACGACGAATATCACGCTTCAATCACGCCGCTGGCCCGGTCAGCCCAGCCCCGTGTTTCCAGCAAATCCAAGCCTTGACCCTCAATGTGACGCGCACGACTGTCGGCAACGCCATCAAAGTCTTACTTGACGCCGGCCTGGTCTACGAACCATCGTTTGACGGTGATGGCGAAAATGGTCGCGCAGGTCGACCAAGCGTGGGGGTCGCGCTAAACGCTTCGGGGGCTTACTTTGTCGGCCTTAACATCTCAACATCTTCTCTGACGGCCGTCTTGCTGGATCTGCAGATGGCTGTTGTCGCAAGATTTTCGGCATCCGTCGGGCCGGAATTGGACAATGTGGCAGCGGTCACGGATCGGCTGGGGAAACTCGCGAAGCGCGCAATCATGGCTGCCGGCTCAAACCGCGGTCGAGTTCGTGGAGTCGGCGTGTCGGTCCCAGGGCTTGTGGGGCGCGGCGGAAGAATCGCGCTTGCGCCATTCCTCGGGTGGCGCAATGTCGATTTGAAATCGATGTTGACTAGGCGACTTGGCAAGGACGCTAACATCAGGGTGTGCAATGACGCTGTAGCCGTTGCCAGTGCGATTTGCTCCGCTGGAAGCGAAACGGAAGTGTCAGATTTGCTTCTAATCTTAATATCGGAAGGCATCGGCAGCGCCCTAATTCGGAACGGGGTCGTAATTGATGGCTTCAACGGGTACGCCGGTGAGATCGGCCAAATGATCATGGCGCCCAGCCTGCTTTCCCAGCAATCGAAGACGTTTCAGTTGCTGGCAGGGGAACGTTTTTTTCAAAGTTCCTGGCTAAGGATCGTCCGCACGTCAACGCAATTGCCGAACTGATAACGGCTAACCGCGACCCGCCCGGGTTCAAAGAATCGCTTGAGCGGTGGTCGAGTCACTTAGCGACCGGTTTTCTGAACGCTATCTTGCTCCTCGATCCCGAGCGCATTGTTGTGAGCGGGACCTTGGCCCCCCTATATCCGCGCGTCCGCGAGCGCGTCTACACGCTTCTGAATCGAGCAATGGGTGGTCTCCGCGTACCGCCAATCGCTATTTCGAAATACGGAGCTGAAGGCGCTGCTGTGGGAGCTGCCGCAATCGTGAGGGAGACATTATTTTCCCTGCCGGAGCTCGCGGAACCGGCCAAAGATTGACCGAAAAAATTTTCTAACCGTAGTCGAACCCACTTGCGCTAATTTGTATTTGTCGTAGACAAAGACAAATTATCGGAGATTTCGCTCGTGCGGAAGGACAATCGGTTGCTGCGCGTCTGCATCCTCGGCTGCGGCCCTATTGCGCAGTGCGCTCATTTCGAATCCGCGCAGAAAGCCTATAACGCCGAACTGTTCGCTGTTTGCGACGCTGCTTGTTCTTCTTTGGATCGCCGGCCGGTCGCAGCACCTTGGCTCCTTGCCGGGGGAGCAGCTGAATGGCGTCCGTGATCGTGTAGCGATGGGTGGAGTCGCAGTACCAAGCCTTGAGGGCCAGCAACTCACCCATTTCGGAGTCGATGAACGCCTTGGCGGACTCGATTCCCGCATCGAACCGCAGCATGTGCCCGATTTGCAGAACTCGGTTGGTCCTGCCGACCACTGCTGCCAGCTCGTCCACTTCCTCGATCGAGACGCCGATGGGCTTCTCGCACAGCATGTGCTTGCCCGACTCCAGCGCCTTTATCGAGGCGGGAACATGGAAGGCGTCGGAAATGCCGATAACAACGGCTTCGATTCCGGGTCGGCCAGCATTTCATCGTAACGCACATAGATCTTCTTTGCGTCGTAGAAAGCGCCAAAGTGTTTCGCCAATCCTTCGTCGGCGGAGGAGACACAGCAGGCTGCGTTGCCGCGACGCGATTGGTGCGTGACGGCAGCGCTCGAGTTCTCCTCTTGGAACGGCGCGTCGAACGCCAACCCGCTATGCTGCAGATGCCAGCCGGATACATGAAGTATCTCGCCCGTGACGATTACCTCAAAATGCACGAGAACATTCCCCAGTCATAACTAAACGGCAGGGCACCCATCGTCCCGCAAGCTGCGCTTCTCGGAGGCGGCAGCTCGGTCAACGCGATGGTCTATATGCGCGGCCAGCGGGAAGATTTTGACGAATGGGATGCGCTTCTCGGAGGAGCGAGCGGCTGGTCATACGCCGACGTACTTCCCCATTTTCGAGCCATGGAGCGTAACACCAAGATATGTCCGACGTCAGCACCATTGAGACGGATCTGAGGTTTTCAGGAAGGGAGGATTTCTGGGTCATCGTAGCCGCAAGGAGCGGAGATGAGACAGAAATCCGGATCGGAGAAACCGCTGGCGGAAGACGCGATCAGGGACATTCGGCGCGCGACACGTCGACACTTTTCGGTCATGTCCCGCTAGGTGGTGTAGCTCGACTGGAGCAAGCCGCTCGCGAAGCGCGCTCCCCATAGCGCCGTAGCGAGCGAGCGTCGATTGGCGGTGGCGCAACGGCGCGAAGGGATCGCGCGCTACCTCCTCAGCCATCCGGACGACGCATAAAGGAGCCCGCGCTGCGCAAGGTTCGGCCGTCGACCGTAAACGTTCCCTTGAGTGTCCGAGCTGCCCGCCAAGCCCCAGTCGCCGTCATGCCGCACCCAGTAGTCCGCAAACGGCAGTCCTCTCGCAGCCATTACCCGTGCGCCGTCAGAGTAAGCTGGCTGCCCGTTAATTGTGTAGCAACCGTGAGTCTCGGCGGCGGAGGAAGCAGCCGCGAGCCCCAGAACCGCCAATGCCGCGGGCGTCACCTTTGAGCCCTTGCCTGGGGCCCGTTGCCATTTGCCTTCAGGTACCTCCATCATGCCGCCCTGCTATTACCCGAGAGGGCCCGCTTGGCGCGTTGGGAGAACGCCGCTCCTCGGGCTGAGTAAATCGCGTCGGGGAAGCGCTTGCAGAGTCGTATCTCCAACGTATTGCCCGTGTCCTCGTCCCAAAGCCTGACCTCGTAGGGATAGGCGGCGTTTACGCGCTTGAAGACGTCTGCATGAATGCCGGTGCCATCGTGTTTGAGCGCAGGGATGAGATCGGGGGTCCCTATGAACATTTGTGGCTCCTTTCAACTCGTAAAGCTGGCCATAAGATTGGCCCCGCTAGCGCGCGGACGCCAGCTCTACCGTTGACCTAGACTAAAGACCAAGACCACGCTTCCGAGCGAAGTCCCAGTCGACGCCGCTTGCGGTGGTCACCCCCGAGACCTGCTGGCCGAGTCTCTGTTCGAGCGCCGGCCGCCAAGGCACGAGTTGGAATCCGAGGCCGTCGTCGATCATTGCGAACCGACCCGACGCGAGCGTTAAGCGTTGCCGGTAGACGCCGGCGACGCGGTCGCCCTCTCCGCAAGGCTCATGCGGAAGCCCCGTTTCCGCTGACAGCGTTGCTGTCACGCTGCCGAGCTCGCGCCGGCGGAGCGTATTCATGAGATCCCGCGCGAACGCGATCCTTTGCCCTTGCCACGCTGCGAGCCCCTGTTCGACGAGATGGTCCACGCGCCGATCCATCGCGTTTCGCACCTCAACGCCGAATCCTCCTGAAGTTGCAATTGGGTCGCGGGCGACAAGCTGCCGGTCGAGCCAGGTCGCACCAGAGGCGGCGACCTGCTCTCCGATGGAGAGGTCGGACCGAGTGGCGAGCGATAGCCTCTGTCGTCCGCTCGTGTCCTTATACGAACGAGCTTCAACGATCGCTCCGGGCGCGCCGTCGCCGGTTAACTCGAGGTCATCAAAACGCAGATGATGGGTCCGCCCGTCCACGCCTTCCACAATCGCGTAAGCCAAGCCTTTCAGCTCGTCGTGGAGGCCGCGTTCGACCAGTTGCCCGACGACCTGGACGGTGGGCTCTTCGCCATGGAGCGCAAAGCCGCTCACGTCCGCGTCGCGGCCCAAGCGGCGAATGGCCCGGTGCATAGCCTTGATGATGTCGCCGCGGACGCCAAGATCCCGCAACGTTGGCTCGATGCCTGGTCTGAGGCTCCATTGCGCTGGCCCGATTGGCTCTGCGAGGCCTAAGCGTTCGAGCTTGCCCGCCCGGCCGACGAGCAGGCGGCGAAGCTCTGGGTCCTCCCCGCCCGCGCGAGGACGAAGATCAACGAGACCCCCGCTCTCGTCGGCGATATCCCGGAGCGCCCGGTCTAGGCTTGTCCAGCGCTCCGCCTCGACCTCCTTCTCGAGACTGGTCCGGATCTCCTTCTCGCTTCTCGGTCCGAGCTCGAGCTCAACGCGGTCGGCGGCGCGGCGTCGAAAGCCCTGGCTCATATAGCCGCGGCTGATGACAAGGTCGGATCCGTCGTCGGCCCTGCCCCGGAGCAGGACATGGACGTGCGGATTGTCCGTGTTCCAGTGATCGACAGCGACCCAGTCGAGCTTCGTTCCGAGGTCGCGCTCCGCATCGTTCATAAGTTCGCGGGTGAAGGCGCGGAGGTCCGCCATCTGGGCGGCGTCCTCAGGCGAGACGATGAATCGGAAATGGTGCCGGTCTTCCTCGCAGCGCTCGGCGAACGCGCTTCCGTCGGCTCCGTCCGAGGCGGCGTCGATGAGGCGCGCCTCCTCTCCATTCCGGGTCACGCCCTCGCGCTTGAGGTAAGTGATATGCTTGGCGAGCGGCGCGGCGACGAAGCTTCTACCGCGATGGCGGACAATCCGCGCCATGATCACGACGCGACGGCCGGTCGAATGCGAAGAGAGCGCCAGCGCGGCGCGGCGGCCTCGCCCGAACGTGGATCGAGACTTGCTCGCCTGAGCTTGGCCGAACCCATTTCCGGTACGGCCCGCCTTCTTGGCGGCGCGCATGACCTCGCCGACAAAACTCCTCGGGCGCTTGGCGCCGCGGTCGCCGCGCCGGATGCGGCCTGGCCTGACCCTTATTTCGTCATCGTGACCGATCATGGCTCGACGCAATTCGACTTGCGATGGCGCTTGAACGATTGAATTTGCTCGAAGATTGTCTGTAAGCGCCAGCACCGGGGGCTGCGCAAGCGAGGGAAAACAACAATCCGACCAATAACATGCGCCCGACCGCGGTCGGCGCTTTTATCTTGCAATCCATGGTCGGAGTCTCCCCTCCGCCTCTGCCTCCCTGCCAGTCGGGCGAGAGAGTTCGAGATGGTGCGACAGACCGCGATTTGCCTCATTGCGATTGAGTCCTGTCGGCGATGCGCACAAACAGCCCATCCGAATGCGGCGCGAGCGCCGAGAGATCGACGACATGACGCCCGGTTGGCGGACGGTCCGATGACGCGTTGAGTGGCGCATGGACGGCAACCAGAGTGGTGTTCTCGTGCGGAGCGAACAGCGCTGAGCGGAGCCAGGCGACCAGATCAAACGGCGCGGTGGATTTGCTTTCGGGCCGCCCTCCATCGATCATCGGCATGAGCAGCGCGATGTAGTCCTGCGTCTCAATCGGCAGCGGCCTACCCGTCGCCAAGTGGTTCTCGTAGCGAGTCGGACCCGCATTGTAGGCGGCCAAGAAACCGGGCGAGCCATAGCGATCGTGCATCTCGCGAAGGTAGGCTGCGCCGGCGAGGATATTGTCGCGGGGGTCATAGGGGTTTGATCCGAGATGGTAGTGGGCTCGCAGCCCGGCATAGGTCTTGGGCATGATTTGCATCAGGCCCATCGCGCCCTTTGACGAGACAGCATGGGCTCGCCCGCCGCTCTCGATGTGCATCACCGCGCGTATCCAGCTCACCGGAATTGCAAATCTCTGCGAAGCCTCGGCGATGAAAGAGGCGAACGGCAGGTCGGACGATGAAGCTGCCGAGCGCGCGGTTGCCGCAGGTTCAGCTCGCGCGGAACCGCAACCCTCAAGCGCTACGCTCAGCATGGCGGTTGCAGCGCAGATCCTAGTCCCAATCGATCCAAACCGTCGCGCCGCGCGCGTGAACGAAGCGGTCGACACGCCGAGCTCACGTTCCTCCGAACAGGCGGAGACATCGAGCTTGTGCGGATCGACTGCGCGCGAGTTGGCCTTGAAGGTTCGATGCCAGACCGACGGTCGGGCGGCGCGAGCTCCGTCAGACTTGGAGGCAAGCCGCATCGTCATTCCTCCCCCATCGTCCAGAGCGGGATCGCCCGGCCGATAACCGAAGAGGCAGGCAGAGGGCCGAAATAGCGTCCGTCAAGCGAATCGGCGGACCGTGGGTTCATGAGGAAGACTTCGGCCTGGCTGACGACGTGGCAGCCTTTCCAGGAGGGAAGCGGACGGCCGCGGCTGTCGCGCTCGCGCGCCTCGCCGATCGCAGCTCCGTCGATTGTCACAGCGAAGCCGTTTCGACAGACCGACTGCCCAGAGAGCGCCTGGACGTGCTTTAACAGCGGCACGCCGCGCGGCAGATACCCGCGGTCAGCGAGGAAGTTGGCGAGCGGTTCTGGCGGCGCCACGGCAATGAGATCGGCGACGCGGAGTTGGGTTGGTCGCTCGACGGCGTAGAGGCCGATCGGGACACTGGCGCTCGCGTTCCAGATCAGGAAGGGAGGATCGAGCGGCGGAACGGCGGTTAAGCCGACGCCGAGCGCCGCGACAGCGAGCACGCCTGGATGACGGCTCATCGTGCGTCGCTCCGGCGTAGAAGCCAGGCCTTGTGTCGCGCGCTCGTATAGGGCCTCGGCTCCTCGCCGGCGCTGAGACGGTTGTGGATGTGACGCCAATGGTCCGGCGCGGCGTCGGCCGGATCGACGCCGATCGACTCGATCTGGTCGATCGCATGGAGAACGCGGCTGACGTTCGGCCAGCCGGCGATGCGGAGCAGGATTTCGCCGCCGGGACGGACAAAAGGCAGGGTGGAATAGGGCTCGCCGAGCGCAACTGCGCCGACGACGTCTATGCGGGAAATGATCGTGCCGAAATCGTTCGACGCCCAACGGACGAATGCGAAGACGCTGCCGGGGGCGAAGCTGACGATACGTGCGCGGCGATTTAGAACCCGCTCCTCGGCGATCCGGCCGAAGCGAATCCAGTGTTCGATCCGCTTCTCGAGCCAGGTCAGCTCGACATGCGTGAGCGCGGCCACGCGCTCGGGCATGGGGGACCCACTGGCCGAAGTGATGGCGCTCAACGTGCGTCTCCGTCGCTGTCGGGGAATTCGCGGGCGAGCAGGTCGCGCAGCATGTCGGCGACGGTCAGCCCGCGCTTGAAGGCCGTGACCTTGATACGGCCGCGCTGTTCCGGAGTGACGTCGATCGTGAGCCGAGCCGTGTATCGGCTTCCGTCCGGATCCCGGGACGGCTCAGTCTCCGGCGTGCGCACCCAAGCCTCGGCGTCGGTTGGACGACCTACAGACGCGACCTTGCGCTCGCGGCTCATCGCGCGCTCCTTTCGATCTCGGAGGCGAGTGCGGCGATCTCGCCTGCGGCCAGCCCGCCGCAGTCGAGTTCGCTGACGAGCCGGCCACTGCGTGCGGCGTCGGCGAAGCTGACGCGCTGGCCGACAGTCGCACCCAGCGCCGGAGGATCGTGATCGGCAAGGAGCTCCGCGGTGTCGCGGGCGATCAGCGTGCGGGCGCCGCAGCGGTTCAGCACGAACCGGGCAATCAATTGGGGACGGAAGATCCGCGCTTCGGCGATCAGCTTCAGCATCTCGCCGGACGCCCAGCCGTCGAACGGCGACGGCTGCGCTGGAATGAGCACGATGTCGGCGGCGAGGAGCGCGGAGCGCATGAGCCCCGCAATCCGAGGCGGCCCGTCGATGATCAGATGACGGGCATCCCGTGCCAGCTCGGGCGCCTCGCGGTGGAGCGTGTCCCGCGCAAGACCGATGACGCCGAAGAGCCGGGGCAATCCTTCCTTGGCGCGCTGCTCCGACCAGTCGAGCGCCGAGCCTTGCGGATCGGCGTCGACCAGGATGACGCGCTTGGCTTGGCGCGCCCAGTGTCCTGCGAGATGGAGCGCAAGCGTCGTCTTGCCGACGCCGCCTTTCTGATTGAGGAGTGCGATAATCATGCTCGCGCTCCGAGACTTGCTGGTCGCCTCGCTCTGATGAGCGGAATGGAGTCTTGAGTGGAGAGAGGATGGCCGAAGGGTCCGCCCTTCCGATCAATGCACCCTAGCCGGCCCGCCGCCGCTCTCTTGGAGGCCCTCGTGGCTCCGGCAAAGCTGGCGGGATCGAGGCGATCGAGACGCTGTCTGGGCCCGTTAGCCGTTGCTCCACAGGGCGGGGTTTTGGCCGGTTCCGTTAGAAGGAATCCGAAGGATTCCCAGTTAGAGAAGTTACGGGCCGCGGAAGGCGTTGAGCTGCTTAGTGTTTCGGCGGATTCCGGTCCCCGATAGCACGTGCTTCCGGTCCCCGATGGCACGATACGGGTGGTCCCCGATAGCACGAGGCAATTCACAGCTTGTCCCCAGCCCGCATGGCGCCGCGAACCCTGTGCGGACCCTTGCCGGTCTCAGTATCTGAGGATGGCCTGAACGAGAGGCGCTCGGCGTCGGAGGCCCCGCGCTCGATCGCGAGGCTGTAGCCTGGAAGCGGCTGGCGGCGGACGATGTCGCGGATGTTGTAGGCGAAATGCTTAAGCGGCGAGAGGCTGCCGGACTTGGCGTGGAGATAGGTAAGATCGAAACTCCAGCCGTATTCCTGGCGACCGCCGTGCTTGCGTACGATCCGGTATAGCCAGCGCTCGAGGCCGCCGGTGAGCGCGAAATATTCGCGGTCGATGGTCAGAACGAGGGCGTCGTCGAGAACCCCGGCGTAGAACCAGTCCGGTAGGATCAACTCGATCCCGAGCGGCCTGCCGTTCGCGTCGGCCTTTTCCTTCCATTCATTGACCCAGGAGAAGCGATGGCGGCGGCGTTCGGCTGCTTGCCGGATCGAGGTCGCGACGGTGGTCGACTGAAGCCGATCCAGGCCGGCCTTGAGGCGCTGATAGTCGCGCGCGCTTGCCCCGCGGCCGACGAAGGTCAGGATCTCGTATGGCGTCGACGCCATCAGGCGCGAGGTGCGCAAGCCGGCGTCTCGCGCATGGACGATCTGCGAGGCCGCCCAGATCAGGACGTCGGCGTCCCAAATGGTGGCCATGCCATGCTCAGGTGTGGCTTCGACCCGGATCGCGATTGCGCCCGCCTTGAAGTCAATCGGCTTGAGGCGCTTCGACTTTGCGAGCGAAAAGAACGGGTAGGCCATCAGGTCCTGCGCGTCGCGCGGCGCAAGGTCGCCAGGCAGGGCGCGGAAGAGCTCGAGCTGCTCGAGCTCCGCCCGCCTGCGACGCGACGGCGGCTCCGTGTCCGTGGCGCTCATCAGCGCCGTTCCTTGCCGGCATACGGGATGGGGAAGACAGGATGCCGCTTTGCCGGCAGCACCGTCCCGGCGCCAGGGTCGGAGGTGGATTTCTTGGCGCCGAGGTCGGCCCAGGCCTGAAGGTCATCGAGGCCGTAGACGACGCGGCCGCCGATCTTGCGGTATTTCGGGCCGGTCCCGTAGGTCCGATGCTTCTCCAGCGTCCGGCCCGAGAGGCCCAGGAATCGCGCAGCCTCGGGTGTCCGGAGAAAGCGTGGCGGCAAGCCGGCGAGCGGGTCGGGCATGATCGCGTTCCGTGATCCTTCGTGGGCGCCGTCGGCCATCGACGGCGGCGCGGGATCACGGTGGCGGAGAAGCGACGGCGAAAGGGATGACGGAGTGGGAGCGTCTCGCCCGCGACACCCGAAGAAAGCTGCGGCCGAGCCGCGCCGGATTGGTCAATCGCCGCTGAGAAGCTTGCGATAGCCGCCCTTCATCATCCGGATCGCGTCCTTCACGAGCCGGATGGTCTGGCCGCGGATTGACGACGTCTTCCAGGCATAACGGCCGACGGCCTCCGCCCCGAACAGCGCATCGGCGATCGCGCGATAGCTGGCCTGGTCAAGATGGCCGTCGAGCGCGCGCAGCATGAGCGCGAGGCGCCATTGATGACGGCGAGTGATCCGCCAGGCCTTCGGCAACGGGCCGGGCGAGCGCCCGGCAAGACGGCGGTAAAGGCGCTGCAGCGCGGCGATTCGTAGCGCGAACCTATCGTCGAGGACGACCAGGCCTGCGAGACTGTCGCCAATCCACACGTTGGGGAGCCACAAGCGGTGGTCGCCCTCGGGCTCCTCGAGCAAGACGTGCCGGCCGTCCGCACGCCGCAGATCGGCGCGGGCGTCGCCGACATCCGAAGCCGAGAGCTCATGAGCTTCGGAATAGCCGTCTGGCGCAGCGATAAGAGTCACGCCAGGCGCGAGAAGCTCCGGGCACCAGACCATGGGGCCAGAACTCGACGGCAAGCTCGGGTCGCGGAGGATGAGGCATCCCCAGCGATCCGAGAGTTCTGCGAGCGCGGCTTCCTCGGAGAGGGCGTTCGACTCCGTGCGCTCGAGAATGCTTGCATAGTGCTCACGAAATTCGGGATTGCGGCGCAGGAACTCCCAGGCGAGACCGGAGCGGTCGAGGTCCTTCAGCGCATCGGCTGCTTCTGGCGACCGCCAGTCCCTCGTCCTTGGCATGCAGGCCCCCGCTTCCCATGACCCCGCACGAGGGCAAACGAAGGCTATCGGCGTGACGGTCGTAAACGGAAGTCCTCGCGTTGCGGGCGCGCTATGCACGCAAAGGCGGCTTTACGAATCGGCGGATCGCCGGCTGGGTGGTCGCATGTGGCGAAGTTATGGCGTCAGCTCGCAGGCGGCTTTAGGAGATTCCGATAGCCGGTCCGCGTCATCCAGCGAGCTCGCGCGAGATGGCTGTCGTAGATGACCCGCGCGCGCTCGGGCTGATCGGCAGGGTCAAGGCCGAAGATGATCTGCACGGCTTCCCGCCAGTCCGCGCCTTCATTCGCGGCGTCCAGGAGCCTCAGATAGGCGGACAAATGACTCCGGTCGTAGTCAGTCAGTTCCCCGCTCTCGGGAGGCCGATCTTCGAAAGCCTTGGTCGTCATCGTTGGGGACCCGCGAATATTCCCAGTTCGTTCCCATTCAATAGGTTGGTCTGGACAGCGGTTCTCGGCCGATGCGTTCGAAGCATCGCGTGCCTCGCTGCCGCGCATCGGGCTTCATTGTTCGGTTAGGGGCGATCTGAAACAAATTCCACCAGTAGCTTATGGCCCGCGTATAACGAGTCGAGACCTCATCGAGATTGCAATTGAGCTGGACCTTCCTGAGAATGATTGACGGATAGTTAAGGCGAGATCGTTTGTAGAGAATACTCCGTGGTGAAATACTCGACAAGCGGCTGCCCTCTCGTGCATGGACATACGAGAGGTGTTCGCGCGGAATCTGAGGAAGCGCCGGCACGCAGCAAAGCTTTCCCAGGAAGAGCTCGCGCATCGAGCGGAGATCGATCGCACCTACATCAGCGCGCTCGAACGCAGCGTTTACGCCGCCAGCATCGACGTGGTCGATCGGCTGGCGACCGTTCTCGGCATCCAGGCTTGCGACCTGCTCGTCCGGCCTCCGACGGCGCGCGACAAGAACGCCAACGCGACCCGCGACAAGCGGCAGAGTTCCGCGTCTGGCACCATCACTAAAGCCGGAAAAGCGGGTTCGGTGAAATCCTGATAGAGTGCGACCCGACGAGGCGCAAAGGCGGGTTCCGATTGGAGTCCCCGCGGACCGCGATGAGGGAGCCCCGCCCGGCGGAGCCGGACGGGGCGTTGGCGGACCTCAGTCGTTGTTCTTGCGCGGACGGGACCAGATCAGGGTGTAGCCTTCGCCGTCCTCGTCATCGAACAGGTTCGCGTAGATCGGCGCGTTGAACGAGGGATCATCGAGCTTGAGCGAGAGATAGTCGCGGCCCTCTTCGGAGCGCTTCGACCACCCGGCTCCGATCTCGGCCCGACCCACGTAGATGCGGTGGCTCGGAGCGTTGTCGTTGGAGCGGTTGGTCTCGGCGACGATGCGGACGCCCTTGGCCTGCACGCTCAGGGTGACGATCTCGCCCTGGAAGTCGCTGCCGACTTTCTTGAAGGAACCGATATTGGCCATGTCACTTCTCCTTGGCTGTTTCGAGCCCGCGACCACCGCGGCCTCGATGGCGATCGACAGGCCGAGGACGATCGACGACGCACCCGCCCGGTCGGGGTTCCCGTCGCGCGAGCGCGATGGGGTGGCCTCAGGGCCGGAGCGCAGCGGAGGATGTTGGCGGTGAGACTTTCTTGTTTCGCGAGGAATGGGCGAACCGGGGTCCCCGCGGGGCTTGCCTCACGGGGTGGAAAGCCCAGGGGAAGAAAGTCGATCCGCGGACATTGCGGCTCAGGCGATCGAGGCGCAGCCGGTCTTCGGCCAGATCAGGCCATCAAGAGGCTAGGTGCGTCCGTGCGCTGAACAGCATCCTCAGGAGAAGACGTGGCGGGATGTCGGTTGTCCCACACAAGATGTCGGACGGTTCAGGCGTAGAGAAAGAAACCGTGACGCAGGAAAACGCGGGTCTGCTCGTCGCGGAATAGCCGCTCAGCAAGTCTCCGGACGGAGATTCACCGGTGGGCGACCGATCGCGACTGCATCGGCGAAGCGCCTCTCCGAAGTGAGCTGCTTGCTCCGCGTGTCCAGCACGTGATCTATCAGCGCCCGATCGCCAGAGGACTCGGTCGCCGAGACTACGAGGGCCTAACCTGTCGTGTCGCGCCAGTAAGAAGGGCTTAGAATTGTTCTATGATGCGCCGCTCCGTCGCAACGGAAGAGGCTCCGCGAACACCGTCATCCGCGCCGAAGCCGTACCACCGATGAAGAACGCCCCAATCCAGGCGAAAACCTCGCGCCAGACAAGCGAGGGCACGCCGATTTGCGAGAGGCCGAGGACAGCGTGGTAGCCGGCAATCGCGGCGGGAATAGCGAAAGCGGCGGCGATGACGGCGCGAAGCACCGTCGGGCGAACCACGGCGAACGCGATCTGTCCAATGGCGAGTGTGATGGCAGCGGTCACGATGCCGACAAACAGCGCGCCGAGCGCGCCCGTGCCGCTCTGAAACGCAGCGATGCCGGCGGTAAGCCCGACGAAGAACGGAAGCGCATTGACGGCGAGCGTCAGAATTAGCCAGCAGAACAGGCCGATCCCGAACACGCTTAGGATGAGTCCGATGGCGGAAGCCTCCGTGACAAAGGATGTGACGGTCGCGCCGTCCACCACCACCACGACGCAGTCGAAAGTATAGCCGGAGGCAGCCCATCTTGCGAGAGCGATGCAGTGGGATCAGGGTTTGTCGTGGGTGTGGCGGCGCTTCATGCGCCGCCCTCGCCGAATTTCCAGACCGGAATGCCGAGCTTCTTCGCCTTGTCGGCGAGGTTGTCCTGGATGCCCGTGCCCGGGAAGTGAAGGACGCCGATCGGCAGGACCGCCAGCATCGCGTCGTTGCGTTTGAATGGAGCGGCCTTCGCGTGCTTCGTCCAGTCGGGCCTGAAGGCGATCTGCGAAACCTTGCGGTTGCTCGCCCATTTGGCGGCGATGAGTTCGGCGCCCTTCGGCGACCCGCCGTGCAGCAACACCATGTCGGGGTGCTTGGCGTGGGCCTTGTCGAGCCGATCCCAGATCAGGCGATGATCGTTGAAGCCGAGGCCGCCGGTAACGGCGATTTTCGGCCCGGCGGGCAGGAGCACTTCGTTGTCGGCACGCCTTTTTGTCGCCAGGAAGTCGCGACTGTCGATAACGGCCGAGGTCAGCGCCCGGTGACTGACCTTCGATCCCGTGCGCGGCCGCCAGGCGGAGCCCGTGTGGCGTTCGAACTGGCCGGCGGCCTCGTCGCGAAAAAGTTCTATGCTGTTCCTGCGCTCGATTAACGTCTGCCCCTCGGCCGTGAGGCGCTCGAGCTCGACCGAGCGGATCTCGGAGCCATCCTGCTCCTTCTGGCTGCGTTTTTGGTCGAGTTCGTTCTCGTCCAGCTCGCGCTCGATGCGACCTATGGCGCGGTGGAATAGGTTGACGGTCGACCAGAGCAAGTCCTCGAGGTCCGGTTCGAGGCGCGTGTCGTTCAGGGTCGAGACCAGGGCGTCGAAGATGTCTGCGACAGCGCCGGCCACGGCATTGCCTTCGGGAAGCGGTCTTGGATCGGGCTCGTCCTGAAATGGACGGTAGCCATAGAGCTGAAGCTCGTTGAGGACGTGATCGGTCGGGGATGAGCTGTGCGGCGGTTCGAATTCGGTGTCGTCGTGGTCGGTGGTCATGGTGAGGCCCTTTGCCGGATCGGCCGCGCCCATCGCGGCCTTCGTGGCGATCACCAGACGGCGGGCGGCGCGGCCCAGAACCCGGAGCGCGGCGCAGGGCCGCAGCGTCAGCGGAGGATGGCGAAGCCCGGCTATTTTGTTTCGCGATGCAAAGGCGGCTCTGCCGCCGGCGGAAAATAGCCGGGCGCAGCCATTGCCGGGCCGGGCCGGCTGCCGTCCGATCGCCCTCTAGAAGGCCAGGGTGCGGACTCTGTCCGGCTGTTCGGCCTCGCCCGACCGGCCATTGCGACACCCGAACTGCTGCTGCTTCAGCCCGTCTCGGCCGACATCAGGAGCATGAAGCGGGCGACATCCTGCGGGACGAGCTGAACCCGCAAGGCTGCTCGAAGTGCATCGAGGCCGAAGTCGCGCAGATCCTCGTTGAAGTCGCCGCACCTGGGCATCCAAACGATCGCCTCGACGCCGGTTGCCTCGGCGCGTTCGGTCAGAGCTGTCGCGGCCACCTGGCCAGCCGCATCATTGTCGCGAGCGATATAGAGCCGACGCAGCGTCGGCGGGAGCATAAGTGCGGCGAGGTGATTGGCCGAGAGTGCGGCGGCCATCGGCAGGGTCGGCAGCGCGCACCGCAACGACAGCATGGTCTCGATGCCTTCGCCGGCGGCGAGCACGTCGTTCGCCACGCCGAAACGCACGGCGTTGCCGAGCAGGTCGCCCATCGCGCGTCGCGGCGTGTCGATCGGCGCCTTGCCGAGACGGGCGGCGTCGAAACCGTCGGGATCGAGCCAAGTGCGGTGCGCGCCGGTGATCCGGCCATCGAGACCGGTCACGCGGGCGATCATCGCCGGCCAGGTCTCGGTCGGCGAATGCTCGTCGGGCCGGTAATAGCAGCGGGGATGGAAGCGCAGCGCGCCGTCTTCGTGCAAAGGCGTAATGCCGCGCTTCCGGAGATACGTCTCTACGAGTGTGCGCATCACCGGCTGCGACATGGCGAAGAGCCGTCGTGACGCGTCCGGCGAGCCGGTCTGCACGGGAAGTCGCGGATGTCTCCGAGAAGGCTCCGTTTCGATGCGCGGCAGGCTCAAGAAGCGGCTGGCTTCGTCGGCGACGTCGTGGAAGTCGATGAGGCCGCAGCTCTCGCGAATGACGTCCAGCAGATCACCGTGTTCGCCGGTGGCGGCGTCGGTCCATTTGCCGGCCGGTCCTTTCGGCGACTCCTTCAGCCGGACGAACATGGATCGGCCAGGCGTGTTGCGCGCGTCGCCCACCAACCAGTAGCGGCCTTCGCGACGGCCATTGGAGAGATAATGGCGGCACACCGCCTCGGCCTCGCGTGCGAGACGGTGCGCCAGTTCGGAGGCGTCGCGCGGCATCACGCGGCCTCCCGTTCGCCGACGCGCTCGACGGGATAACGGTCGAGCACCCGCGCTAGGACCGCGATGCCCGAAGCGTCGGCCGGAACGAACATGCGCAGTTTCCACGATATAATCTCGTGGAAGAGCCCGTAGGCTTTGAGCCGATCGCGCATCGTGTCGTTGAAACCCGACAGCTCGATGCGCCCGGCGCCCATGACGCGGACTCGGCGGAGCTGAAGACCTTCGGCGAGGTCGAAGACCGTCCGCCCCTCCAAGAGAGCGGCGAAGGCATTTTCCGGTGTCAGCGTCGGCGCATCCGCAGCGAGGGCGGTCGCCACCCAAGCAGGCGAAACCTTGCGGCCGATGATCCGCTCGCCGGCATCGGTCTGAAGCCGGTAGACGCGCGTCGACTCGCTTGGCAGCCGCTTCCAGATCGGCAGGAGCAACCCCGCTACAACATGGATGGTGCTGTTGGTGAACTCGGGCACTTCGCCAAGCTCGGCGGCCCACGTCGCGGCGAAGCGCTCGCGAGCGGCCTCCACCCAGTGGCTTTCCGCCCAGACCTTCAGCGCAAGGCTGTGGTTCTCCATCGGGCGGATCAGCCGCACGCGCCGCTCGATCTCGCCGTCGTCGAGCATGAGGCTCGGCGCCGGGACCTGCACGGCGGCACGGCCCGAGCGCTCGTTGATCAGGAGCAGGGCGCGCGGATCGGAGAGCCGATCGAGCGCCTCGTCGAGCGTGACCGGACGGTTGCGCCGACGCTCGGTGAGGGTGAGCAGCCGGGTCTCCGCGCCGGTGCCGGGATGCGTGTAGATGACGCGCCGGTCGGTGACGACGAAGCTCTCGGCGCGCAGCGTCTCCAAACCGACATCGTATGTGCCGGACGCGATCGCGCCCTCTATACGAGCCGTCAACAACTGCTCGAACGCGGTGAACAGGACGTTCTGCAGGCCGATGGTCAGCGCCAGCAAGCGATTAAGGAAGGTGGTGATCGGCGGCAGCTCGTCCTTGATGCCGTTCGCGTCCGTGAGCTTGATGCCGGTCGTGTCCTCGAAGGTCTGAAGCGGGCAGCCTTCGACCTTGCCGCGCACCAGCAGCATGTAGAGCTGGCGCAACGCATCGCGCCCGTAAGGGCTTTCGAGATTGTCTTCAGGCCGGAACAAGCCCTGGCCGCCAGTCTGACGCTGGCCGCGCGTGATCGCGCCCAGCGTGTCGAGGCGGCGCGCGATCGTGCTGACAAAGCGTTTCTCCGCCTTCACGTCCGTCGCGATCGGCCGAAACAGCGGCGGCTGCGCCTGGTTGGTGCGGTTGGTACGGCCGAGGCCCTGGATGGCGGCATCCGCCTTCCAGCCGGGTTCGAGTAGGTAGTGGACGCGCAACCTGCGATTCCGCGCCGACAGCTCGGCATGATAGCTGCGTCCGGTGCCGCCGGCGTCGCTGAAGACGAGGATGCGCTTGGCGTCATCCATGAAGGCGGCGGTCTCGGCGAGGTTCGCCGAGGCGGCGCGGTTTTCGACCAGCAGCCGATCGCCCTTGCGGACGACGCGGCGCGAGCGGCCGGTGACTTCGGCGACCATATCGGTGCCGAAGCGCTGAACGATCTGGTCGAGCGCGCCGGGTACGGGCGGGAGGGAAGCGAGCTTCTCGATCAGCCGATCGCGGCGAGCGACTGCCTCGCGGCTCTCGACCGGCTGGCCGTCGCGATAGACGGGCCGGGACGAGAGGCTGCCTTCGGAGTCCGTAAAAGGCTCGTAGAGCTGGACCGGGAAAGAATGGGCGAGATAGTCGAGAACATACTCGCGCGGCGTGATGTCGACCTGGACGTCGGCCCAATCCTCGGTCGGAATCTGCGCGAGCCGTCGCTCCATCAGCGCCTCGCCAGTCGAGACGAGCTGGATAACGGCGGCGTGGCCAGCCTCGAGATCGCGCTCGATTGAGCGGACCAGCGACGGCGTCTTCATGCTGGTCAGGAGATGCCCGAAAAACCGCTGCTTGGCGGATTCGAAAGCAGAGCGCGCAGCGGACTTCGCCTGTGCGTTCAACGTGCCGGTTTCGCCGGTGATATTCGCGGCCCGCATCGCCGCGTCGAGATTGTTGTGAATGATCGAGAAGGCGCCGGCATAGGCGTCGTAGATGCGGATCTGCTCGGTCGTAAGTTGGTGCTCGACCAGTTCGTACTCGACGCCTTCGTAGGAGAGCGAGCGAGCCGCATAGAGACCGAGCGCCTTCAAGTCGCGCGCCAGCACCTCCATCGCGGCGACGCCGCCGGCCTCGATCGCCTCGACGAATTCGGCGCGCGTGGCGAACGGGAAATCCTCGCCCCCCCACAAACCGAGGCGCTGAGCGTAGGCGAGATTGTGGACCGTGGTGGCGCCGGTCGCTGAGACGTAGACGACGCGGGCGTTCGGCAGGGCGTGCTGGAGCCGGAGGCCCGCGCGTCCCTGCTGCGACGGCGCCTGCTCGCCGCGTTCGCCCTTGCCGCCGACGGCGTTCTGCATGGCGTGGGACTCGTCGAAGATGATCACTCCGTCGAAATCGGAGCCCAACCATTCGACGATCTGCCGGACGCGCGAAAGCTTGTCGCCGCGCTCGTCGGTGCGCAGCGTGGCATAGGTTGCAAATAGGATGCCTTGGTCAAGCCGGATCGGCGTGCCCTGGCGAAAACGCGAGAGCGGTGTGACCAGCAGCCGCTCCATGCCGAGCGCCGACCAGTCGCGCTGCGCGTCCTCGATCAGCTTGTCGGACTTGCTGATCCAGACGGCGCGCCGCCGGCCCTTCAGCCAGTTGTCGAGCAGGATGCCAGCGATCTGGCGTCCCTTGCCGGCGCCGGTGCCGTCGCCGAGAAACCAGCCCCGCCGGAAGCGGACCGCGCTCTCGGCGTCATCGTGCGCAGCGGTAACGAGGTCGAAAGTCCCATCGACCGTCCACGACCCGGCGAGGAAATTGGCATGGGCCTCGCCGGCGTAGATGACGCTTTCGAGCTGCGCGTCGGACAGCCCGCTGTCTGTGATGAGGTTTGCCGAGAGATGCGGCCGGTAGGAGGGCTTTGGCGGCGCGACGGAGGCCATCGCCGCCGATTGCACCAGCTTCGTCGGATGCGCCTGAGAGCCGGGAATACGGATCGACTGAAGGACGTATTCTTCATAGAGCGCATCCGTGAGACGGCTGCCCTCGGGCGGCGTCCATTCGACTATGTCGTAGGGGAGCTCCACGCCTTCCGGCTCTGCGATCACGGCAGCCGGCTGCCGCGAGGTAGCGCGTGCGAGATAGCTGCGAACGGTTCTCGGCGCGACGAGACCGCCGGCCGTCTGTCCGGCGACCGGGCGTCGGGGCGGAACGCGCTCACCGATCCAGCCGAGCAGCGTCGCCGCGTCGGGCGCGACACCTGCGGAAGGCGGAAACTGCGTCGGGTCGGGCGCCGGCACGCGATCGATGACCGTCAGTCGCGTCTCGATCGTCGTGCCATGCTTGGCATAGACCGCGCCATCGATCGTCGCGGTGAAGACGACGGTGCCACGCTCCTGCAGGCGGACAAAGGCATCGCGCCAGGCCAGCGCCTCGGGGCCGAAATTGGCGCCCGTGATCGTCACCAGCCGCCCGCCGTCGATAAGGCGCGCCAGCGCTGAGGCGACATGACGATAGGCGGTGTCGGCCATGTGGCGGTCGACATTCGCCATTGCAGAGAATGGCGGGTTCATGAGCACGACGCTCGGCGTGATCGCAGCGTCGAGATGATCGTCTATCTGCGCCGCATCGAAGCGACTGACGGTGATGCCGGGAAAGAGGTGGTCAAGGAGCGCGGCGCGCGTGCCGGCCAGCTCGTTCAGCACGAGCGCGCCGCCGGCGATCTCGGCCAAGATGGCGAGAAGTCCGGTGCCGGCGGAAGGCTCCAGCACGCAATCGACCGACGTAATGGCGGCTGCGGTGCAGGCGGCCAGACTGAGGGTGACCGGCGTCGAGAATTGTTGGAGCGCTTGACTCTCCTCGGAACGCCGCGTGTGGGTGGGCAGAAGGCCGGCGATCTTCCTCAGTGCGGCAAGTCGTGAAACCGGAGAGTCGGCTTTGCGGAAAAGCGCCCTTCCGTATTTGCGCAGGAACAGGACGGTCGCGGCCTCGCAAGCGTCATAGGCCTGCTTCCAGTCCCATGCGCCGGCGGCATCGGAAGCCTCGAATGCTGTCTCCATCGCGGAACGCAGGACGCCGGCATCAATACGCCGCCCACGTTCGAGATCGGGAAGGAGAAGTCGCGCGGCCTCGAGGATGCCGGCAGATGCGGATGTGCGCGATGGCGCAGCCCCGCAGGCGGCCGCGGAGCGGGAAACAGTCGTCATGAAGGGAACCTCGGGAGAGCGAGTGCGGGCCGAGCCGCCGGGCGCTCTCTCTCGATCCCGATCGGCTCAAACGCCTCCCGGCCGGCCTCTCGCTCTCTTGTTGATGCTGGCGATCCTTCAAAACGAAAGCGCCCGACGCGATGGCCGGGCGCTGAGGGCGATAATCAGAGATATGAGCGGGACGGCAAATGCCGCCCCGCTCGTGGTCATTATTCCGCGGCGATCACGGCAGGCTCGTCCGCGTCTTCTTCGCCGGCGCCTTCCTCGTTGTCGGAGAGGAAGGCGGGGAGAGCCTCGTCACCCTCCGCGAGATTGCCGTCGATTGCCTCGGCGGCGTCGGCAACCGATGTGCGCAGCGGCTCGGGGAGCCAGCCGGTTCCTTCCAGCAGGCGCTCGGCTTCTTTCGCCATGTCCGCCTTCTTCAGGTGGTCGATGAGCTGCGCGGACTGTTCGCCCTTCGCCTCGCGCACCGCCTCGAGGATGCGGGGCTTGGTGACGCGGCCGAGATAGTTATCGACCGTCGGCCGCCAGCCGGCCTCAACCATGTCGAGCCCGACTGCGCGCGCGAGACGGTCGGCCGGGACGAGACGGCGCTGCACGCCATGGACGGAGATACCCGGGCCGCCATAGCGGTCGCCCTTCTCATAGAGCGCGTTGACCCCAAAGGAGACGCAGTGCGCGAGCAACGCGGCGGGGCTGGCGTCGTCGAGAGCGGCGAGCCAGTCCCAGAGGGTGGCTTCGTCCTTCGGCAAGTCGGCCTTCCAGGCCTCGTGCCGTTCCGCGACCGCTTTCGCGGGCGCGCTGTCCTTCAAGTCAGGTGGCTGGATTGAGAAGAACGCGTGCCTTACCGAGGCTTCGAGACAACTGCCCGCCCCGCTGTGCTGGAAAGTGTCGAGGCAGAATTTGTGCAGCAACGCTGTCATTGCGACATGAGGGTTGTTCGCCACCGCATCCCGCAACGCCAGCGTTCGATAGGCGGTCAGCTCGCTCACCAGCCGGTCGGGCAGCGGCTTGACGGCGTCCTCCTCGTCGTCCTCGACCTCGGGCTGGCCCCCGATCGTGATAACGGCGCGCTGGTTGGTCGGCGCGGAAGGCTCGCCACGGTCGCTCGCATCGCCATCGCTGCCGGCCTGGCCGCCCGTGTTCGTGCTGGCAGACGGCTCATCTTCCGGCCGGACGTAGCCGTGGTCGACCGAAAGGCCGCCATCAGAATCAATGCTGACGAAGACGCCGGCGCGAGCGATCTCGGCGGGATCGTAGCTCACCGGCCGACCCTCGAAGGCGGCGAGCGCCGTTTCGATTTCGCCGAGACAAGCATCGACGTCGTCGGGAAGCTTGTCGGCGTTTTCGTACTCCGCCTCGAGCTTGGCGTACTCGGTCTTTAACGCCTCGATCGTCGCCTGTTCCTCGGCCGTGAGGTCCGTCGGCGTCCCTTCGATCTCGCGCAGATGATGCGTATGGCCGAACGGGAAATCGACGTTCACCTTGATCCACCTCCATCCTTCGGCGGCGATCTTCTCCGCTTCGCACTTCAGCTTCTCGGCGACCAGCGCATCAAGCAGGCCGACATTCTCCAGCCATCCGCCGTCGTCCTGCTGAAAGAGATCGCGCAGGACAATGCCGCCAGCCTGCTCATAGGCATCGAGGCCAACGAACAGGGCGCGCCTGTCCGACACGCGCACGGTGCGCTCGGTTAACAAGCGGCGGATCTGATAGGGCTCTTGGCTGTACGAGCGCTGCAGTGATTCCCAGACCTGCTCCTGACGCGCGTGATCGTTCGTCACCGTGAACGCCATGAGCTGTTCAAGCGAAAGGCCGTCTTCGGCGTAGATGTCGAGCAGCTTCTCGGACACCGTCGCGAGACGCAGCCGCTGCTTCACGACGTTCACGCCGACGAAGAAGGCGGCAGCGATTTCTTCCTCGGATTGACCCTTCTGGC
>Ga0335075_10004513_pt1 | contig 21758 bp, 22 predicted proteins | sample Lox_Sample_24_FD_206723 | JGI IMG/M metagenome (GOLD analysis project Ga0335075, IMG submission 206723) | Soil microbial communities from Loxahatchee National Wildlife Refuge, Florida, United States - Lox_Sample_2.4 | ecosystem: Environmental > Terrestrial > Soil > Wetlands | place: USA...
CTTCGACAAGTTCGCGCCAGACACCGGCGGCACTGCAGCGGCCGAGCGCGAGCCGGAATCGATCGACCACGTCGCCGACACCGCGCTCAACGAGGTCGCAGCGGTCGGCGACGCGGCGCTGGAGAACACCTCTGGGCCCGCCGCGATCGGCAGTGCCGCCGAAGTGCCGCTGGACATCCCCGAGGTGCCAGACATCCCCGAGCTGTCGCCAGCTGAGAAGGGCGACATCGGCACCCACGAGGGCCACGACCGAGCGCGCCAGCAGGCTCAGGGCCGGCAGCCGGGCAACGGCGCTACCGCCCAGACGGCTGCCTCGGACGCCGAGCGCTAGTTATCCCGGAGGTCGCGGAGAGGCTGAGGCGCTTGGGCGCGCCAGGCTCTCCGCGATCACCACATACGGCCACTGCGGGCCTGATCGCCTCGCTGTAGGGTTTCGGCTATGCCGAAGTGGGAGTACGCAACGGTGCCGCTGCTTGTGCACGCGACCAAGCAGATACTAGATAACTGGGGCGACGATGGCTGGGAGCTCGTCACTGTCATCCCCGGGCCGAATCCTGAGCAGCTCGTCGCCTACCTGAAGCGCGCGAAAGAATGACCGCCGACGACACGCCCGGCCACAGCGGCACGGGCACGGCCGCGGCGGAGGAGCGGCTAGCTGCGCTCGGCCTCAGCCTGCCGCCGGTCGCCGCCCCGCTGGCGGCCTACGTGCCTGCGGCCAGGTCCGGCAGCATGATCTACACGTCCGGCCAGCTCCCCGTCGTCGATGGTCAGCTGGTGTCGGTGGGCAAGGTCGGCGCTGAGGTCGGGGCAGCGGAGGCCGCGGCGCTGGCGCGGACCTGCGCCCTCAACGCACTCGCCGCAGCTGCTTCGGTGGCCGGCGGCCTGGCCGGGATCGGGCGGATCGTGAAGCTGACCGGCTTCGTGGCCAGCGCCCCGGATTTCACCGGGCAGCCGCAGGTGGTGAACGGCGCCAGCGAGCTGTTGCTTGAGGTGTTCGGCGACGCCGGGCGGCACGCACGAAGCGCGGTCGGCACGGCCGTGCTGCCGCTGAACGCCCCGGTCGAGATTGAGCTCATCGTCGAGGCCAGGGGTTAGGCGAGCACGTCGCAGTCGGCAGGAGGAGAACGTGGCAGACGGCGGGCCGGAGGCTGCCCCCGCGCGGGTCGGCGGCGAGATCGCTGAGCGCGCACGTGCCATCCTGGCCGGGGAACAGGCCCCGGTCACGCCGCGCGATGCGGCGACCGTCATGCTGTTGCGCGCCCCCGGCGGACAACCCTCCGGGCTCGAGGTCTACATGCTCCGCCGCAAGCCGACGATGGCATTCGCGCCTGGCGCATTCGTGTTCCCCGGCGGCTCGGTCGATGCCAGGGATGCAGACGAGCAGGTGGCCTGGGCCGGACCGGACGCGGCTGACTGGGGCCGGATCTTCGAGGCGCCGCCGGCGCTGGCCAGAGCGCTGGTCTGTGCCGCGGTCCGGGAGACCTTCGAGGAATCGGGCGTACTGCTCGCCGGCGAGTCGCCCGACTCGGTCGTTGCGGACACCACCAGCGAGGAGTGGGAGGCGGACCGGCACGCGCTCCTCGACCGCTCGCTTTCGCTGGCCGAACTGCTCGCCCGCCGCGGCCTCGTGCTCCGCGCTGACCTGCTGCGGCCCTGGGCGCGCTGGATCACCCCCATCGTGGAGTCTCGCCGCTTCGATACTCGCTTCTTCGCCGCCGCGCTGCCGGCCGGCCAGCGGACCAGGGATGTTGGCGGCGAGGCTTCCGAGGTCACCTGGATCGCGCCGGAGGAAGCCCTTAATGCCGGGGAACGCGGTGACATCGTGCTGTTCCCGCCCACCGCTGTGACGTTGTCGGAGCTATCCGCATGCGGTGACCTTGAGACTGTGCTGACCGGCCCGCGGCAGGTCGCGCCGATCGTCCCCGAGGTCCAGATGCGGGAGGGCGCGGTCTGGCTGACGATCCCGGGCCGGGGCGAGGTCCCGCTTCCGGGCCGTCCGGCCACTCGCGGTGGTGCCGGATGACAGACCAGGCCCCGTCCGTCAGTGAGCAGAGAGGCAGCATCGACGGCTCGGGCACGAGCCGGGCCCGTTGCGTGCTGGCGCCAAACCCGTCGCTGATGACGCTGGACGGCACCAACACCTGGCTGATCGCCGAGCCTGGCTCGGCAACTGTGGTCGTGATCGACCCCGGTCCGGAGGACGAGGGACACCTGCAGCGGATCTGCTCCGTGCTCGCCGCGAGGGACCAGCGCGTGGCGGACATCGTGCTGACGCACCGCCACCTCGACCACTCGGCCGGGGCGCCGCGCCTGGCCGAGCTGACCGGCGCCGGCGTCCGCGCAGTCGACCCGGCCCACCGGCTCGGCAGCGAGGGGCTGGTGGCCGGCGACGTCGTTGACAGCGCCGGCTGCGAACTGCGGGTGATCAGCACGCCGGGGCACACAGATGACTCGGTCAGCCTGGTGCTCCCCGCCGATGACATCGTCCTTACCGGCGACACCGTGCTCGGCCGCGGGACTGCTGTCATCGCCGATGACGGAAGTCTGAGTGACTACCTGGACTCGCTGGCCCGGCTCCGCGCGCTCGCCGATGAGACCGGATTGCAGGCGCTACTGCCAGGACACGGCCCGCTGCTCAGCGACCCGGCTGCGGTGCTCGATTTCTACCTGGCGCACCGGGCTGAGCGGCTGGACGAGGTGCGTTCGGCTCTCGCTGGCGGCGACCGGACGCCGGCCGAGATCGTCGCCACCGTCTATGTGGACGTCGACCGCAGGCTCTGGCCGTTTGCTCAGTCATCGGTCCGGGCGCAGCTGCGCTACCTGGATGATCACGGCGAGCTGCCGCCCGGCGTGACCTGGTAGCGCGCTTACCTGGCTCGCTTGCGCAGGCGGTCGGTATCGGTGATCAGCACGGACTTGGCAGACAGCTGGATCCAGCCGCGGGCGGTGAAGTCGGCGAGCGCCTTGTTCACGGTCTCCCTCGATGCGCCCACAAGCTGAGCGAGTTCCTCCTGAGTGAGGTCGTGGTTGACCTGCATGCCGTCGGGTGTCGGCACGCCGAACCGCTCGGCCAGGTCGAGCAGCGCCTTAGCCACCCGGCCGGGGACATCGGTGAAGACCAGGTCCGCCTTGACCTCGTTGATCCGGCGCAACCGCTGCGCGAGCGCCTGCAGCAGGTACATCGCGACCTCGGGCCTGGTCGACAGCCAGGCCCGGAGGTCGTCGTGCGCAAGGCCGGCCAGCCGGGCGCTGGTGACCGCGGTGGCGCTTGACGTCCGGGGGATCGGGTCGAACAGTGACAACTCACCGAACATCTCGCCAGGACCGTGCACGCTCAGCAGGTTCTCCCGGCCATCCGGCGCGGCCTTTGTGAGCTTGATCTTGCCGGTCAGGATGATGTAGAGCTTGTCGCCCGTGTCGCCTTCGGAGAACAGCCGCTCGCCGCGGTCGAGGTGCACGTCGATGATGCCCGACCGCAGCGCTCTCGCGTCCTCCTCGCTGAGCGCCTCGAACAGCGGCGTCTCGCGGAGCAGCTCATCGACGTCCGCCATCGCGCCTCCTCAGTCACTCGGTCTTGCTCTGATGCCTGATGCCCGCTCCGGTGCTCCGTCATCCGAGGTGCCCGGGAAGGTCACCTGCGTCAGTGGTCCTCGGCGCCGGCTAGCCGCTGGCGGGAAGACTCGATCTCCCGCTCGGCCGCCTCGACCCCGACCCATTTTGCTGACTCGACCTCTTTGCCAGGCTCCAGTGCCTTGTACACCTCGAAGAAGTGCTGGATCTCAAGCTGATCAAATTCTGGCACGTCGGCGATGTCATGCAGATGCGCCATCCGCGGGTCGGTCGCCGGCACGCACAGCACCTTGTTGTCCGCGCCCTTCTCGTCCCGCATGCGGAACATGCCGATTGCCCGGCAGCGGATCTGGCAGCCGGGGAAGGTCGGTTCCTCCAGCAGCACCAGCGCGTCCAGAGGGTCGCCATCGTCTGCCAGCGTGTCCTCAATGAAGCCATAATCTGCCGGATAGCGCGTTGAGGTAAAAAGCATCCGGTCTAGCCTGATACGACCTGTCTCGTGGTCCATCTCGTACTTGTTACGCTGCCCCTTGGGGATCTCGATGATGACTTCGAACTCCACGATCACTCCCTGGCGCCTCAAGGCTGCTGACCGCGCCTGCCCGGATGTCTGACGGTCTGGCTGAATGTCTACCTGGCCAGTGCGCGGCTGCTTCTCTCGGGGGTAGCACATCACGCGTAGGGAGCCGTCACCCGCGGATGCGGCACGTTCCGAAGGGATCGATCGTTGCGCCGGCCTCGCCGCCTGCTGATAGTGGTTGTCGCCGCGCTGTGCGCTGTCACTCTGGCAGCGGGCCTCACGGTCGCCCGGCTGCTGCCGGGCAGGCTGGCGCTGTGGCGGCGCCCCGGCATCGAGGCGGTCAGGCCGGCCGGGGCTGGCACGGTTCTGGGCGCGGCGAGCGGGATGCCCCGGGCCGGGGTCGCAGCCACGCAGGCCGGCGTCACCGCAGCGCTCACTCCGCTGCTGAGCGCTAGTGTTTTCGGCCCTCAGCTCGGAGTGCTGGTCAAGAACCTGTCGACCGGGAAGGTGCTCTACTCGAGCGATGCGAGCGCCGGCTTCGCCCCGGCGTCAACTAACAAGCTGGCGACCTCGGTCGCGGCGCTGCAGGTGCTTGGCCCGAACGCTCGGTTCAGCACTACGGTCGTGACAGGTCGCACCGCCGGGTCGGTCGTTCTGGTTGGCGGCGGCGACCCGACGCTGGCAGCGGGGCGCCTTCCTGCTTCCAGTTACCCGCAGTCGGCGACTCTGCTGGACCTGGCGAGGCAGACCGCCCAGTCACTTCGGGCCCGGGGCGAGCGCAGCGTGACGCTTGGCTATGACGTCTCCCTCTACCAGGGGCCGGACCTGCTGCCAGGGTGGGAGGGCTACGTCACGAGCGGGAACGTCAGTGCGATCACGCCGCTGGAGGTGGATCAGGGCAGGGTGACGCCGAGCGGCGCGCCGGCCGACTACGTCTCCGGCGGCGGGCCGCGTGCGGCGGAACCGGCGGCCCTGGCGGCGTCGTCGTTCGCCGGCTTCCTGAGTGCTGACGGGATCCGCGTGCGCGGCGCGCCAGGCCTGGTCACGGCGCCGGCCGGCGCGACCAGGCTGGCCAGCGTCGAGTCGCCGCCGCTCAGCCAGATCATCCAGCTGATGCTCGAGCAGAGCAACAACGTGATCGCGGAGAACCTCGCCAGGCACGTCGCGCTCGCGACCGGCCATCAGGCGTCGTTCAGCGGCGGCGCCGCAGCGGTTACCGCGGTACTGCGCAGTCTTGGCGTTACCGGCGAGGTGAACCTGCATGACGGGAGCGGGCTGTCACCGAGCGACCGGATCGCTCCGGCTGTCCTGGTCCAGCTCGTCCAGCTGGCGGCGACTCGCTCCCGGCTCAGGTCGATACTGACCGGCCTTCCGGTCGAGGGCTTCTCCGGCACGCTGGCGCCCGGCGGCAGCGTGTTCGGGCTCGGCCCGCCGGCCGGATTCGGCGTGGTGCGCGCCAAGACGGGAAACCTCAGTACCGTCGCGGCGCTGGCCGGGACGGCCTACGCCAAGAACGGCGAGCTGTTCGCATTCGCGATCATGGCCGACCAGATTTCGGCCGCCCCCGGCGCGCTCGTCCGGGCCGCGACGCAGATGGTCGACCTGGCTGGCACCCTGGCTGGCTGCGGCTGCCGTTAGCTGCCCGGGCTGGCTGTGCGTGTTAGCTAGCTGTGTCGGCTGGGGCATGCTGTCAGCTGGCAGGCAGGGCGGGCAGGCGAAATCGCCAGGTTCCACGTACGGTGGAGGGGTGAGCAGCGCGCAGATGATCGACTGGCAGGTGGCCACCTCCACCGGAGTCCGCTGGGTCCGGCCGGGCCCCCAGGTCAGCATGGCCGAAGCCAGGAAGGTCGTGGCCGAGCTCCGGCAGCTGGCCGCGGCAGTCTCAGAGCCTGTCCGCGAGCTGACCGGGCTGCCCGGCGCCGCAGACGACGGCAACGTCGCAGTTGTGGACCGACCCGGCTGGATCAGGGCAAATGTCGACGGTTTCCGCGTGGTGCTCGACCCGCTCGTGCAGCGGATGCGGGAGAACGGCAATGTGCCGCCGCCTGGCTCGATGATCAGCGCCGTCGGGTCGCGCGTCACCGGCATGCAGGCCGGGCTGATCCTCGCCTATCTCGCGGGCCGCGTCCTCGGCCAGTACGAGCTGTTCCTGCCCCCGGATCCGGACGCGCCGGGCAAAGACGCGCCGGCCGGGCGGCTAACGCTGGTCGCGCCGAACATCGTGATGGTCGAGCGCGAGCTTGACGTCAACCCGCATGACTTCCGGCGCTGGGTCTGCCTGCACGAGGAGACGCACCGGACACAGTTCACCTCGGTTGCCTGGCTGCGGCCGTACGTGCAGCAGCAGATGTCGGACTTCCTCCTCGCTTCCGACCTCGATCCGGCCTCCATCCTGGACCGGCTGCGTGCGGCCGCCGATGCCGTCGCCGGGGCGGTACGGGGCGGCGACGGCGAGAGCCTCATCGAGGCCATCCAGACTCCGCGGCAGCGCGAGATCCTGGACCGGATGACCTCCGTGATGACACTGGTGGAGGGCCACGGCGACTACGTCATGGACGCGGTCGGCCCGTCGGTCGTGCCCTCGGTAACCGAAATCAGGGAAAAGTTCAATGCCCGCCGCGGCACAGCGGGCCGGATGGAGCAGGCAATCCGCCGCGTCCTCGGCATCGACCTGAAGATGAAGCAGTACGAGCAGGGCTCCCGGTTCGTCAAGGCGATCGTCGACGAGGCCGGAATGGCCACCTTCAACAAGGTGTGGACCTCGCCGGAGATGCTGCCCACGAGGGAAGAGCTTGCCTCGCCCCGGCTGTGGCTTGAGCGCGCTGAGCGCAGCGGCCCGCCACCGGCCGTCCTGGGGTCTGCCTCAGTCGCCGGCGGTCCGGTCGCTGTGGCACCGCCGAGCGCGGACGGATCCGCCACAACTGAGCCCGGTTCTGATAGCTCTGCGACGGCTGAGCCTGGCCTGAACGGCTCTGCTACGGAGCCCGGTCCGGGCGGCTCGGCCGCGGCCGCGGCCGACCCTGGTGCGGGGGACGCGAGCGCGGCAGGCTGAGGTCCGCCCATGGGCCCGCACCCGGCTGTGGCGGCCATCCGCCATGCTGTCCGGGTGAGCCTGGCCAGGCTGGAGCCAGGCGATCGCGTGCTTGTCGCCTGTTCCGGCGGCGCTGACTCGCTGGCCCTCGCGGCTGCCGTTGCGTTCGAGGCACCGCGGGCTGGCATGCTCGCGTCCGGCATTACCGTGGACCACGGCCTCCAGTCAGGCTCGGCTGAGCAGGCTGCGCGCGTCGTTTCCTTGCTGGCCAGCCTCGGCCTCGGTCCGGTGCAGTCCGTGGCAGTCACCGTGGCGGGTCCGGGCACCTCACCCAGCAGTCAGGGACTCAGCCACCCGGGGCCGGAGGCGGCCGCTCGCGCAGCCCGATACGCCGCGCTTGATGAGGCCGCGACGGCGGCCGGGGCGAGGGTCGTACTCGGTCACACGCTCGACGACCAGGCTGAGACCGTGCTTCTCGGGCTCGCCCGCGGCTCCGGCGCCCGGTCGCTGGCAGGGATGGCTCCAGTGTCCGGCCGTTACCTCCGCCCGCTGCTGGCCATCAGACGCTCACAGACACTGACCGCGTGCGAAGCGCAGGGCCTGGAGCCGTGGCATGACCCGCAGAACTGCGACCTTGCGTTCACCAGGACCCGGATCCGGCACCAGGTCATGCCGGTCCTCGACGCCGCCCTCGGGCCGGGCGTGGCTGAGGCGCTGGCACGGACGGCCACGCTGCTGCGGGACGATGCGGATGTGCTGGACGCTGCTGCGGAGCAGGCGGCCGACCAGCTAGGCGGCACCGGCGCCGCGCTGACAGCCGGGTGGCTGGCGGATGCGGTTGCGGCCCTGCCGCCTGCTATCCGGCACCGAGTGCTCCGGACCGCGGCGGTCGCGGCCGGCTGCCCTCCCGGTGCGCTGTCCCAGCGCCACGTGGCCAGCATGGACGAACTGGTCACCAGCTGGCATGGGCAGCGCTGGGCGGACCTGCCAGGCGGCGTCAGGTGCCAGCGCAAATATGGCAGGCTGCTCTTCACCGCCAGCGGAGGGAGCAGGGGTGGACGCGAATGACGTAGGACAGGACCTCAAGGAAATCCTGATCACGGAGGAGCAGTTGCAGCGGCGCGTGGCTGAGCTGGCTGCCCAGATCGATGCCGATTACGCTGGCCGCGAACTGCTGCTCGTCGGCGTGCTCAAAGGCGCCGTGATGGTCATGGCGGACTTGTCCAGGGCGATGCACTTGCCCGTCCAGATGGACTGGATGGCGATCTCCTCTTACGGCTCAGGCACGAAGTCCTCGGGCGTGGTGCGCATACTCAAGGACCTTGACGCAGACATCAGCGGGCGGCACGTTCTGGTCGTCGAGGACATTATCGACTCCGGACTGACTCTGTCCTGGCTGGTTGGCAATCTGCAGTCGCGCGGGCCGGCATCGGTGCAGGTCTGCGCGCTGCTGCGGAAGCCAACGGCGGCCAGGATCAAGGTGGATGTCACCTACACTGGCTTCGAAATTGAGGACGCGTTCGTCGTCGGATACGGGCTGGACTACGCGCAGAAGTACCGGAACCTGCCTTTCATCGGCACGCTGGCTGAGCACGTTTACCGGACCGGAAGCTGACTTCCCTGGGTGACACATCCCACCCCGGGCGCGGGCGGGAACTGTTGCGCCGATGATTTTCGTTAGCCTGGGTAAGAGGCGTATCGGCCGCCATTGCCCCTGTGCGGCCTGCCGCGTGCCGGTCACGGCCAGCGCGGTGTACCGTCGAGTATTCCCGTGCCTACCGGACGGGAAGAATTAGCCACGCATTCGCGCTGGAACGCAAGGTAGCCCCGCCGGGACGGCGAGGCGTGAGGCTCGTCAGGAGGGACCGGCCGGACCCGTGGGCCGTTCATCGATGGATCTGAAGCGCATTTTCCGCGGCTGGGTGCTCGCCATCCTGTTTGTCGCCATCATCCTGGTGATCCTGTACAAGCTGGTCAACACCGGGCCTCAGTACACGCAGGTCTCGACGTCCCAGGCGATCGCCGCGATCGAGTCTGGCAACGTGAAGTCAGTCACGCTGACCGATGTCGACCAGACCATCCAGCTTCAAACCAAGAACACTGGCGCGCTCTGGGAGGCTTCCTGGGTCGGCAGCCAGGGCACGCAGCTGGCGAACGACCTGCAGGCACAGGTCAAGGCTCATCACCTGTCCTCCGACGTCTACAACGTCAAGGTCCCCAAGAGCAGCTCATTCTGGACCCTGGTCTTCAGCTACCTGCCGTTCCTGATCATCTTCCTGCTGTTCATGGTGTTCCTGAACCAGATGCAGGGCGGCGGCTCGAGGGTGATGAACTTCGGCAAGTCCAAGGCGAAGCTCATCACCAAGGACACGCCGAAGACCACGTTCGCTGACGTGGCCGGAGCCGACGAGGCGATCGAGGAGCTGCAGGAGATCAAGGAATTCCTGCAGAGCCCTGGCAAGTTCCAGGCCATCGGCGCCAAGATCCCGAAGGGCGTGCTGCTGTACGGCCCGCCCGGAACCGGCAAGACGCTGCTGGCCCGGGCCGTGGCCGGCGAGGCTGGCGTGCCGTTCTACTCGATCTCCGGTTCCGACTTCGTTGAGATGTTTGTCGGCGTTGGTGCCTCGCGCGTCCGCGACCTGTTCGAGCAGGCCAAGGCCAACGCGCCGGCCATCGTGTTCGTGGACGAGATCGACGCCGTCGGGCGCCACCGCGGCGCAGGTTTCGGCGGCGGCCATGACGAGCGTGAGCAGACCCTCAACCAGCTGCTCGTCGAGCTAGACGGCTTCGACACCAAGGGCGGCGTGATCGTGATCGCTGCCACCAACCGGCCCGACATCCTGGACCCGGCCCTGCTGCGGCCCGGCCGCTTTGACCGGCAGATCGTGGTTGCCCAGCCTGACCTGGCCGGCCGGAAGGGCATCCTGCGGGTGCACGCACGCGGCAAGCCGTTCGCCCCGGATGTGGACCTCGACGTCATCGCCCGGCGCACGCCCGGATTCACCGGCGCAGACCTCTCCAACGTGATCAACGAGGGCGCGCTGCTCACGGCACGCGCGAACCAGACCCAGATCCAGATGGCCAATCTTGAGGAGGCCATCGACCGCGTCACCGCGGGGCCGAAGCGCAAGAGCGTGCTGCTGTCGGAGAAGGAGCGCAAGATCATCGCCTACCACGAGGGCGGCCACGCCCTGGTGGGCCACGCGATGCCGAACGCCGACCCGGTTCACAAGATCACGATCATTCCGCGCGGCCGAGCGCTGGGCTACACGGCGGCCGCGCCGGCCGAGGACAAGTTCCTGGTCAGCCGCGCCGAGATGATGGACCAGCTGGCGATGCTGCTGGGCGGCCGGACGGCGGAGGAGCTCGTCTTCCACGAGCCCACCACCGGTGCTGCCAACGACATCGAGAAGGCGTCGTCGGTCGCCCGCGCCATGGTGGTCGAGTACGGCATGAGCGAGCGGCTGGGTGCGCGCAAGTTCGGCACCGGCGACGGCGAGCCGTTCCTCGGCCGGGAGATGTCGCATTCCCGTGACTACTCCGAGGAGATCGCCTCGGCGATCGACGACGAGGTGCGCAGGCTGATCGAATCCGCGCACGACGAGGCATGGGAAGTGCTGGTCCAGTACCGCGACGTGCTCGACAACCTGGTGCTGCAGCTGCTGGAGCACGAGACGCTGTCCCGCGACCAGGTGCTTGAGGTCTTCTCGCCGGTGCACAAGCGACCCGTCCGCGGCTCCTACACCGGGTACGGCAAGCGCCTGCCGTCGGAGAAGCCGCCGGTGCTGACGCCGAAGGAGCTCGCGCTCACGGCAGCGTCGGACGGCACGATGTCCGGCAACAGCAGCTCGCTGGGCAACGGCCAGGCCTCGGCTGCCGCCTTGCCTGCCGCGCCGCCGTCACCACCCGCTACGGGCTCGTCGTCCGGTTTCGGCTCGCCGCTCGGCGGCGCAAGCCCGCTCGGTGGTGCCAGCCCGCTCGGTGGTGCCAGCCCGCTGGGTGGTGCCAGTCCGCTGGGTGGTGCCAGTCCGCTGGGTGGTGCCAGCCCCCTCGGCGGCAATCCGCAGCCAGGACAGGCTGACGGGAACCAGCAGGGTGAGAATCCTCCGGCAGATGGCGAGTCTCATTGACCGACGGCTTCGATCTCGCCAGGATCGAGCGCGCGGTCACAGAGATACTTCTGGCGGTTGGTGAAGACCCGGATCGCGACGGCCTGCAGCAGACTCCGGCCCGGGTAGCGCGCGCACTACGGGAACAGTTCGCCGGCCTGTCCATGAAGCCGGAGGATGTTCTCACGACCGTGTTCGATGCCGACCACGAGGAGATGGTCCTCGTTCGCGACATCGAGTTGTACTCGACGTGCGAGCATCACCTGGTGCCGTTCTTTGGCGTGGCCCACGTTGGCTATATCCCGAACGAGAAGGGCCAGATCACCGGTCTGTCAAAGCTGGCAAGACTGGTGGACTTGTACGCACGGCGACCGCAGGTTCAAGAACGTATGACAAGTCAGATCGCTGATGCATTGATGGCCAATCTCGAGCCCAGAGGAGTTATTGTCATTATTGAGGCAGAGCATTTGTGCATGTCCATGCGCGGAGTGCGAAAGCCGGGTGCGAAGACGGTTACCTCCGCTGTCCGGGGAAGTTTCCTCAGCTCGGAGAGCACAAGGGCGGAGGCCATGAGCCTGCTCAGGAACCACCGCTAAAGGCTTATCGACTCGTTGCCGTGGTTTGCCCGCGGCTAGAGAAGGCGAAGACTAGGCTGATGCCCCGTGAGCCGGGGCCTGATGTTCATGTCCGAGATGACACAGAAAAGCGGGCCAGGGCGGGCGGCGCCCATTACCGGCGACGACGAGCCGACGTCAGCGCCGTCGGCCGCGCGCGGTACCGACCTGCGCCAGCAGCTCCGCTGGGTTCCGCTGACCGCCGGGCTGGTGGCATTTGTCATCGGCGTTGGCTACATCATCGAGGGCCTGCTTCCGCACCTGTACCACGAGCGGCTGCGCGGGCTGTCCGATCTGGTGCCCGGAACGCTCGTCAGCGTGACCAGGGTCGCGGACGTGATTATCGGCCTGACGCTGGTGATGCTGTCCTACGGCCTGCGAAGACGGAAGCGCCGCGCCTGGGCAGCGGTCATGGCGCTGCTAGCGGTTGCACTGGTCTGGCACGCCGGGCTTGGCATTGTCATCCACACGATCCGGCCGAATATCCCGCTGCCGCAGCTGCACCCGCTTCCGGCGGCGAGCGCCGGCGCCCTCCTGGTAGCGCTGTACTGCTTCCGGCGGCAGTTCTACGCGATCGGGGACCGGCGATCCCGGTGGCGGGCCCTCTGGGTGCTGTGCGGGCTGCTAGTGGCGGACGTCGTCATTGGCCTGGCCTACCTGGCTGTCATCCCGCGCCTTCTCGTTCCGTACAACTTCGAGCAGCGGCTGCAGTCCGTTATCCAGAACCTGGCTGGCTTCAACGGTCCGGTGCAGTTCGCCGGTGCTCTGGCTCGTCCAGGATCAGCCGCTGCCAGATTTGCCGAGACCCAGTCTGATCGTTTCGGCTTCGTGATGGGGGGCCTCGGTCTTTTTACCCTGCTCGTCGCGCTGTTCCTGTTCCTGCGTCCGGCCGAGCCGCCGCCGCGGCTGCGCACCGCTGACGGACAGCGAATCCGGGAATTGCTCGAACGTTACGGCGATCAGGATTCACTGGGCTATTTCGCGCTACGCGACGACAAGAGCATCATGTGGTCGCCCACGGGCAAGGCGTGCATCGGCTACCGGGTTCTGTCCGGCGTGATGCTCGCGAGCGGCGACCCGATCGGCGATGCTGAAGCCTGGCCAGGCGCGATACATACATTCCTGGACGAAGCGGCCAGGCATGCCTGGGTTCCTGCCGTCATCGGCTGCGGCGAGCTGGGCGCGGAAGTCTGGTGCCGCGAGGGTGGCCTGACGGCGCTGGAACTTGGCGACGAGGCGATCCTCAGCGTCGCGGACTTCAGCCTCCAGGGCCGCTCGATGCGCAACGTGCGGCAGATGGTCAGCCGGGTCTGCCGGCAGGGCTACGTCGCCGAGGTTCGCCGGCTCGGCGACATCCCGCAAGCCGAGATCGACCGGATGATCTGGCAGGCCGACAGCTGGCGGGGCAGCCCGACAGAGCGCGGCTTCTCCATGGCACTCGGCCGGGTCGGCGGCCGCGAGGACGGCGCCTGCGCGATCGCTACGGCGACGCAGGACGGCGTGCTGAAGGCCATCCTGCACTTCGTGCCCTGGGGCTCTGACGGCCTGTCGCTCGACCTCATGCGGCGGGACAGGTCAGCCGCTCCTGGCCTGAACGACTTCCTGATCGTCGAGGCAATCAAGGCTGCGCCCGACCTCGGCGTGAAGCGGATCTCGCTCAACTTCGCGGTCTTCCGCGCTGCGCTCGAGCGCGGTGAGCGCATTGGGGCTGGCCCGGTGCTGCGGGCCTGGCGGGGGTTCCTGCTGTTCATGTCCCGGTGGTTCCAGATCGAGTCGCTGTATAAGTTCAATGCGAAGTTCTGCCCGGAATGGGTGCCCAGGTTCGTCGTTTTCCCCAGCACCAGGGACGTGCCGCGGATCGGCCTCGCGGCGCTGGAGGCTGAGGCATTCCTCGTGTGGCCGACCATCGAGATGCGGCGGATCGCGAGGAGACTCGGGATTTCCGGAGCCAGACGACGGCTGCAGGAGACGTTCCGGCGATCATCAGCTGCGGGCTGACCGACGTCGCCGAGCCAGCCGCGGGGCGGCGGCCCGGCTATACACCATGACAGGCGGATTGATGCAGTTCTAGCAGCATCAATCCGCCTTGCATGCTGTATCCAGGGCGATCTTGGCAGCAGATCCGCAATCCAGCTTTCACCCGCGGCCGGGCAGAGCCTTTTTGGGGATTCCGCCGAGGCCGGTGCTGGGGATGTAGCCGTAGATTGGCAGCTATGATCGCTGACGACCGCGCGCCGGACGGGGCAGTGCCAGGCTTTCCCCGGCTGCCCGGACTGCCTGCGGTGGACCGCTGCCTGGTCATGGGAGTCGTCAATGTCACGCCTGACTCCTTCTCCGACGGCGGGACCTGGCTGGACCCAGACAAAGCGATCGCACATGGCCTCGAGCTGGCGGGGCAGGGCGCGGACATCATCGACATCGGCGGCGAATCGACCAGGCCTGGCGCCCAGCGGGTGCCGATGGACGAAGAGCTCAGCCGGGTGATGGCGGTTGTCGATGCGCTGACCAGCGCGGGCTGTGTCGTCAGCATCGACACCATGCGGGCCGAGGTGGCCCGCCGGGCACTGGCGGCTGGCGCCGCAATGGTCAACGACGTCAGCGGCGGCCTGGCGGACCCGGAGATGCCGTCCATGGTCGCCGCTGCCGGCGTTCCGTACGTGGTCATGCACTGGCGCGGGCACAGCGCGGACATGTACGGGCCGGCCGTGTACTCGGACGTCGTGACGGAGGTGCGCGACGAGCTCGCCGCACGTCTGTCGGCCGTGCTGGCAGCGGGGGTCCGCAGTGACCAGGTGATTCTCGATCCTGGCCTCGGCTTTGCCAAACGGCCTGAGCACAACTGGAAACTGCTCGTCAGCCTCGACCGGATCGCGCGGCCGCCCGGGTTCACGCAGCCGTTCCCGGTGCTGGTCGCCGCATCGCGGAAGGGGTTCCTCGGCAGGCTGCTGGCCGGGCCGGACGGGCAGCCCAGGTCGTTCGCGCGCAGCGACGACGCCACGATCGCGCTGACCGCCCTCGCGGTGTCCGCCGGGGCATCGTGCATCCGGGTGCACTCGGTACCGGGCAATGTCGACGCCGTCCAGGTGGCGACACGGTGGCGGCAAGAGTCTGCGGCGGGCGCGAGCTGATGCTTGACCGGATCTCGATCACCGGCCTGCGGGTGCGGGGCCGCCACGGCGTGTTCGAGCATGAGCGCGCGCAGGGCCAGGATTTCGTCGTGGACGCGGTGCTCTGGCTTGACGCCGGGCCGGCGGCGGCGGCAGACGACCTGAGCCTGACTGCCGACTACGGCGTCATCGCCGGCCGGCTCGCCGAAATCGTGGCCGGGGAGCCGGTGGCACTCATCGAGACACTGGCGGCCCGGCTGGCTGCGGCCTGCCTCGCCGACAAAGCGGTGCAGGAGGCCGAGGTCACCGTGCACAAGCCGGCCGCGCCGGTGCCGCAGGAGTTCAGCGACATCGCCGTCACGGTCCGCCGGAGCAAGCCGTGACAACAGGCAGCGGACCCGGCGCGCGCAGGGTCGTGCTCTCCCTCGGCAGCAACCTGGGCGACCGGCTGGCCAATCTGCAGCTCGGGCTTGATGTGCTGCGCGGCGGAGGGCTCGACTGCCTGGCAGTGTCGAGCGTCTACGAGACCGATCCGGTTGGCGGCGTGGCGCAGGCTGACTACCTTAATGCGGTTCTCCTGGCCAGCAGCGCACTGCCTGCACGGGACCTGCTCGCCCGGTGCGGCGCGGCCGAAGCTGCTGCCGGCCGGCTCAGGACCGTGCGGTGGGGACCGCGCACGCTTGACGTCGACGTCGTCAGCTGTGACGGGGAGATCAGTGCCGACCCAGTGCTGACGCTGCCGCACCCGCGTGCGCACCAGCGCGCGTTCGTCCTCGTGCCATGGCTCGAGCTAGATCCGCGCGCTGTCCTGCCAGGCTGCGGCCCGGTGGCGGAGCTGCCGGCCGCTGCCGACCTGGCCAGCGCGCGCAGGCGGCCGGACCTGCAGCTGATGCTGGCGCGCCGGGAGGTGGACTTATCATGCACATGACCCGCCCCGGAACCATCGCGGGCATCTTCGTGCTCTGCGCGATAGCCGCGTGGCTGGCTGTGCGAGCCACGTTCACCAGCTTGCCGTTGCTGCCGGTCACTGCCGTTCCCGCGCTCGCGGCGCTGGCCATCGCGGAAGTGGCCGTGGGCAGATACGTACGAAACCGGATCGCCGGCCGCCGGTCGGCGAAACCGCTGGCCGCCATTGCCGTCGCCCGGCTCGTTGCGCTGGCCAAGGCCAGCTCGGCGGCTGGCGCTGCCATCGGCGGCCTCGCGGCCGGCTACCTCGTCTACATGCTGGGCTCGCTGGACAAGACCATCCCGGCGCGCGATGCGAGGGTTTCCGGGGCCACCGTGGCCGCCGCGCTGGTGCTGATCGCCGCAGCGCTCTACCTGGAGCGCTGCTGCCGGGCCCCGAAGCCGCCCGATGACGATGACGACGACTCGCGCCGCGATCGAGATATATGGCAATGGCACTCATAGCCGCGAGAGCGGGCACCCGGCTGCCGCGGCGCCCGCCCGGTCCGGGAGGATTCTCGGTCAGGGGATCCTGCGAAAGGCGGGCATAGGACGATGATCACCAGCATGCATTCGGTCGTCTACGCTCGCGACGCAGACGCCGCACGGGCGTTCTTCCGGGACGTGCTCAGGCTGCCATTCGTGGACGCGGGTGATGGCTGGCTCATCTTTCAGCAGCCGCGCTCCGAGCTGGCGGTGCATCCGGCTCCTGAGCCGGGCATCCCGCACGGGCTGTTCCTGATGTGCGACGACATCGAGCAGACAATGGCCGAGCTGACCGCGAGGGGCGCAGTCTTCACCGCGCCGGTAACGCAGGCCAGCTGGGGCATGCTCACCTCGATCCAGATCCCTGGCGGCGGTGAGATAGGGCTCTACGAGCCCGGGCACCGGACAGCGTATGACCTCTGAGCCAGCTCGCAGCAGCCGGGCGCGCCAGGCGGGATATGAGCATCCGGCCCGGCTCGACGTCGGGATCGTGGGGGCTGGCCGGGTCGGAACCGCGCTGGCCGTGGCGCTGAGCCGGGCTGGCCACCGGATCGCCGGAGCGTCTGCGGTGTCCCGCGAGTCGCGGGCGCGGGTCGAGCGGTTCCTCCCTGGCACGCCAGTACTGCAGCCGGAAGAGGTGGTCGCCGCAGCCGACCTGGCTCTGCTGACAGTCCCGGACGATGCCCTCGGCGCCCTGGTGCGCGGGCTGGCCGCGACTGGCGTGCCGGTAGCCGGCCGGATGCTCGCGCACGCTAGCGGCCGGCACGGGCTTGCCGTCCTGCAGCCTGCGACGGATCAAGGCGCGCTGCCGCTTGCGCTGCATCCGGTGATGACCTTCACCGGGCGGCCTGACGACGCAGACCGGCTTACCGGCATCTGCTTCGGGGTGACGGCCCCGGACGTGCTGCGCCCCGCGGCCGAGGTGCTGGTGATGGAGATGGGCGGTGAGCCGGTCTTCATCGCCGAGGAGAACCGCGATCTCTACCATGCGGCGCTCGCGGGCGCCGCGAACCACCTGGTGACACAGGTGGTCCAGGCCGAAGACCTGCTGCGTCAGGCCGGAGTCGGGCAGCCTGCCCGGATGCTGGGACCGCTTCTCTCGGCGGCGCTGGACAACGCGCTGCGGCTCGGCGACGCGGCGCTGACCGGGCCGGTCGCGCGCGGTGACGCCGAGACAGTCGCCGGGCATGTCGAGGCACTCCGGTCGACCGCGCCAGAGGCGCTGCCTGCCTATCTCGCGCTGGCCAGGCTGACAGCCAGCAGAGCGCTGGCGACCGGCATGCTGGCCGCCCCGGACGCGCGGCGGCTCCTCGACGTGCTGGCGGAGGTGCCCGGGTGATGGCGGCTCCAGCTCAGATTCCGATGCTGGTCAGGACACGCAAGGGCCTCGCCGCCGCGCGCGCGGCGCTGCCCGGTCCTGTTGTGCTCGTGCCGACCATGGGCGCGCTGCACGACGGGCACCGTTCGCCACTGCGGGCGGCACGGGCACTTGCCGGGCCAGGCGGCAGTGTCCTCGCCACGATCTTCGTGAACCCGCTCCAGTTCGGTCCGGCCGAGGACTTTGACCGGTACCCGCGATCGATCGAGGCAGATATGACGCTGTGCGCCGAAGAGGGCGTGAACGTGGTCTTCCACCCGGATCCGGTGCAGATGTACCCGGCCGAGCCAATGGTGACCGTCGACCCCGGGCCGGTCGGCCGGCTACTTGAGGGCCAGTCGCGGCCGGGATTCTTCAGCGGCGTTCTCACCGTCGTGCTCAAGCTGTTCCAGCTGACCGGACCGGACGCGGCTGTCTTCGGCGCGAAGGATGCGCAGCAGCTTGCCCTGATCCGGAAGATGGTGATCGACTTCGACCTCGGCATCCGGATCGGGGCCGCTCCGCTGCACCGCGATCCGGACGGCCTGGCCGCCTCGAGCCGCAATGCCTACCTGTCCGCCGCCGAGCGCAAAGCCGCACTCGCACTCCCGCAGGCCCTCGCCGTCGCGGCGGCGAGCGCTCGGCAGGGGCAGGAGCCAGCGGTCGCGCTGGCAGCGGCGCACGCGGTCCTCGCAGCGGCCGCTGCAGGCAGCCCGCCGGTAGAACTCGACTATCTGGCGCTGGTGGACCCGGACACGTTCGCAGCCGCAGGGCGGCTGCACGATGGTCCGGCACTGCTGCTGGTCGCCGCGAAGATCGGCTCGACCAGGCTCATCGACAACACCGCCATCTGCTTCGGCGACTCGGCCGCCAGGCAAGCTGAGGCAGGCCCGCAGTGATGTCCCGCCTGCTGGCCGCGGCGCCGGGCTGGCACCGCGAGGCTGACGTTGTCGTTGTCGGCTCCGGGGTGGCCGGGGTGACGACCGTGCTGGCGATCAGGCGCGCGCTCCCTGATGCCCGCATTCTGCTGGCAACCAAGTCGGTGCTCGACGACGGCTCAACCCGCTGGGCGCAGGGCGGCATCGCGGCTGCGCTCGGCCCCGGTGACACGCCGGAACAGCACCTGCGCGACACGCTGACGGCCGGGGCCGGCATCTGCGATGTCGAGGCCGTGCGAACGCTGGTCAGCCAGGGCCCGGCGGCGGTCGGCCGGCTGATCGCGCTTGGCGCTGAGTTCGACCGCGAGCCTGCCGGGCCGCTCTCCCTCACCAGGGAAGGCGGCCACCTGCGCCGCCGGATTGCACACGCCGGCGGTGACGCGACCGGCGCTGAGGTCTCCCGTGCTCTGCTGGCCGCGCTCGCTGACGCGGGCGCTAGCGCCGAACTCGAGGTGATCGAGCACGCCCTCGCGCTCGACCTGCTGCTGTCCGACGATGGCTGTGCGGCAGGCATCACGCTGCATGTCCTCGGCCAGGGCCAGGCAGACGGTGTCGGTGCCGTCCGGGCGGGCGCCGTGGTGCTGGCGACCGGCGGATTCGGCCAGGTGTACTCCGCGACGACGAACCCGCCGGTTTCGACAGGCGATGGCGTGGCACTAGCGCTGCGAGCCGGCGCGCGAGTGGCCGACCTGGAGTTCGTCCAGTTCCATCCGACCGTGCTCTGGCTCGGCCCGGACGCGACCGGGCGGCAGCCGCTGATCTCCGAGGCCGTCCGCGGCGAGGGCGCGATCCTGGTGGACGCCGCCGGGCGCGCGCTGATGGCCGGCCGGCACCCGCTCGCCGACCTGGCGCCGCGCGACATCGTCGCCAAGGCGATCATGCGCGAGATGCTCGAGACCGGTACCGATCACATGTACCTGGACGGTCGTGGCCTGGGCGAGCAGACGTGGCAGCGCCGGTTCCCCACGATCCTGGCGAACTGCCGCAGCCATGGTGTCGACCCGGTACGCGAGCCGATCCCGATCGTGCCCGCGGCGCACTATGCGAGCGGTGGAGTACGCACCGATACGTGGGGCCGGACCAGTGTGCCTGGGCTCTACGCGTGCGGCGAGGCAGCCTGCACCGGCGTGCACGGCGCGAACCGGCTCGCCTCGAACTCGCTGCTCGAGGGGCTGGTGTTCGCCGAGCGGATCGGCGAGTCCCTCGGTACCGAACTGCGCCCGCCCGCCGCGCCTGTGTCCGCCGCGCCTGTGTCCGCCGGCACTGTGTCCGCCGGTACTGCGTCCGCCGGTACTGCGTCCGCCGGTACTGTGTCCGGCGCGCGGCCGGAGGTGCTGCTTGACTCCTCGATCCTGCGCCCGCTCCGGCAGCTGATGTCCGCGAGCGCTGGCGTTCTCAGGACGGGAACGGGGCTCGACGGTGCCGCTGCCGGCCTGGCCGAACTCGGCCGCCAGGGCTCAGACAAGCCGGACGCCGAGGCGTGGCAGGCAACGAACCTGCACCTGATCGCCACCGCCCTGGTGACCGCCGCGCGCGCCAGGCAGGAGACGCGCGGCAGCCACTGGCGGGAGGACTACCCCGAGCCGAACGAGGACTGGCGCGGCCACCTGGTCATGTTGCTGACGTCAGCGCGCGGAATGCAAGTTGAGTTCGAGCCAGTGCGAGATGAGCAGGTGCGCCAGTGACTGGGATTCACAGTGGCTGAGACCGGGTCGGCAGGCTCGGCCGGGAGGGTGCGAGCCGGGACTGGCGCCGACGGCTACGTTCCCGGTATTGAGCTGGAGATCGCCGATCAGCTGAGCAGCGCCGGACTTCAGCCTGCGGCGGTGGCCGCCCTGGTCCGTGCCGCGCTGGACGAGGATCTCGCGGGCGGCACCGACGTGACCACTCTGGCCACCGTGCTCCCCGGCGAGCGCGGCCGTGGCGACCTGGTGGCCAGACGGCCAGGCGTCATCGCCGGGCTGCCGGTCGCTGCCGTTGCCTTCGCGCTCGCGCCTGGCGGGCTCCAGGACGCGGCGCCCGACAGCGTGCTGCTGGCGGCAGACGGCGACCTGGTCGCTGCCGGGCAGCCGGTGCTGACCGTGTCCGGGCCCGTCAGGGCGATGCTGACGGCGGAGCGCACCGCGCTGAACCTGCTCTGCCACCTGTCCGGCATCGCCACGCTCACGCGCCAGTGGGCCGACGCCGTGGCGGGCACCGGGGCGCGCATCAGGGACACCCGCAAGACCACGCCCGGCCTGCGCGCGCTGGAGAAGTACGCGGTGCGGTGCGGCGGCGGCGTGAACCATCGCATGTCGCTGTCGGACGCCGCGCTGATTAAGGACAATCACGTCGCTGCGTCCGGGTCGGTGGCGGCTGCGTTCGCCGCGGTGCGGGCGCTGGCACCCGGGCTGCCTCTGGAGGTCGAATGCGACACGCTCGATCAGGTAGCCGAGGCGCTCGCGGCCGGCGCCGACCTGATCCTGCTGGACAACTTCACCGTGCCGGACATGAGGGCAGCGGTCGAACTGGCGGGCGGCCGGGCGCTGCTGGAGGCGAGCGGCGGCCTCACCCTGGAGGGCGCCCGCGCGGTGGCGGAGACTGGCGTGGACTACCTTGCGGTAGGGGCGCTGACACACTCAGCGCCCGCCCTGGACGTCGGCCTTGACCTGACCGAGGCCAGCTGAGGCGATCGGAACCCCCAGATGCTACTGACCATCGACGTCGGCAACACCAATACCGTGCTCGGCCTTTTCGACGGGGCGGAGGTCGTCGAGCACTGGCGCATTTCGACCGAGCCTGAGCGCACCGCGGACGAGCTGGCCGTGCTGCTGCAGGGGCTGCTGCGTCAGAGCGCCCTGCTCGGCGACCCGGACGTCAGCGGGATTGCCCTCTGCTCGACCGTGCCGTCGGTATTGCACGAGTTGCGGGAGATGTGCCGCCGGTACTACGGCGACGTTCCCTCCGTGATCGTGGAGCCGGGCGTGAAGACCGGCGTGCCGCTGCGCTACGACAACCCGAAGGAGGTCGGCAGCGACCGGATCATGAACTCGGTCGCCGCGGTGCACCTGTACGGCGGCCCGGCGATCGTGGTGGACTTTG
>Ga0335075_10004514_pt1 | contig 21758 bp, 21 predicted proteins | sample Lox_Sample_24_FD_206723 | JGI IMG/M metagenome (GOLD analysis project Ga0335075, IMG submission 206723) | Soil microbial communities from Loxahatchee National Wildlife Refuge, Florida, United States - Lox_Sample_2.4 | ecosystem: Environmental > Terrestrial > Soil > Wetlands | place: USA...
GTTCCGTAGGACAGGGAAGGCATCGAGGTGCGGTGTCGCGCTGCACAGTCATCATAGGACGGCAGTCAAGAACCAGGCTCGGACGTAAGTCCGCGGGACGGTAAACACGAACATTATATCGTCTTCGGGCAAAAGAGCGGCTGGCCGACGAACCTTACTACAAACATCAACTCGCTTTCCACCACCACTTCACCCCAGGTCGTGCAGTTGCCATTGGGGACAACTTGCGGCGGTGCCACCATCGCCGACGTCAACCACGACGGCATTAATGACGCGGTAATCAGCGACGATAGCGGCACTGGTTATGTCTATGTTTATTTCGGCCATCCGACGCAGGCGGAACTGACGGCGAACACTTATCCCAACGCCCCGCCCACCGTCTGGCCGTCGAGCGTGTCACAATCCGACCTGACCGGCGGCACGGCCAAAGGGGGAGGGAATTACGGCTTCGTGCAGCAGAATGCCAGCACCGGCCACGTAGGCAGCAGCAACGCCGTCAGCTTCACCACGAACACCACCGCCGGCAACCTCATCATGGTGGCGCTTGATTACCCGAGCACTGCCACCCTGAGTTCGGTCACCGACAGCCAGGGCAACAGCTTCACCCAGGCGGGAAGCACGCTCACTTCGCATCTCAGCCAGAAAACCGCCGTCTATTACGCCCCGAACATCAAGGGAGGGGCCGATACCGTCACCCTCACTTTCACCGGCGGCACGACCAGCGACATCTATGTCACCGAGTACAGCGGCCTTGCCACGTCATCGCCGGTTGACGTGCAGAAGAGCCACACCCACACCGGCAGTGGCGCCGCCACGAGCAACAGCGCCACCACCACGGTTCCCGGCGACATCATCTACGCCTTCTGCTTCGTTGATTCGGGAGCGGGCTGCACCGCCGGCTCCGGCTTCACCGGGCACACGACGGGCAACCTCGTCGAGGATGAAACCAGCGGCGCTGCCGGCTCCTACGCGGCCACGGCCACGGCCGGATCGAACTATACGATGCAGATGGTGGCGCTCAAGCCCGCCTCCGGCATGGCGCCCAGCTACGGCTTTACCATCCAGGGCACGGGTAATGTCGGCTGGGGGTATGGGATTGTAACGACCGCGGATGTTAACGGCGACGGCATCCCGGATTTGCTGTTTGATCGGGTAGCAGAGAGGCATTGCTGCCTCTCTGCCCCCCAAGAACTGTACGTGCGAGTTTCCCCGCATACAGCTCAAGTCTTTACATCGGCCCGCTGTGGCGGACCCGGTAACGCACCAGCAACATCGGTAAGCCGAAGTGCGTTGCTTTGCGCAGTGTCCCAGGCAAAACGCAGGGCTACGAACCGGTCCCGGTCGCTGAGCGAGTAGGCCGCCCGCGAAGCAAACGCTCCGCAAGGTAGCTTTCCCACTCTGGCGAGTACGGGTTGACCTCCGCGCGCACTTTGACGTGACGACGGATCGGGGTATCCGTCGCGTACACCAGAGAGATTGTCCGCGGCTTGCCGTCGATGACAACGTCGGTTGCGAAGGTCCACGTCCGGGAACCACAAGTACGCCAGTAGCGTGCCTTGATCCACGGCCGGCTCTTGCCGCGATGCCTGCGTATTGCCCACTGCCACAGCAACTTCCAGACCATGAAGTCGAGTCTGCTGAAGGCGACCGACGAGACAGCGTGGCGGTGGTAATTGACCCACCCCCGGATAACCGGATTCAGCATCCGGATCAGGTCACGCTGGTCGGCGGACTTGTTTCGCTGAACGATGTCGCGAAGCTTGTCATAGATCTTGAGCTGCGCCTCTTTCGAGGGTTTGATCAGGACCTTGTCGCCGTACAACCGCACGTTCTGCCCGAGGAAGTTGAACCCCTCGGCCAGAGACACGATTCGGGTCTTTTCCGGCGAAAGTTCGAGGCCGCGTTCCTGTAGGAATTCGACCACGACCTCTTTCGCCTTCGCCAGCGTCTCCGGGGAGTCGCCGGTAACCACGAAATCGTCCGCATAGCGGATGAGATTGATCTTCGGGTTGTAGACCACCTTACCGTTGGTCGTTTTCCGTTGTCGGATACGCTCCGCCAGTCTGCGTTCCAACCCGTCGAGCACCATGTTGGCCAACGTCGGCGAGATGATACCGCCTTGCGGTGTTCCCACTTCGGTTGGAAACAGGGAGGCCCGTTCAACATACCCGGCCTTCAGCCACTTCCGGAGAACCTGCGTATCCATCGGGATATGCGCGAGCATCCAGTCGTGGTCGATGTTGTCGAAGCATCCTTTGATGTCGGCGTCGAGAACCCACTGGGCTGATTTCGACGGCTTCCCGAGCGCGCTAAAGCACTGTTCGAGTGCGTCGTGCGCTGAGCGAGCCTGACGAAAGCCGTAGGAGTTCGGGTCGGCCGTCGTCTCGGATACTGGGTCGAGCGCGAGCAGGTGAAGTGCCTGCATCGCGCGGTCCGTCATCGTCGGAATGCCGAGAGGCCTCAGCCTGCCGTTCGACTTCGGGATGTAGACCCGCCGCAACGGTTGAGGTTGATACCCCGCCCGTTGCAGTGACTTCACCGCGTCTGTCTTCTCCTCCGGTGTTGACCAGGTTTCCCCGTCTACACCCGGAGTGTTCTTGCCTTTGTTTTCGGTAACTCGATCGACGGCAAGGACTTTGCCGCTGAACGAGTGAGTCAGAAGCCATTGCAAGGCTTTCACCTTGCCCCAGCGTCCGGCCTCCGTTGCCTTAACGATACGCGCCTGCAGTCTCTTCACGTTGTGACGACACCTGGTCCAGGGCAGGCTGTCCCAGGGAATCACTTCGTGGGAGGGCGCACACGTGGCCTTGGGGGCCGCGTCCATTTGCTTTCCTCCTTTCAAGAGATTCCGAAAGCAATCTCGTTACGAAAGACCACTCGGAAGTCGGCTCCCTTTCGGGCCGAAGCATCGGCTTCGTATCCGGCCTGCTACAGGCCGGCATTCGCTTTTTCCGAGATCTCCTGCCCGCACCCCCAACAGCCTTCCTTGCGGTCGGCTTGCCTCTCGCGAGGCGGAGATACGGGTTTACCGTGTTCCACTTGCCTGACGTGGTGGGTTAGACCCCAACTCTCCCCCGGCAGTCGTGGTTGTCCGTGTGCTCCCAATGTGGAGAGGAGCAGCCGACTGCGTACCTTTTGGTCCAGGCTTATCAGCACCTTTAGCCTGTCCTACTTTAACGAGGTTTACCGTTGGTTCACATCTGTTGGTCATGCCACCAAGCCTAGCACCACTCCCGCCTTGGCGCTGGCAGGACAGAACGCACCTCACGACGCGGTCTGGACCCAATGGGTCGGGTTACATTGTCTCGACAGCTTCGCACCCCGCCATTGCTGGCGGCGCACGTGTCGATAGGCTACTGCGGACGGAACCGCAGGTGTGATCGAGGTTTTGCAACCAAGCCACACAATCAAACAAGCGACTTGCACGTCGCACCCACATATAGCTGTCGAAGCTGCCCTCGGTGACGTAGCGGTAAATCGCCACCTCCGGGTTCTCATTGCCCTGCCGGAGGATACGCCCCTCGCGCTGCTCCACCTCGGCCGGCTTCCACGGCGCGTCGAGGTGGTGCAGGGCGATCAGGCGCTTCTGGACATTGGTGCCGGTGCCCATCTTCGTGGTGCTGCCGATCAGCACCCGCACCTGGCCGGAGCGCACCTTCTCGAACAGCACGCGCTTCTTGGCATCGGTGTCGGCGTCCCCGATGCAGGCGATCTCCGTGCGGGGGATGCCCGCCTTTACCAGCTTCGTTATCACGTCGTCATAGGCGGAATAGCCCCATTCCGTCGGGTTGACGCCCATATCGCAGAATATCATCTGGGTGCTGCGCTTGCCGGCCGTCTCCCGCCAGATGGCCACGACGTTCTCCACCAGGGCGCCCACCTTCGAGCCGGGGAAGTCTCCGGCATCGGGCGAGAGCATCCTGCCATCTAAGGCCAGCTTGCGGCCGTCCGTGGTGATCTTCAGGGCGTTGTCCTCGCGGGGATCGACCTTGCTGTTGCGGATACGCTCGTAGCGCTCGACGAGTTCGTCCTGCATGGCTTTCTGCTGGTCGGACATCGGGCAGGCGATGGTCTGCGGCTTGCTGCCTTTCAGCTTCGGCCGTGGAAGGTTCAGCATCTCCGCCGTCTGCACGTCGGCAAAGGAGCGGAACATCATCAGCAGCTCGGGCAGGTTGACGAACTTGGCAAAGCGGCTGCGGGGTTTGAGCGTCTTGCCGTCCGGGGAGATTTCCATCGCCTCCACCACTTCCCCGAAAGTCGCCGCCCAGGCGTCGAAATGATCCAGCCCGCGGCTTTGGAGCCCGGCGGGGTCGAGGTAGCGAGACATCGTAAACATCTCCACCATGCTGTTGGAAACCGGCGTTCCGGTGGCGCCGGTGACGCCGTGGCCGGCGTGCAGCTGGTCGAGGTAACGGCATTTCATGTAGAGGTCGAAGGCCCGCTCGGAGCCGCCGGTCTGGATGCCGGCAACCCGCTCCATCTTGGTCGGCGTGGCGAGATTCTTAAAATACTGGAGTTCATCGATGAAGACATGGTCAACGCCAAGCTCGTCGAAAGTGAGACCATCGTCCTTCTTGTCCTCGGCCATGAGGTTTTTGAGCTTTTCCTCGAAAGCCGCTTTCTGCTTTTCCAGGTTCTTGATGATGTTGCGGTTGCCGCCTTTCTCGGCGGCGTGCTCGATGATGAGGTGTTCGTAGTCGTCGATCTGCTCCTGTAAGAACCTCTCCTGGTACTCGCGGCTCATGCCGATCCGCTCGAAGCTGGAATGGGTGACGATGATGGCGTCCCAATCGCCGGTGGAGATTTTGGCCGTCAGCTGCTTGCGGCGTTCCTTCGTGAAATCCTCCCTGGCGGCGACCAGGACATGCGCGTTGGGATAGACGTGCAAAAATTCGCGGGCAAACTGCTCCAGCAGGTGATTGGGGACCACGTAGAGCGGCTTTTTGATAAGCCCGGCCTGTTTCATCTTCATGCCGGTGGCGGCCATCAGCGCCGACTTGCCGGCGCCCACGCAATGGGCCAGCAGCGTGTTGCCGCTGCTCATGCCCCGCCATACGGCGTCTTTCTGGTGCTGCCGCAGCTGGAATGCGTCGCTCATCCCGGGAAACCCAAGGTGCGAACCGTCGAACAGCCGTGGCCGGAGGTTGTTATAGGTATCGTTGTAAATCCGCACCAGCCGCTCGGCCCGGTCAGGATCGCTGAACAGCCACGATTTGAAGCGTTCTTTGATCAACTTCTGCTTCTCGCGGGCGGCGAGCGTTTCCTCCTGGTTGACGACCTTTTCTTCCTGGTCCCCGTCGCGGAACGTGTCGTAGATGGTCGGCGTCTTCATGTTGAGCGCCTGCTCGAACAAGGTGATGCCGCCAATGCGGGACGTGCCGTAGTCGGTGGTGGCGGCCACCGATGCTTTCGCGGCATAGCCGGCGTCCACGTTCCATGCAGCGTCCTTCCGGATATGCCGGATGGTGATCGCTTCGGGAGGGCAGGCGAACAGCTCGGCGGCGAAGGCCTGGATGTCGCTCTCCGGTATCCAGGGGGCGCCGAGGTTGGCGTCGATGTCGCCGGGCAGCACGTCCTCCGGCTGCACGGCCTTAAGCGCCTCGGCGTTGCGGGCGTATTCCGGCCCGGCGGCCTCGGCCTGCCGGAGCTTCTCGCGGACATTGCCTGAGAGGTATTCGTCGGCGGTCTGCCATGCTTTGCCGGCAGGATCGCGGTAAATCAACGCCCGCCCCGGACTCGATCCGGGATCGCCGAGTTCTTCGATGATGGTGGCCTCCGGCTTGCCGTACAGTTCCGCGATGAAGGCGAGATCAACGCCGCCTTTGCGGTCGAGGGACACCAGCAGCCCTTCCTCGGCGCTGGCGACTTTGGTGACCGGCTCGTGCTTACCCACCACGTCGCGCGACATGATCGCCGCTTTTTTGGCGGTGTCGGTTTCCTCGTCGTACTCCTCCAGGGCGAGAACGAGCGTGGCGTCCGGGTCTTCGCGGAATTTGACGGCATTGGGCATCCGGCGGATGACGCCACCATCCCTGGTCTCGGTGATCGTGGTCTTGTTGATCGGGCCGTAGCTGAACGAGAACGTGTCGTAAGCCCGGTTAAGCTCCTTGCGGGCTTCGATGCGGGCGTCTTCCGGCCAGCCCTCGTTTTGGCTTTGCAGTACGCGGCGGGCTTTGTCCCGCAGGCCGATCAACGCTGCAAGGCGCTGGCCGGTTGTCCCGTTGTAAGCGGTAAGCGTCTTGCCGCTGTAGACGACCGGCTCGGCCTTGCCTTCCACAATCTGCCGGATAACGCGATCGTCACCCACGAAGAAGCTGCCCTCGGTGATGTGGCGTTCGGGAGGGAGAGGGGTAAAGGGCGGCGGATTCGGGCGCTCGGCCTCGGTTTGCGTGACCTGTCGGGTGCGCTCGAAAGTGGCACAGGCCGGCAGCCGCGCGACCGCTTCCTGAAGCTGCTGGGTCAGATCGCCATTGCCGGTGACGGAATAGCCTTCGCCGTACAGCGTGTCCTTGCGGCTCCAGGTTCCTAACACCTGCTCCGGGTGGCTCAGAAAATACTTGTTTACCGCCACCGTTGCCCCGTCGATCTCCAGCGGCTGCACCGAGAGCCAGTCCGGGTCGGCGTGGTGCGGTTCCTGGCCGGGGGCGCGCTTGCGGAAAAGCACGATGTCCGTCACCACGGCCGTGCCTTCATTCTTAAACGCCGTCGAGGGCAGCCGGATGGCGCCCAGGAAATCGGCGCGGCCGGCAAGGTATTCCCGTGCCGAGCCATTCTGCCGGTCTAAGGAGAAGTGGGACGTCACCGCGGCGAGGATGCCGCCGGCTTTCAGTGAGTCCACCGACTTACACAGGAAATAATCGTGCAGGCTGAACCGTTTGCCATTATGGTCCAGGCTGATGTTGGCGAAGGGCACGTTGCCGATCACCGCATCCAGCGGGGGCAGGCGGGTATCCCGGAAATTCTCGATGCGGATGTCGGCCCGCGGATGAAGCAAACGGGCAATGCGGCCGGAGACGGCATCGAGTTCCACGCCGATGTACGAATAACCGCCGGCATAGTGCATGAAATTCCCGATGCCGCAACCGGGCTCCAGTACCGTGGCGCCTGCCGGCACACCGAGGCGGGCCAACGCGCCGTGCATGGCCGTCATCACCGCCGGCGATGTGAAAAACTGGCAAAATGTCGTCCGCTTGGCCGATTCGTATTCCTCCGGCGTCAGGAGCGCCTTCAACTCTTCGCCCAATACCTGCCATCCGGCGTCTTTGTATCCTCGATACGGGTGATCCGGGTGTTTTCGGAGAAGGACTTCATCGGGGAAAATCACCTTGGCGACCGGCCCGAAGCCGGCGAAGCGGGCGAGGGATTGCTTTTCATCCTCCGTGGCGGTCCGCTGTTCGCGCTCGATTCGTTTAAGCGTGCGGATGGCCACCAGAAGATCCTGGGCCTTCCCTTTCTCGCCGGTGGCGATGGGGACGAGGTGCGGTTGCCTGGCCGAAGCGGGTTGGCTGGATGCCGCAGGCCGAGGGGGCGCGTCGGGCGGCTCGGCTGTGATGGTATCCCCGTCCGGAACCGCCGTGGCCGGATCGGAGGATGGCTCGAAGGAAAAGAGCTTCTGGCGCGGCTTTACGCGGGCGGCGTGGGACGAAGGAAGGCCATCGCTTCGTCGAGGAAAGCCCTGGCTTCCTCTTCCGAATCGGCTGACAAACGATCCTCCATCTCGGTTACGGCCTGCTCCGCCGCCTCGCTGGCTATCTGGCTGTCGCTGCCCGGCCGCGTTTCCTGGAGTTCCTGCTTCCAGGCAAGGTGGCGGGCCTTCAGCTCGCCGGCCAGCCGGTTCACGGTCGGCAGCAGCATCCGTTCCTTCCGCAGCTGCTCGTACAGATCCGGGCGATTCTGGATCAGTTCGAGAATGATGGTCTTGTAGAGCATGGTGATGTTCTCCTTCGGCTTGGAGGGTGGGTTGATCGCCCGGCGCGAGCGACTCCTCCGGCGTTACAACGCCGAAGGGCAGCAGGGGCTGCTGTGAGGCAGGCGGCTTCCGGGCCATAGGGCGGGGGCGAAAATGAAACGGCGGGGAGGGCGGCCATAGCTTCCGGTAGCATGCTTAAGGCCGCCCTCCGCAAGGGATGGTTCCCTGCCGTTTCAGAAGGCGAGCGCCTCGCCGAAGGAGCGGGTTGGCAGTCCTTTCTGTTCGCGCAACGCATTGGCCAGGGCATAGAAGGTTTTCTTGGCCTCGCGGCGATCATCCTCGCGCGTGGCAAACGCGATCCGTTTGGTCCATCCTTCGTTCTCCCTGTCCCAATGAAAACCGCCGTCTTTGAGGATCGGCTTGACTGCTGCCAGAAGCTCCGGCGCCGGTTTCTCGTCGAAGGTGATGATCGCCAGGTGCCTCTCGTAGTGGAAGTGGAATTTGACGCCGGCTTCGGGTTCGACGATGATGCTGGCTTTGTTGACCCAGGATTTCTGGGGTTCGTCTCCCGGCTCGCGCAGGCTGTGGTCTTTGCCATTGGGGCCAAAGGGCGGCAATCCCTCCTGGCTGGAGGATGCTTGGTTAACGATAGCGGCAGGATGGGAAGCGGTTTCCGCTGTGGAGGTGTCAGCCGGCGGCTGCTCGGTGAGGGTGACGATTTCATCGTCGGCGGATGCGTTGTCCTGGGCTTCGGCAATCTTGCGTTTGGGCATGGGGATACTCCTTCCTTGGTTGTGGGAATATCCGTATAGAATTACTCGTTGTAGTTGTAAAGAACTAAAATCAGGGGATACTGTTAATTGCATCCGATGTCAGTTTCACAAGTGGAGTTCGGTACGTTCAGAAGTGGAGTTCAATGAGGCGGATTTTCTTGCACATCACTACACTTGTCTTTTGAAATCGGCAGCAAGCGATGTGATTCAAAAACCAAAGGGAGCCATTCGGCTCCCCTGGCGATTGTCTCCCCTCTTGCGGGGGGTAACGGACATCTCCGGCAGGGGGATGTCTAGACGCCAGTTACTATTGGCTTGAAAAACCGTTATGGATTACATCCGTGATGCGAACAATCATGCTGTGCTTCGGATCATAGGGCAGCGATTCAAAACCAAACCGGCTATAAAAAGTGCGGACCCCATCATCAATCGGATGCGTCAGCACCCCGAAACAGCCGACGCTTTTCGAGAAGCGCACCGCCGTGGTGAGGGCAAAGTACATCAACGAAGTAGCATAGCCGTTCCCCTGGTGCCGGCGGTCCACCGCGAGCTGGCCGAGTAGAATTGCCGGGACGGGATCGGGCCGGTTCCGCTGAGTTGCTTTTGGCAAATGCGCCCGTTCGATATGGGCGGCGCTGAGCGAGGTATAACCGACGATCTTTCCCGTCATGGCTTCGCAGATGACGCTGGTACGCGACGCATTCGATTCCTGATTGTGCCAGGCGTGACGGTGGAACCATAGATTCAGCGACTCCCGACCGCAGTCGAAACTATCCCGGTCATCGGCGGCAGCCAGTGGCCGTGGCGGGGTTATTCTTGCCATGCAGGCCGGGTTGCCGCGAGCTTACGCAGCTCCGGGACATCTTTTGCGGGTGAGTTCACCCACGCCTCGAATCTCTCCCACTGCTCGGCAGGGATCGTTACCAGGCGACGATCAAGCACATCGATCTCCGCTGCCTCGATCGCTTTCCGCCGGATGAAATCGCTAAGATTCGTGCGCGCCTGCTCGGCCGCCGTCTCCAGGAGCTCGCGTTCGCCTGGGCTGACGCGGACGCTCAACACAGGGCTGGAAGTCATTAACATAATAATGTCCTTTAATCGTTTTGGTTATTGTATGACAATATCATACAACAAAAGGATCGTCAATAGGTGGATTGCTTCGCCACCAGCCGAAATCGCCGTTTCCGAGCGGTCCTTTTCCGCTGTCTCGTCCCGCTGGACCCGCTCGGCCCAGGCCAGCAGTGGATTATCCTCGGCCCATTTTTTCTCCTCGCGTACCGCCTTGTTGCGCTCGCGGCTGGCCCGCAGCGCCGCCAGTTCCTCGGCGGTTTTGGGCTGATAGCGTTCATAGCCCGCCCAGCACAGGGAGTAACGATGGTAAGGACACCAGATGCCGTTATGGGTGAAGCCGCGGGTAGGGTGCGGCTCCCACAGCATCGACCCAAAGCCGGCCTGGTAGCTTTCGCATTCGCTTACTTTTCCCTCCGCGGACATCGTGAAATGCCGCTGCTTCCTGGCGTTATTCTTCACCGTGTACACCGTCGCCGCTGCCTGCGGGCGCTCGCCCGTGTAGCGGACACGCTCCTCTTCGTCGAGGCTCACAAGATAATGGCGGTGGCTGGGCTGCCACCCGGGGCCGAACGCCGCCTCGGCCCACGCCTTGACCTGATCGTACTCCTCGGCCTGGCGGGCGGCGACCTGCCGGCGGATGCGGGCGTTTTCCCGGTCGCGGTCGGTTGGCAGCGGGTAAGCGCCGGATTCGTGTGGTGCTGTCATGCCTGCATCGGATCTGTCATTGCTGCTTCTGCTCCTCCCGGCTATCGGGACCGGGCGCCGCGCTTCTCGTAAGGGCCGTGGTCCTCTCCGGGCGCCGTCACGCGCGCGCCTCGGCGGGGCGGCGGCGAACGGTCGCCGCCGGCAGGTTCAGGGACGGGATGGTTTTCCTTGTGCCGGGGAAATAGGGATTTATAGAGATGAATGGTAGCCAGCAACCCGCTGATGACCACGGTGCCCAGAAGGGCCACATCGGCAACAGTCTGGAAGACGACCCGTGTCTTGCCGGGGGCGATGCCGGCCTGTTCGGCAAGGTTTTGGGCGGCTTTCTGCACGTCTTGCAGCGGTGGCTCTCCCGACGGATGACGGACGCGGCTTGCCCAGCTCATGCGAGGGCCTTCCCGCGTGAGCGAGGATCGGATTGGCGCGACAGCGTGTTCATTCCCCCGGCATAGTACAGCACGGCCTGGCGGACGCCCTGGCGGATGGCCTGCTCCAGCTCCGGGCTATACTCGGCCGGCATCAGCCGGAGGATAACCTCGGTGCCGTGCAGCGTGGCCTCGTTCACGAGCCGTTTATGCAGCAGGGGCGGCATACGTGTGGCCCCCTCAAGCGGCCTTGGAGTCGATGGATTGGTTGACAATCCAGGTGTGCGCCATGTCGAGCAGCTTGCATAGCGTCATGAGGTCATCACTGCCGTAGATGTTGCTCTCCTTCCACTCGTCGTCTTTTTTGTAGCTGCGGCCGGCAGTGACGGTGTGACGCGGGCCTTTGCCGGGCGCGTTCTCCCAGATGGCAACGGTGACGTTGCCGCTGTTTAATCTGCGGACTGGCTTGGCTTTATCGGACATGGCATGTCTCCTTCTACCCTTGGTTGATAATCCTATTTGCTTGTCTGCTGACGCGATTTTCCCGGCGGTGCGGCCCCGAACGCCGCTTCGCGCGTCCGGGCTACACTTTCCTGTTACTCTCCACCAGGGCTTCATGTCAAGCATCGGTTGCAATTTCGTTTGCGTGTGGCCGGCCGGTAAGGGTGCAATGCCGAACAATCCCCTCCGCGCGAAGCTGGTCGGGGTTGCGGAGCGCGGAGGGGGATTGTCGGCGGTCATCGACGCTGCTGGCGAGCCGGTCCATGCTATGGAACACGAGGGTATCTCCCTCGCAGGAACTTACGCAGGTGTGTCCGACGAATGTTGCAAGCTTAAGGAGAATATGGTTGAGCATGAGCTGCGGAATCGCTGGAAAAGAAGCCATCTTGGAAAGCTCGAACTCAACCGTACACCCTTAAGCTTGTGCCATTCGTGTGTCCGACCGCAGCGTGCAACGAATATCGGCTTGTCCGCGGTTGTCGATGTGACGCCCTTATTCTCGCTCCGCGAGAACGTCATCGCCAAGGAACCGGGGTTGAGCTGGGCGAGCCCGCTGAGCAGAAGTTTTAGGTCGGTGCGGCGGACTATCGCTCCGGTGACGGCACCTCCTGCCCCACCCCCCGCGCTGCCAGTGAGGAGGACCCGTCGGCGACGATGCAACCCGCCGCGCCGCCGCCCCTGATGCCGATGACATCACGGCTTCGTAGTTTACCAGAAACGGTGCTCCTCACGACGGTTTCCCCCTGAGCCAATGCTGCCTTCGTCGATCCACAGCGCCGTATACGAGTGTGCGCCGATTGGTTTGACTTGCGTGGCCGTGACCCACTGTTTGGAGACTTGCTCGTTTCATCACAGGAGAACCCATGCGCTATGTGGCCTCGTCTGTACTGCTGGTGCTGATCGCCATCCTCACCGCCGGGATGCCGACTTTTATCGCCTCCACCGGAGGTGCGTCCTCCCAGAAGACCGCCCCGCCCGCTCCCGGCACTGGCCACCGCTTCCCCGACTTTGGGTTCATGCCGCCGGCCCATCAGTATGAAGGGAGAGTTTTTCGGCTCAGCCAGGACTATCCCAAACAAGCACCCGATCTCGCGACGGCTCCGGCCTTCTGCACCAATAACTTCGACGACGTTACCAAAAACTGGAAGCAATTCTTATTGGAGGTGCGCGCCTATTGCTTCGAGGGCAACCTCCAAGGCAGCGATGTCGAGGATGACTGGTGCGTCCAGGACAATAAAGTTCGCAAGTGGTATCACATGCCCTGGCAACATTATGGGCCGAATGGCCGCGAGGGCATCCACGGACTAACGAAGGAAGCGCCGGTTCAACCGCGACAGTTGGCCTGGGAGCAGACTGATTCCGGCCGACAGACCTACGCGGTGGCCTTCTATAACACTTTTGGCGGCTATACCATCGGCCAGGTATGGAAGGATGCCGAGCATCCTGCGGCGGGGATGAAGAAGATCGCGTTTCCTATCGGCACGGTTATCGGCAAGCTCCTCTTCGTCGATGTTCCGCCCAAGCAGGTTCCCTTTCTGAATCCGCCGCTGATTTGGCAAGGATATATAACGGATAATTATGAGTCCAAGAATCGCTCAATCCACGATTTGTCACTGATCCAGATGGACATCATGGTGCGCCACAAAAACGCCCCGACGGGCTGGCTGTTCGGAACTTACCAGTACAACGGGCAGCGGAAGGGCGCCAACCTCAAAAACCTCTGGGAAAACCTGGTGCCAGTTGGGCTGCAATGGGGGAACGACCCGGACATTGGGGACAACGTATCGAATCCCCAGCCGGTGAAGACGGTCATCAACAGCAAGCTCAAGGAGACGATCGTCAATCCTGATACCAAGGAGTTGCCGCCAACGCACCTGGGCTGGAACGGAAGGCTTAACGGTCCGGTCGATAACGCGATGAGTTCTTGCATGAGCTGTCACATGGTGGCCGAGACGCCGCAGCATTCGCAAATCAGCCCACTGTTTGAGTTGAATCCACCCCAACCCGGCTCGCGCGCGTGGATGCGTTGGTTCCGAAACCTCAAGTGCGGTGAGCGCTTCGATGACAACGCAATGCCAACCGATTTCAGTCTTCAACTGGCGATCAGCCTACAGAACTTTCACGCCTGGCGGAATGAGGGGTCAAAAATATCCGCTAATCGATACACTCCCAAGCGCGTCCGCGCCCGCATCAAGGAGCCGCTACCGATGGCCCCGCACATGAAGTTGATGCATTCGGCGACGGACGAAGAAGAGGTAGACATCCGCCGCAACTACCCCCGCCCCCAAGGCCCTTGAATCGCAGCACAGGCGCGTTCCGGACACGTTCAGTCACCTGCGACAGGGGCCTTCAGCTTCGCCTCGACGGCGGTCCAGGCGTCATTGACAACCTTCTGGACCGAGTTGCGGACCGAGCCGGAGGGAACCATCTTCAGCAGACCGAACAACGTCTTGAACTCCGCCGTCCAGTGGGATGCGCGGACTGGGGTCGATAGGCACACTGAGTAATCGCTCATCCGCAGAAACCCGGTCGGGAGAAGTCAACTTGGCCGGCTGGACATCGTTCGCACACTTTCGGAAAATCACTCTTTGGCGAGACTCGCGGCCCGGCGGCGGCCCACTGCTCGGTTCCGCCGCGCCTGGATTAACTTACATCGGTCGATTAGGCCGGAGCAGCCTGGCGGGATTGCGATTCCTGCAGAGGTGTGTCCGACGAATGGCACTTAGATCTCCCTAACTCGCTTGAGCATGTGGCGTTTGATCTCCGCCCGCGGTCGCGTCAGGCGGTCGTACCTCTTGGGCCTCCGCTTGGCCATGCGCGGCTCGAAGCGGTCGGGGCGATCGCCGACACGATGCCTGGCGATGGCCCGGAGCAACTGCTCGTACAGCGCCGCCCGGTGGCCCGCGCCGCGGTGGGCCTGGTAGGCGATCAGCGGCCGGAACGCCTCGAGGACCTGGAGCGTCGCCTTGAAGCTGATCTCGCGTGGGGACACACCTTCGCCGGCGGCCGCCTGCGCCATGACCGTGCGGATCAGGTTGTAGGCCAAGGCGTGCGTCCAGATCTCCTTGCGTACCAGGTCCGGCGTCTGGCACCGCAGCATGTCCATCCCCAGCGTGACCTTAATCGAGCGCAAGTCCAGTTCGTTGTTCCACCTGACCCGGTACAGCGAAGCCAGCTCCTCCTTGCTCGCCTGCTTCGGGTCCAGCAGGATCGTCACCACGACGACCAAAAAATCGGGAACCTGATACTTCTCCTTCGACCGTTGGGGGAACTGCTGCTGGTCCAGGCCGTGGATCAACTGGACCCATGGCATCGGGCAGAAAATCCACTCAAACCAGTCCTCGATCTTGAACCCGCTCAGGAACCGATCGATTTGATCCTGACTACCCGGTTGCAGCTGGGAATGAAGTGTGTTCCGTAAGGTCTCCGGCACGTCGAATTGCGTGTGAAGGTCGTGCAGGACTCGCATCTTCTCAATTTCGGGTTTCTCGGGCATCTGCGTGCTCCTATTTGGGCTGTTCCTCAAGACACCTGACTGCCACGCCAGGTTCGCCAAACTCATGACAGCGAACAGAATACGCTATTCCGCCCGGCAACCCTCCCGTTGTACACCGCGCCTCGACCGTTTCACCACCGCTACTCATTCGACCGGGACGTGTGCCGTGTCGAACCTGTGTTGTACGCTTCGATCCGCAACACCGACGTGGATTGAGGGGTGTTTCTGACCCGCTGCCCACCCGACCAACTCCCACGTTGCCGCACATTATTCGCCGGTGAACTTCCGTCACCTCGGGCCGCGAACGCATACCCTTCTCAAAGAAGGGTTAGCGACACCATAATGGCGCCAATATCTAATATTTTAAAATATAAGCAGGCGATTTACTTAGCCTGTCTCGGCTCCTGATATAGGTTAAGGTCGTTCTGGGATCGGAGTGCCCCGCGAATTCTTGAAGGTCAATAATGTCGCTGCCTTGCTCGCGTGCCGTGGTCAGGGCGGTGACGCGCAGCGAATGAACTGTGACATTGGGGTCGAGTCCAAGCTGGCCGACATACGCTTCCACCAGCTTCTGCACCGCTCGCGTCGTCATGGGGCGTGGGGCGAAGCCCTGCCTGTCGCGTCCCCAGGCCGCGACGGTTGGCGGGAAGAGGGGCCGGCTCAACTCCCCTCGGATGCCGGCGATGTCCAGCCACATTTCCAGCCGCTCGGCCGCTTCGAGATGTACAGGTACCAGCCGCTCCTTGCCGCCCTTGCCCATGATCTCCAGCACGCGATGCACGCCGTTTAGCTTATAGCTGCCTACTTTCAGCCGGGTCAGTTCTCCGACGCGGCACCCTGTGTACGCTAAAACCGACAGGAGCGCCCGGTCGCGGACGCCGGCAGGCAAGGGAATGTCTTTTTCGGTGGCCGCATCGCGGCGGCTGGGCTTCGGCGCGTCGAGCAGGCGGCGGCAATCCCCGGGCGAGAGAGCAACAGTCTTGCCGTCGCGCGGGACTGCTGGTGCGGCCACAAAATCGGAGTGAGCAGGGTTGGCGCCGACAAACCCATAGGTTTGCAGGTAGCTGTACAGCGAGCGCAACGCCGTCATCTTGCGGCGGATCGAGCTGTTGGTCAGTCCCGCTTCCCGGAGATGATCGCGCCACGCGGCCACCTGATGCGGACGAACGCCCGCCAGCGCCTCGGGCCTGTCGGCCGGGAGACCGGCGAAAGCCAGGAACTGCCGCAGGTCGCGGCCGTAGTTGCTGCGTGTCTTAGGAGAGGGGGAGCGCAGCAGCCACGACTGGCAAGCCTCGGCGATCTTCTGCCGCAGCTCCAGGCTTTCAGGGGAGAGTGATAGTTCTGCACCGGCGAGGGGAGCAGTAGACCTGGCGGGAATCAGTACGGTGTGCTCGGGTTCCATAAGCTCCATCTGGTCAGTTCTTCTCGCAGCCAGGCAGCATAGAAATCTTCTTGTAGAACGGTTTTACCCGGTCGTGAAACGGACGGTCGGCGGTGATGAGCGCGGCGTCGAGGCGGGTGGCTGCCGCGAGGTAGAGGCAATCCTGCAAAGTGTGACGGACATTCATGGAGAGTTCCGTTGCGTCCTGCAATACATCCGATTCTAAAATCAGCCGCACCGCGCCCTCGTGCAAATGCTTGAACCAGTCATGACGCATGGACCGAGCTTCTTCAACGGTCGATTCGCCTTTCCTCACACGGCGCGTGATTGCGGCGAGCACTTCAAGGCGGATCAACTCGGGTGCATAAAGCTGATCCGGACTATCCAGTAACTCCAATGCAGCCTCGGTGCCGCGCTCAGGCATGTACCACTTGGCAGCGACGTTGGCGTCGATCACGATCATCCGCGCGCGTCCCTGTCCTCGCGGATGCCGATTGCACTATCCGAAAACGTGCCGTATTTCTTCCGCAGGACATCGAGTTGACTTCGCATTTCGTTCGTCATCGCCCGCTTTTTGGCGACAACGGCTTCCGTAAGGATCCGTCGAAGCTCACCTTCCAAACTGCTGCCGTGCTGCTTCGCCTGGGCACGAAACCAATCAACAACCCAGCTATCCAAGTTGCGTACACGCACATCTGACATACGAATCTCCACATTTGTTCCTCATAATTATTGTTAGCACGGATTACTGCTATATGTCAATCATTGAAATGTCCTCAAAGGTGGATAGTGTGGCACTCTTCTTATACTTCACCTAAAGTGGGTTAGGCGAACTATATGAGCAGGGAAGGGGCTTGCTCGAAAATGTGGGGGATAAAGCCGTTTCTTCCATGTAACCCATTGCTTGACAGATTCACCCAATTGTGGCATTATGCTCTTGCAAGACACTTTCATTTCAAATTGAACGAAATGCTACACTCCCATCCACATCAATCTACCCGCGTCCGCGTCGATACGGCGGGGCGTGTCACCCTCCCGGCCGACCTGCGGCACAAGCTGGGCATTGAGCCGGGCCAGGAACTGATCCTGGCCGAGGACAGCCAGGGCATCCGCTTGCAGACCTTTGACCAAGCCGTCCGCGCGGCGCAGGAAGCATTCGCTCCTTACCGCATTCCCGGCCAGAGCATCGTGGACGAACTGATCCGCGAGCGGCGCGAAGAAGCCAATCGTGAATACGATGAGTAGCATCGTCCTGGATACCTCGGCGGTGCTGGCCCTGCTGTTCGGTGAGCCGGGCGCTGACAAGGTCAAAGCCCGTGGCCAGGATGGAATCATGTCCACCGTCTCTTATTCCGAGGCGGTGGCCAAATCACTGGATCGCAAGGTGCCGATGGAGACAATTGCTCGGTCCCTGGCCGGCTTGAAACTGACCCTTGTTCCATTCGATGAAGACCATGCCTTGACAGCGGCGGCATTACGCCCATCGACGCGACATCTCGATTTTTCCTTCGCAGACCGGGCATGCTTGGCCACGGCCTCGATGCACAAGCTCCCCGTACTCACAGCCGACCGCGACTGGTTCAAGGCTGATCTTGGCATCAAAGTCTACTTGATTCGCTGATAGGGTAGGATCGCGCGTTCAACTTTCAACGCCCTGAATCTCCGCGAGACCATTCAGCGCCCGCGGCGGGATGTCTTCCTCTGGAAGCAGTAACGCTGGCCCTATCGCCGCTGTTGGCTCCGCCGATCCCGTTTGACGGGGGAACCAGCGTACATCGCAGCCTCGATTCATGGGCAGACACGCGATGTCGGCTTGTCCTTCGGCGATTGCTCCGGCCCCGCGCTGGCCTTGTCGCTGAATGTGCCGGCAGTCACCGCGGAGCGGGCATGGGACAAGTTCGCTATCGGCGTTAGCATCATCAAGATTCGATGGAGATAGATCAGCGACCTTGTTCCGTTCCATCAAAGGAAGGCGTTGGGGGCCGCCGTCTGGGATGTGGCCGCTGCTCGGCTAATTTCTCCGCGTGGGAGAGTGACTGCCAGCGGGCGTGATCGCGCGCGGCGACGGCGACGACTTTGGCGATCTCCTCTTCATGCAGCGGTGGGAAACCTTTCTGCCGGATAACCTCATTGTGGAGGAAGAGCAGGTCCTGAACTTGCCCAGGTGTGGGACATACCGGGCTTGCATCCTCCCATTTGCGAAGCATATCCACACCGGGAAACACATAACCGAGGTCGGCGCCGCGGCGATGGACTTCCTCGGTGGGAAGGCAGGTGTCCGTGGCCGCTTGCAAGTCGCGCAACAGCTGATTGATGCGTGAATGTTCGTCGATACGAGCAATGACGTCATGAGTGGTCTCGCCGAGTTGCTCGGTGCGGAAACCACATGTCACAACGAGACGATCGATTTCCTGCGGCGTCACCGGATTGGTTAAACACCCTGGCCCGAATTGCCGAAGGACAGCTGTCAATGTTCGGAGTTTAGGGAGAGTCGGTTGCTCTCGGCCATGATACCAGGCGGATAAGCTGGTCTGGGAAAAAGCATCACCACCCGGGACACGCAGACGCTTCGAGCGGTGTGCCAGCTCTGTTTGGGAAATATCTTGAGCAGAGAGTTTGTCGAGGATTGGTATCAAGGCATCAGCGAAGATGGTTCTTCGGCGAGCGAAGCCAAGCGGTAAGACCCCTGTGGTAATCGCGTCCTCTATGGTGGCAATTTGGTCATTCTCCAGTTGGGCGTAGTGATAGAGAGCCAATCGTTCGTTTTCGGAGGGTGTCCGATTGTTTCTGAGGATCTGGCCAATGCGCTGGGAGTTCAAAATAATGGGAGCGTCTTGCGTGTTGCATTGCATTGCGATGTCTTCCTGGCTTTGTCTTCCTGCTTGCTGGTGAAAGGTGAGTAGTTTGGTCATCAAATCGCCCCACCGGGGGCGGAATCCGGCCGCCTTACTTTCAATCAGCTGGCGGTGGCCGGCCAGCACTTCCCGGTTCCATTCCCGAATAGACTCGGGTGTAACTTCGATCAGTCCAGCTGCCGTGAAAATAGCGATGCGCTGGTCGCCGGCCAGGCGATCACTGTCTGCGCGATGGAGGCGTTTGGGGTCGAGATGCAAGGCGTTGGTAGTCAGGAAATCCTCGATGAAGGTGTAAGCAGGGTCGGTCTCGCCGCTACGATATTTGCGGATTGCCGGTTTGGAAATGACATGATTCGTACCCTGGTAGATCAGAAGGGAGAGTTGGTTATCGCTGAGGCCGTTGGCCTTCATGAGATCACTGAGAAGTGAAGCAAAGCTGGGGTAGGACTGCCAGCGGTCCATGATCTGATCGACCTGCTGGCGGATCTGTTCGGGGGAGAGGGGCGAATCCTTGCCGTTGGGCATGCGGCATCCATGCTAATGTCTCCCCCTATTGTAGCTAAGTGATCTGTAAAGTCAGCTATAACTTGAGGCGGTGGGCGAACTCAGCCTCTCAAACTGGTGGCAAGCGGAGGGTGCCCGCTTGCGGGGGCGCGTGACAAGCGTAAGCTCTGAAGTGGCTGCGGCACCCCTCAAGCCTTAAGGAGGTGGATCGATCCGCAGGTAGGCATCATCTGCCATGATGCAGAAGGAGTTCGGAGGCCCGCTACAGTGGCCCTCCGCGGTTCCCACCCCACCTATCTGCATGTCGGTTCTTGACGCCGAGCACGCCGCGCGGGATGATTGCAGGAACTCTCGCCCGGTTTCGGAGACTCCGTGATGGCCAGCGATGAATTCATTGCCTCCGTCGAACACATGGTTGCCCACTATGTGGCGATTGAAGCATCGATACGCTACGTGCAGGAGAAAACTGGGAAAATTGGCCGAGATGATGTTTTCGTTACCGTTGCTTACCGTGCAATTCGAGCGGCAATGGAAATGGCAAAAGCACAACTGGCTGTACCCAGAACGGGAACCATGACGTTTGATGAGGCCATGAAAGCCGTCTCTGAGAGGAAGATCTGTACTTTCCGTCACATTCTAACACTCAAGCCGCCAGATCCAGCAGTCGGGTAGCGAGCCGCCGACCCAAGAAAGACCGCCACAATGAGCCGAAGCCAAACCTGCGTGAGCAGATCCTCGCCGACTTCGCCACCCTGCGTGTTCCGGTGACCGCCGATCAGCTTGACGAGGCCCTCAAACAAACCCAGGATGCCGGCTGCTCTCACCTGGAGTTCCTTCATCGGCTCCTAGCCGATCAAGCTGGCCTGAGGCGTCAACGTCGCATCGAACGTCTCATCCGGGAGGCCCGCTTCCGTGAAGCGCTCCCGTTGAGCACCTTCGACTGGAGCTTCAATCCCGCCATCCCACGCCTGAGGATCGAGGCCTTGGCCCAGGGCGACTTCATCCGCCGCAAGCAAAACGTGGTCTTCGTCGGCCAGTCTGGCCTGGGAAAAAGCCGACTCATCCAGAGCATCGGCCTGGCAGCGTGCATGCTCGAACAACACGTCCGCTACATCACCAGCGGCGAGCTGTTGGAGGATCTCACCGCCGCGTTGGCAGACCAGACGATCCACGACCGCGTCCGCTTCTATGCCAAGTTCGCGCTACTTATTATTGATGAATTTGGGTTCGATCGCACGGAACGCGCTGTCTGCCCAGAAGCCGCCAGCTTGTGGTACAAGATCATCGATGCCCGCAGCCAGCGTTGCAGCACGGCGTTGGTGACGAACATCGACTTCGAGTCTTGGGCGGACTACCTCGGGGACGCGCCGTTGGCGATGGCGATGCTGGACCGCGTGGTGGACGGTGCCAGCATCGTGAAGTTGAAAGGTAAATCCTATCGCGCCAATCGTGGCGGCGACGAGCCATCCGACGAATGATCCGCGCCCGCTCGATCCCCTTTTCGACACCCCACCCGCCTCGCCCGGCAACTCTCCGTGGCCCTCTCTCAACCCGCGAAAATGGTCCTCTTTCTGTCCGCGATCAACATGGAGTATCAAGCACCTCATGATGATTTATATGATTATTACGGTGGATAAAGCCAGAATTGCTCGTTTTTCCGTCGTCCTCCTCCTTTCTACACTCCCGGATCGATAGTCGGGTGACTTGACCTTCCCGAACTAGGCTTTGTCGCCGTTCCCCTCCTGGCGATAGTCGGGGTGGAGCGGCTTACCGGAAGCTCTTTCCGAAGGCGGATTGCTGGCCGGGGCGAGCGTGCCCGGATTGATGCCGATTGCTTAAGGTTTCCGTGCATCGGAGTCGCGGTTTCTTTTGATTACCGGCATTCCGGTCTTCCGGCCGGATCGACGGTCATATTCTCAAACATCTTTCTGTATGTTTCCAGATCATCTGTAGGCGGTTTTATGCCCTTAATAGCAATCCCCGCCTCAAAATAAGCACGTAAATCTTCTGTAGGAGGCATGATGGATATGATTGCTTCATCCAGCGGTCTTGCGTTTGCTTTAAAGTCATGCAATCGATTATTATCATCAGTAGTTACGATTGGCTTGCCCCCATTTTATGTACCAGGCGCTGTGAGAGTCGGATCAACCGCTACAGATGTGTCCTCGGCCCGGCGTAGCGCAGCGGAGTCGGGCCGA
>Ga0335075_10004516_pt1 | contig 21755 bp, 26 predicted proteins | sample Lox_Sample_24_FD_206723 | JGI IMG/M metagenome (GOLD analysis project Ga0335075, IMG submission 206723) | Soil microbial communities from Loxahatchee National Wildlife Refuge, Florida, United States - Lox_Sample_2.4 | ecosystem: Environmental > Terrestrial > Soil > Wetlands | place: USA...
CTGGCCGGTGCCGGGATCCACGTCGGTGACGCAGATGTAGGCACCGAACGGGTGGGTGAGGTTGGGCGGGTTGTATACGGTTTCGGCGTCGAGATGGCCCTCGACGCCCTCAGGCAGCTCGAGCGCTCCGTGCGCCGCCATCGCGATCTCGGCGATGCTGCGTGCCTTGTCGGGGTCGCCGCGCACCTGCCACCGGCCATCGGACCACTCGAGGTCGTCCGGCGAGGCCTCCAGCATCGCCGCGGCTACGACCTTCGCCCGCTCGCGCACTTTGCGCGCCACGACCGCGGCGGCCGCGCCGGAGACCGGCGTCGACCGGGAGCCGTAGGTGCCGAGCCCGAACGGCGTCCGGTCGGTGTCCCCGTGCACCACCTCGACGTCGTCCGGGGAGATGCCCAGCTCCTGGGCGACGATCTGCGCGAACGTCGTCTCGTGCCCCTGGCCCTGAGTCTGGCAGGAGACGCTGAGCACGGCCTTGCCGGTCGGGTGGACCCGCAGGCTGGCGCCGTCGGCCATGCCGAGCCCCAGGATGTCCATGTGCTTGCGCGGGCCCGCGCCGACGCCCTCGGTGAAGAAGCTGATCCCGATGCCCATGTACTCGCCGCGCCCCCGCTTCTCGGCCTGCTCTCGCCGCAGTTCCGGGTAGTCGGCGATGTCCATCGCGACCTGCAGGGCCCGCGGGTAGTTGCCCGAGTCGTACTCCCAGCCGGTCGGGCACGTGTACGGGAACTGCTCGGGGCGCAGCAGGTTCTTCATCCGCAGCTCGGCGGCGTCCATGCCCAGCTCCAGGGCGAGGATCTCGACCATCCGCTCGACCAGGTACACCGCCTCGGTGATCCGGAACGAGCAGGAGTAGGCGACCCCGCCCGGCGCCTTGTTGGTGTACACCCCGGTGACCTGGCAGTGCGCGGCCTGCAGGTCATAAGAGCCGGTAAAGATGTGGAAGAACCCGGCCGGGAACTTGGACGGCTGCGCGCTGCCGTTGAACGCGCCGTGGTCGGCGAGCACCCGCGCCCGCAGGCCCAGGATCTTGCCTTCCCTGGTCGCGGCGATCTCGCCGTGCATGTGGTAATCGCGCGCGAACGTGGTCGACATCAGGTTCTCGGACCGGTCCTCGACCCACTTGACCGGCCTGCCGCTCATCATGGAGGCCACGATCGCGCAGAGATACCCCGGGTAGATGGGGACCTTGTTGCCGAACCCGCCGCCGATGTCCGGGGAGATGATCCGGATCTTGTGCTCGGGAAGGCCGAGGACCAGCGCATAGAGGGTGCGGTGGGCGTGCGGGGCCTGGCTGGTGGTCCACACCGTAAGCTGGCCGGTCACGCTGTTGTAGTCGGCGATCGCGCCGCAGGTCTCCAGCGGCGCCGGATGCGAGCGCGGGTACAGCATGTCCTGCGCGACGACGACGTCGGCCTGGGCGAACGCGGCGTCGGTGGCGGCCTGGTCGCCGGCCTCCCAATCGAAGATGTGGTTGTCCTGCTGGCCCTCCAGGTCGTCACGGATCACTGGGGCCCCGCGATCCAGTGCCGTGGTGGCGTCGATCACGATCGGCAGCGGCTCATATTCGACGTTGATGAGCTCAAGCGCGTCCCGTGCCGAGTACCGGTCCTCGGCGACGACGAACGCGACCTCCTGCCCCTGGAATCGCACCTTGTCGGTGGCCAGTACCGCCTGGACGTCCTGCGACAGGGTCGGCATCCAGGCCAGCTTGCGCTGGTCCAGCGACTGGCCGGTGATGACCGCCCTGACCCGGGGGTGGGCCTCGGCGGCCAGCGTGTCGATCGAGACGATCCTGGCGTGCGCCAGCGGGCTGCGCAGGATCGCGCCGTGCAGCATGCCGGGAAGCTGGATGTCGTCGGTGAAGGTGCCCTGGCCGCGGATGAAGCGCGCGTCCTCCTTGCGCCGGACCGGCCCGTACCCCCACCCACCTCCCCGTTCCCCCTTCACTCTTACCTCGCTCATGGGGCTGGCTCCTCGGTGGCTGCGTCGCCGGCGGCCCGGTGCTTGCTGGCCCACAGCACGGACCGCACGATGTTCTCGTAGCCGGTGCACCGGCAGATCTGCCCGGACAGCGCCTCGCGGATCTGCTCGGCCGACGGGTCCGGGTTGTGATCAAGCAGCCACCGCGCGGTCAGCATCATGCCCGGCGTGCAGAACCCGCATTGCAGCCCGTGGCATTCGGCGAAGCCCTGCTGGACCGGGTCGAGCTCCCCCTCCATGGCCAAGCCTTCCACGGTTCGCACCCGGTGCCCGTCGGCCATGGCCGCCAGCACCGTGCAGGACTTCACCGGGGTGTCGTCCAGCCACACCACGCAGGCCCCGCAATTCGACGTGTCGCAGCCCCAGTGCGTGCCGGTCAGGCCCAGGTCGTCGCGCAGGAAGTGAATCAGCAGCAGCCGGGGTTCGACCTCGCGCGCGTGGTCGGCACCGTTTACGTTCACGGTTATCCGCATGTCAGGCGTCCCGCCCGCCCGCGCTCGGCCCGGCCGCGGTCAGCCCGCGGGCGCGGCGCAGCGCCCGGCGCAGCCCGCGTGTGGTGAGCTCCCCGGCGAGATGCCGCTTGTAGTCGGCCGGGCCGCGCTGGTCCGAGCTGGGATTGCAGTGCTCGCCGGCGATCTGGCCGGCCCTGGCCAGGCTGGCCTCGGTGGCTGGCGCACCGCGCAGGAACTCTTCGGCCTCGGCCGCCGCGAAGTGCCGGGCGCCGACCGCGGTGAGGCCCAGCCCGGCCTCGGTGATCGTCTCCCTATCCAGCCAGATCGCCACCGCGGCCGCGGCGATCGGCCAGTCGCCGACCCGGCGCCCCACCTTCTCGTAAGCGCTGCCGCCGCCTGGCCTGATCGCGATGCTGATCTCGGTCAGCAGCTCGCCCGGGGCCACCACGGTCTCGTACGGCCCGGTGTGGAATTCCCTGGCCGGCACCGCCCTGACCCCGTCCGGGCCGCGGATGGTCATGCTCGCCTTCAGCGCCGCGAACGTCGCGGACAGGTCCTCGGATGGATCGGCCTGGCACAGCGAGCCGCCGATCGTGCCCCAGTTGCGCACGACCGGGTCGGCGATGACCCGTTCGGCGTCATGCAGGATCGCGAAATGCTCTCCGGCCAGCGCCGAGTCCAGCAGCTGCGCGTGCCGGGTGAGCGCGCCGATCCGCAGCTCACCGTCGGTCACGCTGATGTAGGACAGCTCGCTGAGCCCGTTGATGTCGATCAGGGTCTCGGGCTGGACCAGCCTCAGCTTCATCATCGGGATCAGGCTGTGCCCCCCGGCCAGGATGCGGGCTTCCGGGCCGAACCTGGCCAGCAGGGCAAGTGCGTGCTCCACGCTGGTTGCCTTCTCGTACTCGACGTACGCCGGAACCTGCACGCGCCCTCCCTCATGCCGCAGCACGCGCCACGAGTTTACGGTCCGCATACACCGATGGCCGAGAGCGGCTCCGAACACTCTTACGACCCGGCCAGTACGGGTCCGGTGATGACCAGCCGCTCACCGCGACCGAGCATCTCGAAGTACTCGCCATAGGCGGGATGCTCGCCCGGTACTAGTGGCACCCAGCGGAGGGCGTTCTAGGGTGTTCTTGCGTCCGTTGCGGCCAGTTCTGTCCGAGTTGATCTGATGGCCGATTGATGGACAATCCTGGCGCCCTCGTCATCCCCTTGCTCGCGTAGCAAGTCTTCAAGCGCAAAGGCGGCGAGTGGGGCGTGCTCAGGGTGCCCAGAGTCAATCGCCCGCTGGTACGCAATCCGCGCACCATCGGTGTCCCCCAGGTTTTCCAGCATATGACCTAGATTGCTGGCGGCCAGCGGGGCGTACTCAGGGTGCCCAGAGTCAATCGCCCGCTGGTACGCAATCCGCGCACCCGCAAGGTCTCCCTGTACGTCCAGCAGGTGACCCAGATTGTTGGCAGCCACCGCAACAGCATCGAGCCGCCCGGAGTCAATCGCCCGCTGATAGGCAATCCGCGCGCCGTCGGTGTCCCCTAGCCCTTCCAGCATATGACCAAGATTGTTGGTGGCCATTGCGGCCAGTTCGGGATGTTCGGAGTCAATCGCCCGCTGGTAGGCAATCCGCGCGCCGTCCACATCGCCCTGGCCCAGCAGCAAGTAACCAAGATTGATAGCAGCCACGGCGGCCGTTCCAGCATCCTCGGAGTCAATCGCCCGCTGGTAGGCAATCCGCGCGCCGTCGGTGTCCCCTAGCCCCTGAAGCATGTGACCTAGACTGCTAGCGGCCAGCGGGGCGTACTCAGGGTGCCCAGAGTCAATAGCCCGCTGGTAGGCAATTCGCGCACCCTTCGTATCCCCCTGCCCTTGCAGCAAAAGGCCACGGCGGTAGACGGCTTGCGGAGCATCTTCGGCGCGCTCAGAGTCAATCACCTGCTGGTCGGCAATCCGCGCGCTCTCTGCATTCCCATCCCGCACACGTTCCTGGGGGAGATGAGGCTGCGCTTTCTCGTGGTCAACAGGATGGTCTGTACTGCCCCGGTCCCGATCTGCGGGCACACCGGGTTGGGCCAGGTCGCGCCGGGCCAGCTCGCGGATCCACAGAGGCACTGTCTCGCCCTTGCCTTCACGCGCTGCGATGGCCATCTTGAGCCGGGCAGCGGCGATATGAGATGGCTTAATCTCGTTTGCTTCGCTAGTCACGGTGTCTCGTTTTGGTCTTCGGGAGGCGAGGGCAGGCATGCTTCAGCAACCTGCTTGAGCATCTTACGTTCTTCTGTGTTCGCCAAACCGCTCTCTTGCAGAGCTTCGAGCATCAGTAACCCTACAGTGCGGTTCTTATCATCTCTGCCTTGATTTTCAAGTACCTGTTCCAGGGCCCACTGAGTGCGCCCCCACCACGCTTCGTGGCGGTCAGTCAGACTTTTCTGGTAGATCGTCACGCCGGTCCCAATCAGTGCCGCTCCGGACACGATGAGCGCGACCTCGGTGGCCGTCAGCATTGATCAGACCATCGTCGAGCGTTGCTACCCGGTGGTGCCTTCAGTAAACAGGCCGCGATTTTGTTGCTGCCCCGATCAGCCCTAGCGCTGCAGCATGACGCCCAAGCCCTCGGGGATGCAGGTAAATCGGCGGCAGTGCGGATCCGGGAGTCTGTGCCGTCGAGGTGCAGGCCGATCGACACCGTCCTACACCTTCGGAACGGCCCGCTGGCTCCGTAACGTTGGCCACGTCGCGTTTCGTACCATTTAGTCCTCCTTGCACAGCTTGCTCACCCGCCAACGCCTGCCGGGGCCAGTCGGAGAATAGACGACATGACCCGACAAGATATGGGGTCGCTGCACGATACTGACAGCAGCGAGGTACAGGCAAGCGGCGCGAGTTCCGGCGGAGCACGGCACCGCCGCTGCCCGGTCCAGCTTAGCCCGCTGCAGCCGACCAGAGGAGCGGACATGACCGCAGCGGCAGACCCGCAGCGCGGCCTCGGGTGATACTGAGGGCACCATGACCCTCACGCAGCTCAACGCGTTCGTCCTGGTGGCCCGGCTCGGCTCGGTCACGGCCGCCGCGAACGCGCTCGGGGTCAGCGAGTCGGCCGTCTCGCAGGCGCTGTCCGCGCTGCGGCTGCACCTTGGCGACCAGCTGGTCAGCCGCGGGCCGACGGGCATGACGCTGACCGCGGGCGGCTCGCGGCTGCTGGCCACCGCGTCGCAGATCGTGGTGCTCGGCGCCGAGGCCCACGCCGCGGTCCGCGCCGCGCAGGGGGCTCCGGAACAGCTGCGCGTGGTGGCGACGTCCACGCTGGCCGAGTTCGTGGTCAGCCCGCTGATGGAAGCGTTCACCCGCCGCTTCGCGGGCGCCGTCGAGGTGTCGGCCGGGGTGGCGGTGACCAGCGAGATGGCGGTGCTGGTCGCGAACCGGCTGGCCGATGTCGCGCTCGGCCCGGCCGTCACCTCAGACCCCGCATTGCCGGTGGTGAGCGAGCCGGTCTTCCGGTACCGCGTGGTCGTGGTCACGGCGGGCGAGGGCCGGCTGAAGGGCAATCCCCGGCAGTGGCGCTGGCTGGTGGATCCGGCCGGAACCGACCCGGGCAGTGATACCGGCCGGCTCCTCGCCGCGCTGCGGATACCCGACAGCCGGATCGGCGTGTTCCCCAACCAGACCGCCGCCTGGGCGGCGGCGGCCGACGGGGCGGGCGTGGCGCCGGCCGTCGAGCACCTCGTCACGCAGCAGCTGCGCCGGGGCGAGCTCTCGCTGGCCGAGGTGCCAGGCACGCCGGTCGCCGGCTGCTGGCACGCGACCCTGCTGGAGCGCCAGGGCCGCAGCGCGGTGGCCAGCTCCCTGCGGCGGTTCCTGACCACGCCGGAGGCCATGCGCCTGATGCGCGCTCCAGCGGCCGGGATTCCGCCGTCCCGGTTCCGCCCGCCCGTCTACGTCACGATCTGGAGTTAACCGCAGCCCGCCTGCGCCAGAGCCATCCAGGCCAGCCATTGCGAACCGCGTATTAAGCAAGAGCTTATTCGTGCCTTGCGACGCGGTCCCGTGCGGCGGACTATGGCCATAGTTCGCGCCCAGAAGTGTCGGTACAGAAGTGATTGTCGCAGGCCAGGAGGGTGCTGCATGCGGATAGAGTCCGACGGGCACAGCGGCGGCAACCCGCGGCTGTACGAGCTGATCGAGCACACGCCGAAGACCGGCGAGAGCCCGACCGTCTGGGCCTGGCCCGAACTGGTCGACTACCTCAAGATCGCCGGCCAGCCCGTGGCCGGGCCCTGGCCGCCGCACCAGGAGCCGCGGCCGGACCCGGACTACGAGTCGCTACCGGTCGCCGTGCCCGATCCCGAATCCCCTCGGCGCGCTCCCGAGGGTGATGCCCCCGGGGCAGCAACGCGGGTGCGCACCGAATCCAGCCCGCCCGAGCAGCGCTGACCGCGGTTCATCCGGAGGAGCCCATGTACCCGTCCCGGTTCCGCTACGAGGCGCCGCATTCGCTGGACGAGGCGATCGGCCTGCTGCACGGAGGCGGAGACAATGCCAAGGTGCTGGCCGGCGGCCAGAGCCTGGTGCCGCTGATGAAGCTGCGCTTCGCCTCGCCGGAGCTGGTCGTCGACATCAACAACCTGCCCGGCCTGGATTACCACCGGGCCGACCCCGACGGCACCCTGCACGTCGGAGCCCTGTGCCGGCACGCCGATCTGGAGCGCTCGGCCCTGCTGAAGAGCAGTCAGCCCACCATGGCCGCGGCCGCGCCGCTGATCGCCGATCCGATCGTGCGCAACCGCGGCACGCTGGTGGGCTCGCTCTGTCACGCCGACCCCCAGGGCGACTGGGCGTCGGTGGTGCTGGCCCTGGGCGGCTCGGTCGTGGCCCGGGGCCCGGATGGCACGCGCACCATACCGGTCGCCGAGTTCGTCACCGGGCCGTTCCAGAACGTCCTCGAGCCGGACGAGGTCGCCGTCGAGGCCGTAATACCCGCGGCGAAAGGCGTTCGGGCGGGCGGCTACCTCAAGCTTGAGCGCCGGGTCGGCGACTTCGCCACGGTCGGGGTGGCGGTGGCCGTGGAGACCTCCGGCGACACCGTGACCAGGGCGGGGATTGCGCTGACCGGGGTCGGCGGGTCCACCATCGGCGCCACGGCGGCCGCTGACGCGCTGGCCGGGCGGCCGCTGACCGCCGAGAGCATCGCCCGGGCCGCCGACCTCGCGGCCGAAGCGGCGCGGCCGAGAACCGATCATCGCGGCAGCGCCGAGTACAAGCGGCACATGGTGCGCACGTTCGTGACCCGCATCCTCGTCCGCGTGGAACCGGCGGAGGAAAGGGCGGCCTGACCAATGACTGTCGTATACGAGGACCTGGGTGACGAGGCCGAAGAGGGTGCCGTTCCGGTCCGCCGGATCAGGTTCACCATCAATGGCCGGAAGAAGATTGCCGAGGTGGAGCCGCGGCTGTTGCTGTCGCACCTGATCCGCCGCGGGCTGGGGCTGACCGGCACGCACATGGGCTGCGACACCACAAACTGCGGTGCGTGCACGGTACTGGTCGACAGGCATCCGGTGAAGTCCTGCACCATGCTGGCGGTCCAGGCCGACGGGCACGAGATCACCACGGTCGAGGGACTGGCCACCGCGGCCGAGTTGCATCCGCTGCAGGAAGGCTTCAAGGAGGAGCACGGCCTGCAGTGCGGGTTCTGCACGCCGGGCATGATGATGGCGGCCAAGGCCCTGCTCGACGAGAACCCGGACCCGACCGAGGAAGACGTGCGCTGGGCCCTGTCCGGCAACCTCTGCCGCTGCACCGGCTACCAGAACATCGTCAAGTCGGTGCTGTGGGCTGCCGCCAAGCTCAGGTCCGAGTCCGCAGACACCCCAGACGGGAGCCAGCCGTGACGCAGGCGCTTGACGAGATCAAGATCGGCGGGCTGGGTGCCAGCCGCAAGCGCGTCGAGGACGACCGCTTCATCCGGGGCAAGGGCAACTACACCGACGACATCACGCTGCCCGGCATGCTGCACATGGAGATCCTGCGCAGCCCGCTGGCGCACGCGCGGATCAAGTCGATCGACGCCAGCCGGGCGTGGGACATACCCGGCGTCCACCTGGTGCTGACCGGCGACATGATGGCGACCAGGAACCTGGCCTGGATGCCGACCCTGTCCTACGACACCCAGGCGGTGCTGGCCACCGACAAGGTGCGGTTCCAGGGCCAGGAAGTGGCCTGCGTCATCGCCGACGACCCGTACATCGCCAAGGACGCCTGCGAGGCCATCGACGTCGACTACGAGCCGCTGCCGGTGATCGTCAACCCGAAGCAGGCCGTGGCCGAGGGCGCGGCGGTGATCCGTGACGACAAGCAGAACCAGGCCGACAACGTCATCTACACCTGGGAGGTCGGCGATGTCGCCGGCACCGACCGGGCATTCGAGCAGGCCGACGTGATCTCCCGGCTCCAGCTGCACTATCCGCGCTCGCACCCGAGCCCGATCGAGTGCTGCGGGTCGATCGCGGACTTCAACCGCGCCACATCGAAGCTCACCGTGTACATGACCACCCAGGCGCCGCACATCATCCGGGCCGCGGTCGCGCTGGTCGCCGAGCTGCCCGAGCACATGATCCGGATCATCTCCCCGGACATCGGCGGCGGGTTCGGCAACAAGGTGCCGGTCTACCCGGGCTACGTGTGCTCGATCCTGGCCTCGATCCTGCTGGAGCGCCCGGTCAAGTGGATCGAGGACAAGACCGGCAACCTGATCTCGACCGGGTTCGCCCGCGACATCTACCTCGACGGTGAGATGGCGCTGCGCCAGGACGGCAAGATCCTCGGGGTCCGGATGCGCTGCGACGCCGACCATGGCGCGTTCTTCTCCGACGCCCAGCCCAGCAAGTTCAAGATCGGGCTGCTGCACTCGGCGTTCGCGGCCTACGACATCCCGGCCGCGCACCTGAGGGCGCGCGGCACCTACAGCAACAAGGCGCCCGGCGGGGTCGCCTACCGGTGCTCGTTCCGGGTCACCGAGGCCATGTTCTTCCAGGAGCGGATGATGCAGGCCGCCGCCGCCGATCTGGGCATGGACCAGGCCGCGTTCCGGCGGATGAACTTCGTCCGGGACGAGGACTTCCCGCACCGCACCCCGCTCGGCTTCCTGCTCGACTCGGGCCAGTACCGCAAGTGCCTCGACGTCGGCCTGAAAGCGGTCGGCTACGAGGACTTCCGCAAGCGGCAGGAGGAGGCGCGGGCCAAGGGCCGCCTGCTCGGCCTCGGCATCTCCACGATGACCGAGCCGCTGGGCGCGGGCAACAGCCGCGAGTACGACATCCTCGGCATCAAGATGTTCGACTCGGCCGAGCTCAAGGTGCACATGACCGGGAAGGCGATCGTGCGGACCGGCGCCCGGACCCAGGGCCAGGGGCACGAGACTACCTGGGCCCAGATCGTCGCCCACGAGCTCGGCATCCCGGCCGAGGACATCGTCGTCGAGGAGGGCGACACCGACACCGCGCCGTTCGGTATGGGCACCTACGCGTCCCGGTCGACCCCGGTGGCCGGGGCCGCGGTCGCGATGGTCGCGCGCAAGATCCGGGCCAAGGCCCGGCGGCTGGCCGCGCACCTGCTCGAGGTGTCCGAGGAGGACATCGAGTGGGAGCTGGGCCGGTTCTACGTCCGCAGCGCCCCGGATCGCGGCGTGACCATCCAAGAATGCGCGATGGCCGCGTACAGCAACATGCCCGACGGCATGGAGCCGGGTCTTGAGAACACCGCCTACTACGATCCGCCCAACCTGACCTGGCCGTTCGCGTGCTACATCGTCACCGTCGAGGTCGACCCGGCCACCGGCGTCTGGGACGTGCTGACCACGGTGGCGGTCGACGACTGCGGGGTGCGGATCAACCCGATGATCGTCGAGGGCCAGATCATGGGCGGGCTCACCGAGGCTTACGCCATGGCCAGCATGCAGTTCATCACGTTCGACGCGGAGGGCAACTGCGTCGGCTCCAACTACATGGACTACCTGCTGCCGACGGCCTGGGAGACGCCCGGCTTCGAGTTGCACAGTGAGGTCGTCACCCCGTGCCCGCACCACCCGATCGGCGCCAAGGGCATCGGCGAGTGCGCCGCGGTCGGCGGCCCGGCCGCGTTCGTCAACGCAGTGATCGACGCGCTCTCCGGCACGGGGGTCCGCAATATCGACATGCCGCTGCTGCCGGACCGGGTGTGGGAGGCCATCACCTACCACCGCGACATCTCCGGTGCGCCCCCGATCGCCACGGACGACTGACGGGGGATCGATGGAAGGCTGGGGCGTCCTGGAGCAGGCCGGCGAGCTGACCCGGCGCGGGCAGGCGTTCGCGCTCGCGACCGTGGTCTGGCGGCAGGGCCCGTCATCGGGTCAGCAGGGTTCCCGCGCGATCATCACCGACGCGGGTGAGCTGCACGGCTGGATCGGCGGGGCGTGCGCCGAGCCCGCCGTGATCCGCGAGGCGCGCGAGGTGATCACCGAAGGCGTGCCGCGGCTGCTGCTGCTGGGCAGCCCGGAGCAGTTTGCCGGCACCGGGCGGATCGGCAGCACGGCGGAGGGTGCACCCGCAGTGCCGGAAGGCGTGTTCTTGGTGCCCATCTCCTGCCAGAGCGAGGGCGCCCTCGAGGTCTACATCGAGCCGGTGCTGCCCACCCCGCACCTGGTGATCGTGGGCCGGTCGCCGATGGCGCACACGCTCGCCGAGCTCGCGGGAGCGCTCGGCTGGCGCGCTGAAGTCATCGACGGCCCAGACTTCTCGGCCGCCGACGCGGACGAGCGCTCGATGGTCGTCGTGGCCACCCAGGGCCACCACGACGAGGAGGCCGTGGAGCAGGCGGTCGCCGCCCGGCCGGCCTACCTGGGCCTGGTGGGCTCGCAGCGCCGGGGCGCGGCGCTGCTCGGCTACCTGGCCGACCGCGGCGTGCCCAAGGACCGGCTCGGCAAGGTCCGCGTGCCGGCCGGCCTCGACCTGGGCCGGACCACGCACGCGGAGATCGCCGTCGCGATCCTCGCCGAACTCGTCCAGCTCCGCGCCTCCGGCGCGCTGCCCCGGCAGGCAGCCAGGGCCAGGCCGGGCCGCGCAGCGGAAGCGGCACACCAGACCGACCCGGTCTGCGGCATGACCGTGTCGGCGTCCCGTTCAGGAAAACCGCTGGTCCACGACGGCACCACGTATCACTTCTGCTCGGGCAGCTGCCGGCGGGCGTTCGAGAGCGACCCCGCCGCCTACGTGAAGAGAGAGACCCGATGCTGATCCGCAGCGAGTTCGAGGTCGCCCAGCCGGCCGACAAGGTGTGGCAGTTCTTCGACAACATCCCGCAGGTCGCCGCCTGCCTGCCCGGCGCGGAGCTGACCGAGGATCTCGGCGGTGACAAGTACCAGGGCCAGGTTGCGGTGCGGATGGGTCCGGTCCGGCTGCAGTTCGGCGGCACCGCCGAGATCACCGAGCGCGACCCGGCGGCCAAGCGCGTGGTCGTGCACGCGGCGGGCGCCGAGCAGAAGGGTCGGGGCCAGGCCAGCATGGTCATCACCGCGACGCTGACCCAGGCCGGGCGGGGCACCAAGGTCGACGTCACCCAGGACCTGCAGCTGTCCGGGGCCGCCGCCCAGTATGGCCGGGGCATGATCTCCGATGTCACGGCCGTGCTGATGCGCGACTTCTCGGCCAACATGCAAGACCGCATTGAACGGGTAGAACGGGGCGAGTCGCCGGAGCAGATCGCGGCCGCGGCCGTCACCCCGGCCGGTGGCCTCACCCTGGGCCTGCGGGCCGCGCTGATGGCGCTGACCCGGGTGTTCCGCAGGTTCTTCATGCCGTACCAGCCCGCGAGCTGATCAACCGAGGAGGAGAGCAAGCCATGGTCTGGTGGTGGATCGGCAACGTCATCCTGCTGGTGGCGGTTCTGCCCATCGTCATCTTCCTGCTCAACCGGGTGCTGGCCGCGCTCGAGCGGATCCGGGAAGCCACCGACGCGATCCTGTCCGGTGGGGTGGCGCTGGTCGGCGAGCTGGACGGCGTGCCGGAGGCGCTGGCCACCACCGACGCCACCATCCACGAAGTCTCCGTCGGCGCGGTCCGGTACGCGGGCTCGGTCGCCAAACTTCTCGGCTGAAGGGAGCACGGCCATGCCGGCTGCCGCCTGGTTCACACTGATCGTCGCCGCGCTGATCATCGCGATCACCGCGGTCGGCCTGCTGCGGGTGATCTTCCACCTGCGGGCCATTCGCGCGACGCTGGTCGCCACCACCGGAGGAGTGCAGGCCGTCGCCCAGCTGACCAGCACCGTCCCCGCCCGGCTAACCTCCGTGAACGCGAGTCTCAAGCCGGTCCGCGACTTCTGCGAAGGGGTGTGAGATGAGCACCGGCTGGGTCGTGGGCTGGGTCATCGGGATCGTGATCGTGCTCGTCGTGGTGGCCCTGGTGGTGCCGATCCTGCTGCTGGCCCGCTCCATCGGCAACGAGGCACCGAAGATCAACTATGAGCTGGAGAAGGCCGTGGGAAACACCGCGCCGCTCGGCGCGCTGCGCACGACCATCGACTACGCCGTCACCATCATCGGCGGGCTGCAGCGCGGCCGCGCCCGGCTGGGAGGTTAGCCGTGCACAACCTGGCCATGTCCTCGTCCGAGCACACCGACTGGCTGGTCGCCAACATCGTCGGCCTGGTCGTGGTGGTCGCCGTGGCCGCCCTGCTGACCATCCTGATCGTGCTCGTCAAGATCATCGACCGCCGCGTGGTCACGGTGCGGGACACGCTCAAGGCCGCGGCGGCTAACACCGCGGACACCGCGCTGATCCCGCAGGTCGCCGGCGGAGTCGAGTTGGTCCTGGCCGAGGGCCTGAAGCACCACCTGTTCCTCGGCCGCGTCCTAGGGAAGGTGAAGTCTTGACCGGGCTCGTCATTTTCTCCGTCATCGACGTCGTCCTGCTGGTCGCGGGCCTGGCCTTCTACCTGTACTGGGTGGGGACGCTGCTCACCCGCATCGCGGGGAACCTCGAGGAGTGCGCGGAGATCGTGCAGACGATCGTGGGGCACGCCAAGCTCATCGGGCCCGGCGTGGGGCACATCAACGAGACCGGCGGCGTGGTCGCCGGGGCGCTGCCGCTGCTGTATGGCATGGCCGAGGAGATCGTGACCGACGTGACGCCGCGGCCCGAGCAGCCGGCCGTGCCCGAGCCTGCCCGGCCCGCCTCCGGCACCCGCCGCTCCCGCCTGCAGGACGCGGTCGGCTTCACCCCCCAGCCCTGACCCCCGCGCCGCGGCCCGTTCAGGCAGCCGAGTGATGTGGTGGGCCACCACCACGCTCGTCAGGCCTGGTTCGGGGGGCGGCGGGAGACTGGCCCGGTGGTAGGGGCGGAGTACCCGCCGATCCACTCGTCCTTCCAGGCCTGGTCGTACTGCTGGGCATTGCAGCTCGGGCGGTAGATCGCGGTGAGCTCGCGGGTGATCTGCTCGCGGTGCGGCCGGGTGCCGCCCGGGACCTCGTAGGTGCAGATGTAGACCTTCCACTTCGACCCCGCACGGCGCACCCAGGACGCGGCGCGCGGGTGCCGGAACGGGAAGTGCTCGGCGGACAGGTCGTCGCTGTGCCCGACGTAGATGACCGCGTACCGGTCCGGCTTGGCCTCGGGTTCCGGCTTGCACAGGATCGCGTAAACGGCCGCCACCGGCGGGGGAGTCCAGCCGCCGAGCAGGCGAGGGCCTTCGAACGGGTAGCCGGCCAGCGATCCAAGACGGATCATCGCAGGTCGTCTTCTTCCTCGCTGATCGCCTCGGCCCGCACCACCGGGGCCGGATCCAGGCCCGCCATGGCGGCGGCCCGCACGAACTCCGCGGTGGCCTTCTCGATCGCCTCCTCGCGGCTGGGCGCGTCGACGACGAGCTGGGCGCCGTACCGCTTGGAGCCGATCCCGGTGGCGATGCCGTCGCTGGCCGCAACCGCGTCGGCCAGCTCGACGACCTGCTCGCGGGACAGCACCTGCTCGCCTTCGGCCTCGATGCCCACGCTCCACCTCAACGGCGGCTCCTAACTCAGCTGCGGCAGCAACGTCGCGAACTCTTCCAGGCTGCTCAGGTCGTGGCCAGACAGCATCAGGTCAATATGCGGAGCGGCCACCATCATGCCCAGCACGGCGGGCCGGAAGTTCTGGTCATCGCCCTTGTGCGGGTTCATCCATACCACCCGGTGGCTGAGCCGGGCCAGCCGCTCCATGGCCGCGGCCAGGGTCTCGGGGTCACCGCGGTCGAGGCCGTCGGAGCAGATCACCACGATCCCGCCACGGCACAGGCCGCGCCGTCCCCATTCCCGGACGAACCTTTCCAGCGAGGCGCCGATTCTGGTCCCGCCCTCCCAGTCGAACACCTCCTGGGCGGCCAGCTCCAGCGCGTCGTCCGGCCGCCGGCGATCCAGGGCCCTGGTGACCCGGGTGAGCCGGGTGCCGAAGCAGAACACCTCGACCCGGTCGGCCGCTCGCTTGGCCGAGTACGCGAACTGCAGCAGGTTGCGCGAGTACTCGGCCATCGAGCCGGAGACGTCCAGGATCAGGATCAGCGGCCGCAGCCGGACCCGGCGCCGCCGCCAGAACAGCTCGGCGGGCTCGCCGTGCATGCGCAGCGACTCCCGCATCGTGCGGCGCAGGTCGGGGGACCGTCCCGATCGCGCTTTCCTCGTGCGCCGGGTACGGCGGCGCGGCGGCGTCAGCCGGATCCTGGCCATGATCCGCCGCACCGCGGCTAGCTCCTCGGGGGTGCAGGCCGCGAACGACCTGTGCCGGAGCGCCTCGGCGTCGGACGCCATCAGGCCGAGCCTCGCCTCGTCCTGCTCCTGGCCGCTAGCGGCCGGGTCGACGGCCGGAACCTCGAGCACGGCCTGGGCCTCGGCCGTCACCTGCGCCTTGAGGGTCAGCATCTCCCGGACCGGATCGGCGCCGCCCACGAAGAACCGGCGGAACACCTCGTCGTACACGGGGATGCTCTCGCGCCTGGTCACCAGCGTGGTGCGGCCCGCCCAGTACATGTCGAGCAGGTCGGAAGGGTCCAGCGCGCCCATCGCCGAGCAGTAGGCCACGACGTCGCCCGAGCCGACGGCGAGCCCGGCCAAGCGGAGCTCGCGGGAGAAGTCAGCCAGCAGCCTGACGAACGGGGCGCCTCGTGCCGCGGGAGTCTCAGGCACTGGATGTGATCTCTTCCAGGTTGTCCCGCACGAGCTCGAGGTCGTCGCGTTCCTTCACCACGGCGCCGAGGGTGTCGCCGGCATTCCCGGCGTCGAGATCGCTGCAGCCCAGGAAGTCGAGCGTGCGCACCCAGTCGATCGTCTCGGCCACCCCGGGCGGCTTGGCCAGGTCAAGCTCGCGCAGCCGGTTGACCGCCGCGACGACCTTGCGGGTCAGCCCCTCGGACACGCCGGGCTCCCTGACCAGCACGATCTCCACCTCGCGCTCGGCCGGCGGGTACCCGATCCAGTGGTACAGGCAGCGCCGCTTCAGCGCGTCGTGCAGCTCGCGCGTGCGGTTGGAGGTCAGGATGGCGAGCGGCGGGCTCTCGGCCCTGATCGTGCCGATCTCGGGGATGGTGATCTGGAAGTCGGACAGCAGTTCCAGCAGGAACGCCTCGAACTCGTCGTCGGCGCGGTCCACCTCGTCAATCAGCAGCACCGCCCGGTCGCCGGCCCGCACCGCTTCCAGCAGCGGCCGCTCCAGCAGGAACTTCGGCCCGAACAGCTTGTCGACCGCGGTGTCGTCAGTGATCTGACGCTCGGACAGCGCCCGGATATGCAGCATCTGCCGCGCGTAGTCCCATTCGTAGAGCGCCTGGTTGGTGTCGATGCCCTCGTAGCACTGCAACCGGATCAGCTTGCGCCCGAATACCGAGGCGAGCACCTTGGCGACCTCGGTCTTTCCGACCCCGACCTCGCCTTCCAGCAGGATCGGGCGTTGCAGGGACAGCGAGACGAACAGCGCCGTGGCCAGACCCCGGTCGGCCAGATAGCCACCGTCGCGCAGCAGCTCCGTCAGGTTTCCGACGGTTTCCGGACGACGCTCCATGCGGCGCTCTCCTCGCCGTCGGGCTGGGTGAAGGGGAGGGGGCAGGGCGCCCTGGCCGGTCAGCGGACCTCGGCCGGGCCGAGGACCAGATCCCCGATGCTGTCGGCCCGTGGATCCAGCTTGCCCTCGCGCCGGAGCTGATCCCGCCACGCGGTGCGCACGTCGCCACCAGAGCCGGCCAGTCCGTCAAAACCGACGTCGGCCATCTTCTTGCAGGACTTGGCCGTGCCGCAGGCCTCATCGAGTTCCTCGCTGCCCTGCCCCTGGGCTTTCCATACCTCGCGAAGCACTTCCCTGGCCTCGTCCGCCTGGCCACTCATCTGCGGTTACCTTCCGGCCGGTGCTGATGTCCTCAGCCCGACTCTAATTCCTGGCTGCCAGTTCGGGCGACCGCCGATTAAGGGTTAACTTATCCCGCTCCCCACCCCGGCCAGTCCCCTCATGCCTCCAGCTCGCTGGCGCGGCCGGGCCGGGCGGGGCCGCGCATGACGTGCCCCGCGGCCATAAGGGGGCGGCGGCCCGCCAGTCCCTATCGCCGGTAAGTTCACGTGTTGGCCGCCATTGGCTCTGGCTTGACTGCTATGTTGCTTTTGGTGATCTTCGGTGGCTAGGGGGGATATGCCAGTGAGGCCAATCGCTGAATCGTACGCATGTTTATGCGGCAAGCGCGGTATATGGCATGTGCGGCAGCGGCGGTGCTGGCCATAGGCGGTGCGGGTGCGGCACTCGCGCTGCGCACTCCGGGCGGAAGCGCGCGTGTTCACGCCGATTCCGACTACTGCGGTCTCGTCTCCTGTGCCGCACTGCAATCCGCACGTCATTCAGGCGCCCGCTCTCACGCCGTGGCGCTCGGCGCTCCGGCCGACACCCAGCGTTCCGGCGCGACGCCGCCGCCGGCCTCGGCCAGGCCGGTGCCCCCGGTCTCGTCACCCATACCGGCCGGTCGCAGGCCACGGCCGATGGCCGGCCGCACGCCCGCGCCGTCCCCCACCCCGTCAGGCCCAGCGGTCACCGTCAGCTACTCCGCGCTCCAGCACTGGGGCGGTGGCTTTCAGGGTCAGTTCGTCATCACCAACCACGGCAGCTCGGCCGTGATCGGCTGGCAGATGGTGATCACGCTATCCGGCGATCACGTGGATACCGTCTGGAACGCCAACTGGCAGTACGGCCGTGGAGGCAGCGTGCTCCTGACGGCCGCGCCCTATGACCAGGTAATCGAGCCGGGAGCTTCCCAGTCGGTCAACGTCGTCGCCCAAGGCGGCACCACCGAACCTACAAGCTGCACATTCGACGGTTCCGCTTGCAGTTGAGCCGGTATCGGCTGGGGGGCAATTCGCGTGTTATGCCGGTAACACCATGGCTGCCGGGACTAGGTCGCCATTTGATAGCCTTTTGGCCGTTCAGGGGAAGGGGACACATGCCGACGGGGTCATCGGACGACTCAGCCAGCCCATCACCGGAGCCCGATCCGCCAGCGGAGGGCGGCCGACGGCATTCCTGGCTGGCCCGTGCAGGGGGAAAGGGAGGTGGGTGGGGGCACCCGATAACGTGGGCGGCCGCCGTCCTGGTGCTGCTCGGCGGCTCCGGGGTCGTCGTCCTGCTGCACGAACCGGGCGGACGGGCCCAGGCGCAGACCGCGTACTGCGGTCTCGTCACCTGCGCGGTACTGCGGTCCACCGCGGCGACATCCAGCGTTCCGGCTGGAGCCGAGCATCCCACACCCGCGGCGTCATCGCCGCTGGCCTCGTCACGGGCTCCGGCGCGCACCGCGACCACCATTCCCACCCCGGCGGCTGCGTCCGGGTCCGCACCGGCGTCCAGGCCAGCCCCGAAGCCTGCACCGGCCTTTGGGCCCGGGCCTTCACGCTGGCCTGCATGGTGGCCGCGGTCAGTGGGGTGGTGGGGTTATGGTCACGGCTACCCGGCCGCCCATGCCAGGGGTTTCGGCGGCTGGCCGGGTGGTCGCCGCTAGGCGGCCAGATTAGGGCGTCTCCAGATTCCTGTCAGGATTCCGTATGATCCCTGGCCGCGGGTGCCCGGGTGACGCTATCGTCCTAGGATCGCCCAGCCTTAGAGCATTCCGCCGAACCAGCCCCCCGGATTCGGCGCATGCTGGCTGCGGCATGGCCCCCCGTCAGCTCTCCCCCGTGCTGGCGGGGTGAGCCATATGGCCCCCGTCAGCTTCCCCCTGTGCTGGCGGGGGTTCGCCATGCCCGGGGCAAAAGAGTTCAGTCAGATGCTGTGGCTGCCGTGGCGTTGCCGGGTGGCCGCGGCCGCGGCAATCGTGGCGCAGAGCAGAGCGGCGGCGAGCAGCGTGACCGTGACCAGGTAAAGGACCTCGTGCGAGGCGGCCGATTGCCCGCTGCTGCGCGCGATCACGCCCTCGGCCAGCCCAGCCGCAGCCAGCGGGATGCTCCCGTGACGGTTCCACCGGCTGAGCCCAGCCGGATGAGGCTTGGCATTACGCCGGGTCCGCAGCAACACCGCCGAAACCCCTAGGACCATGACGACAGCGCTGGCGATCGCATAAACCGTCAATGGCTGCATCGGCTGCTCCCCGGGTCAATCCGGACGTATGGACCGCAGTGTAGCCGCCGGAAACGAATGGGCCTTCCAGACGCCGTCGTCATCCATAAGAAGTATGGGCCTGCCCCTCAGGACTGACCGTGGGTTGGCTCTCCGGAATGACGACAGGGCCCTGAGCCGTCGGGCAGGCTGGGCCACGGTGGCTGCCTGCCGCGCGACACCGGGCGGGGTCAGACGCCGTGCACTCGCGCGGCGGCAGTCACCGCCAGAAGAATGCACTTCAATCACCGCAGGAGCCGGGCGCGCTGGGGAGGCTGGCTGCCACATCCTCAGTGCCTGGCGTGGTGATGCCGGTAGGTGCGGGGCGGCAGCTCGGCGAGCTGATACCGGATGTGATCGCCTTCCGACACGTAGTCGAGTTCGTCGCTGTCCGCATTGCGAACTATCCGGCCCACACTGACCCGGGCGATGAACGCGCGCTCCTCCAGCAGCTTCAGGTAGGCCAGCCTGCCCCAGGCGTGAACGGGCAGCGGAAGGTCGAGTGCCTGGTGCACGGCTGACAGGAGATGCCGGATCGCCAAGCCGTCCAGCGGACGCGTATCGGGCATGGTTCCCCTTCTGGGCGCGGTCACGGCCCGGCTGAGCTGGCCCGCTTCGCGGCGTTAGTGGCAGGTTCCCCGCTTCCCCCCGAAGGCGCGGGGAACCTGCCGGCTCGCTCGCCATGCGGGCCATAAGGCCCGTCAGCGGCTCGGTACTTACTGGTTAAGGGTGGTTAAGGCAGTCCGTTGGTGATCAGCCACCAGACGTCATTCGCCTGGCCGACCTTGATCACCACCGCGTCCTCTTGGGGGTAGGAGCTCGGGTTCGCGGGGTGGAGAAACGGGCAATCGTGACCCTCAAGGCCCAGTGGCCGGGCCTTGGTGGCTTCCCGGAAGTCATTCCACGCGGTCGTCATCGTCTGGGCTGACGAATGGGCGACGACCTGCACGATTTGCGGGATGATCGTGGTCAGGTCGTCGACCGCACACGCCTCGAGCATTCGGATGAGCTGCCCTCGCTCCAGCTGGTACGGGAAGGCAGGCTGTACCGGAGGACTGAACCCTGTTCGTCCGCCGGTTTCGCGCCCCAGAATACGTGGGCGGTCCCGGGAGGACGAAAAAGGTTCACTTGACAGCCACGATGCGGTTTGTGGTTCCCTCGGCCCGGCCGGCCGGCCGGCCCGAGCGCAGGAGGCATCCTCCCGTGTGCGCTGGGTCAGCCGGCCGAGCCCGAGCCCAGCCCGGCGTTTCGAGCGGTGTCGAGGCTGATATCCGGCATCCGACAACAACAAGAATCCGGCAGACCAAGTCATCAACATCCGCTCGGCCCCCATGCCCGGCGCTGGACAAACCGCCTTCGTTGGCGATTTTGCGTGGTATAGCCTGGCGGGCAGCAGGACACTGCTACCCTCCGATACAGCTGTTCCATCCGATTACGGAAGTGGCGAAGGGGCATTGCTGCTGTCTAGCCACACCGGAGTGTCGTCTTCACCAAGGCTGTTCTCCAGCTTGGACAGAACCTCCGCCTCCAGGTAACGGCGGTGACCGCCAAGGGTGCGTATCGAATTCAGCTTCCCGGCCTTGGCCCACCGGGTGACGGTCTTCGGATCGACCTTGAATGCGGCTGCCACCTCGGCGGGGGTCAGAAGCGTGCTTGCCTGAAATGCTGGCACTGTCTTGTTCTCCTTTATCTCAGTTTGGGTGAACTGTTGTCCAGCTCGCGGGTTCTGCCTGTAACTGGGTCCAAGTCATGTAGTGATCAGGCTCATCACGCTCGCGCGTGATCGCAGCGACAGGAACGCGCAGAGCGCGAGCAATCCGGTGAATCGTCGCGGGGCGCGCACTGCGCTTCTCGCGTTCGATGTTGGACAGCGCGGACTGACTCATCCCGACTCTCCGTGCGAATTCGGGCTGATGCCAGCCGTCCTTCTCGCGAAGACTGCGGATAGCCGCGCCGTTCTGACGCAGTCTCTCTGGAACCCGGCCGATGGGCGCTCTCGTGGCCGTCGTGACCGTTTGTGTCATGCTCATGCGGGATAACCTAGGGTCAGAGCTGAAGGTTCGCAAGTGCAATCTAGACATTGATGGTCACCAATGGCCAGATGCAGATTGCGAACGGCATGCGAAGTGATGGCCGGCCGATGGGGTCCGGCCGACCCGGGGCGCCGGGAGGACCGGCCGCGCGCGGTGGGTCCGCGCCGTGCGCAGGGCCACCAGGAGGCCACATCGGGACCCGGTGAGGATCTCGAACGCCCGGGCTCAGATGAATAACCGCTGATAGTCAGCCTGTTACTAGGAATAAGAAGCTGCGCCGGCCGTCTTGTTCTGATCATTAGCAGCCAGGATGATGGCCGGACGAGCCAGAAAGTTGCCAGCTTGGTTGCGGCTATGCGCATAGAGGTGAATGTTCAGTCTTCATGTGGCAAGCTATGTCCGGAACGATCTACCGTTTTGCCAGACTGCGGATGGACCGTGATGGACACGTACCCGTACGAAGCTTGGCTGCGCCTGGGGCGAATGCTCGAACGCCGGAGGGGCGAGCTTGGCTATGGGTTCCGTCAGCGCGCCCGTTTCGCCAGGGAACGCGGCAGTGGAAAGATCTCTGTGAAGACGATCAGCCGCCTGGAGAAGGGCGAGCGGGATTCCTACCCGGAGTCCACCGTCGGAACCGTCGAGACCATGTACAAGTGGGC
>Ga0335075_10004517_pt1 | contig 21755 bp, 21 predicted proteins | sample Lox_Sample_24_FD_206723 | JGI IMG/M metagenome (GOLD analysis project Ga0335075, IMG submission 206723) | Soil microbial communities from Loxahatchee National Wildlife Refuge, Florida, United States - Lox_Sample_2.4 | ecosystem: Environmental > Terrestrial > Soil > Wetlands | place: USA...
CCGGACGATCTTTTGAAGACCTGGGACAAGCTCACGCCGGACGAGAGAAAGATGTTCATCCGCCAGGCGGAGGTCTATGCCGCGTACCTGGCGTACACCGACCACGAGATCGGCCGGGTGATCCAGGTGGTCGAGGACATGGGCAAGCTGGACAATACCCTGATCATCTATATCAGCGGCGACAACGGCGGCAGCGCGGAGGGCACGCTGATCGGCACGCCGAACGAGGTCGCCATGTTCAACGGGGTGGTCGTGCCCGTCGAAGACCAGATCAAATATTTCTACGATGTCTGGGGCACGGATCAGACCTATCCGCACATGGCGGTCGCATGGTCCTGGGCGTTCGATACGCCCTTCACCTGGACCAAGCAGATCGCCTCGCATTTCGGCGGCACGCGGCAGGGGATGACGGTTTCCTGGCCGAAGGTGATCAAGGACGCGGGCGGCATCCGCAACCAGTTTCATCACCTGATCGACATCGTGCCGACGCTGCTCGAGGCCACTGGCGTCCGGGCGCCGGACATGGTGAATGGGACTCCCCAGAAGCCGATCGACGGCGTGAGTATGGTCTATACATTCGACCCGGCGAATGAAGGCGCACGCTCGACCCATCACATCCAATATTTCGAGATGATGGGCGATCGCGCGCTCTACCAGGATGGCTGGATCGCCTCGACGAAGGTCACGCGACCGCCTTGGGACGTGTTCGGCCAGGCCAATCTCGATCCGGCCAATTCGGCGACGTGGGAGCTCTACGACCTCACCAAGGACTGGACCCAGTTCGAGGACGTCGCCGCGCAATATCCGGACAAGCTCAGAGCCTTGCAGGAGCAATTCTGGATCGAGGCGGAAAAATACCAGGTCCTGCCGCTGGATGCCTCGGTCGCGACCCGGCTCGTCGCGCCGCGGCCGAGCCTGACCACCGGGCGGACCGAGTTCACTTGGTCCGGCGAGATGACCGGCACGCCGAACGGGGACGCGCCGAGCATCCTCAACACCTCCTACCGGTTCACCGCCGAATTGGAGATTCCGGAGGGTGGCGCCGAAGGCATGATAGTGACGCAGGGCGGGCGCTTCGGCGGGTACGGGTTCTACCTCCTCAAGAGCAAGCCGGTGTTCCTCTGGAACCTCGTCGATCTGAGGCGGGTCCGCTGGGAGGGCGCGAACGCGCTGCCGCCGGGCCGGCATACGCTCGCGTTCGATTTCAAGTATGACGGGCTCGGGTTCGGCACGCTCGCGTTCAACAATCTTTCGGGGATCGGGCGGAGCGGGACGGGCGTGCTCATGGTGAACGGAGTGGCGGTCGCGACGCAGCGGATGGAGCGGACGCTGCCGCTGATCCTGCAATGGGACGAGAATCTGGACGTGGGCGCCGACACCGGGACGCCCGTGGACGATCGCGACTACCAGATCCCGTTCCGGTTCAGCGGCAGGCTCGTGAAGCTCACGCTCAACGTCGAGCCGCCGGTGCTTACTCGGGAGGACATCAGGCAGCTCCAGCAGAGCCATCGCAACAACGCGGCGAGCCAATAGGCGGAAGGAGCCGGCCGGGGCAATCGATGACGGACCGGGGGTGGGTCCGACTCGGCGTCCTTTCCCTGGCGGCTGCCGCTGAGGCGTGCGAAAAGGCGGGGCCGCGCGGCCGAAGCCACCGATGACGAGGCGCCCGGATGCGCCCCGTCTGCCGCCCGCTCGTCCCTCCGGACGAGCCGTCAACCCGAGGAGATGAAGGTGATGGCTTCCCGATATCTGCGTGCGGCCGCGGTGGCCGCAATCATCGGCGCCGCCGGCGCGCCGGCGCTGGTGCTGCCTCGTGGAGCGGCGGCGCAGGCGAACCCGACGCTCGAGAACGTCGTGCCGGAAGCGGCGGCGGTGAGCTTCGCGGCGAAGATCCGGTCGATCGACCTCGTCACGCGGGAGGTCGTGCTCGCGGGCCGCTCGGGCAGCCCGGTCACCGTCGTCGCCGGACCGGCGGTGCGGCTTTCGATGCTCAAGGCGGGCGATACCGTCAGCGTGAAATATTACCGGTCGGTCGCTTTCCTTATTTCGGCACCGCAATCGAGCGGCGGCGCCCCGCCGCCGCCGGCCTCGATCACCGCGGCGCTCGCGCGGCCGACCGAGGCCCCGGGCGGGGTCGGCGTGCGGGTGACCAAAGTGACCGGGCTCGTCGTCGGGATCGACCTTGCGGCGCACAGCGTCGACCTCGTTGCTCAGGGCGGGGGCGGCGTTTATACCGTCGAGGTCACGGATCCGGCGCGCGTGGCGCACCTCTCCGAACTGCACGTGGGCGATGCGGTGACGGCCGTGGTCAGCGAGGCGCTGGCCGTTACCATCACGCCGGCCCCGAAGAGCTGGTTCTGAGGGGTATCCGCGTGGCCTGACCCATTGCGGGTGATCGGCATGGCTATCCGCCTTCTCTCGGTCCGGTCTCTTTTGAGACGCCGGGTCGGCGCCTGATGGACGATACCTCTTCCCCGCTCCCGCCGGCGCGGGTCGAGCGGCGCCGACGCATCTCGGCGATCTGGATCATCCCGCTCGTCACGCTGCTGATCGCCGTCTGGCTCGCCTGGAGCACGCTCTCCAAGCGCGGCCCGCTGATCACCATCACCTTCCAGAGCGCCGAGGGCCTGACCGCCGGCCAGTCGCAGGTCCGCTTCAAGGACATCCCGCTCGGCACGGTGCAGAGCATCACCCTGGCACCGGACTACACCCATGTGATCGTCGCCGCGCGCATGACCCGCGAGGCCGAGCGGCTGCTCACCGACCGCGCCCGCTTCTGGGTGGTGAAGCCGAGGCTCTTCGCGGGAAGCCTTTCCGGATTCGAGACGATTCTATCGGGCTCCTATATCGAGATACTGCCCTCGGCACAGCCGGGCCGGACCGATCGCCATTTCACCGGCCTCGAAGACCCGCCGGTCCTGCAATCGGATATTCCGGGCCACACCTTCCTCCTCAAGGCCGACCGCGTCGGCTCGCTCAATCCCGGCTCACCGATCTTTTATCGCGGCCTCGATGTCGGCACCGTGCTCGGCTGGGACCTCGGCCATATGGCCGAGAACGTCACCGTGCACGCCTTCGTCCGCGCCCCGTTCGACAGCTACGTACACGCGGGCTCGCGTTTCTGGAACGCCTCCGGGGTTTCGATCTCGCTCGGCGCCGCAGGGGTCCGGTTCAACGTCGAATCGCTTCGCGCGATCCTGCTCGGGGGCATCGCCTTCGACACGCCGAAGGCGGCGGAGAAAACGCCGATCGCGGCGGACAACGCGGTCTTTCCGCTCTATGCCGATCAGGACGCGGCGAGCTCCGCCCAATATCAGCGCCACGTCGAGGCGGTCGCGTATTTCGAGGGCTCGGTCGCCGGCTTGTCCGTGGGCGCGCCGGTGACCTTGCTCGGCCTGCGCGTCGGCGAGGTGACATCGGTCGATCTTCGCTACAACGCCCAGAAAAAGACGCTGGAGGTGCCGGTCCACTTCGACATCCAGCCCGAGCGGATCGCGCTGAGCGCCGAGGCCGCGAAGCGCGGGCCGCTCGCCAATGCGCAGATCCTCGTCGCCCATGGCATGCGGGCACAGCTCGCCAGCGCCAACCTTCTCACCGGCCAGCAGGAGGTGGCGCTCGTCTTCGTCCCCAACGCGCCGCCAGCCACCGTCACCGTCGAGAGCGGGGCGATCGTCGTCCCCACCGTTCCGGGGGCGCTGAGCGGCATCACCCAGTCCGCCTCCGCTCTGCTCGACAAGATCAACCGCATGCCCTTCCAGCAGATCGGCGACAACCTCAACGCGACGCTCGCTGGGCTCAATGGCCTCACTAACGGCCCCGCGCTCCGCGACTCGCTTACCTCGCTGCAAGCGACGCTGGCCTCCGCGCAGGACGCGATCAAGAAGCTCGACCAGGGCGCGGGGCCTGCGCTCGCCGAATTGCCCGGCATCGTGCAGGACCTCAAGACTTTGCTCGCGCGCACCACCATGCTGGTTTCCTCGGCCGATGCCGGCTATGGCCGGAACTCGAAATTCTACCGTGACCTCGACCGACTTCTTTTGCAGACGAACGACCTCATGCAATCCGTCCGCTCCCTCTCCGACCTCCTGACCGAGCAGCCGAATGCGCTGATCCGCGGCCGCACCGGGGCGCCCGAGCAATGACGCTGCCCGATCCGCCGGCTCGTTTGAAGCTCACGCGGCGGCCGGTGCTTGCGCTGCTCGGCGCGGGCCTGCTCGCCGGCTGCGCCTCGCCCACGCCAACGCTCTATTCGCTCGCCCCGGTTCCCGGCCCGATCCTCGGCGCGCGCGCGCGCATCATCCTGGTCCGCGAGGTGAGCCTGGCGCGCTATCTCGAGCGCTCGCCGATCGTCCTCTCCTCGGCGGACTACCGGCTCGACGTCGCCCCCAACAACTGGTGGGGCGAGCCGCTGGCGCCGATGGTCACGCGCGTGCTGGCCGCCGACCTCGCCTTGCGCCTGCCCGCGAGCACGGTGCTTGCGGAGACGATCGCGATCACCGTCACGCCGGATCTCTCGGTCGAGCTTTCGGTCCAGCAGTTCGACCGCGACAGCACCGGCGCGGTGGTGCTGGCGGCGGCCTTCGCGCTGCCCGGGCCGCGCGGCACGCCGCCGCCCGAGACCTTCCGGACCTCCATCATGCCGGCGACCCGAGGACTCGCCGGCGGGGGCGCCGCCCAGGTCGGCGCCCAGGTCGCGGCGATGAGCGCAGCACTTGGCCAGCTCGCCGACGTGATCGCGCGGCGGATCGCGGCAGGCCCGTCGGGAAGGTCGTAACGCTTCCGTGGCGGGGGAGGCGCCCACGCTCCACGAGTGCCACGGCTGCGGGCTCCGCCAGCTCGTCCCGCCGCTCGCGCCGCAGACGCTCGCGCGTTGCATCCGTTGCCGCACGGTGCTGCGCGGGCGGCGGCGCAATACGATCGAGCATTCGTTGGCGATCGCCTTCGCCGCCCTCGTGCTGCTCGGCGTGACCGCGAGTGCCACGATGATGACGGTGCAGGCCGGCGGGATCGTGCATCGGGCCGACCTCGCCGGCGGGCCGGAGGAGCTGGTGCGGCGCGGGATGCTGAGCCTCGGCGCCGCGGTCGTCTTCACCAGCCTGCTCGCCCCGGCGGCGAAGCTCGCCGGCACCATCTACGCGCTTGGCTTGCTGCAAACGCGCAGGCCGCCGCGCCATATCCGCCGCGTGTTCCTGATCGTCCGCAAGCTCACGCCCTGGTCGATGAGCGAGGTGCTGCTGCTCGGCGCCTTCGTGGCCTACGTGAAGCTGCAGGCGCTGGTGACGATCACTGCCGGCCCCGCGCTCATTTCCCTGGTGGCGCTCGCCTTCACCATGTTCTGGCTCGATTCCGAGCTCGACGCCCAGGATGTGTGGGAGGAGATGCAGCGCAAGGGAGTGGGCGAGCCAGTGCTGCCGCCCGGTCCCGCGGCGCTCGCGTGCCATTCCTGCGGACTACTCAGCACGCCCGACGACGAGGTTCATCCGTGCTGCGCGCGCTGCGGCTCGGCGCTGCACCGGCGCAAGCCGAACAGCGTCGCGCGGACCTGGGCGCTCGTGATCAGCGCCACGATTCTCTACATTCCCGCGAACTACTATCCTGTGCTCACGGTGATCCAGCTCGGCTCCGGGGCGCCGAGCACGATCCTGGGCGGGGTGGAAGAGCTGATCGATGCGCGGCAGTGGCCGCTGGCCGCGCTCGTCTTCCTGGCCTCCATCGCGATCCCGCTCTTGAAGCTCGTGGGCCTCGCCACAATGCTCACCTGCACCCAGCTCGGTGCGAGCGGGTGGCTGCGCGAGCGCACGCTCCTCTTCGCCATCGTCGAATTCATCGGGCGATGGTCGATGATCGACATCTTCATGGAATCCCTTCTCGGCGCGCTGGTGCAGTTCGGCACGCTCATCACGATCGATCCCGGGATGGGTGCGGTCGCCTTCTGCGGCGTCGTCATCCTCACCATGTTCGCTGCCGAAACGTTCGATCCCCGGCTGATGTGGGACGCGGCAGCGGGGCGGGTTCGCGCCGCTTCGTGAGGGTGCGGGAGGTCCGCGCGCGGGCGCTACTCGGCGGCGACGCGGTTGGGCGCTTCGGCCTCAAGCTCGGTCCGGGCGACTCGCGATGCGCCGAATCCGCCGGCCGCCGCCGCCAGCTCCTGGAGCTGATGGGTGCTCAGCACGAGCTCCGAATTGGCGCCGCAATCATCGGCGCCGGCGCTGGTCGGTCCGCCTGCCCAATGAACGCGAAAGCCTCCGGTCGGCGCGCGGCTCCGCCCCTCGACAAAAAGGCTTCCGCCCGACGCCGCCATGACGTCGGTATCGAGCGCACAAATGCGGCGATCGTTGGCGCCGGGACGGACCGCGCTCAACACCAGCGGCGGGTTCCGGTTGGGAGAAACGTTGGAGAAGCTCACGATATCGCCGAGACCTGGCTCGGTTGCCGCAAGCTCGTGGCCGAGCGCCAACATGGCGACCGCGCCTAGGGTCGCGAACAGGACGACCGCGAAGACGGACTCGGTGAGCTTGTTGGTATCGCAGCGCATATCCTCCTCGCGCGCGCGTTGCCGATCGGTTAACCATAGGCACGGAAACCTTGCCAAAACCTTGATGTTCATCAAGGCGTCCGCGACGTTCGAACGCGTTCCCCGCGATCGCGGAAACAACAGCCCGCTTCCCCGGTCTTGTATGCCGGCGTTCGACATACTTGGGCGCATCTCATCCGCACGCTGCCCAGGAAAGCGCGAACCGCGACGCGGAGTCGAGCCGCAGTACTTAGTTGGACGATTGCCGATGAGAGGTGAATGCCCACGAAGGCTTGGCTGATATGCGGGCAATCGCCAAATTTTGGCAGTGCAATAGAGCCGCACGCGGCGTTTATCGGTTTCAACGCTTTCATGAATTTCGCAGCGCAGCATTGGGATCGTCTTCGGAGAGCCACTCGATGCGAACTGCCTCGCCGCAGGGATCGCGCGAGCGAGGCGGAAGGACAATCGGTGCTGCAGGATCGACGGACGGACGGAGCCGCTGGGCGCGAGCTCCGCTTCGTAAAAGCCCGGGCCGGCGCGAGGCGGCTTGTCTCGATGCCATGGACGACGCGGCCGGCGTTGAGGTCGGCTGAGCGGGCCTGATATCGTGCCGTGGTTCCGATCGCAGCGACCGCTTGACGAGGAGGAGCCCGGCATGACGGGGAAGGCCTATCCGGTTACGCATACCGACGCCGAGTGGCGCGGCATTCTGACGCCCGAGCAGTACGCGGTGATGCGCGGGCATGGAACCGAAGCGCCGGGGAGCTGCGCGCTGCTCGTGGAGAAGCGTCCGGGGCGGTTCTTCTGCGCTGGCTGCGGCCAGCCTCTGTTCGAATCAAGCCTCAAATTCGACAGCGGCACGGGTTGGCCGAGCTTCAACGACCCGGTCGCGGGCGCGGTTGAGACTTCGGTCGATCGCAGTCACGGCATGACCCGCACCGAGGTGCATTGCGCGAGGTGCGCAAGCCATCTCGGCCATGTTTTCGAGGACGGTCCGCCGCCGACCCATCTCCGCTACTGCATCAACGGAATTGCGATGACCTTCATGCCGGACTGAGGGGCGGTTCCGGGATGGGGCGGAGCGCGCAGCGCGGCTTGACATGCATACCGGGCATATTAGCTATGTATCGTTGGCATTTCTGGCCGCTGCCTGCGGATGAGGCTTGCCCCGGGGTACTGCTGACCGCCCGATGGGCCGCGCATTCGCTTGCGGCGGAGGGGTCGATGTTCGTTCGCATCGGTTCAGGAGGGCAGGTGCGGCAAGCCTTGCGACTGCGCGCGCGCTGCCGTTACGGTCGGGCCGGACCCGGTGATGCAACGAGGGTTCCGGCGCGGGCGGATGCGGGCCGTCGCGATTTTGCGATGGCGGTGAAGGGAGAGGTGACCCGTGATGCGGTTGGCGCGCGGCTGCCGCAAATTTGGGATTTCGTCATGCGATCGCCCGGAGATCGCGGCCGCGGCCGTGCGGCTCGTCCTTCCGCGCCATGACGGGGCACCGTCGCCGGCGCGGCGAATTTGCCGCCGCCGGGAGGGGCAAGAGCCGTGGGCGGCTTCGGCGCGCGCCGGGATGCTCGGCATCGCGCTCTGCCTTCCTTTCGCCTTGACGGGTTGCACGGCGCCGCTGCCGGTTCCCCCGACTCCTCCGGCGGTGCCGCCCGTCGCTTCGGTCGGGCCGCCGCCGGCACCGCACGCCCCGGTTGCGCGCGCGGCGAGCACACGCGCGGCGGCCGCACCGCCGGCGAAGGCCGGCACAACGCCGACGGCGCCGCCCGGCCCGGTCGCCGGGTTCTCGCCGGACACGATCGCGAAGGTGCGCCGCGCAATGCAGAACGTGACGAGCCTCAGCAACCTCTTCACCGCCGAGATGGCGAGCACCAGCGATCCCAAGATCCAGGGGGCGATCTATGCGGATTTCGAGAAGAAGTACACCGATGCGGTTGTTGCGCAGGGGCTGAGCATGAGCACCTACCTCCAGGTGCTCGCCGCCGCCACGAAGGACCCGAAACTGTCCGAAGAGCTGAACGGGCCCGGCGCATCCGCCGCGCACAAGTGAGTGCGGCGCACGCGAGGCCGGGCGAGGCCTCGCGCCGCCCTCAATGCCACTCGGAGAGCTCGACCGTGACGCCCTCCGGCCCCTCGAGAAAGACGAGCTTGCGCGCGTGGAAATCGAGGATCCCGCTGCGCGTCGCGAAGCCTGCCTCCTGCATCCGGACGACCTCGGCCGCGACGTCCTCGACGGCGAAGCAGATATGGTTGAAGCCGATCTTCTGCAGCTCGCGGATATGGGGATCGGCGACGGGTTCGGGATTGCGATAGTGCAGCAATTGAATCTCGGTGCGCGGTGTGGCGTTCTCGAGGACGAGGGTGACGTGGTCCGCTTCGATGTCCGCAACCCCCATGTAGGACGCGAAGGGCTCGCCGGCGATGACGACGGCGATCGCCTCCTTGAAGCCGAGCAGGCCGAAGAACCGGCGCGCTTGCTCGAGGTCGCGTACCACGATCGTCACATGGTCGAAGTGGCGCACCATCTCCGCTCTCCCGATCCGCATCGCTCCCGATTGGTGGGCGGCGCCCGGCCGCCGAGGTTTGCCCGGAGGGCGGAACAAGTCTTGAGCGCGCCCCTGGCCGAGTCAATCGCGCGCCCTGCGCTGGCGCCTTGCGTGCCGCGGGCGCCTTGCACATCATCGGGGTGAGCCGGGGATCCGGCCGCTGGAGTTCGAGCGGATGACGACGTCCGGGACGGCAGGCCAATCGCTCGGAGTTGCGCAAGCCGTCGTCGCACCGCTCACGCGCGCCGCGATCTTCGTGGTGGCGAGCGTGAATCCGGGCGAGGCAAGCCGGACCGCAGTGCGAGCGCTCGCCGCCGACCTCGCCGCCCTGGTCCGCGCCGTCGGGACGCGCGACCTGGAGGGCGGGCTTTCCTGCGTGATGGGCATCGGCGCGGGGGTGTGGGATCGTCTCTTCGGCGCGCCGCGGCCGGCGGAGCTGCATCCGTTCCGCGAGATCAGGGCAGGATCGCGGCATGCCGTCGCGACGGATGGGGACCTGCTCTTCCACATCCGCGCCGATCGGGTGGATCTCTGCTTCGAGCTGGCGGGCGCGATCATGGGGCGGCTCGGCTCGGCGGCTTCGCCCGTGGACGAGGTCCACGGCTTTCGCTATTTCGATACGCGCGATCTCCTGGGCTTCGTCGATGGGACGGAGAACCCGGCCGGCCAGGCGGCGATCGAGGCGGCGCTCGTGGGAGCGGAGGACGCTTCGTTCGCCGGCGGCAGCTACGTGATCGTGCAGAAATATCTCCACGACCTCGGCGCGTGGAATCGGCTTTCCACGGAGGCTCAGGAGCGGATCATCGGCCGCACGAAGCTCTCCGACATCGAGCTCGACGACGCCGTCAAGCCGAGCTCGGCGCACAATGCGCTGACGACGATCGTGGAGGGCGGCGACGAGATCCAGATCCTGCGCGAAGGCATGCCGTTCGGGCGCGCCGCGCATGGGGAGTTCGGCACCTATTTCGTCGCGTATGCGCGTTCGCCGCGGCCGATCGAGCAGATGCTGATGAACATGTTCGTGGGCCGTCCGGCGGGGAATTACGACCGGCTCCTCGATTTCAGCCGCGCCGTGACGGGCGGGCTCTTCTTCGTGCCCTCCGCGACCTTCCTCGAGGAATTGGCGACCCCGCCCGGGCCCGCGCGATCGGAGACGGAGGGCTCGCTCGGCATCGGCTCCCTCAAAGGAGAACCAAGGCATGAATAACCTCCATCGCGAGCTGGCTCCGATCTCCGATCTTGCCTGGGCGGCGATCGAGGAGGAGGCATCGCGCACGCTCAAGCGCTATCTCGCGGGCCGGCGCGTGGTGGACGTGCACGAGCCGGGCGGCACCGCTCTTTCCGCCGTCGGCACCGGCCACCTGCGCGACGTGGCAGCACCCGGGGAAGGCATCCGGGCGCGGCAGCGCGAGGTGAAGGCGATCGTCGAGATGCGCGTTCCGTTCGAGCTCGACCGCCGCCAGATCGACGACGTTGAGCGCGGGGCCAATGACTCCGACTGGCAGCCGGCGAAGGACGCGGCCCGCCGCATCGCCTTTGCCGAGGACCGCGCCATCTTCGAAGGCTACGCGGCTGCCGACATCGGGGGCATCCGGCAGGGCAGCAGCAATCCGCCGATGACGCTGCCCGCGGATACGCGCGATTATCCGGACTGCATCGCGCAGGCTCTGAGCCAGCTGCGCCTCGTCGGCGTCAACGGCCCCTATTCGGTCCTGCTCGGGGCGGATGCGTACACGTCCGTGAGCGAGACCCGCGACCACGGATATCCCGTCTTGGAGCACATCAGGCGCCTCGTGGAGGGCGAGATCGTCTGGGCGCCCGCGATCGTCGGCGGCTTCGTCCTGACCACCCGCGGCGGCGACTTCGATCTGCACATCGGTCAGGACGTCTCCATCGGCTATTCCAGCCATAGCGATGAGGCCGTGCGGCTCTATTTGCAGGAGACTTTCACCTTCCTCCTGCTCACCGGCGAGGCATCCGTGGCACTCGCCCCGCCGGAGGAGAAACGCACGGCCTGATCCCGAAGGGGACCGGGGCGGTGCTCAGGAGAAGGCGCTCAGCTCCTTCGGCGAGCGGGCGAGGGCGGCGACGATATCGGCGCGGCTCACGATCCCGACCAGCTTGCCCTCGCGCAGGATCGGCACGCGCTTGATGTGATGCGAGGCGAGGAGATCGGCGATCTCGGTGACGCGCGTCGCCTCGCTCGCGGTGATCACCTCCTTGGTCATCAGGTCGCGCGCGCAGTGGCGGTCGAGGCGGAGGTAGTCGACGAACTCCGGTGCGAGATCGGTGCCTTCGGCGAGCATGCCGAGCCACCATGAGCGGCGGAGCGCGTTCGTCTTGGCGAAGGGGCGCATCAGGTCGCCTTCGCTCACCATGCCGACGAGCCTTCCGTCCTCCTCACACACGGGCACCGCGCTGATCCCGTGCTCACTGAGGACCTTCGAGATCTCGGCCACCGTGGCCTCCGGCCGGACGGTGAAGACCTTGCGGGTCATGATGCTGGCAGCGTCGATCGTCATCCGATGTCCCCTCCTCCCCGGCGCGGCCGCGCCGGCAATGGAAGGGCCGGCCGGGCCCGCGTCGCATTGATCCGGCGCAACCGTGGCGAAACGATTGTCCCAGAGGAAGCGCGCTTCCGCCAGGGGCAGGGGGAACTCTAACGCGCGAGCGCGCGAGGGCCGAAGCGAGCCCCGCGGCAACCTTCCATTCATCGAATGCGCGGATGCTGGGCACGGTTTGAGGGTTGAACCGCCGCATGCTGCAAGATGCCATGATGGCCACGCTGCCCAGGACGATCGAGGGGTGGCGGCCGTCGACGTTCGTCGAGCGGGGCGTGGTCGTGCCTTTCACGACGCCGCAGCTCGCGGGCGCGCGGCTGCGCCGGACCGAGCGCGGCATCCTGGAGCTCATCCTGCCGGAGGTGTGCGGGCCGGGCAGCGTCGGCATCCTCCCATGGGAGCAGGTGAGCGACGTGTGCGTGCCCACCTTGTTCGACCGGAGCGTGGGCGCACGGCTCGGCCTCGCGAGCCGGCTCGGGCCGGCGGAATTGTGGCAGGCGATATGCCTGGAGGCGCGTGCGGGGCTGGCGGGCGTCGAGGTGCAGGCGGCGGCTTCCGTGGCCGAGGCCGCGAAGGAGGGGGCGCGGGTTCGCGCACGGGGCGAGCTCGAGGCCGCGCTCGGGCGCGGGGCCCAGGGGGGAATGCCGGAGGGAGTGGCGGGGGACATGCCGGAGGGTTCGGTGCCGGGCTCGATCCTGGACGAGCTGGCGGCGCTGTTCGGGCCGATCGGCCTCGGGGCGGAGGCGAATGCGGCGATATTGCCGCGCACGATCGCCGCCGTGGGCGCGCTCTGCGCAGAGATCGGCGGCCCGCGCGCCGCCGGCGGCCTTCCGGGCCAGGCAAGGTTCGGTCACGCCGAGCTGGTGCGGGCGACGGCGCAGGCGGTGGCGGCAGCGGCAAGCGCCTCGCTCATGGCGGCGCGGGCCCTGACCCTCGACCTCCGGCTCTTGCTCCGCCGCTGGGCCATCAAGCGGCCGATCATCCTCGAGGAGCTGGGGCGCGCCGAGCGGCTGCTCAACGGGTGGGCTTGGCTCTGCCAGCTGTGGGCGGCGCCGGACGAGCGCATCCCCTATGGCGTCCGGCTGGCGCAGCTCGCCGCGCTACTGCCGCCATTGCCGCACGATTCCGGGGTGCGGCTTGCGGCGCCGCCGCTCGCCGACATGCCGCAGGCGGTGCGCGACATGCTGCGGGGCGTCGATTGGCGCAACGGCCTGACGCGGCAGGATCTGATCGCCCGCAACGAACGGCTGCTCGCGGCGACGCTCGCGGTGGCGAGCTAGCCGCGCGGTGTCGGATCGCGGGCTCATGATGGCGTCGGACGATCGGCTGCGGCGCGTCGTCGCGGTGGTGGATGCGCTGCCCGCGCGCGGGACGATGGACGCGCTGATTGCGCCGATGCGGCCGGTCCTGGCCCGGTTGCGGCCGCCGCGGCCGATGACGCTCACGCGGCTGCTCTTCGTGCCTGCGGATCCGCTGATCGTGCCGGCGGCGGCGTGGACGCCGGCGAGCCCGGCCGTCCCCCGCTCGGCGCTGCCGGCGCTCGCCGCACAGGTGCGCGCCGCGTTCGGCGAGGATGCGGCGGCGCTCGATGGGCGCATGGCCGGCCTGACGATGGAAGCGGCGGCGAAGGTCGCCGAGTACGGGGCGTTGCTCTGGCCGCATGCCGCGAGGGAGCTGCGAAGGCGCAAGGTGCCGGCGGACTGGTCCGCCACAGGCCTCAGCGAGGCCGCGCATGAGGCCATCGTGCGGCCGCTTTCCGCGCTGCTTGCGGAGGGCGTCGCCCTGGTCCGCCTCGCCGGGATGGAAGGGGCCGAGGCGGTGGCGGAGGCGGAGCGGCTGCTGCGCGCGGCGGCGGCGGACGGGCCGGCCGCGCTCGGGATGATGCTCGCGCTGCTGCTGCGCCGCCTGCCGCGTATCCAGCGGCTGCTCCGGATCGCGGACGAGATTGCGCCGCGGCTGGGGAGCGGGGCGACGGCGCCCATTGAGCGCGCGCTCGAATTCCTGGTGGGCGAAATCAGCGCGCCGCCGGCGGACGATGCCGCCGTGGCGCAGATCGCCCTGCATTTCCATGGCGCGGCGCGGACGCTCGACCAGCTCGAGGGGGCGGCCGCGAGCGTGCGGGAGCCGGCACCGGCGGCACGGATCGCGGTGGCCCGGGAACGGCTGGCGGAGCACTGCCGGGTGCGCTTCGTCGCCGCTGCGGAGCGTCTCGCGGCGCCCGGGGGATCGAGCACGGACGAGCCGTCCGGGCCGGCGGGGCTCGAGGAAGAGGCGCGAGCGCTGTTGCGGCTGGAGGCGGTGGGGCGGCACCTCGGCGATGGCGAGGCTTATGAACGCCCCCTGAGGGAAACGGCAGCCCGCGTGGCGGGGGATGGGCGGCTACCGCGCAGCTTCCGGCTCAGGCTGGCGGAGATCCTGGTCGGGCCGGAGGCGGCCTTGGCGCTGGTCGGCCCGGCGGGTTGATCCAGGCCGAAGGGCCGATCTACGACCGTTGGGGCTGTAAAATCTACCGGCAGCTGCCGCGGCGTCGCCATTGGTTGCATCCGCGCGATCGGGGTGGCGTGAATCCGCCGGTTGCTGGACGTCTGGCATGTCCGGGAGACCATTGAAATCGTGTCGAAATCAAACTGAAGCGTCGTCAAATGTTACAAAGCGCGGCGGGCGATTTCGTTCGTTAGCTCTATTTCATTGAATTGTCCCAATTTTATCATGATCTGATTGCGTGGTACAAAAATTGCTCTCCTTTCTCGCATTCGGAACGGCTTTTGGGTTCCGCGAGGAAAGGGTGGTCCAAATCATGAAGAAAATCCTGGTAGCGATGGCAGCGACGCTCCTGGTCGGAACCGTGGCCGCACACGCCGACACAATCGATGTGACCGGCAGCTACAAGCTGTCGTACCAAGCGACGGACGGTACCGGCCCCGGGCTCAACCCGAACTCAGGCTCCCTCGATGAAACGCTGACCGTGGGGACGGCGACGAAGGCAACGGACTTCTTCACCGCGTCGCCGGCGGGCTCATCGGGCCTTTGTACCACCAACCGCGGGAAAACCACGTGCACCGACAACGATACGGTGAGTGGGACCATAACCGCCAAGTTCACCATCAACACGCCGGACGGGACGCAAACGATCAGCGATACCGGCAGCTATCTCGCTGATTATAGCCCGAAAAGCGACTCGATCGATTGGACCACAGAAACCCTCGTGCTCGATTACTCGAGCCTCCTGGACCTCGACATCATCCTTGGCAATGCGTCCGACTGGGACATCAGCCCGACGATCAGCTTCGAGCTCGTGGACGCCCCGCCGACGACCCCGACGGATGCGCCCGAGCCCGGCTCCCTCGCCCTTCTCGGCACCGCCTTGGTGGGCTTCCTCGGCTTTACTCGGTATCGGCGCGCACGCGCCTGACCGCCCTTCCTGAGTCCGGCCGGTTGCGCCGGCCGGCCTCCTCTGGGAAAAGCGGCCGTTTCTCGCGAGAGCGGCGCGCGGCCCGATGGAACTCTATTTCCACAATAGCCTGACTCGGCGGCGGGAGCTCTTCGTCCCGCTCGATCCCGCGCATATCCGCGCCTATGTCTGCGGGCCGACCGTCTACGACCTCGCCCATCTCGGCAACGCCCGGCCGGTCGTCGTGTTCGACACCCTGGTCCGGCTGCTGCGGCTTCTCTATCCGCGCGTCACCTACGTCCGCAACATCACCGACGTGGAGGACAAGATCATCGCCCGCGCAGCCGAGACGGGCGAGGCGATTGCCGATCTAACCGCCCGCACGGCGCGCGAGTTCGAGGAGGACATGGCAGCGCTCGGCGCGCTGCCGCCCGATATCGAACCGCGCGCGACGCTCCATATCGCCGAGATGATCGAGCTGATCGGGCGGCTCATCGCCTCCGGGCACGCCTATCTCGCCGAGGGGCCCGAGGGAATTCATGTGCTTTTTGCGGTTGCAAGCTTCGCCGAGTATGGCCTTCTCTCGGGCCGCTCGCGTGAGGACATGATCGCGGGGGCACGGGTCGAGGTCGCGCCCTACAAGCGCGATCCGGCTGATTTCCTGCTCTGGAAACCCTCCGAGCCCGACCAGCCCGGGTGGGAAAGCCCCTGGGGCCGCGGCCGGCCCGGCTGGCATATCGAGTGCAGCGCGATGTCCTGGCGCCATCTCGGCACCGACTTCGACATCCATGGCGGCGGCTCGGACCTCCTCTTCCCGCACCACGAGAACGAGATCGCCCAGAGCTGCTGCGCCTTCCCCGGCAGCCGTTTCGCGCGCGTCTGGCTGCACAACGGCATGCTCCGGGTGAACGGGGAGAAGATGGCGAAAAGCCTCGGCAACTTCTTCACCGTCCGCGACGTGCTCGCCCAAGCGCCGGGAGAGGCAATACGGCTCCTGCTGCTCAAGACGCATTACCGCGCCGAGCTCGATTTTTCCTTTCCTGCCCTTGCCGAAGCGCGGAAGGAGCTCGACCGGTTCTACCGCGCGCTCGCCCGCCACCCCGTGCGCGCGGATGCGCCGATCCCCGAGGGCGTGCTGGCGGCGCTGGCGGAGGATCTCAACACGCCGGGTGCGATCGCCGCGCTCCACCCGCTTGCCGATGCCGCACTCGCGGGCGATTCGGAGGCCGCGGCAGGGCTCGCCGCCGCCGGCGCCCTGCTCGGCCTGCTCGGCGCCGATCCGGCGGCGTGGTTCCAGTCGGGCGCGGACGCCGGCGCGATCGAGGCGGCGATCGCCGAGCGCCGCGCCGCCCGTGCCTCCCGCGACTTCGCCCGGGCGGACGCGATCCGCGCCGATCTCGCGGACAAGGGCATCCTGCTCGAGGACGGGCCGGGCGGGACCACTTGGCGCCGCGCCTCATGACCGGGCGGGACGGTGGGGCCGATCTCGGCGCACCGGGGCCCAGCCCGGTGGTGATCCTCGTCCGCCCGCAGCTTGCGGAGAATATCGGCGCCGCCGCCCGCGCGATGGCCAATGGCGGGCTACTTCGGCTGCGCCTCGTCGCCCCGCGCGACGGCTGGCCGCAGGAGAAGGCTTGGCGCGCGGCCTCGGGGGCGGACCGCGTCCTCGATGAGGCGGAGATTTTCCCCGATGTCGGCGCGGCGGTCGCCAACCTCCATCGCGTCTTCGCGACCTGCCCGCGCCCGCGCCACGTGATCAAGCCGGTGCTCACCGCCCGCGGCGCCGCAGCCGAGCTGCGCGCGATCGCCGCCCGCGATCTCAGCACCGGCATCCTCTTCGGGCCCGAGCGCGCCGGGCTCGACGCTGAGGACATGGCCCGCGCCGACGCGCTGGTTCGCTACCCGGTCAATCCCGAATTCGCCTCGCTCAACCTCGCCCAGGCGGTGATGGTGATGGCCTACGAGTGGCGGCTCGCGGCGGAGTTCGGCGCGCCGGCGCGGCGGCTGATGACGAACGAGACGCGCGTGGCCACGAAGGCCGAGGTCGAGAACTTTCTTCTCCACCTTGTCTCGGAGCTCGACGAGGCGGGGTTCCTCCGCAACCGGCCGAAACGGCCGGGGATGGTGCGCAACATCCGCCATTTCTTCACCCGCGGCGAGGTGACGGCGCAGGAGCTCGCGACCCTGCACGGCATCGTCACCGAGCTTTCCCGCGGCAGGCGGGTGCACGGACGGCTAGAGCTGGGCGGCGAGGCGGCGGGCGAGGAGCCAGCCGATGATCCCCGAGGCGGGCGCGCCGGGGAGCAGCAGGAGCCAGCCGAGATATTGGCCGTTGACGACGAGGTCCATGCCGATCCCGAGCATGATGCCGCCGACGAGCCCGCCCGAGACCCCCGAGGCGATGCCGAGCCAAAGGATTTCATCGCGGGTGATCATTGCCGGGTTGGTACGGGCGGGCGGCCGGTTTGACAAGGCGGGAGCCCGGGCCCTATAGCGCCCGCCCACTGCCGGGAACGTGGACGGGGGAATGCCCCGCGCCCGCCGTGCGCCTCTTGCGCGGCCTACCGGCGCAACCGCGAAGAAAGGAAGGTGCTGGATGACCAAGCGCCTCGAGAGCAAGTACAAAGTGAACCGCCGGCTCGGCGTCAATCTCTGGGGCCGGCCCAAATCGCCGATCGGCAAGCGGGACTACGGTCCCGGCCAGCACGGCCAAAGGCGCAAGAAGCCCTCGGATTACGGCATCCAGCTCGCGGCCAAGCAGAAGCTCAAATTCTATTACGGCAATATCGGCGAGAAGCAGTTCCACCACTATTACGAGGAGGCGGTGCGCCGCCGCGGCGATACCAGCGAGACGCTGATCGAGCTCTTGGAGCGAAGGCTCGATTGCGTCGTCTATCGCATGAAGTTCGCCATCACGCCCTTCGCCGCCCGCCAGTTCGTTTCGCATGGCCATGTAATGGTGAACGGAAGACGGGTGAACATCCCCTCCTATCAGCTGCGCGACGGCGACACGGTGGAGGTGCGGGAGAAATCGAAGCAGCTCGCAGTGGTGCTGGACGCCGCGCAGAGCGCCGAGCGCGACGTGCCCGAATACATCGAAGTAGATCATCGTGCCATGAAGGGCCGCTTTCTCCGCGGCCCCAAGGCCGGCGACGTGCCCTATCCGGTGCAGATGGAACCGCACATGGTGGTCGAGTTCTACTCGCGCTGAGTTTCCATGCCCTCCGAGGCGAGCATCGCGGGCGACCTGGCGGCGGCGATCGGCAACACGCCGCTCGTTCGCCTGCGCCGCGCGTCCGAGGCAACCGGCTGCACGATCCTCGCCAAGGCCGAGTTCATGAACCCCGGCGGTTCGGTGAAGGACCGTGCGGGGCTCGCCATCATCCTCGATGCCGAGCGGCGCGGCGTGCTCAAGCCGGGAGGGACCGTGGTCGAGGGGACGGCGGGCAACACCGGCATCGGCCTCACGCTCGTCGGCAATGCGCGGGGCTACCGCACCGTGATCGTGATGCCGGAGACGCAGAGCCGCGAGAAGATCGATTTCCTGCGCATGATCGGCGCCGATCTGCGCCTCATCCCCGCCAAGCCCTATCGCGATCCCGGCAACTACGTGCATGTCTCGCGCCGGCTTGCCGAGGAGACCGGCGCCCTCTGGGCCAACCAGTTCGACAACCTCGCCAACCGCGAGGGCCACCGCGCCACCACCGGGCCCGAGATCTGGGAGCAGACGTCGGGCGTGGTCGACGCCTTCACCACCGCCTGCGGCACCGGTGGCACGCTCGCCGGCGTCGCCTTTGCGCTCAAGGAAAAAAAACCCGCCGTGCGCATCGTGCTCGCCGATTGCGAGGGAAGCGGGCTCTACGGCTGGGTGAAATCGAACGACCTCAGCGTCTCGGGCAGCTCGATCACCGAAGGGATCGGCCAGTCGCGCGTGCCGGCGAACCTCGAGGGCGCGCCGATCGACGATGCGGTGCGGATCCCGGATACCGAGGCGCTCGAGCAGGTGTTCGATCTTTTGATCCACGAGGGGCTCTCGATCGGCGGCTCCTCCGGGATCAATGTCGCGGCCGCGATTCGCGTGGCGCGCACGCTCGGTCCCGGCCACACGATCGTCACCATCCTCGCCGACAGCGGCGCGCGCTACCAGTCGAAGCTGTTCAACCCGGAATTCCTGCGCGGGAAGAACCTGCCGGTGCCGGCCTGGCTCGCCTGAAGCGGACGGCCAGCGCGCGAAGCCCGGCGGACTGCTGGGCGAGATAGCCGCCGGAGGCCAGCGCCTCCGGCGCTCCTGGGTCGCCGGTCGGGACGAAATCGCGCGAAAAATCCGCGGTGCCGAAGATCATGTCCCACCACGGCAGAACCGCGCCGTAATTGCAGCTCTGCCGGCCGGCGGCGAGCACGCCGTGATGCGCGCGGTGAAAGCGGGGCGAGACCAGCAGCCGATCGCCGAGCCAGCCGAAGGAGACGCGCGCGTTCGCGTGGCTCAGGCTTTCGACGAAGCGGAGCAGCAGCACGAGCAGCGGGAACTGGAAGGGCGAGATGCCGATCAGGAGAGCGATGAAGCCGAACCAGAGCGCGGAGATGAAGTCGTCGAGCAGATGGTTGCGATCGTCCGACCAGAAGGTCATCTGCCGCTGCGCATGATGCAGCGAATGAAGCGCGTACCAGGACGGGACGATGTGCGAGAGCCGGTGGCGCCAGTAATCGGCGAAATCGAGGATGACGGCATAGACGAAGAAGGTGATCACCGGGTGGCCGAGCAGGGGCGGTATCAAAAGCTCGAGGTCGGGTGGAATCCAGCCGTGATCGACGATCCATCCGTTCACCCACACCTGCACCTGGTAGAAGGCGACGAAAGTGACGAGCGGCAGGAGGCCGACGCGCGCGATCAGCGTATAGGCCATGTCGGTCAGCACGACGCGCCGGTTGGTCCAGCGCTCCACCGGGCGCCAGGCCTCGAGCGGCATGCAGACGGCCCAGGTCGCCAGCACCTGGAAGAAGCCGTAAACGGCGAAGAGGCTCCAGCCGAAGGCGATGTCTTCCCATTGCATCCAGCCGAACCGGTAGAGCAGAGGAATGACGATCTCGCCCTGGAGCCGTCCGGCGAGTGCCATGAAGGGATCGATCATACCGAGGCGAACCCGAGGCCGGCGCGGCCTTCGTCGGCGAACAGCTTGAGCATCGGCGAGAGGAAGACGCCGTGCGGCGAGCGGCCGACGGGAATGAGGTCGAAGGCGCCGTTGGCCGGGTCCATCACCGCGAGGCTGTCGCGCCAGCGGCGCGAGATCCAGAGCTTTCCATCCGGGGCGAAGGCGATGCAGTCCGGCCCGCCGGTGAGGGTATAGCGGGCGAGCGGGCGAAGGGTGGTGCCGTCCAGCGCGTCGAGCGTCCCGGCGACGCGGTTGCCGACATAGATCACGCGCCGGTCGGGCGAGATCTGGATAATATGCGCGCCTTTGCCGGTGTGGATGTGCCCGACCACCGCGCCGTCGGTCGGGTCGACGACGGCGACGCCGTCGCCGTTCATCAGCGCGACCAGGAGGCGGTCCCGGTGCCAGATGATGCCGGCGGGCACCGGGCCGACGCGCGTGCGCCAGGCGACCTTGTTCCGCGTGAGGTCGATCGCGACCACGCCGTCCGAGCCCTGCAGCGTCGAATAGACCATCGAGGAATCGGGGGCATAGGTGAGATGGCTCGGCATCGAGGATTCATCGAAGCGGTGGACGAGCGCCAGCGTCGCCGCGTCATAGACATCGACGTGGTTGAGCCTGAGCGCGTTGATGGTGAGCCGCGTGCCGTCGGGGCTCACCCAGAGTTGGTAAGGATCGGCGAGCACGCGATGGCCGAGCGGCGTGCCGGTGGTGGGGTCGAGGGCGAACATTGCATTGCCGGCGGCATCGCCGACCCAAAGCTCGGTCCCGTCGGGCGAGAGGGTCCAGTGGTGCGGCTCGCGCAGCACGGGCACTTCGCGGATCTGCCGATGGCTCGCCATGTCGACGATGCTGATCGAGGCGCCGGCCGAGTTCATGACGATGGCGATTCCGCCCGTCGGCGCGACCGGCACGGCGCCGGCGCGACCCGCCGCGGCCAGCGCGGCGCCACCGGCAAGGATGGACCGCCGGCGGAGGAGGGGGATGTCGCTCTGCATTGCCACCGGATCGCAACCTGCGACGGAACAATAGCAATTCCGGGCAAGTGGTGGAAACGCGCAAATTTGCCCAATGCCATGCTCGCGCCGGCCCTTGAATGAACCCGGCCCGCATGCCATGCGGCAGGGAGGAGGTGCCCCGATGGTCGAGAACGTCACCCCTGAGGCCGCCTGGCAGGCGTTGAACGACGACCCGGACACGGTGCTCTGCGACGTGCGCACCGAGCCGGAATGGGCGTTCGTCGGCGTGCCCGACCTCGCTCCGGCCGGGAAGGAGGCGGTGCTGATCCCCTGGCAGGTCTACCCGGCCATGCAGGTCAACCCCTCGTTCCTGGACGCCTTGCGCGAGGCCGGCATCGGGCCCGGGCAGCGCGTGTTCTTCATCTGCCGCAGCGGCGGACGCAGCATGGCCGCCGCGCGCGCGGCGGAGGCGTCCGGCTACGCACAGGCGTTCAATGTCGCCGGCGGCTTCGAAGGCCCGGCGGACGCGGCCGGCCACCGCGGCGGCACGGCAGGATGGAAGGCGGACGGGCTGCCCTGGCGCCAAGGCTAAGGCCGGGCAAGTGCAGGGGGGCTCTGCCCCCCTGCA